>Ga0209061_1005924_pt1 | contig 10263 bp, 9 predicted proteins | sample Coa_R1_10_FD_187157 | JGI IMG/M metagenome (GOLD analysis project Ga0209061, IMG submission 187157) | Surface soil microbial communities from Centralia Pennsylvania, which are recovering from an underground coalmine fire - Coalmine... | ecosystem: Environmental > Terrestrial > Soil > Unclassified... | reverse complement strand
CGTCTTCGCCGTCGCCTACCTGCCGCTGCTGGCGTCGTTCGTGGTGGCGATGCTCGCGCCCGCCGACGGCCCGCGGCGCGTGCTGACCTTCATCATCGTGACGATCTGCAGCGACATCGGCGGCTACGTCGCCGGGATCACGCTCGGCCGGGGGGGCCGTCACCCGATGGCGCCCGCCATCAGCCCGAACAAGACGTGGGAGGGCTTCGCGGGCTCGGCCGCCGCCTGCCTGGGCGCGGGTGCGGCGTGCCTGCCGCTGCTGCTGCACCACCCCGCCTGGCAGGGGGTGCTGACCGGGGCCGCGGCCGTGCTGGCCGCCACCCTGGGCGACCTGGCGGAATCCACCATCAAGCGCGACCTCGGCATCAAGGACATGGGCACGCTGCTGCCCGGCCACGGCGGCATCCTGGACCGCATCGATTCGCTGCTGGTCAGCGCCCCCGTGGTGTGGCTGCTGCTGGCCGCCTTCGTGCCCGGCTAGCGCGCGGCGGGCGTGGCCGGCGCACCCGGGCCGACGATCCAGCTCCGGCCGCGCGCGGCCAGCCTGCCGACCGCCGCGGCCGAGCCGTGGTCCCTGGCCAGCCGGCGTTCGGCCTCCGATACCGGGACCACCCACAGCCAGCGGACCGGGTCGCCGCCGAACGCGAAACCCGACAGGTCCGGCACCGCCGGGCCCGGCAGCGAGCCGGCGCCGGCCGCGTCGAGCAGCAGCACCCCTTCCGACCCGGCGGCCCCGGCGCCGAGCGGGAACGTGGCCGGCTCGTGGTACCAGCGCACGCTGTGACCGGGGCCGAACCAGGTGACCGCGCGCCAGGGATAGGTCGCCAGCCACAGGAACACCCGTGCCGCCGCGGCGCTGGGCAGCGTGGTGGCCACCGCGAGCTCGACCCGCGCGTACTCGCTCGGGTCCTCGAGCACCTGCTCGACGGCGGGCATCCGCTGGCAGCTCATGCCCACCGTGGACAGCACGGTGTAGCGGCGGCCGGGCACCGCCGGGCGTTCGGTGATGCCGACCACCGGCTGCGCGCCCGCCGCGGCGTCCCACCAGTGCCCGGCCGGGCCGAGCCTGGCCTGCAGGTGGCCGGACAGGGCCCGGGTGAACTGGTCCCACCCGCCCGGCGAGGCCCGCCAGCGCCAGAACGCCCGCGACCGCTCCAGCCTGCCCGCCAGCCCCTCCATGGCATCGTCGAGCGACCAGCCGAACGGCGTCTGCCCGATCACGTCCCTGCTGTAGCCCGGCATGCCGCGGTCCGCGTCCGACCAGCCGGCGAGCACCGCCAGCGGCCGGCCGTGCTCGAGGACCGCCACCCCGTCGCCCTCCTCGAACCACAGCGCCTCCAGCGCCGCCGCCTGCAGCGGCGCGCGGCCGCCGGGATGCCTGGTCCGCGCGGCGGGCATCAGCGGCGCTCGCCCGGCATCGAGCCTGGCCTGGTCCAGGTCCCGCGGCGCCGGCCGGTGGTTGGCGATCCAGGTGGCCGACAGCACGGTGTCGCCGTCGTGCAGGTAGGCCGCGGTGACCGCGCCGTCATACTCGACGGTAACCCTGCGGCTGCCGTAGGGGCTCGTGCTGTCCAGCAGCGTGGCCATGACAGGAATGTAGCGACTCGGCCCGGCCGCCGCATGCGGCCTTCCCGGCGTCCTATCCTGGTCCCGAGCGAGACTGCCTGTTTTTTACCGAACGGACGTGACGTGCCAGGACCCCGACCCGCCGCGCCGGCGCCCGCGGGCGGCGCCGGCCCGCAGCGGCGGCACGGCAAGCCTCCCCGGCACCTGGCCGACCTGACGCCGGCCGAGCGGCGCGCCGCCGTCGCCGGGCTCGGCGAGCCGCCGTTCCGGGCCGCCCAGCTGTCCAGGCACTTCTTCGGCCGGTTCACCCAGCGCGCCGACGAGATGACCGACCTGCCGCGCGGCTCCCGCGACGCGCTCGCCGCGGCCCTGCTGCCCCGGCTGCTGACGCCGCAGCGGGAACTGACGTGCGACGGGGGGACCACGCGCAAGACGCTGTGGCGGCTGGCCGACGGCGCCCTGGTGGAGTCGGTGCTGATGCGCTACCCGGACCGGGTGACCATGTGCGTGTCGTCGCAGGCGGGCTGCGGGATGGGCTGCCCGTTCTGCGCGACCGGGCAGGCGGGCCTGACCCGCAACCTGTCGGCGGCGGAGATCGTGGCACAGGTGGTGGCGGGCGCGCGGCTGCTGGCCAGCGGCCGGGTGCCCGGCGCGGCCCCGCGGGGACGGGGCGGGTCCGCCCCGGCCGGCGCCGCCCGGATCTCGAACGTGGTGTTCATGGGCATGGGCGAGCCGCTGGCCAACTACGCGAGCGTGGTGGCGGCCATCCGCAGGCTGACCGATCCGCTGCCCGAGGGCATGGGCATCTCGCGGCGTTCGGTCACCGTGTCCACGGTCGGCCTGGTGCCCGCGATCACCCGCCTGGCCGCCGAGCGCCTTCCGGTGACGCTCGCCGTGTCGCTGCACGCCCCGGACGACGCGCTGCGCGACACGCTGGTGCCGGTGAACCGGCGGTGGCCGGTCGCCGAGGTGCTCGGCGCCGCGTGGCGCTACGCGGCCGTGACCGGCCGCCGGGTCTCCGTCGAGTACGCGCTGATCCGCGACGTCAACGACCAGGCCTGGCGGGCCGGCCTGCTGGGGTCGCTGCTGGCCGGGCATCTGGCGCACGTCAACCTGATCCCGCTGAACCCGACGCCGGGGTCGGCCTGGACCGCGTCCCGGCCGCAGGTGCAGCAGGAGTTCGCCCGCCGGCTGGCCGCGGCCGGGGTGCCGGTCACGGTGCGCGACACCCGCGGCCGCGAGATCGACGGCGCCTGCGGCCAGCTCGCCGCGCGGGCCCGCCCGTGACGGCGCCGCGCCGGTGAAGGGACCCGGCCCGCGGCGGCGGCTCGCCGGGCTGCGCTGGCGGCTGGTGCACTGGGCCTGGCGCGCGGCGCAGCGGTCCGGGGCGGTGACCGCCGACACGCCGGCCGGCCGGCGGTTCGCCGCGTTCGGCCGCGGGTCGACGGCGGCCTTCCCGCCGGGGGCGGTGTTCGGGGAGCGCTGGATCGCGATCGGCGCCGGCACGGTGATCGGCCCGCTGGTGACGCTGTCGGCGGGGATGGTGCCCGGCCAGGACCTCGGCCCGCTGCCGGTGCTGCGGATCGGCGACCGGTGCGTGATCGGGCGCGGCAGCCACATCGTGGCGCACTACTCGCTGGAGATCGGCGACGACGTGTTCACCGGCCCGTACGTCTACGTCACCGACCAGAACCACGGCTACGCCGACCCGGACGTCCCGGTCGGGCGGCAGCCGCCGCGCAACGCGGCGGTGCGGATCGGCTCGGGAAGCTGGCTCGGCGCCGGCGCAGTGGTGCTGCCCGGCACCTGCATCGGGCGCAACGCGGTGATCGCGGCCGGCTCGGTGGTCCGCGGCACGGTCCCCGACCGCTGCGTGGCGGCGGGCGTCCCCGCCAGGGTGGTGCGCAGGTACTCACCCGGCGGCGGCTGGTCGCCGCCGCTGGCCGCCGCGGCCGCCGATGGCGGGCCGGGCGGGCTGGGCGGCGCCGGCGGCCTGGGCGGCGCCGGCGGGCTGGGCGGCGCCGGCGGGTCAGGCGGCGCCGGCGGGTCAGGCGGCGCCGAGGGCGTCGAGGGCGTCCCGCAGCCGTCCGACCCGGCGGTCTAGCTCGGCCGCGGTTCCGGTGGCCGCGGCGTCGCCGGCCACCGCCGGCAGCCTGCCGAGCTCGGCCGCCGACTCCTCGACCGCGCTCAGCCGCGCGGACAGCTCCTCAAGCAGCGGTCGTCCGCCGATCAGCTCGGCCTGCTCGCGCACCTGCCTGCTGGTCAGGTACAGGTCGACGTACACCGACACCTTGGCCTGGAGCACCCGGGGATCGAACGGCTTGGCCAGGTAGTCGACGCCGCCCGCGGCGTAGCCGCGGGCGGCCTGCTCGGGCTGGCCGATCGCCGCGGTCAGGAAGATGATCGGCACGTCGCGCCCCCGCGGGTGGCTCTTGATCTGCGCGGCGGTCTGGAAACCGTCCATGCCCGGCATGACGACGTCCAGCAGGATGACCGCGAACTCGCCGCCGGACAGCGCCTCGAGCGCGCCGGGGCCGGACCGGACCGGCACCAGGACCTGGTTCAGCGGGGCCAGGATGGCCTCGAGCGCGACCAGGTTCTCGGCCCTGTCGTCAACCAGGAGGATCCTGGCCTGCCGCGCCACTGGCTCCACCTACTTCTCGCCGTCCGCAGATCGAGCTGCCCGCCCCCGGATAGCTTGACGCAATCCTAATGCCCGGTGCGCGCTTAGTGCACGGCTGCCCCGTCTTCGCCCGCCGCGAGCGGTTTGTCGCGATACCCCCGCGCGGCCTCCCGCAGGGCGCGCTCCACCAGGCCGACCGCGCGGGCGGTGGCGGCCAGCCTGGCGCCCTCCTTGCGATAGGCGGCGAGCACGCTGTCGACCGCGTGCGGCGGCAGCGACCCGCCAAGCTCGGTCCTCGCGCTGCGGTACCCCCGCCGCGCGCCCTCCACGCACGCCGTGGCATGATGCCGCGCCAGGACGGCCAGCGCCACCGGGTAGCGGCGCAGCACGCCGTACAGCCGGTAGTCCGGCGGCGTCACGTCCAGCAGCCAGGCGACGGCGGTCGACTCGAACTGGTCGCTGCCCGGCGGGTGCACCCCGGCCGGCCAGCCCGGCGGCGCGGACGCGGTCATGCCGCCAGCATACCCTATGCCGAACTTATATTCGTATTCCCGGCAGCGCGGGCGGCCTTATCCCGGCACCAATGGTGCCTGCCGACGAGCAGCCGCCCGCCAGGACGACGGCCGCCGGGGGCCGCGGATGAGGCACCTGGCACGGTCGCGGTGCCCGTGCGGCGCGGATCGCCGGGTACCTGGGCCCGGCGGATGAAACTGCCGTGAAACCGCGATGAATCCCGCTGCGCGCATGCTCGGCGTGATCGCGGCCGCCGGGCCGCGGCGCTGGCGAAGGGAGAGGCATGACCAGCGCGATCACGGCCGCCGGGCTGCGCAAGTCGTTCGGCGGCAAGACCGTACTCGCCGGCATCGACCTGGAGGTCGGCGCCGGAACGACGTTCTCGCTGCTCGGCCCGAACGGGGCCGGCAAGACCACCACCGTGCAGATCATGGCCACGCTGGTGCGCGCCGACGGCGGCGAGGTGCGCGTCGCGGGCCATGACGTGGCCGCCGACCCGGCGGCGGTCCGGGCCGCGATCGGGGTCACCGGCCAGTTCTCCGCGGTGGACAACCTGCTCACCGGGGAGGAGAACCTGCTGCTGATGGCGGACCTGCACCACCTGGGCCGGGCGGAGGGGCGGCGGCGCGCCGCCCGGCTGCTGGACACGTTCGGCCGCCGGGCTCGACGCGGCGGCCCGGGCCCTCGGCGGCGCGTTCCGGCACGAGGACACGCTGACGCTGGAGGTGCCCAGCGACGGCGGCGCGGTCGCGGTGCGGGCGCTGCTGAACCGGCTCGGCGAGTCCGCGGCCGAGGTCGCCGAGGTGTCCGTGCACACCCCCGATCTCGACGACGTGTTCTTCGCCCTCACCGGGCGCCCGGCCGCCGTGACGACGCCAGAGACGGAGGACGTGCGATGACGACGATGGCTCTTGCCGTGCGGGACTCGGCGACGATGACGCGGCGCAGCCTCCGGCACGTGCTGCGCTACCCGGTGACGCTGGTGGTGGCGGTCGTCGTGCCGGTGCTGGTGCTGCTGCTGTTCATCGGTGTCTTCGGCGCGCTGAAGACGAGCCTGGGGGCCGGCGCGCACGTCTCCTACATCGACTATGTCCTGCCCGGGATCATCGTGATGACCGCCGGGTACGGAAGCTCGGTCACCGCCCAGTCCGTCAACCGGGACGCCACCGAGGGCATCATCGCCCGGTTCCGCACCATGGCGATCTCACCCGCCTCGGTGCTGCACGGGCACGTCGCCACCGCCCTGGCCCGCACGCTGGTCAGCGTGGCCCTGGTCATCGGCGTCGCGATCGGGCTGGGGTTCCGCGCCGGCGCCGGCGCCGGGCGGTGGCTGGCGGCGGCCGGCGTCACGGTGCTGCTCGTGCTCGCGCTGAGCTGGCTGGCCGTCTCGGTCGGCCTGGCGGCCAAGGCGGTGGAGGGCACGACCGGCTTCATCCTGATCGTCCAGGTGCTGCCGTTCATCAGCAGCGCGTTCGTGCCGCCGGGCCAGATGTCCGGATCGGTGCGCTGGTTCGCGGCGCACGAACCGTTCACGCCGGTCATCGACACCCTCCGCGGGCTGCTGGCCGGCACGCCGTCCGGCGGCACAGTGCTGGCTGCCGTCGCATGGTGCGCCGGGCTCGCGCTGGCCGGGTACCTGTGGGCGCGGGTCTTGTTCCGGCGGGACCTCAACCGCTGAGCCGGGCCCGTTCGCGCACTGCGGCGCGGGCGGCGGCGCGCAGGGCTTCCGGGTCGAGGCCGGCGTACGCCGACACGGCGTCGGCGTACGCCGGCCTCGACCCGGGCGTCCCGCCGGGCGCGCCAGGCGGACATGGTCGGGAACCCGTGCTGGAAGCCGAAGCGCTCGGCAAGCGCGATCATCCGCGCCCCCGACCTGGCGGCGTGCGCGTCCCCGGCGCGCCGCGCCCGGCCGAGGTCGGCCATGGCCAGCGCAAGCAGCGGCGGGCCCCAGACCGAAAGGCCCGGATAGGGCGTGCCGTCCGGCGGCTCCGTGTCGGCGGCCAGCGCCGCCAGCGCGGCGGGCAGCGCATCGGCGAGCTCCGCGACCAGGGCGAGCCGGCCGTGCTGCGCGTGCGCCACCACGGCGATGGCCTGGACCTGCAGTGCCCAGGGCTCCGGCCGGGACGGGTCGCCGCCGGGCCGGGGCGCTGCGCGTCCCGCGGCGCGACCGCCGCGGCGCGCCACTGCCGCAGGCCGGCATCGACGTCGCCGCGGCCGAGCGCGATCTCCGCGCGCACCGCGGTGCCGAACGTCGGCATGCCCGAGGGCTCGCCCGCGCCGTGCGGCGTCATCAGCGCCAGCTCGCGCTCCGCCTCGTCGTAGCCGCCTCGCTTCAGGTTGGCCAGCACGATGGCGGCGCGCACCCTGTTCACGGTGGACCACGCCCCGAACGCCTCGGCCACCGACAGCGCCGCGCCCAGGTGACGCGCCGCTGCCTCGCCCGCGCCGGCCTCATCCGTCTGGAGGCACAGCTCGCCGATCTGGGCGTGCGCGGCGGCCCGCAGCCAGGCGCCGCCGCGGCGCTGGAACGCGGCCAGCGCCCGCCGCGCCGCCGCCAGCGCGCCGCCCAGGTCGCCGGCCGCCTCCCGGGCATAGCTGGCCACCTGGCTGGCCATGCCCGCGAGCAGCGGCTGGTCGCTGCCGCCCAGCGCCTCCAGCGCCGCGAGGCCGGCCTCGGCCGGCCCGCCCAGCGCGGCCAGCACGGCCTGGGCGGCCCGGGCGAAGGTGTCCGGCGGAGCCGGCGGCAGCCGCCGCAGGCCCGCCAGGAACCGGGCCGGGTCCGGCCCTCCCAGCAGGAACCCGCTCACGGCGCCGAGCACCAGGCTGGTCCGGGCCGCCTCGGCGAGCGCGGGTTCCGGCCGGAACGGCGGCAGCAGCCGGGCCGTGTCTGCCGCCAGGGCATTGACGCGGGCGAAACCCGACTCGACCAGCCACAGCCCGCCCAGCACGGCCGCCGCCGCGGCGACCGTTGCGGCATCGCCCTGGTCGAGCCCGCGGCGCAGCGCCAGGGCCAGGTTGTCTTGCTCGGCCCGGACCAGCTCGGCGGCCACCGCGTCCTCGCCGGTGAGCACCGAGTCGTGGTGCGCGGCGCCGAAGTCGCGGGCCCAGGCGAGGAACCGGCCGGTCACCCGCGTGGTCTCGCCTGCCTGCTCCCGGCGCGCCGCGGCGAAGTCCCTGACGGTCTCCAGCATCCGGTAGCGGGTGCCCGGCGGGGTGTCGGCGACCTTGAGCAGCGACTGATCGGCAAGCTGCTCCAGCACCGGCAGCACGTCGGCGCCGAGCAGGCACCGGGCGGCGGCGGCGGTGAACCCGCCCGGGAACACCGACAGCGCGCGCATGGCCGCCTGCCCGGCCGGGTCGAGCAGGTTCCAGCTCCAGTCGATGACGGCGTGCAGCGTGCGGTGCCGGTGCGGCGCGTCCCTCGCGCCGCCGCGCAGCACGGCGAACCTGTCGTCGAGGCGCCGGGCGATTTCGGCCACCGACATGACCCGGACCCGCGCGGCGGCCAGCTCCGCGGCCAGCGGCAGCCCGTCCAAGCGGCCGCACAGCTCCCGCACCGCCGCCGCCGGCAGGTCGGCTCCGGGCCTGGCCGCCCGCGCCCGCTGCTCGAACAGCTCGACCGTGGTCGCCGGGTCCAGCTCGGGCAGCGGGTACACCGACTCCGACGACAGGCCGAGAGGGGCGCGGCCGGTGGTGAGGACGCGCAGGTCCCCGCGCAGCGCCACCAGGGCAGCCACCAGGTCCGCGGCGCCGCGCACGACGTGCTCGCAGTTGTCCAGCACCAGCAGCGCCGGGCCGGGGCCCAGGGCGGCCGCGATCGCGGCGGGGCCGGCCGGCGCCGCGCCGCGGCGGCCGACCGGGCCTGCTCGCGGCCGGCGATCCAGCGTGCCAGCTCGGCGGTGTCGCTCCTGGCCAGCCGGGGCACGTCCACCCGCTGCATCCAGTCGACCCGGTCCAGGGCGGCCAGCAGCGGGCGCAGCGGGTGGGCGCGGTGCAGCTCGTCGGTCCGGTAGGTCACCAGGACCAGCAGCCCCCGGATGGCGCGCTGGTTGCCGATCAGGAACGCCAGCAGGTTCCGGCTGGACTGGTCGGCCCAGTGCGCGTCCTCGATGACCAGCACCACCGGCGACCGGCGGGCCGAGCTCGGGCCGCAGCCGGGCCAGCTCCCGTATGGCCCGGCCGGGCAGCAGGGCGGCGACCTCGCCCGCTCATCTCCAGTGCCAGCATGCCACGCGGGTCCGGCATTCCGGAACCGCCGCCGCCCGGCCGCGCGGCGCCGCCGGGACGGTCACGGCCGGCTCAGGCGGCGCCGCGGCCGGCGGGGGCCCGGCCCGGCTCGGCCAGGAACGAGCCGTCCACGAAGTCGGGGATGGCGGGGACGACGAACCCGTCGGCCCGCCCGGCGCCGCCGCGCCGCCGCCGTGCCGGCCGCCCCGCCCTGGCCAGCCTGTTCTCCGCGGCCCGCGCCCTCATCTCGCGGCCGCGCTGCTCTGCCACTTCATGCAGAATCTCGGGATGCATGACTGCTCCTCCTCGGTGGGGAACCGCCGTGGTTCCCCGCATCCTCAAGGTTCGGCGTAAGGCCCCCGCCCCCGCATCGGACGAATGCCCTATCTTCCGCGCGCCGATGGGCTTAGCCCCTGGCGGCCGCCGAGCCGCCGGCCTACGTCATCGTGGCCCAGGTCACAGCCACGGCCCGGCCATGCCGGGCGGCGCCCGGCCCTGGCTGGCTACCCGGGGCGGGGCGGGGGCCCGTGACTGTGCAGCACCCTGGCCTTGTCCTTGTCCCAGGCGGTCGTGGTCCCGTCGCCGTTGACCACCAGGATCCAGCCCATGCGGTGGATGCACACCTGGTGGTGGAAGGAGCAGAGCAGAACGCACCCGGTGACGCTGGTCCGGCCGCCCCTCGACCTCGGCCTGACGTGGTGAACCTCGCAGGCCCAGGCGGGCTGGCGGCAACCCCCGGGCCACTCGCAGTGCCCGCGGGCACGCAGCGTCACCGCGCGGCGGATGCCGGCGGGCACGTCATCGGAGGAGCCGACGTCCAGCGGCAGCGACGGCCCGCCCAGCCGCGCGCCCAGCTCGCGCTGGCGCAGGAACGACGCCAGCCCGCCCGGCCCTGACACGAGGCCGACGGCCTTGCCGATGATCGCTTTCTCCAGCGCCTCCCGGGCCTCGGGGGGCGGCGGGGACGGGCGCGGCGGGCAGGTGCATCCGCCGCAGACGCACCCGCACCGCCCCGGCATAGCCTGGCCGAGCCCGGCCAGCTCCACGCACAGCGCGACCAGCCCGTCCAGCGCCGCCGCGTTCACCTCCCCGGTCACCACCGGCATCACCGCCGCGTCACAGGTCACCGCCCGGGCGGCGTCGCCGTCCAGCCACGCCGCGCCGTCCCCGCCGGCCACCGACGCCCCGGCACGGGCCGCCGCCCACGCTCCCCGGATCCGGCCGATCCACTCCTCCTGCAGCGCCGAGCCGGCGTCCAGCGCCAGCAGGTCCGCCAGCGGCACGTGCACCCAGGCCCGCACCGGCTGCCCGGCCCGCTGCGGCAGCAGCCCCGC
>Ga0209061_1005921_pt1 | contig 10270 bp, 12 predicted proteins | sample Coa_R1_10_FD_187157 | JGI IMG/M metagenome (GOLD analysis project Ga0209061, IMG submission 187157) | Surface soil microbial communities from Centralia Pennsylvania, which are recovering from an underground coalmine fire - Coalmine... | ecosystem: Environmental > Terrestrial > Soil >... | reverse complement strand
TGACGACTTCTTCTGTAGCGCCGGTGTCCCCACCGGCGTCTTTCGGCGCTGAGAGCCTGCCCTGAACGAAGTGAAGGGACAGCGCCGCTACAGCAAATAGTGTCACTATAATTTGTAATCCCCTGTAAGTCAGACAACCGGCGCGTGGCATGCGCCCCCCGTGGGTGCCGCCCTTATTACGCTCGCGCCCTTTGGGCAGGACGCGAGCCTAGCAGTTCCTGCATGCGGGCGCGAAGCCGGACGATCGCCGCAGAATGAAGCTGGGAGATGCGCCCCTCGCCTAATCCCAGCACCATACCAATCTCTTTCATCGTCAATTCCTCAACGTAATAGAGAGCCATCAGTTGTCGTTCGCGTTCCGGCAATTCGCCTACCGCGCGCGCCAGACATTCCCGCACCTCGCTGCGAAGGCAGATGTAGAGCGGATCGGTATCCGGAGAATTCGGCAAATACTTCTCGGCGCGGTCACCGCCTTCCGAATCCTCGTTAAGCGCCTGCAAACTTCCCAGGTCAAGGCCGCGCAGGTCTGTCAGCAAACGGTTAAATTCATCCAGGGGCATTCCCATTTCCTGGGCGATTTCCGGCTCAGAAGGCGCATAGCCTAGAGTGGCCCGGAGTTTGCAGGTGGCCTGCTCCACTTCGCGCGCCTTGCGACGCAAGCTTCGCGGGCTCCAGTCGAGATCGCGCAAGCTATCGAGGATGGCCCCGTGGATGCGAATTTTGGCGTACGTCTTCAGTTCGGCGTTCTTTGAGGGATCATAATGCCGCAGGGCTTCGAGCAGCCCCACAACACCCGCGTTCACCAGATCCTCAAGGGGAACGTGCTGGGGAAGCCGGTCGTGAATGCGCCTGGCGATGAACTGCACTAATGGCAGATGCTCCATCACCAGCCGGTCGCGCTCTTCGCCTTGAAGATTTGCGACCTGTTCATAATGACGTTTAGCCGTTCCATGGCCGGCTTCCGGGGGCGAGCTGTCATGAGCCATGCGCCAATTTGTACTCACCGCACCACTCCCATGGATTGGATTGAAACGGTCGAAGGTATTTCATTCGGAGAGAGCACGACCAGTTTGGGCAGGAAGGGTTCAAGCATCCTGCGGAGATGGAATCGCGCCGGAGAACTGCAAAGCAGGGTCGGACAGGCGATGGCGAGATGCTCGCCCATAAATGACCGGATGCCCTCCACCACGCGCTTCAGATAAGAAGGCTGCATGGAGACGGGCCGCGTCGCCGGAGCCTGAGCATCCATCGCGTGATAAATCTGTTCCTCAAGCTGGCTGTCGAGCGTGATCACGGTGAGCTTGCCCTGATCATCGAGCAGAGGCCGCACCAACTGGCGAGCCATAGCCTGACGCACGGCTTCCACCAGAAGCACCGGATTTTTGTTGACGACAGCCGCATCCAGAATAGTTTCGAGAATGGTCGTCAGGTCGCGGATGGGCACCTGCTCGCGCAGAAGCTGCTGAAACACGCGGTGAACCTCTCCAAGGCTCAAAATTTTGGGCACCAGTTCCTCGACGAGCTTCGGCTGAGTTTCTGAGAGCGAATCGAGGAGCCGCTTGACTTCCTGGCGGGTCAGCAATTCATGCGAGTGCTGCTTGATGACTTCCGCGAGATGGGTGGCCAGCACCGAGGTCTGGTCCACCACAGCATAGCCAGCCGCCAGAGCCTGCTCGCGTTGGCCGCTCACGATCCATTTGGCAGAAGCGCCAAATGCCGGCTCCCTGGTGTCTCTTCCCTCAATCGGTCTCGCGACTACCTCTGAGCTGATGGCCAGCAAGCAATCCTGGTACATTTCCCAACGGGCGATCTCATCGCCTCGCAACTTGATGACGTATTCCTTGGGTTTCAGTTGAGGATTATCGGTGATGTGCACTCGCGGAATGACAAACCCAAGCTGGCCTGCCAGATGCCGCCGCAGCGCGCGAACGCGCGCCAAAAGTTGTCCTCCCTGCGCTTCATCCACCAGAGGCACCAGACCGAAGCCGACTTCCACGCTCAGGTCATCCAATTTTGGCACCACGGAAGTCTCCTGGGCGGCTTTCTCCGGGGTCTTGCCGGCGGCAGCCTCGGCGGATTCCTCTTCCAAATCCTTGGCTCGCAGCGCCAGCACAGCCACGCTGCCGCCCAGAACGAAGAACGAAAATTTGGGCAAGCCGGGAATCAGACCGAGCAGCACCATAACGCCGGAAGCGATCAGCAAGGGCCGCCGCCGCGGCAGGAGTTGGCGTTTCAAATCCACACCCAGGCTCGATTCGGAGGAGGCGCGCGTGGCCACCATGCCTCCGGCCACCGACACCAGCAGGGAGGGGATCATGGTGGCGAGCCCATCGCCGACGGTGAGCACGGTGTAGGTGTGCAAGGCTTCATCAAAGGGGATGCCAAGGTAAAAGACGCCGATCAGAAAGCCCGCGATGATGTTGATGGCCGTGATCAGAATGGTGGCCAGAGCGTCGCGCTGGCTGAAGCGCGCCGCGCCGTCCATGGCGCCGTAAAATTCCGCTTCGCGCGCCACCTGCTGGCGACGGGCTCGCGCCGTCGCCTCATCAATCAGGCCTGCGCCTAAATCCGCGTCAATCGCCATCTGCTTGCCGGGCAGGGCATCCAGGGTGAAACGCGCCGTCACTTCCGCGATGCGCACCGCTCCGTGGTTAATCACCAGGTACTGGATGGCGATCAGAGCGAGAAACAGCACAAATCCCACCACGTAGTTGCCGCCCACTACGAACTGCCCGAAGGCTTCAATGACGCGGCCAGCTGCGCCGGGCCCCTCGTTGCCGTGCAGAAGGATGCGGCGGCTGCTGGCCAGATTGAGAGACAGACGATAAAGCGTCAGCAGAAGCAGCAAGGAGGGGAAGACGGAAAACTGGACGGGTCGCAGAATGTACATCGAGGTCAGGAGCACCAGCACGGACGCTGTGATGCTCGTAGCCAGCAGCAGGTCGAGCGCCAGCGCCGGAATAGGCACCACCATGACGAAAACCATGGTGACGCCCACAATGGGGATGAGCCAGTCCTTGCCGGCGCTTTTGGCAGGGTCAGCGCTCTTTGCGATTGGAGCTGTTTTCGCAGGTTGTGGGGTAGCCATTAGTTTGAGAAGCTGGATCGGGCGCCTGAAGGCGCATCCGGCTGTACATCTGAGATAAGGCGCGGTTGAGCCATGCGAGCGGCAGCCTGCGCCGCGCGCGCCTGCGCCCGGAAGATAAACGCCAGAATCTCCGCCACAGCAGCGTAAAGCTGCGGCGGAATCGCCTGGCCGATTTCAACTGCCTTATAAAGCGCCTGGGCGAGCGGTGGATTTTCCACAATCGGCACGCCGTGCCGCTCAGCCTCCTCGCGGATTCGCTGCGCAATCAGATTTCGGCCTTTGCCTACCACCCGCGGCGCATCCATTTCTCCAGGCTGGTATTCCAAAGCTACGGCATAGTGCGTGGGGTTTGTCACCACCACAGTAGCCTGCTTGATGCGATCCATCATCAACCGCCGCCTGATCTGGCGCTGCGCGCGCTTGATGCGGACCTTCGTGGCCGGATTGCCTTCGGTCTCCTTTGATTCTTCGCGCACTTCCTCGCGGCTCATGCGCAGTTGGCGATTGAGGTTGAACCTTTGCAGAAGGTGATCCATTCCGCCCCAGATCAGAAACACCATGCCCGACTTCCAGGAAATCTGGTAGGCCATCGAAAGCACCAGCCGGATTGAGGCGCGCGGAGCCATGTGAATGGTCTGGATCAAGCCTCCCCAATCGCTGACGATGGTTGCGCCGGCAATGTAAAGGATCACCACCATCGGAATCAGGGATTTCAGCGTGGTTCGAAGAGCCTCGACCGAAAAAAGCTTGCCCAGATTGGTGGCAGGGCTCAGGCGACTGAAACTGGGGATCAAAGCCTTGGGACTGAAAACCACGCCGCCCTGCGCGGTCGCGCCGATGAGCGAGACAAAGAAGGTCGCGGCCATAATCGGCGCAAGCCAACTGGCCGTTGTCCACAGCGTCCAGTGGAAAATGGGTGATTGAGGATTCAGTTCCGTGGTGGTGGCTGCATCCAGCAGCTTGGCCATGAGGTTTCCCCATCCTTCAGCCCACGCCATCGGATGGATTCCGAGGCAGATAATCGCCGCCATGAGCGCGAGAGCGCCGGTCAGTTCGCGGCTCCGGGCAACTTGCCCTTTTTCGCGCGCCTTCTGCCGCCGTCTTGGCGTCGGTTGTTCGGTCTTGTTGCTTTCAGCCATAAAAAGGGTCGTGCGCGCTCAGCGGCACAATGCGAAAAGGTGTTCCATCAACCGGGCTGCCTCGTGGAAATCGTGACCTAAAATCCCGGGCCAGAAACCGATGCACACTCCGAGAACGGCCATCCCCAGGAGGTCCTTAATGGAAATGCCGGCAAAGATCACCGGAAATTGCGTGGCCGCGCGGCTGACATAGCTGAGCGCCACATCGGTCAGAAACGTCACCACCAGAATGGGCGCGGCCATCTGAACGCCAACCCAGAAGATGCCGCCTGCCGCATTCAGCAGCGAGGCCGCCGCGCGGGGCGCAGCGTTCACTTTTCCGGGCGGCAGAATCTCAAAGCTGTAAGCCAGAGCGCGCAACACCCAGTAGTGCGCGTTCAGTTGAAGAAAAATTAAAAGCGAGATGCTCTGAGAAAAAGTCGAGAGCACCGGAATCTCAACCTGGGTTGTGGGGTCAATCACGTTTTCGAGCGTGAAGCCCAGTTGAAATCCCATGATTTCTCCAGCCATCAGAACGCTTTCAAAGACCACCTGCATCGAGAGGCCGATGAGCAGCCCCACGATCAATTCGCCAAAAAACAGAGCGAACCAGTTGCCGGCAAGCAGGCTGCCGGGGTTGCCGATATACGCGGGATAGAGCAGCACGGTGAGCGCCAGCGTAAGCCCCGCTTTAACGCGCCGCGAAATGGCCAGGCTGCCCAGAAACGGCGCAAAAACCATCAGCATGCCCACCCGCGCGCCGATCAGCAAAGCTTTTGCCAGAATAGGCTCTATCAACATCGGCGCTCTCTGGCCTTTCTGCTAACCCAGAAACGGGTGGAAATCCGTCAGCAATTGCAGCGTGAACGTCATCAGCCGGTGCAAAAACCACGGCATGAGCACTACCAGGATGATTCCCACCGCTGCCAGGCGTGGCACCGTGCCCACGGTCATGTCCTGAATCGAGGTCATCACCTGCGCGACGCTGGTCAGGATTCCCACGATGATTGCGATCAATAGAATGGGCGCGCTCAGCCACGCCGCGATTTCGAGCGTCTGACGCGCCAGCGCTACGGCCTGGTCCAGAAACATACGTATCCTGTCAGAAGAAACTCTTCACCAGCGAACCGACAACCAGGTGCCAGCCATCCACCATGACAAAAAGCAGAATTTTGAGCGGGGTGGAAATGACCACCGGCGGAAGTTGCAGCATGCCCACCGAAGTGGTCACGGAAGCCACCACGAGGTCGATCACCAGGAACGGCAGAAAGAGCACCAGGCCGATCTGAAATCCGGCCTTGAGTTCGGAGATCATGTAGGCCGGAAAGATCACCCGCATCGGCAGATCGGCAGGAGTGCGTGGCCGGGGCGCCTTGGCCATCCTGACAAACAGAGCCAGATCCTTTTCCCGCGTGTATTTCAGCATGAAGCTGCGCATCGGAGGGGCGGCGTCTTCGAGAGCGCGTGTGGCGGTGATGCGGCCTTTTTCCAGCGGCACAACCGACTGATCGTAAATCTGGGCTGCAACCGGCTGCATGATGAAGAACGTCAAAAAAAGCGAAAGCCCGATCAGCGTCTGATTGCTGGGCGTGGATTGCAATCCGAGCGCCTGGCGAAGGAAATGGAAAACCACCAGGATGCGGACGAACGGCGACATCGCCAGCAGCAGCGCCGGCAACAGCTCGATGAGCGTGAAGAGGACCACGATGGTCCATGCGAGCGAAGTGTTCTGGCCCATCAATCCCTGCAGGGGCAGGGGAGCCGCCGGGGCAGGCGGGGGAACGGGCGCGGGCAAGGGAACCGGCACGGGGACGGGCGGATCAACGGGAGCCGCCATCGCTGCCTGGATCCCGCTCAGAGCCAGCACAAGCGCCAGAAGCATCGGCATTCGGCAAATTCTGCGCATTCGCATCAAAAATGGATTTCCTACTGCGGTGTCATCGTTCGCGGAGCGGGAAGCGAAGCGGCAGGGACAGGAAGCGCCCAGGGCGTTTCCGTCTTGAACGCTGTTCCCTGGCCGATAGAATTCAAGCCCAACGCCGCTCGTTTTTGTCGGCTGTGCGCCTGCCGGGTGCGCCGCCGCTTGGTGCGGGCCGTTGCTCGGGAGGAATCGTTCTTTTTCAGGCCAGAGGAACATTCGGCAAGAAGCGAAATCGAATTCGCCGCTCCGCCCACCAGCAATTTCCGGTCGCCGATCATCACCAGCGCCAGGAAGCGTTTTTCGCCCAGAGGAAGCGTCTCACAAAGACGCATTTCGCGGGACTGCCGGTTGGTGAGGCCGCGGCCCAGAGTTCGCAGATGTTCGAATAATTTTGCGAAGGGCTGAATTTTTAACTTCGAGTCGGTGGGATTTCTCATCGCATATTCTCCTGAAATTCGCAGGCTGGATTCTGAGAGCCGGCTTCCGGCGCGGCATCAGGGGCCTCACCCGGTCTCGGTCATGCGGATGATCAGCCGATCTCCAATCACATCAAATTCGGCCTGGCCGATTTTCACTCCGTTCACCCAGACCGGCAGGGGTTTGTCTTCGCTGTGCTGGCTGTCGAGAACGGAATTCAACTCCAGACGCAGCAGGCGCCGCACGGCGATCTTGGGAATTTGCAAGGCAACGCTGAGCGTGCAGGGGAGGTCCATCACATCGGCCCACGCCACATCGGATGAAGCCAGACTTTTGCCTTTCAGATCGGGCGAAGTCTCTTGAGGTTCCATGGTTCACCGCTGGATCAGATAGTCTGTGAAATAGATGTCTTCGATTCCGAGTTCAGGAAATCGCTTTTGCAATGCCTGAAGCAACTGCTTCTTGAGCTGCTCCTTGCCGTCCGGGGAGAGAAGAGCCGATGAATTATAGGACCCGAGGACGCCCAGGATGGTGTCGCGGATCATGGGCGTATATTTGTTCTGCTCAGCGTCTTTCCCTGCAAGATCTTTCGAGAGGCCCAGATCAATGCCGACGCGAAAGAAGCTGTTGGCATCCTGGTCGGTAAGGTTCACCAGAAAATTTTCCAGGTGCAATACGGTCTTCACCTCATGAGGCGTTGCCTGGGGCTGCGCCGCGGCGGCGCCCGCCGCGGCGTGACGTGAAGAGAACCAGAACATGCCGCCGCCTGCGATGGCGGCGGCAATCACGCAGACCAGGATGAGTTTCAGGGAGCCTGCTCCGGATTTTGAAGACGGCACGTCAGCGCCTGGTTTGTTTTCTGCCATGCCAAGGGGGGTGAGCAATTTCAACGCCAAAATAGGCCGGCTGCCGCCGGAGGTTGGCATGAGCCTGAGGGGGAGAGGCTAAATTATTTAGACGGGAAGGGATTGGAGCCACAGAACATGCTTCAGGGGCGCGGTTTCAAGCGAGGCTGGTCATCGGGCAAGGTCAAACGAAGGAGTCGCCATCCACTCTAAGAAAGTTTCATGAGAGTTCTCTAGTGGAAGCTGTAGCGGGGGCATCGAGCACAGCGACACACGGCGCGCGCCGGGGCGGGCAGGTCTGTGTGAAAACCCGCGTTGCGTGTCATTCCGAGGAGCCGAAGGTGACGAGGAATCTCGCAAGCCGTGTGCTTTCAAGACGAGATTCCTCGCTTCGCTCGGAATGACATGATCGGGAGCTGTTTTCACACAGACCCGGACGCCGTCCCTCCCGCAGCTTATTTCAGGGTCTCCGCGCCGGGCGAGCGTGCGAGCCTGGCGCTGCCTGACTGAAGTGACCTTTTAACTTCATGCTGAGCCCCTTGCCTGTCATTCTGACGTTGAGCGAAGCCTTCCATGCTGTCATTGTGAGCGAAGCAAAGAATCCCTGTATTTCGGTTTAGGTGACAGATCATCGATTTTTAGGGGTATTTACTTCACGCCACCAACCCCAACATGTTGTGGTTTGACCAAAGTTATGAACGGAGCCGGGTCTACTTGCAGAGCCTGTTGAGCCAAACGGTAGAACAGCTTCCCCCGGGATGCCGACGTGCGACGGTTAAACCGGAAAGTGAATTCGTCAAGATAAGCATCCAGTTGATCGTGCCCCACCGCACCTTGGCGGGTACCCAGTCTCCATCGCTTCAGGAGTGAAACGACCCGATGTACGCGCGGCGACAAAATATTCTCCCTCCGCTTGACGAGGCTGGACCTGACGGTCGTGGAGATAGCCACTCAATCCCAGTAGGCCGACAAGCCATCGGTTCGGACGGTGCTTCCCGGCTCGATGGCCTCGGCGATAAACCCGTGCAGACTGGCGCGAGTCAGATCTGGGATGCGGCGCAGCCGGATGCGGCCAATGCCTTTCCCATCCTTCGGAGCGGCCACAATAATCCGGGCTTGATCTTCGCTCCCGTCCAGGAACGCCGGGTTCCTCGCCGCCCCAGTACGTTTCGTCGACTTCAACAACACCCGTCAGCTGGTCGCGGCCTGGCCGGACCATGGCTCGCCGCAACTTGTACAAGATCGCCCAAGCGGTCTTGTAGCTGCCCAGACCCCGCGGACGCTGCAATCAAGGCGCTGATGCCGTTCTTCTGGTTGGTGACGTACCACATCGCCCGAAACCAAGTCCTTAGCGGCAGATGGCTGTCCTGAACGATGGTGCCAGTCGTGGCCGATATTTCATGCCGGCCATGCTCGCACCGCCAGCGATTCCGCCGAACCTGCCAAGCCTCTCGGCCTTGGCAGCGGGGACATCTCCAACCGTTAGGCCAGCGCAGCCTTGTAAGGTATTCAGCGCAGGCCTGTTCATCGTGAAAGCGTCGTTCCAATTCCATCAAGGTTCGTGGATAATCCTCGACCATGACCCTGAACACTACAGGTTGTGGTCGGTGGCGTCAAGTAAATACCCCTATCGACTTTTGTCAAACTGCCTTCATTAAGCCGCATGGGAAAACAGGGTGGGCGCTGGTGTATTTACGGACACTTCATGTTGGTGCTGGGGCCCAGAACTGATCGCGATAAATCCAACTCGATTATAAAAGTAAGAATAAAATATATTGACTTACATTTATCAAATACGTAAGATATGAGGATGGCAGGTGCTAAATGAAAATTGAAACCAGCATTGTCACAACCAAAGGACAGCTCGTCATCCCGGCTGGCCTGCGTCGGCGATTCGGGATCAAACGAGGAACCAGAGTTACCTTGATGGAAGACGAGGGGCGTATCATCATCCAGCCGATTACCCGTGAATTCATACGGGGCCTGCGTGGCTCGCTGAAAGGTGAACCCTCAGCGCTTGGAGTGCTGCTTGAGGAGCGCAAGCGCGAGAGGGCTTTATGAAGGCCTGGGCGTTAGATTCAAGCGCGCTCATGACATTCTTTGAGGATCGTCCAGGGGCCGATAAGGTTGAGGAACTGCTGGCGAAGGCGACGGCCAATGATCCGCTGTGGATGTCGGTCGTCAATTGGGGTGAGGTTTATTACTCGGTCTGGCGCGCGCGCGGAGAAAGATCAGCGACTGCCACGTTGCGGGAGATTGCCCAACTTCCCATTGAGGTTGTCGATGTTGATATGGAAATGGCCAGACTTGCTGCCAGTCTCAAGGCAGAGCACAATCTACCCTATGCTGATTGCTTTGCTGCCGCCCTGGCCCGCGCCAGAAAAGCGGTTCTCGTGACAAGTGACAGAGATTTTGAACGCATTGAGGGAAGCCTCAGAATCCTTTGGGTCTGAAGAGTCCGTGTGAAAGTCTGCTCTGTAGCTGCGATCAATAATCGCCGTTTTTGAAACTTCATTTCAATAATTTACGTGATGATGGAGACATCGGTATAACACGGAACCCAGAGTTCTCATACAGGCCCTGAAGCCGTAATATCTTGCTTGGAAAAAAGGGGGTTCGAAATGGGTATTAAAACTGCTACTGATGAAGAGGGCTGAGTGGGGGATGATTCTTCCCCAAACCGAATTTGCCATCGCGGATCGTAATACGAAGCGCCTTATGGGATCGGGATCAGGTTGAGCGCGGTCTGGACGAATTGATTTGCCGTTGTGATGGCGCGCGCATCGGCCTGATAGGCGCTCTGGGTCGCGATCAATTGGGCAAACTGGGTGGCAATATCCACGTTTGAGCCTTCAAGTGCCCCATCGGCAATGGTCCCCTG
>Ga0209061_1005920_pt1 | contig 10272 bp, 11 predicted proteins | sample Coa_R1_10_FD_187157 | JGI IMG/M metagenome (GOLD analysis project Ga0209061, IMG submission 187157) | Surface soil microbial communities from Centralia Pennsylvania, which are recovering from an underground coalmine fire - Coalmine... | ecosystem: Environmental > Terrestrial > Soil >... | reverse complement strand
TGGCGGACCCACTTGCGCAGCGTCTCGGGCGTCATCCCCAGCCGCTTCGCCACCGCGGTGATCGCCGCGTACTCCGACGGGTACTCATCAGCGTGCTCGCGCACCAGCCGGATCGCCTTGGCCTTAGCCTCCTGGTCGTACTTGACCCGCATCGTTCGCGCTTCCTTCCCAACTTCGGAAGTATGCACGAAACCCGGGACGGTTCATATTGCAGCGCGATGACCGCCCATATCGCTATCCACATCAATAGCGGGGCGCGGCGGCGCAGCGCCAGCGGCGCGCCCATGAGCGGTGGCAGCAGCGCCAGCAGCCACGGCGGCCCAGCGATCGCAGTGCCGGTCAGGCCGGCCGGCGCCCACGCGGCCAGCGCAGTCAGCACGGCCCCGCATACCGCTACCCCCGCATCGGCGAGCATGCCGGGATCAGCGGCCACGACGCGCCGGACTGCCTGCATGCCACCGAACGTAACGCCTGCCCTGGCCCTGCGGATCCGCCGCAAGGCGGCTTGTGGTTCATCCTTGCGGACGAACAGGTTCGCTCCCGCGGCCGCTGACAGGCGGCCCGGTGATCATGATGGTGGACACATGACCACGATCCCCGGCCACAGTAACCGTCGGCGCCCGGGCGCCGCCCAGCCCGCAGCGGGCCAGTCCGGCGGCTGGGCTGTCGAGGTGCGCGGGCTCACCAAGCGTTTCGGTGCCCGGGCCGCCGTAGACAAAAGTGGACCTGCTCGTCCCGCGGGGCTGCGCGTTCGGCTTACCTGGGGCCGAACGGGGCGGGCAAGACAACCCTGATCCGGGTCCTGCTGGGCCTGACCAGAGCCGACGCCGGCACTATGTCGCTGCTCGGCCTGCCCGTGCCTGCCGAGCGCGGCCGTGCCCTGACTCGGGTGGGCGCGATCGTCGACGAGCCCCGGTTCCACGGCCACCTGACCGGGCGGGAGAACCTGCAGATCCTGGCCGCGGCCCGGGGAGGGGACGCTGACAGGCAGATCGGCCCGGCCCTGGACCGCACCCGGCTGACCCAGCGGGCCGGTGACAAGGTCTCCGCCTACTCGATGGGCATGCGCCAGCGCCTGGGCCTGGCCGCCTGCCTGCTGGCCGACCCGCAGCTGCTGATCCTCGATGAGCCTATGAACGGCCTGGACCCCGTCGGCATGCACGAGATGCGCGACCTGCTCCGCGACCTGACCGGTGAGGGACGCACCGTCTTGTTGTCCTCGCACCTGCTCGACGAGGTGGAACGCAGCTGCGATCAGGTTGCCATCGTCGACCATGGCAAGGTGATCCGCCAGGGCCCTATCAGCGAGCTGACCGGAGGCGCCGGCGCCGCCGTCGAGGTGCAGTGCTCCGACCCGCCCGCCGCCGCACGCGCCCTCGGCCAGGCCGCGGCCGGATCCCGCATCGCCCTGACCGAGGACGGGCTCGGGCTGACCGTCACGCTGGCCGCAGCGCCGGCGCGCGAGCAGATAGCTAAGATCAACCGCCGCCTGGTCGACGCCGGGATCAGTGTCTACAGCCTCCGGCAGACCCACGCCAGGCTGGAGGACTGGTTCTTGTCCGTGACAAGCCGGCTGGGGGACGACCAGTGACCGCCGGCAGCGTTGCCGCCGGAAGGCGCGGATCGTGGCTGCCTACCTGGCCGCTGATCGGCGCCAAGCTTCTGGACCTGCGCAAGCGCCGCATCTTGATGGCCGTCACCGCGGCGTTCACCGTGGGCCTGCCGGTCCTCTTCTACGGCGTCAGGCTGATCTACAACCTGGCCGACCCGGCGCAGTACGGGCCGGCCGGCACCCCAGGCGCGTTCGCCACGGCCGGCACCTTGATGGACGAGTTCGGGCTCATCGTGGCCGTCATGCTCGGCGCCACGGCCGGGACACCTGACCTGGCCGACGGCATGTTCCGCCACCTGGTGATCACCGGCCGGTCCCGGCTCGCGCTCTACCTCGCCCGCATCCCGGCCGGGCTGTCCATCCTGCTGCCGCTGGCCGCAGCCGGCTTCACCGTGGCCTGCCTGGTCACCGGGTTCCTGCATAGCCCGCTGCCAGCCGGCGCGGTCACCCCGTCCCCCGGCGCTATGACCGGTGCCGGGCTGTGGCTTGAGCTCGACTTGATCGTCGGGTTCACTGTCGGGGCCGGCCTCGGCTCGCTCATGGGCCAGCGGACCGTCCCGGTCATCCTGCTGATCGTGCTGGAGATCATCATCACCCCGGCGCTGGCCGACCACGCGCTGCCCGGCTTCGTCAACGGCGAGCGGCTCGTCGTCGGCGTCGCCATGGACCAGCTCAAGCCCGCCGCGCTGGCCGGAGGTATCACGGTCGGGCCCGGCGGCGGCCCGCGCCAGCTGCACCTGCCGCCCATGCCCACCTGGGCCGTCGCCGCCGTCATCGGCGCCTGGATTGCCGGCTGGACAGCCATCGGCGCCTGGAAGATGATCAACCGCGACGCCTGACCAGCAGCGTCACCGGCTCCCGCACCGCGGGGCCAGGGAAGGAAAGCCAGCAATGACAGTGGCGATGACAATCGGCTCGCATAACCTCAGCGCCGTCCCGGTCATCCTCGTCGTGCTGATCATCGGTATCGCCATATACGTGATAAGGCAACGCAGATCAAGACCACCGGGCGGTCATGACAGATGAAATCGATAACGGCCGGCTCCACGCGCGCTGGAAAGCCGCCACCGCTGGTCCGTCACTGATGAACAACGGTGAGCGCTACCAAGGGCTGCCCCGCTGGATGGCCATGGTCAGTCACATCTTGTGATCGGGGCTGGTCGGAGCTTCGCCAAAGCGCGTCCTCTTGAAATCCAGCCGCGGGACCGCCATATCGAGGTTGCTAATTTAGCAGCCGGTTCAGGTGCGGGTTCGCGGGCCGGACGGGCCGGGCGCGTGGTTGCCGGCCGCAGCTGCGCCTGGCCCGGTGCGTCGCAGAGGATGGCTGGCCGCTGCGGCGGGCGGCGGAACGGTTCCAGGTCTCGCACTCGACCGCGGACCGGCGGGCACGCCGTTACCGCCAGGACGGTGCGGCGGGGATGGCTGACCGGTCTTCCCGGCCGCATGCCAGCCCGGCCCGGACGCCGGTGCGGACGGAGCGGCGGATCGTCAGGCTGCGCGTCAGCCCCCTGGGCGGCTGAGAGCAGGAACTCGCGTGCCCCGGCCGACAGCCGGAACGCCTCGCCGACCAGGCCGATGGCCTGGGGCGCCTGGCGGAGCAGGATCTGGGTGGCCGCGTGCGCCCTCAGCCCGGCCGCCACCGCACGCCACGGCGGCCCGGCCGATCTGCTGGCCGGCTCGAGCCGGGACGCCGGGCAGGCCGCCCTGGCCGTCGTCACCGCCTGCGCCACTCCCGGCTGCCGCCCGCCCGGCGCGCGCCCCGGTGCGGCCCCTGCTGGACCAGGCGTCCTATTCGCGGCGTGCCACTGGGTGCTCGCCCCCGGCGGGCTGCTGGCGGTCGTCACCAACGCCGCCTGCCGCCGGGGACGTCACGGCGACCGCCCGCGCGGCCGGGCTGGTCTACACCCAGCACATCATCGCCGTCCACGCCGCCATCTCCGGCAGCCGCCTCCGCCTGCCCGCCGCGGCCGTGATACGGCCGCCCGGCAGCCGGCCCGCCGGGCCGCACCGGCCGGTGCAGAGCGACGTCCTGCTCTTCCGCCGACCGGGAGGCCCCGAACATGGCTGAGCCCCGCCCGCCCCGCGCCGCCGCCCCGCACCCGGTGGCCATCGACGACGGTGACCTGCGGCTGTCGGTGTGGCCCACCGCCCAGCGTGACGCCCGCGCCCAGCGCGCCGGCCGGTACCTGCCGGCCGCCACCGCCCACCCCGGCAAGATGCTGCCCGCGATCGCCGCCACCGCGATCACCCGCTACACCCAGCCGGGGGACCTGGTCGCCGACCCGATGTGCGGGATTGGCACCACGCTGATCGAGGCCGTCCACCTCGGCCGCGACGCCCTCGGCGTCGAGTATGAGCCCCGGTGGGCCGGCCTGGCCGCCGCCGGGATTACCCACGCCCGCCGCCACGGCGCGACCGGCACCGGCGAGGTGATCTGCGGCGACGCTCGTCAGCTGCCCGGAATCGCTCCCGCCTGGGCGCGCGGGCGGGTCGCGCTGGTGGTCACCTCACCCCCCTACGGCCCGAGCGTCCACGGGCACGTCCGCGCCACGGCGGGCGGGGTCCGCAAGTTCAACAACCGCTACAGCCGCGACCCGGTCAACCTCGCCCACCACGGCCTAGACGCACTCCTCGACGGGATCACCAGAATCCTCACCGGCGCCGCCGCCCTGCTGCGCCCCGGCGGGATCGTGGTCATCACCGCCCGCCCGTGGCGGCACCGCGGCGAGCTGGTCGACCTGCCCAGCGCCGTCATCGCCGCCGGCCGCGCCGCCGGGCTGACCCCCGTCGAGCGGTGCGTCGCGCTGCTGGCCGGGCTCGACGGCGACCACCTGGTCGCCCGGCCGTCGTTCTTCCAGCTCGACAACACCCGCAAAGCCCGCGCCCGCGGCGAGCCCTGGCACCTGATCGTCCACGAGGACCTCCTCATCTTCCGGAAGCAGCGCTTTCCCGCGAGTTCAGGAAAACTGAAACCTGATCAGGCTGACCGCACCGCCCCGGACGATGCGCAGGGGCAGGCGGCATGACGGTCCGCCGGCCGGCACTCGTTCCCGGCCCGCTGCAAACGAACGCGGCGTGGTCCTGGTCCGGCTGGGCCTGCCGGGATGCGGCGCCGCCGCTGGCGGTCGGGTCGATGTTCACCGGCTGCGGCGGGCTCGACCTCGGCGCCGCCGCAGCGCTCGGCGGCGCTCAGCTGGCCTGGTGCGCCGACCCGGACCCGCACGTGCGCGCCGTCCTGGCCGAACGGCTGCCCGGCGTGCCCAACCTCGGCGACATCACCGGCATCGACTGGCGCGCCGTCCCGAGGGTCGACGTGATCACCGCGGGCTGGCCGTGCCAGGACATCTCCGCCGCCGGCCGGCGCGCCGGCCTCGTACACGGCGAGCGCAGCGGCCTGTGGCGGCACATCCCCCAGGCGGTCGCCGTGCTCCGCCCGGCGATGGTCGTGCTGGAGAACGTGGCCGCGCTGCGCTGGCGCGGCGGCGGCCTGGGCCTCGTCCTGGACGACCTGGCCGGCGTGGGCTACGACTGTCTGTGGACCACCGTGCGCGCCAGCGACGTCGGCGCGGCTCACAGGCGGGAGAGGGTGTTCCTGCTCGCCATCCCCGCCCCGATGGCAGGCGCGGCCGCGGCCCGCCTGTGTCAGCCCGCGTGGCCAGCCAGGCCGGGCCGCCGCGGTGCTGGCCGAGGTCGGGCATGTCCTGCCACGGCGTCCGCGCCCTGGCGCTGCCCTTGGCACCGGCCGCGGCCGGGGGACCGGTGCCGCTGCTGCCCACGCCGCAGGCCCGGGATTGCAACCGGGCTCAGCTTCCGGAGGTGCGCCGAGCGGGCGGGCACCAGGTCAACCTGTCCGACGTGGTCCACGGCCTGGCCGAGAACTGGCAGGCCGACGGCTGGGGCCGGTACGCACCGGCCATCCGCCGCTGGGAGCAGATCCTGGGCCGGCCCGCGCCGTTCCCGGCCGACCCCACCCGGTGCGGCAGCTTCCGGCTGGCCGTGAACTTCGCCCAGTGGTGCCAGGGCCTTCCGGAGGACTGGCTGAGCGGAGTGCCCGGCCTGCCCTACTACGCGATGATCCGGATCCTCGGCAACGCGGTGGTCCGGCGCCAGGCCGCCGCCGCGCTGCGCCAGTTCGCCGACTCGCGGCGATCCTCTACCCGCCCTCGGACGCTCGCCAGCCTCCGAAGGAGGAGTTGACCGTGCCGCCTAGCCTGCCTCGCCTCGCTAGCAGCGGCCAGTGCCGCCACGTGCGCCCCGTCACCCGGGCTGGGGCTGTCCGGCTCCGGGCCCGGCGTCCCCGCCGGACAGGTGTGGCGGAAGGCGGCGGCGCATATGAGAACCGGGGCAGGCGGGGTCTCCCGCCTGCCCCGGCACTGGGGGCGGGGCTGGTCTCAGGGCAGCGCAGTCGCGGCCTTGCCGTCGGGGAAGGTGATGTGCAGCGGCACGCCGGGTCCGGCCTGGGCTTCTGCCTGGGCCAGGTCCACTCCGCCGCCCTGGTCCGCGCCGTGCTCCTCCAGTTCGGTGAGCACGCCCATCGTGAACGCCACAGTGGGCGGATCCGCTCCGGCCAGCTGTCCAGGTCATGGCCTGGCCAGACGGCGACCGGGATCAGCCGCCCGCCGATCACCGCGAACACCTGCACCCGGGCGGCGGGCGGCGGCTGGCCCTCGGCCGGGTCATCGCGGAGCAACCGCACCAGCACGTCCCCGCCGAACGCCGACGGCGCGGCGTCGCCGAGGACGTGCGCGGTGAACATGCCGCCGGGCTTGCCGTCGGCCTCGGTCACCAGCAGCCACGCGCCCGCGAGCGACGGCTCCTGCCCGGCCAGGTACAGCACATCTACCTCCTCGCCGTCACCGGCCGGACCGGTCCCGGCCAAGGTCACCTCGTTGTTCATGCACAGTCACCTCCGTGGTCACGACTGGGATGGGGGCACCATCGGCGGCGGCCACCGGCGCTGGCGTGCACCGTTGGCGATGGCGCCGCCGATGCACGCTCGCCTTCGCCCGCATGTCAAGTCCCGCCCCGCCCGCCAGGTCAAAGTCACCCCCCAGGCGGGGCGCGCCGCGCCGGCTGACGGGGCGTGCCCAGGCGTAATCCGCTGGCTTGACAGCGGCGGCGAAGGCACGCGTCGATGCTCGCGGCCCTGGGCTGAACCCGGCGGAGCGGCAGCATGAATCGCGGCCTGACCATCGCCGAGATCGGCATACTTCCCGCGGTCACGGACGTGGTCACCGCCGGGAGGGCGCTGGGCCTGGGGCGGACCAAGGCATACGAACTCGCCCGGACCGGGCAGTTTCCCTGCCCGGTGATCCGGGCCGGCACGACCTACACTTTAGCTTGTGGCGGCAAGCTACTGGCTCGGCTTGTTCACCGTCGAGACCTGGAAGGAGTTCCTGGACCACGGCGCCGACGTGTCGGGGTTCAGCGACAAACGCTGGAAACTGGTGCAGAAGATCCGGCCCGGCGATTACCTGCTGTGCTATCTGACCCGGGTATCTCGGTGGGTAGGTGTGCTCCAGGTCACCGACGAACCGTTCTTCGACCAGACGCCGATCTGGTCGTCGAAGGTGTTCCCAGCCGGGTCCGCGTGAGCGTCGTGATCGCGCTACCCCCGGAGCAGGGCGTCCCCGTGCTTGACATGCGCAACAAGCTGACGATCTTTCAGGGCCTGGACAACCCGAACCGCTGGCAGGGACCGTTCCGCAGCTCGCCGAACAGGTGGAAGACGGCCGACGGCGAGGCGGTCGTAAGTGCGCTGGAGGCCGCGAAGGCGAGTCCGGTCAGTCGGCCCCTCGGTCCGCTGGCGCAGACGCGCACCCAAAGCGAGGCGCGGCATGAGCTCGCCGACGGGGACGTGATCATCCCCGAAGACGACGAACTTGAGGTCGCCGCGGAACTCCAGGCAGCCGGAACTGCGCACACCGAGATCCAGTACCTGCTCCTGAAGCTCGGCGCGGAGATGGGCTTCGATGTTCACGTCGCGCGCAACGATCAGGGCAAGGTGTGGGAAGGGCAGCGGCTGGGCGGCCTGCCGCGCCGCCGCGAGCAGATCCCGCAGCAGTTTGACCCTGCAACTAACCAGACCATCGAACTGATCGACGTGCTGTGGCTAGACGGCAACGCGATCGTGGCCGCGTTCGAGATCGAGAGCACCTCCTCGATCTACTCGGGGCTGCTGCGGATGAGCGACCTGCTGGCCCAGCAGCCCAACATCGCGGTGCCGCTGTTCCTGGTCGCCCCCGAGCAGCGGCGCGCCAAGGTCATCGAGCAGGTGAACCGCCCAACCTTCGGCCGGATGAAACCGCCGCTGGTCGAGGTGTGCAGGTACATCTCGTTCGAGGGGCTGCGTGAATCGCTGACCAGCGTCAGAGACATTGTGAGCTACCTCAAGCCAGACTGGCTGCAGAAGATCAGCGAATCCTGCGCGCCCGAGGATCTTTGATCCCAGGGGCGCGACACAGTGCCTGAGGTTCGGGATCCGGTTCCGGACGGGCGCGACCCAGACCGGGTGGAGTCATTTACTGGGTAAGGCCGCGCACGGCCTTGATGACGGCGTTAACGTCATGCCAGGTGGTCGAGGTGAACCCTCTGGCGGTGAGCAGCCGAGGGTCGCCCTCGGGGTTGCAAGCCTTAGCGCAGCGGCCGCCGCTCAGCATCGGGATGAGCCACGGCGAGAACAAGTCGGGCTCACGGGCCGGAGCCGGTGAACCCGAAGTCCTCGGTCATCCGGACGAGCGCGTTCGCGACGACGTCAGTGATCTCGTCCTCTGCTAGGCCGAGCGGGGCGGTGACTGCCACCGACATGTCGCCATGAGGATCATGGCGGGGCTGCCCGTAATCGGAGAGGTCAACCATGTCGAGTGTGCGCCGGGGCCGGGGCTTGCCGCTGGTCTCTGGGCGCTCGTTCTGGATGTTGAGTTCAAGCCGTGGTGCCCCGGCAGGCGGAAGCTCCCGCGGGTTCGGAGTGACGGTGAGCGGCAAGATCGCCGTCGTCGCATGCCATCCCTGGGCGAGGAAGGCGGCCAGCTCGGCGCGCGTGATCTTCAGGTGAGCCGGGATCTGCGGCGGTCCGGCTGGCGCCGGCTCGATGGCGTCGAAGTCGACGCGCAGGTCGGCCACGCTGGAGATGTCGCCGATGCCGGATCCCGGCAGCATGAACCACAGGTAGGCCGCCAGCGCTGGCCGGCCCTCGGCACCAGGAACCAGAGCCTGGTAGCAGGCGAACCGGCTGTTGTTGTGGCCGACTCCGTCCGGCGTCTCAGCCCATCCCAGGGCGTCAGCGTTCAGGCCATAGCGTGTCGCAAGAGCGCGGAGGACATCGTTGATCCCGGCGCTGCGGAGTACGGTGAGCATGCGCGCCCTTCCGGTCTGGGTGACGCGCATGCCATCCCCGGCAACCGGAATCCGGGCAGCGACCCGCAGCCGCAGGTCCATCTCGCCGTCGCGGAACGCCCACGCGTCGCGATCCCGGCAAGCCTCGCTGTCGAAGGCGACATCCGGCCGCCAGGCCCAGCGGCCTGCCGCTTCCCGGATCAGGCGCCCCGGCCCCCAGCTGCCCCCGGCCAGCAGGATCTCCTCGCTGCCGGAGTCGATGACCGGTGTCGGCGGCCGGGCACCAACCGGGAACCCGGTGCCTGCCGTGCCGCCGCCTCGGTTAGCGTCGCCGATCATGCCCAGCGCCTGCCACACGGGCCCGGCTACCGCCACGGCCGGTCGGCCGTACAGCGCGCAGATCACTGCGGGCTCACCGGACTGCCCGCCGTCGAAGTGCTGCACCCACCCGCAGGTCTCTTCCCGGGCCTCACCAAAGGGCTGGCCGAGCCGGACCGCGCCGCCTGTGGCGGCGTACGCCTCGCCGAACGCTGCCTCGTTGCCAGGCTGCCCCGGCTTGATCGTGGCGGTCGGCACGTTCAGCACCACGCTGACCTCCGGAGGGGTGGCGAGCCGGTCCCGCATCTGCGCCAGCACCTCGCTCGGGGTGATCAGCGCGGCGAACGCGCGCCGCACATCCGGGTGGGCGTTCAGGAGCGCGGTGATCTGCGCCTCGTCCCAGATCGCCCAGTCCTTCAGGCCGATGATCTCGGCGTACTCGCTGATCAGCTTGCCGATCCTGGCCTTGCCGCCGGTGCCTGGAACACCGGACAGGGGCACATTGGACGCGATGATCAGGTACTCGGGACGGCGGCCGTGACGGACCCGGGCTTTGGCGGGGTCTGACCATGCCTCCAGCTCGGCCCTGACCTGGCGCCGCAACCAGGTCGTGTCAGCCCCGGTCTCCAGCAGCCGCTCCTTGAACTTGGCCTGCACGACCACGAAGCCGTCCCACGGATCGGCCAGGCTCGGATACTGCGCCCGCCCGTTGAACGTGGCCTCGCGGCCCCCGTCGGGTCCGCCGCCGAAGGCCTCGATCCCGGGGCCTAGATGAGTGATTCCTTATGGATTCAGTGGTCGTAGGCGATCAGGGATCGCAGGCCGGTTGTGGTGAGCTGCCAGTTGTGCCAGATGGCGGCGGCCATGGCCAGCAGTCGCCGGGCGATGCGGGTGCAGACGCCGGCGGGGGTGCGGCCGCCGTGGCGTTCGAGGCTGGCCTGGTCTTTGAGGGTGTCGTAGACCGATTCGATCCACTGGCGGATGCCGCCGAGGTTGCCGAAGCGGCG
>Ga0209061_1005918_pt1 | contig 10278 bp, 9 predicted proteins | sample Coa_R1_10_FD_187157 | JGI IMG/M metagenome (GOLD analysis project Ga0209061, IMG submission 187157) | Surface soil microbial communities from Centralia Pennsylvania, which are recovering from an underground coalmine fire - Coalmine... | ecosystem: Environmental > Terrestrial > Soil > Unclassified... | reverse complement strand
TGGCGGAACTCGTTGTCGAAGGGCGCCTGCTGCGCATGCAGGGCAAGGGCACGTTCGTGGCGAAGCCGAAGGTCGCGCAGGTCCTGGAACTGGCCAGTTACACCGAAGGGCTGCGGGAGCACGGCCTGCACCCGCAGACCCGGATCCTGGAGATCGGGTACGTCGCCGCCGGCGACCAGCTCGCCGCGCTGCTCGGCATCCGGCCCGGCGGCCGCGCGCTCCGGGTTCACAGGCTCCGGCTGGCCGACGGCGAGCCGATGTCGGTCGACACCTCGCACCTGCCCGCCCGGCGCTTCCCCGGCCTGCGCAAGCAGCTCGCCAGGCACACCTCCCTGTATGAGACACTGGCCTCGGCCTACGGCGTCCAGCTCACGGAGGCGGAGGAGACGATCGAGACCGTGCTCGCCGACCCGCACAACGCCGGCCTGCTCGGCGTGGACGTCGGCCTCCCCCTGCTGCTGCTGTCCAGGCACGCGGTCGACGCGACCGGCGAGCCGGTTGAGTGGGCGCAGTCCTGGTACCGGGGCGACAGGTACAAGTTCGTGACCCGCCTCCGCCGGTCACGGCCCGGCGCCGGCCGCTGACCCGGGAAAGGCCCCCCGGCGTGGGTGTGCTCGTCGTCAGCGGGACGGGAACCGGCGTGGGCAAGACGGTCGTGACCGCCGCCCTGGCCGCTTTGGCCCGCGCCCGCGGCGAGAGCGTCGCCGTTGTCAAGCCTGCCCAGACCGGCGAGCCGCCAGGCAGCCCCGGCGATCCGGGCGACCGGAGTGATCTGTCCGTCGTCCGCCGCCTTGCGGGCGTGACGGACCTGCACGAACTCGCCCGCTTCCCCGATCCGCTGTCCCCGGAGGCGGCGGCGCGGGTTTCGTGCCAGCCGCCGCTTGACCTGCGCCGCGCGGCTGCCTACGCGGCCCGCCTTGCCACCAGCCGCCAGCAGGTGATCGTCGAGGGGGCGGGCGGGCTGCTCGTCCGCTACGATCGCGCGGGCACGACCATCGCGGACCTGGCGGCCATGCTCGATGCGCCCGTCCTCACCGTGACGGCCCCCGGTCTCGGCACGCTCAACCACACCGCCCTCACCCTGGAGGCGCTCGCCACCCGCGCGCTGACGTGCGCCGGCGTCGTCATCGGCTGCTGGCCGTCCGAGCCTGGCCTTGCCGAACGGTGCAACCTCACCGATCTGGAGACGACGGCGGGCCAGCCGCTCGCCGGGGCGCTGCCGGAGGGGGCCGCCCGCCTCGGCCCGGCGGAGTTCCTCCGCCTTGCCCGCCACGGCCTGTCACCCGCCTTCGGCGGCACCTTCGACGCAGCGGGCTTCCGCGCCACGCAGGACGCGGCGCCGGCCGCTGGCCCGCACCGCTGAGGCGGCACCGGTCCCGGGCGGAAACCAGCCGTCCCCCCGGCATGGCCGGATCCCGCATCGGCGGCCCTGCCAGCACGCCGTGGCGGCCCGGTACGGCACAAACGATTGCCAATCCGTAACACGGGGGGCATTGCCGAGAGGGCGCCAGCGGCGGCACACTGTCCCCGTAACCGTGCGTCGCCCGTCACGCCGGGGCGATCAGGGAGAGCCGGGCGGCCGCAGGCATCTGGCATGCCCCGGTCAGCGAGCGTTCTGATAAGCCCGCTGGACCCCAGCGAGGAGGAGACCCGATGACTGACCACACCCGGCCGCGGCGCCGCCGGAATCCGGTCGTGCTGCTGTTGCTGCTGCCGCTGGTCGCGGTCCTCGTGCCGGAGATCTATAACAGGGCCAGCCCGTCCATCGGCGGGATGCCGTTCTTCTACTGGTACCAGCTCGCCTGGGTCGGCGGCGTCGCCGTGTGCGCCGCCATCGTCTACCGGGCCACCCGGAGCACACGATGACACCCCCGTTCAGCGCGCTCGAGTTCGGCATCGTCGTCGCGATGTTCGCGGTCGTCACCGTGCTCGGGTTCATGGCGACCCGGTGGAACCGTGCGGCGTCACTGGCGAGCGTCGAGGAGTGGGGGCTCGGCGGCCGGCGGTTCGGCACCTGGGTCACCTGGTTCCTGCTCGGCGGCGACCTGTACACCGCATACACGTTCGTGGCGGTGCCCGCCCTGCTGTTCGGGACCGGCGCGACCGGCTTCTTCGCCGTCCCGTACACGATCGCCGTCTTCCCGCTGGTGATGTTCGCCGCGGCGCGGATGTGGTCGGTCTGCCACGAGCACGGCTACGCCACCGCCGCCGACTTCGTGCGCGGCCGGCACGGGTCCGCGCTGCTGTCGCTGCTCGTCGCGATCACCGGCATCGTCGCCACCATCCCGTACATCGCGCTGCAGCTCACCGGGATCAAGGCGATCGTCGAGGTCATGGGGATCGGCGGGGACTGGCCGCTGTGGATCGCGTTCATCGCGCTGGCCGCCTACACCTGGACCTCGGGGCTGCGGGCGCCCGCGCTGATCGCGTTCGTCAAGGACATCCTCATCTACCTCGTGGTCCTCATCGCGATCATCTACGTCCCGTACAAGCTCGGCGGCTACGACGTCATCTTCCACCGGGCGGATACCGCGCTCACCGCCAAGAAGCTGAGCACCCTGCTGTCCGGCCCGCAGTACCTCGGCTACTCGACGCTCGCGCTCGGCTCGGCCCTTGCCCTGTTCCTCTACCCGCACGCGGTGACCGGGGTGCTCGCCACCAAGAACAGGAACGTCGTCAAGAAGAACATGTCGCTGCTGCCCGCGTACTCGCTGATGCTGGGCTTCATCGCGCTGCTCGGCTACATGGCGCTCGCCGCGCACGTGAAGCCGGTGGGCGGCACGGCCAAGGCGCCGGACACCAACACGATCGTCCCGCTGCTGTTCAACAGCGAGTTCCCGCACTGGTTCGCCGCGATCGCGTTCGGCGCGATCGCCATCGGCGCCCTGGTGCCCGCGGCCATCATGGGGATCTCCGCGGCGAACACGTTCGCCAGGGACATCTACCGGCCGTACTTCCGGCCGGGGGCCAGCGACCGTGAGGAGGGGCTGGTCAGCCAGATCGTGTCGGTGATCCTCAAGCTGGGCGCGGTCGCGGTGATCGTCGGGCTGAAGCTCTCGTTCGCCATCGAGTTCCAGCTCATCGGCGGTGTCATCGTCATCGAGATCCTGCCGCCCGTGGTGCTCGGCCTGTACACCCGGTGGTACCACCGCTGGGCGCTGGTGGCCGGCTGGGTCGTCGGCATGGGCCTGTCCATCTACATGCTCTGGGTCACGCCCAGCAAGACGGCCGCGCACTTCGGCAGCGCGTCGTTCGCGTTCAGCACCTGGGGGTTCCACACCAAGATGACGATCTGGACAGGGATCGTCGGCGTGCTCGCCAACCTGATCGTCGCCACCGCGCTCACCCCGCTGCTCGCGCGGCTGCCGCGCGGCCGGGACGAGACGAGCCCCGCCGACTACGAGGAGGCCGAGGCACAGCCGATGCCACTCGGACCGGGCCAGGCGCGTGGCTCGGTGTGAGGAGACCGCAAGTTAACCCGCTGGTAACATCACGCTCGTGAGCGACGAGGCAGCGGCCCGGCCGGCTCCGGCTGGGCACATGTCAGGCCATGGCGGCGCGCAGGCGGTCGCAGTCGCGCGCCGCCATGGCGTGACGGCGATGTTCACCCTGTCCGGCGGGCATGTCTTCCCGCTGTACGACGGGGCGGTGCGGGCGGAGCTCCGCATCGTGGACGTCCGGCACGAGCAGACCGCGGTGTTCGCGGCTGAGGCGACCGCCAGGCTGACCCGCGCGCCCGGTCTCGCGGTGGTGACCGCGGGTCCTGGCGTGACGAACAGCCTGAGCGCGGTCACCACCGCGTACTTCAACGGAGCCCCTGTCGTGGTGCTCGGCGGACGGGCTCCCGACTACCGCTGGGGATCGGGGAGCCTGCAGGAGATCGACCACCCGCCGATGTTCGGCCCCGTCACGAAGCGGGCCTGGACCGAGCACGAGACCGCGAAGGTCGCCTCGTCCGTGGACGAGGCGTTCCGCCTGGCAACGGCTCCGCACCGCGGGCCCGTGTTCCTCGATGTCGCGCTCGAAGCCCTCTACGGGGAGGCGGAAGCTCCAGCCCCCGGCGCCCACGGGAACGCACCCGGCGCCACGGGCAGTGCGGGCCTGGCGGGGGACCCCGGTCAGGGGAGCCCCCCGCCGGACCCGGAATCGGTCAGCCGGATCGCCGCGCTGCTCGCTGCCGCCGAGCGTCCCGTGCTCGTGGTCGGCTCCGGCGTCTGGCTGGACGGCGCGGAGACAGCCGCGCGGCAGGCGGCCGAGGAGCTGCGGGTGCCCGTCATCGCCAACGGGCAGGGCCGGGGGGTGCTCCCCCGCGGCCACGAGCTGCTCGTCACGCGCGCCAGGTCGCTTGCGCTGCGTGAGGCCGACCTGGTCATCGTGGCGGGCGCGCCGCTGGATTTCCGCCTCGGCTACGGGGAGTTCGGCAGCGGGGAGGCCCAGGTGGTCCACGTGGCCGACGCGCCGGATCAGGTCGCCTCCCACTGCCAGCTCGCCGCTTCGGCGGCCGGCGATCTCGCCGCGTTCTTCACCGGGCTGGCCGGCGAAGCAGCCACGGCCGGCGTGGTGGCCGCGGCCCGGACGGCGGCCAGTCCCTCCGCAGCGGCCAGCGCCCGGGCGGCATGGCTTGCCCGGCTCCAGGATGCCACCCGGGACGCCATCGCGGACGACGCCCGCCTGCTCGCCAGCGACGCCGAGCCCATTCACCCGGCGCGCGTCTATGGCGAACTCACCCGGCTGCTCGCCGATGACGCGGTCGTCATCGGCGACGGCGGGGATTTCGTCTCGTTCGCGGGCAGGTACGTGGAGCCGGGGCGGCCGGGCGGGTGGCTGGATCCCGGGCCGTTCGGCTGCCTGGGAACGGGGCTCGGGTACGCCATCGCGGCGCGGCTGGCGCGCCCGTCGGCCCAGGTCGTGCTGCTCCTGGGAGACGGCGCGGCGGGTTTCTCGCTGATGGACGTGGACACGCTCGTGCGGCACGGCCTGCCGGTCGTCATGGTCTGCGGGAACAACGGCGCCTGGGGCCTCGAAAAGCATCCCATGCGGGCCCTCTACGGGTACGACGTGGCCGCCGACCTGCAGCGGGGGTGCCGCTACGACGAGGTGGTGCGGGCGCTCGGCGGGGCCGGGGAACTGGTCACCGGACCCGCCCAGCTCGGTCCCGCGCTGCGCAGGGCCTTCGACGCGGGCGTGCCCTACCTCGTCAACGTCGTGACCGACCCCGAGATCGCCTATCCCCGCTCCACCACCGGCGTCTGACGTGCTCCCCCGCCGGCCGCCTGGTGTCCTCTCCCACCCGCGCCTGGCGGGCTCCCCACCAGCGCCTGGCGGCGCGCTTTCCGCCATTTCCGGCGGTTCTGCCAGGTGATGCGCGATCGTGAGATCGGGGCCTGGACGGCTGCGTGATCGCCCGCTACTGTGCTGCCTAGTGCGGCCCACGTGGAGGATTCATGTCTCAGGCTCTCGATGCCTATGCACGGGCTGCCGCCGCTGTCGAGCGGCTCATCGGCCAGGTGGAAGACTGGGGCCGTCCGACGCCGTGCACGGACTGGGACGTCAGGACCCTCGTCAACCACATGACCACCGGAGAGCTGGTGTTCGCCGCGATCATGCGCGGCGACCCGCCGCCGGACCAGGCCGCCGGCCATCTGGGGACCGACCCCGTGGCGGGTTTCCGTTCCGCGGCCGGGCAGTTCAGCGCGGCGGCCTCTGCGCCGGGTGTTGCCCAGCGGAAGTTCCCGACGCCGTTCGGGGAGCAGCCCGCTGGCATGATCGTGATGCTGCGCACGGCCGAGTTGCTCGTGCACGGCTGGGACCTGGCGCGGGCGCTTGGCGCATCCCCGGATGCGCTCCCGGCCGATCTCGCCGAGGACGCGGTGGGCCAGTGGCGCGAGCGGCTCGCGGCCATGCCCCGCGCGGAAGGCGGCCCGCTGGGGGTTGAGCAGCCGGCCCCCGCCGGCGCTCCCGCCCCCGACCGTCTGGCCGCCCTGTTCGGCCGCCGCCTGGACTGGTCACCCGCATAGGCCGCTCACCCGCATAAGCCGCTCACCCGCATGAGCGGGTCCACGCTGGAGGTTCTCCACGGTCGGCGGCCGGATGGGCGGGTTGCCGGTGGTTGTGCCGCCCAGCCCGGCGGGGCGTGGCTGTGCAGGGTACGGCTCCGGGGGCTGGTGGCGGTGGTGCTGCCGCCGGGGCGGAGGGCGAGTGTCCAGCCCCGCCTGTGGACGACGATGGGATGGTGGAACCTGCACGGCAGGCGGTAACCGGGCAGGGAGGTAGCTCCGCCGCCGGAGCAGATCGCGCGCGAGTTCGCCACCACGACGGCGGCCGCGGCGCAACTGGTCACGGTGTCCTCGGTGACCTACGCACTCGGTGCCCCGGTGACGGCCTGGCTGGTGGCCCGCGCGGGCCGGCGCACCGTCTGCACGGGCAGGCCCTGTGCGTCACAGCGCGGGCCGGTAACAAGCCCGGGCACCATGAGCGAATCACCGGCGAGACCGTCAAGCAGGCCGCTACCTCATCAAGTAAGGTTGACAAACTTAGATTGATAAACCTAACCTTAGTTTCATGACCAAGGATCCGGACCCGAAGGACGTCGCCGCCGCGCTCCGGGTGAGCATCGGACTGTTCTACCGGCGGCTGCGGCAGGCCCCGGTGCAGGAAGGCCTGGCGCTGCCGGAGACGCTGGCGCTGTCCCGGCTGGACCGTGCGGGCGCGGCCACGCCGGGCGAGCTTGCCAGGATCGAGCACATCAGCCCTCAGGCGATGGGGGTGACCCTCAGCGTGCTGGAGGAACAGGGCCTGGTGGAGCGCCGGCCGGACCCGGCTGACGGCAGGCGGGTCATCGTGTCGCTGACCGAGGCAGGGCGGCGGGCGGCACGGGACAAACGCACCGCCCGGACCGAGCAGCTTGCGAAGGCCCTGTCGGAGGGGTTCACCGGCGAGGAGCTGCGAACCCTGCTGGCGGCGGCGGCGCTGATCGAGCGTCTGGGGGAGAAGCTGTGATGCCCGCGCCGGACGGGCCCAGCGGCCACGGGACGGCGAACGCGTTCTCCTGGCGGTTCGTGACGCCGATGCTGCTGGGCTCGGCACTCAACCCGGTGAACAGCTCGCTGATCGCCACCGCGCTGGTGCCGATCGCCGCCGCGGTGCACGTCCCGGTCGGCCGGACGGCGGTCTTGGTCTCGGCGCTGTATCTGGCCAGTGCGATCGGTCAGCCGACCGCGGGGAAGCTCCGAGGTGTTCGGGCCGCGCCGGGTGTTTTTGGCCGACATCCTGGCGGTGCTGGCCGGCGGCCTGGTGGGCGGGCTGGGCGGCAGCCTGGTCACGCTGATCGTGGCAAGGGTGCTGATCGGGGCCGGCACCTCGACCGCCTATCCGTCGGCGATGCTGCTGGTCCGCCGCCGGGCGGCGCGGGCCGGGCTGGACGCCCCGCCGGGAGGTGTGCTCGGCGGCCTGGTCATCGCCGGGATGGTGACACCCGCCATCGGGCTGCCCATCGGCGGCATCCTCGTGCAGGGCCTGGGCTGGCAGGCCACCTTCTTGATCAGCGATCCGGACACCGGGAAGGCAGCGCGCGTCACCGCGGCCATGCTCACCATGAGGAAATTCGGCATCGCTGCCCTCGAGCGCGCCCACGCGGGAGACTGACAACGCGCACGCGGTAACCATCCTGCCAGGAACGACCCCTGAGAATGCCGGTGCCACCGGATGGCGATCCCCGTGAGCCGGTATCGCACCCGCCCCTTTCACACCGGTTCCTGCACGCCAGCGCGCGCTCTTGGCTGCGACCGCCGCTCAGTATGTGATCATATTCTGTGATCAAGCTAGCTATCTCCGGACGGACATGGATTGACCGCCACATGGCGGACAGGTCATACAACCAGGCAGAGCCGACGGGTGTTCACCGGCGGCGGCGTGACTTTCTTGACCAGCAGGTCAAAGGCGGCAGGATCGGTATCACCACTGCCCGTTCGGCTGTGAAATGAGCCATCCGCACGGCGGGGAACACGGCGCGGTGGAGCAGGGGGCGGCGGCGAGCCCCGTCAGCTGATGACGGCGATGAGGTCGCCTTCCTGCACCACGTCGCCCTCGGCCACGTGCAGCTTGGTCACGGTTCCCGCGGTCTCGGCGAGAACGGGGATCTCCATCTTCATCGATTCCAGGATCACGAGGGTGTCGTCGGCCTCTACCTGGTCACCCTCCCCGGCGACCACCTTCCACACGTTCGCGACCATCTCCGCCCGGACTTCCGCCACCGCGGCTCCCTTCTCCTTCGCCTTCGCCGGGTACCGCCCGGCACCCGGCCCTTCCCGTCCGGCGGGTCTCGCCCGCCCTGGCCAGGCCCGCCGGCTGTGCAGCCCGGGTCCGCCGGCTCAGTCTCCATTGTCCGCGACGCGGACGCGGTCAGCGGCGCATCCGGGCGATCAGCGACGTATCATACGACCCGCTCACGAACTCCGGGTTGCGGAGCAGCTCGGCGTGGAAGGCCAGGTTGGTCTTCGGCCCAGCGATCCTGAATGCTGCCACCGCGTCCCGCGCGCGCGCCAGCGCCTCCTCCCGGCTCGCCCCGTGCGTGCACAGCTTGGCCAGCAGCGGGTCGTAGAACGGCGTCACCGTGTTCCCCGCGGCATATCCGGCGTCGACGCGGACGCCGTCACCCGACGGCTCCTCCCACTCCGTGATCACGCCGGGCCCTGGCAGGAACCGCACGGGATCCTCGGCGTAGACGCGCAGTTCCACGGCATGCCCGGACGGAGCCTCCCGGGTGATCGCCGCGGGATCGAACGAGGTGTCCTCTCCCGCCGCGATGAGGAACTGCTGCTCGACGAGGTCGATCCCGGTGACAAGCTCGGTGATGGGGTGCTCGACCTGGAGCCTGGTGTTCATCTCCAGGAAGACGAAATCGGCGGCGCGTTCGTCGACAAGGCACTCGATGGTGCCCGCCCCCCGGTACCCGACGGCCTCGCCGGCCCGCGCCGCGGCGGCGAGCATCCGTTCCCTCAGCTCAGGGCCCACGCCGGGTGACGGCGTCTCCTCGGCCACCTTCTGGTGCCTGCGCTGCACGGAGCAGTCCCGCTCGCCGAGCGCGATCACGCGCCCGTCGGCGAGTCCGAGGACCTGCACCTCCACGTGGCGCGCCCGCTCGATGTACCGCTCGATGAGGATGTCGGGGCTGCCGAAAAACCGCTCCGCGCGCGAGCGCGCCGTCTCGAAGGCCGCGCGCAGGGCCGCCTCGTCCGCGGCGGCGCTCATGCCGATGCCGCCGCCCCCGCCGGCCGCCTTCACCATGACGGGATAGCCGATCCTGGCGGCCTCGGCGGCCGCCGCATCCGCGTCCACGACGGGCTCGGTGCTGCCCGGTGAGACGGGTACCCCGGCCTTGGCCATCAGGTTGCGCGCCCGGATCTTGTCCCCCATCGCCTCGATGGTCTCCGGAGCCGGGCCTACCCAGATGAGGCCGACGTCGGACACCCGCTGGGCGAAGCCGGCGTTCTCGGAGAGAAAACCGTACCCGGGATGGATCGCCTGCGCGCCGGTCTCGCGGGCCGCCCGGAGGATGGCCTCCACATCCAGGTAACTGCTGGCGGGCGGGGCAGGGCCGATGAGCATGGCCTCATCGGCCTCGCGAACGTGCGGCAGGTCCGCGTCCACCTCCGAGTAGACGGCGACGGTCCTGATTCCCATGCGGCGGGCGGTGCGGATTACCCGCCGCGCGATCTCACCACGGTTGGCGACAAGTACGGAGCTGATCACGCCTGAAGCCTACTGGCATCCCCATGCGCGGGACCGCCGGGCGCGGCGGCTCCGGGAAACGGGGCGGCGGCTCCGGGAAACGGGGCGGCGGCTCCGGGAAACGGGGCGGCGGCTCCGGGAAACGGGCGGATGTCATATCCGGGCGAACGATTGGCGGGAGATGACCTTGCTCAGGGCATCGACCACGCGCGGGTCATACTCGGAAGCCACATCCAGCCGGAGCCGTTCGGCTGCCGCCGCGGCCCTGCCGGGATCGTCGGACGTGCCCACCAGGTCGTCGAAGGCATTGGCCGCCCGGATGATGCGGCTGCTCAGCGGCGGGTCCGGGGGCACCCCCTCGCCGCCCATCTCGGCCGGACGGCACGGGTCGCTCTGCATGCGCACGATCTCGGCGACGTTGTCCAGCACCTCGGCCTGGTGGATCACCTCGGCGCCGAGTTCGGCGATGCGGCGCTGGTCCTCGGGGGAGATGAGCACGGTGGCCCCGCCCGGTATCGGGTCGCGCAGGGAAAGCTGCCCGATGTCGTG
>Ga0209061_1005917_pt1 | contig 10280 bp, 11 predicted proteins | sample Coa_R1_10_FD_187157 | JGI IMG/M metagenome (GOLD analysis project Ga0209061, IMG submission 187157) | Surface soil microbial communities from Centralia Pennsylvania, which are recovering from an underground coalmine fire - Coalmine... | ecosystem: Environmental > Terrestrial > Soil >... | reverse complement strand
CCAAGCCCGCGCACGAGGAAGTCAGCGAGCGCATCGCGCAGATCCTCAAGCTGGCCGACGACGAGGCCAGGTCGCAGAAGGCCAAGGCCGCCGACGAAATCGCGAAGCTGCGCAACGACGCGCAGGCCGACGTGGACAAGGTCCGCGCCGAGGCGCGGGAGCAGGCCGAACGCATGCTGACCGCGGCCCAGGAGCAGGCGGAGCGGGCGATCACCTCGGCGCGCGCCGAGGCAGACAAGACCCTCGGCGCCGCGCGCGCCGAGGCGGAGCGCACCACGACCGAGGCGAGGAAGCAGTCGGAGGCCGTGCTGGCCGACGCGAAGTCGCAGGCGAAGAAGGCGCTGGACGAGGCCACTGCGCGGGCCACCGCCATTCACGACGGCGCGGAGCGGCGGCTGAACCTGCTGTCCACCAGGCACGCCGAGACGATCAAGCGCCTCACCGAGATCCTGGACGGGGTCTCTGCGCTGGTCAGCGCGGAGAACGCCCGCATGTCCCTGGAGGACGAGGTCGAGCAGGCGACCGCCAGGGCCATCGGCGGCCCGGGCGCGGCCGCGCCGCGGCCCGGCCCGGCCCCCGCGCAGGCCGCGCAGGCCGCGCAGGCCGGGCCGAACGGGCCGAACGGGCCGAAGCCGGCGATGCCGCAGGGAACGACGCAGCGATCTCAGCCTGCTCAGCCGGCCCCGGCCCAGCGGCCGGAGCCCGCCCAGGCCGCCCAGCCGGGCGCAGGGGCGGGCAGGGAGGACAGGGCGCAGCACGGCCAGGACAAGCGCCCCCAGGCCCGGCCCGGCGCCGAAGGCGCGGCGGGGCAGGCCGAGGGCATCCGGGTCATGCGCCCCGGGCAGGGATGACCGCCCCGGTCAGGCGGCGTCCGGGCGCCGCGCGAGCATGTCCAGGCGCCGCAGGATGACGCCCTCGCGCAGCGCCCACGGGCACAGCTCGAGCTGAGCCACGCCGAGCAGGTCCATCGTCGCGTCGGCGACGATGGCGCCGGCCGGTAGCTGCTGCACCCGCCCCGCCGACACGCCGGGCAGCCTGGCCCGCTCTGCCCGGGTCATCGCGGGCAGCCGTGCGGCCAGGTCGGCGGCGTCGGCGTGCCGCAGCACCCGCTTGGCGTAGGGGCCCTCGGCGGACGGGGCCGCGCCGGCGATCCTGGCGAGCTGGCGGATGGTCTTCGAGGTGCCGACCGCGTGATCGGGCGGTCCCTGCCGCAGCATGCCGCCGATCTGCCTGGCGATCTCCGCCCGCACGTGCCTGCGCAGGCTGCGCACCTGCTGCTGCGGCGGCGGGTCGCTGCCGAACCAGTCCCTGGTGAGCCGGCCGGCGCCGAGTGGCAGCGACGCCGCCGCGTCCGGCTCCTCGTCGATTCCGGACGCGACCTCCAGCGACCCGCCGCCGATGTCGACCACCAGCAGCCGCCCCGAGGACCAGCCGAACCAGCGCCGGGCGGCGAGGAACGTCAGCCGCGCCTCCTCCTCTCCGGTCAGCACGAACAGCTGTGCCCCGGTCTGCTTCCTGATCCTGGCCAGGACCTGCTCGCCGTTGCGCGCGTCCCGGACGGCGGAGGTCGCGAACGCGATGAGATCCTCCACCCCCTTGTCCTCCGCGATGCGCAGCGCCTCCTCGACCACCGCCCGCAGCCTGCCCTCGCCCTGCCCGGACAGCGACTCCCCGTTCTCCAGCTGGTCGGCGAGCCGGAGCTCGGCCTTGTGCGAGAAGGCCGGCATCGGCCGGGCGCCCTGGTGGGCGTCGACCACCAGCAGGTGAACCGTGTTGGAGCCCACGTCGAGCACGCCAAGCCGCATACCCTGACGCTACCCGCCGCCGCGCGGGTCAGTGCTGCAGAACGAAGGGTGGTGCCTGCTCCGCCGATGCGCAACGGAGACGTGTCGTACTGGTGGCGGGCGCGCGGCATGCCCGCGCCGCGGCCGCCGCTGCCGGGCGGCGCCGACGCCGACGTGTGCATCGTCGGGGCCGGCTTCACCGGGCTGTGGACCGCCTACTACCTCAGCCGCGCCGAGCCGGCGCTGCGGGTCATCGTGCTCGAGTCGGACTTCGCCGGGTTCGGCGCGTCCGGGCGCAACGGCGGCTGGGTCACCGCCGCGCTGCCCGGCTCGCGGGCCCGCTACGCCAGGCACCCCGCCGGCCGCGGCGGCGTCCGCGAACTGGAGCGGCGGCTGCGGGAGGCCGTCGACGAGGTGGGCCGGGTCTGCCGCGCCGAGGGCATCGACGCCGGCTACGTCAGGGGCGGGACGCTGACCGTGGCCACCTCGCCGGCGCAGGATGCCCGGCTGCGGCGCCGCCTGGAGGAGGCACGGTGCTGGGGCGATGACGCCACGATCGTTCGGTACCTGGGGAGGGAGGAGCTCGCGGGCCGGATACGGATCGCAGGCGCCGCCGGCGCGCTGTACTGGCCGCACTGCGCGCGCGTGCAGCCAGCCGACCTGGTCGCCGGGCTGGCGGAGGCCGTCACCCGGTCCGGCGTGGCGCTGTACGAGACGACGCCGGTGACGTCGATCGCGGCCGGCCTGGCCCGCACGCCGGCCGGGGACGTGCGGGCGCGGTTCGTGCTGCGGTGCACTGAGGGCTTCACCGCGGCGCTGCCCGGGCAGCGCCGGGCGCTGCTGCCGATGAACAGCTCGATGATCGTCACCGGGCCGCTCGGCGGCGCGGCCTGGGAGACGATCGGCTGGGACGGGCGGGAGACGCTCGGCGACGAGGCGCACGCCTACATCTACGCGCAGCGCACCGCGGACGGCCGGATCGCGCTGGGCGGGCGCGGCGTCCCGTACCGGTTCGGCTCCGCGCTGGACCAGCGCGGGGCGACCCCGCCGCGGGTCGTCGCCCAGCTTGGCCGGATCCTGCGCCGGATGTTCCCCGCCGCGGTCGAGGCGGGCATCGAGCACGCCTGGTCCGGGGTGCTCGGCGTGCCCAGGGACTGGTGCGCCTCGGTCACCGTCGATGCGGGCACCGGCCTGGGCTGGGCCGGCGGCTACGCCGGCCACGGGGTCGCCGCCGCGAACCTTGCCGGGCGCACCCTGGCCGACCTGGTGCGCGGGGTGCCGAGCCCGCTGACCGCGCTGCCCTGGGTGGGTCACCGCTGGCCGCGCTGGGAGCCGGAGCCGGCCCGCTGGGCGGGCGTCCGCGGCCTGTACGCCCTGTACCGTGCCGCCGACCGGCTGGAGGCGGCCGGCGTGTCCTCCCGGACCAGCCTGCTGGCCCGGGCCGGGGACCTGCTGTCCGGCATCCCGCGCTCCGGGTTACAGTCGCATCAGCAACCCAGTCTGGCTGAGCGGGAGGCCGGCGTGGCGAATTCTCACCTGACCGTCGGGTCCGGAGACCACCGCGTCCTCGCCATCCACGGCTGGTTCGGCTCGGCCCGCGGGTGGGGCCCCCTGCCGGACTACCTGGACGGCGCGGCGCACACCTACGTGTTCATCGACCTGCGCGGCTACGGAGCCCGCAGGCAGGTCAGCGGCGAGTACACCATGACCGAGGCGGCGGCCGACGCGCTCACCGCCGCCGACGAGCTTGGCTGGCAGCGGTTCTCGGTGATCGGGCACTCGATGGGCGCCAAGGCGGCCCACCAGGTGCTGGTGCAGGCACCGGGCCGGGTGCGCGCCCTGGTCGGCATCAACCCGGTGCCGCCGAGCCCGGTGCCCTTCGACGAGCAGGGCTGGGCGCTGTTCTCCGGCGCGGCCGGCAACCCGGCCAACCGGGCGGCGATCATCGACTTCACCACCGGCAGCAGGCTGACGAGGACGTTCATCGACCTGGTCGTGCGGCACTCGCTGGACAACTCGGCGGTCGAGGCGTTCGGCGCGTACCTGCCATCCTGGGCCAAGGCGGACCTCTCCGGCCAGGGCGCCAGCGACCCCGGCGTCCCGGTCAAGGTCATCGCCGGCGAGAACGACCCGGCCATGTCCGCGGAGGTGATGCGGCAGACCTGGCTGCGGTTCTTCCCCGGCGCGGAACTGGAGGTGCTCGCCAACGCCGGGCACTACCCGATGTTCGAGACCCCGGTGGCGCTGGCCACGTCCATCGAGGAGTTCCTGAGGCGCGCATGACGCGCCCGGACACCGAGGTGGTGTTCGACCCGGCCAGCTACGTGGCCGGGGTGCCGTTCGGCGCGCTGGACCGGCTGCGCCGCCGCAGCCCGGTGGCCTGGGTGGAGGAGGTCCCGGTGCTCGGCTGGCCGGGCGGCCCCGGGTTCTGGCTGGTGCTGCGGCACGCCGACGTGGAGTCGGTGCTGCGGCGGCCGCAGCTGTTCTCGTCCGCGCTCGGCGCCACTCAGATCCGCGACCCGGCGACCCCGCAGGCGCTGGACTACGTGCGCCGGATGATGCTCAACATGGACCCCCCCGAGCACTCCCGGCTGCGGCGGCTGCTGAGCCGGTCGTTCACCCCGCGGGCGGTGACGGCGCTGGAGGACCGCATCCGCGGTCACGCGCGGGCCATCTGCGACCGCGTGTTCGCCGGGCCGCGCGGGGAGTGCGACTTCGCCAAGGACGTGGCCGCCGACCTGCCGCTGCTGACCCTGGCCGACGTGCTCGGCATGCCGGAGCAGGACCGCTGGCTGCTGTTCGACTGGTCCAACCGGGTGATCGGCTACCAGGATCCGGACTACGCGTCCTCGGCCGAATTCGACCCTGCCGCGGGCACCCCGATGGCAAGGCGGGCGCTGGCGCTGCGGCCGTCACCGGACGGCTCGGGCCGGATGCCGGATCCGCGGACCCGCGAGGGCATGCCGGACCTGTACGCCTACGCGCACCTGCTCGCCGAGGAGAAGCGGCGGCGCCCGGGCGGCGACGTGATGTCGATCCTGCTGGCCCAGGTCGACGACGACGGCGGCCAGGTGTCGGTGGCCGAGTTCGAGAACATGTTCTGGCTGTTCGCGGTGGCCGGGAACGAGACGCTGCGCAACGGGCTGCCCGGCGCGTGCATCGCGCTGCTGGAGCACCCGGGCGCCCAGCACGAGCTGCGTGCCGACCCGGCGCTGCTGCCCGCCGCGGTCGAGGAGATGCTGCGCTGGTGGACGCCGGTGATGACGTTCCGCAGGACCGCCGCCGCCGACTGCGAGCTCGGCGGGCAGCGCATCCGGGCCGGCGACAAGGTGGTCGTCTCGTTCACCTCGGCCAACCGGGACGAGTCCGTCTTCGCCGACCCGGACCGCTTCGACATCCGCCGCCAGCCCAACCCGCACCTGGTATTCGGGCACGGCCCGCACTTCTGCCTGGGAGCGCACCTGGCCCGCGCGCAGATGCGCGCGCTGTTCGCGGAGGTCCTGGCCCGCACGTCCTCGCTGGCCTACGCGGGCAGGCCGTCGTACCTGCGCTCCAACTTCCAGCGCGGCGTCAAGCGGCTGCCGGTCGCCTGGACCGCTGCATGAAGGCCGGTCCCGCGCCGCGACGGTGGCCGGCCACACGGCGACGCGGGCGGGACCCCGGCGGACGAGGCGGGCTCCCGCGCCCGGGGGAAGCCGAGCACGCGCCGGGTCAGCAGCGCCGGCCCGGGAACATGCCGGTGAGCTGATCACGGGTCACCGCGCCCGCGGCCCGGACCGTGGCGGCGATGGCGGGCTCGCAGGCGGCCAGCGTGGTGGCTTCCATCTGCACCCGACAGGTCTGCGGGTTGTCCAGGGTTGTCCAGACCAGCGGCGACAGCATCCGGCTCACCCAGGCCCTCGCCGGGAAAGGAGTGATCCCCCTCCCCCTGAACTAACACTAACGACTGCCGGGCACGTCTGGTGGCCGCCACTGGGCAGTTTCTAATGTCCCTTGACAGCCCCGCCCAAGACGGGCGGAAGGGGCGCCCTCAGGCACGAAGTGCCCCTATAAGCGCCGGCAAGCCGCCCGGTTGGTCGTCAGACCGTAACGAGCGCTTCACCCGCTCGGCGAACCTATGCCACGCGGCCGGGCTGAACTGGAGCACGACGCCGACCCGGTCCTTGGTGTCGCGCACCAGCACGCGGTTATCGTGCTCGGCTACCTCGACGCAGTTACCCCCACCATTTGAGCTATAAGACGCCTTGCGCCAATTCAAATCTGTGCCTTCCATCGTTCTTCCGCCGTTCGTATGAGCGCTAGCGACTCGGCGCGCGGCATCGCGGCACCGAGTATCCGTTCAAACGCCACTGTCACCTTGCCCACCAGGTCGGGCGCTGTGCTTGTCATGTCTTCTACTGCCTCTAGCCGCACCGTGACGGCACTGTCCCGTGCGGCGATGTCGAACGCGCCCCACAAGCCGACGTTCGTGCCCTCCGGGACGACGTGCAGCGCGACATCGGGACGTTCCGCCATGGCCGCCAGGTGAGCGCACTGTTCGGCCAGCACGGCTGCCGACCCGATCAGTCTATGTATGACATGCTGGTCAATGACCGCCGTGAGGTACGCGCGCCCTATCACGGCCTGGCGCTCAAGGCGCGCCGCCACCAGTTCGTCTAGCCGATCGGCAGTGTAAGGCTCAACGGAGAGCACGGCGCGCATGTAGCTCTCACACTGGAGCACGCCCGGCACCAGCACAGGTGACCAGCACCGCAGTATGGTCGCCTCAGCTTCGGCCTGGCGGTAGGACATGAACCAATCGGGAGTGCCCGACCTCGCGCGCTGTGCCAGGTCGGTCAACTCGTCCAGCCCCGCCCCCGTGGCCCCGGCCCATGCCGCGAGTACCGCGTCGGACGGTACCGGGTGAGCCGGATTTTCCGCCTTGCTGACCACGGGGCGAGACACGTTCAGCTTCCGCGCGAGCGCTCCATGCGAATCGTACCCAGCATCGACACGAGACCGGTGCAAGACATTGGCTAGCTGTTCTCTCGGCGTCGGCACGGTGCGCACCCCTCGTTACCGAAGTTCGGTGCTGGTCAGTACGCGGGTAACTACTCCCGATTCTTTCACTGGCCTGCCAAGTTGGGTAGCGAGAACGCACCACCACCTGGGGCAAGGAGGCTGTCGCCAATGCCAGCCAGCGACGAGCAAGCACCAGCGGTAGACCGGCCGAAGCACAAGCTGTCTCAATTGACCACGTACGAGCTACGCGACTACCGCAAGCGGCTCGAGCAGGCGATCGCGTTCTTTGACCGGAAGACGCCCGTACCGCCAGCACGCGATGACCTGCAAGAAGCGCTCAACGCCGTCATCGCGGAGCAGGACGAGCGCGCCGAGATGAGCCGTGCGTGACTACGACGTGGCCGGGCTGTCCGCTGGCGAGCTTGAGCGGACACGGCGCGACCTGCAAGCCAGCCTCGCGCTAGCGCGACCCGGCTCACCCGTCCGCGTTGCGATCCTGGCCCAGATGGGCGCGATCGACGCCGAGCTAGCCGAGCGGGCCGCTGGCCTGCGGCTGTGCTCGTGCGGCTTCGCCACCGACGACCCGGCCTGGCTCGAAGGTCACTTGTTCGAGCACCCGGGCCACCACGAGCGCCCTGCGTCCACGCACCCTCGTCGCCCCTGATTCCCGGTTCATTGCTTTGCGTCTGACTTCCAGGGATGACCGTGCGCAAGCCCCGGCCTGGCCCGAAACGCGCGCGGCGAGACCTCCCGAGTCGTGCCACATACGTGCACTATCCGGTTGCGCAGAGCGGGCATGAGGGGTCTCAGGCGGACACGTAGGGCTACGGCAGCACGATCCTTGAACGTTGCGTTTCCGCAGGTCAAAGGCTAGATTGCCTGGTCATGAGTGGTGGTCAGGGACAGGATCGAACTGTCGACCTTCCGCCTTTCAGCCGCCCGCTACTGCGCTGGTCGAAGGCGCCGCGGGGCACGTTCGTGCGACCTCCATGCGATAACCGATGCTCGGTCACGAGGCCAGTGCCTCCTGGAACATCAGGCCACGCGTGATGCCAGCAACCGCGGGGACGGCGGCATCAAAAGCCTCCCGCAGCGCAGCCAGAGCGGTGGCCTGGGCTTCCCACGGGTCATCAGTGTCGATGGTCATTGAGATCTCGACCTGCACTCCTGAATCGGATCGGCATGTGCTGACGGAGGGATCGAGAACACGCACATCCAGATCGTCAATCACCTTCGCGATCAGCTCAGTAAGCTCATCGTCAGTAAACGGGCGCGGCGGATCGAGCAAGGCTTTCGCGTCTATGGTCAACATCACTCGCCTTCCCGCTGCGTAGAGCACTGCCGGATCATCCAGGCCACCTTGTTCCTGAAGTGATTGCCCAGCCGAGGTGTCTTATGCATTGTCGTTTGGTGCCGCCCGCAGCTGCAACGCATCACGTAGTAGCCCCTGGCCGTCTCCCTGGCCAGCGTCCAGCCATGCTGCGCGACCTCTCTGACAGCGGCCTCACGCTCCGCATCCTGTCCACTCACCAGCGCGATCCTAGGCCTCGTATGCCAGGGTAACTCCCCACAAGCATGAAGGTAACCCTCGGCCGGCACTGTTCCCGCAGGTCGGGACCATCCTCACCTGGACCGACTATGCAGTCGGTACGCGGCATCAGTGCTTCACCACGATCGACTTCGGGAGCTTGGCTGCATCTCCGTGCGCGGCCAGCTCCGAAAATGCCGACGCGATCTCAGGCATCCGTTAGCGTCCGCCGGTGTGGTGTACGGATCTTGAGATCGTGATCTGGCTCGGCGTGTTGCTGTAGCTGGGACGGCCGCCGTGCTGGTCCTTCGATCAGAGACACGAACTCGCCGGAGGAACGGAGAGCACGATGGCCGGCGTAACCGGTGTGGACCTTGCCCGCCGGGTGGGCGAGAACCTGGGGCAGGCGAGCCCGGATCTGCTGCGGGCGATGGTGCAGACGTTCGCGGAGGCGCTGATGGGCGCCGAGGCGGACGCGTTCAGGGGCGCCCCGTACGGGCAGGCCAGCAAGGAGCGGGTGAAGTACCGCGATGGCTACCGGGAGCGGCGGCGGGGCACCCGGGCCGGGACGATCGGGCTGGCGATCCCGAAGCTGCGCCGGGGCAGCTACTTCCCGGGCTGGCTGCGGGCCGGCCGCCGGCGTTCCGGGCAGGCCCTGATCTCGGTCGTGGCCACGTCCTGCCTGCCGGGCGTGTCCGCCCGGCGGGCGGAGAAGCTGGCCAGGCGCTGGGGATCACTTCGCTGCCCGGGAGCCAGGTGAGCGAGCTGGCCAAGAGCCTGGACGCGGCGGTGGAGCAGTCCCGGTCCCGGCCGCTGGACCCGGGCCCCTACCGGTTCGTGCAGGCCGATGCGATGACGGTACGGGTCCGCGAGGGCGGCCGCACCGTCATCGTGCACGCCCTGATCGCCGCCGGCGCCGGCGCCGGCGGCAAGCGGGAGATCCCCGGCTTCGACGTCACCTCCGGGGACGGCGCCGGGTGGCTGGCGTTCTCCCGCGGCCTGTCCGGCGTCGTGCCGGTCACCGGCGACGCCCACCCCGGGCTGGCCGCCGCCATCGCCGCCGCCCTGCCCGGCGCCACCTGGCAGCGCTGCAGGACGCATTATCTTCGTGACCTCCTGACGAAGCTGAACAAGGCCAGCCAGCCCTGGGTCGCGACCCTGATGCGCACGACCTTCGACCAGCCTGATCCCGCCGAGGCGCATGCCCAGTCCGCCCGCGTCGTCTCCGCGCTGGAGGCCAGGCTGCCCGCCGCCGCTGAGCACCTCGCCGCAGCCCGCGACGACCTGCTGGCCTTCACCGCCGTGCCCCGCGAGATCTGGCGCCAGGTCTGGCCGCCCAGCCCCCAGCAGCGCTTGAACCGGGAACTACGCAGGCGAACCGGCGTGGCCGGCATCTTCCCCGGCCGGGCCGCCATCATCCGCCTCGCCGGTGCCGTGCTCATGGAGCAGAACGACGAACGGACCGAAGCCTGCCGCTACCTGGGCCCGGAAGTCCCCGCCAAGATCGGCACCGCCGCCGCGCCGAGCCCCGCAGCAGGCACACCGGAGGAGGTGAATGCCATCGAGGCGATCAGCGCACAAAGTCAGCAACGGATCATCACGGTGCCGTCTCATACACCATGATCACGGACGCGGCCCGGCCGGACCGACTGATCAGGCAGGCATTTGTGCTGGTCAAACGGGTGGTCAGGGGCAGGATCGAACTGCCGACCTTCCGCTTTTCAGGAGAATTGCCGGATCTACGCGAGTCCACCGAAGTCCGCCTGAGCAGGCCAGATGACTCGTCAGGGCACCTTGGTGTCCACCGTTGACTCCGTGCGTCCACACCTGTTGTTAGCAGAGCGTTAGCAGGTGGCCGCTTCGCCTCGAAGCCAAGTCGCGGTGCCGACTGCCAGCCCAACTGCGTGCTTGACCTGGGAACGAGCGTCCGCCAACGTCCGTTGGCGTCCACCGTTGGCGGTGGCGAT
>Ga0209061_1005914_pt1 | contig 10286 bp, 9 predicted proteins | sample Coa_R1_10_FD_187157 | JGI IMG/M metagenome (GOLD analysis project Ga0209061, IMG submission 187157) | Surface soil microbial communities from Centralia Pennsylvania, which are recovering from an underground coalmine fire - Coalmine... | ecosystem: Environmental > Terrestrial > Soil > Unclassified... | reverse complement strand
GTTCCGTAGAGCGTCCGGTCAAAGCGATAATTGTCGAGCGCGGCTGTCCAGTAGATCGAACCGGTGGCGAAGACCAGCGCGCCCGATGGAGCGATATAGCAGGTAGTGTTGCTGGTATCGCGTATCCCTTCGATGCTCAAAGTCTCCGAGGTCGCGAGGATCTGAAGCCCCGGCGGGGTATGCCCGTTATCGAAAACCCGGTCCCACTCGTAGCCAACCAGACCATTGTCAAAAACCTGCCCCGCTTGCAGCCCCGTATCTGCCAGCAGCGTGTTGTGCAGAAAAGCAAGCCCCGGGGTGGTCTGAGGCTGGAATTTCCACGCGACTCCGCGCAGCTTGCTATTGTAGTCCGAGTACATGATGCCAATCATGGCATTCTCGGGCCGGCCAATGACGGGATCGCGCCACAGCGAAGTGACGCGGGAATTGTCAACGCCGTAGAGCGGATCGCGGGTGAGATCGGTCTTGACGACGCCGCCTGCGTCGGTAGCCGTATTTTCGGGCGAGAGCACCTTGTAGCAGACAACGGTGCGATTGGGTACGCCTGCCGAGTTCGGTTCGAGGCGGATCTGCCAGTAGGAGGCATTCGCCTCCAGAAAGGCCAGCCCCACGCCGTGATCGCGCGCCGCTTCTACGCCGTTGCGCATCTCCTGCGTCCAGTATTCATCGTGCCCTATGGAAAGGTAGGCTTTATGCTGGAGCAGCCTTTGCGGATGTGTGTGCAGGTCGATATTGCTCATATAGGAAACGTTGTAGCCCTCGCGCTCCAGCCAGTGAATGATGTTGGCCTCGAAGACCAGCGCCTGATCGGAGCCGTATTGCATCGTGCTGGGCCGGTCAAAGGAGACTTTGACCGCGGGAATATGGTTCTTGCTGCTATCGGGATAGAGGCTCTGCCCGCCCCAGTTGTTATAAGCAGCATAGGTGGTATCGGCGGTCACAACGACATATGGAGCGGTTTCGTTGCCCAGGACATCGAAGGTAGTATAGGTCTGTTTCCCGTGTGCATCAATGCACTTCACCAGGTACAGTCCCGTCGTCCAGTCGGGGGGAATAGTGAGGGTATAGGATGGCTTCCAGCGAGCCTCGACCAGTCCGGTTGCGGGATCGCGCAGGGCGGTGGGGCAATTCACAAGTTCGGCAGTTTTGGAATCATAATAGCCCTGTGCCTGTCCTTTCAGCGAGACCGAGGTCATCAGTCGCCCGCCGGATCCCTGATACCAGCCCATACGGTAGATAGCCAGCGTATAGGGCGTGCCATCCTCCTGCGTGCTCACATAGAAGGTCAGAGATTGTCCCGGCGCAACCGACCTGGCGCCAACGTATGCCTGTATTTCGGTGGTGGCCGCGGCCCCCTCTGGAATCATCCAGCCGGTAGTGCCGGGCAACGCATTCTCGGCGACAATGGGATTGCTCGCCGCGGGCGCAGGGGTGCTTGCTGTAGGGGATGGCTGTCCCCGCTGCGAAGGGAAAAATCTGGCGATTGCCAGGGCTGCTCCGGTAACAATGCCGGAAGCAATCAGGGCAAGAAAGTTGCGTCGTCTCATCGTGACACCTCCAACGCAACTGCCTGCCAGGTAAAATAGCGGATATCTGCAAGCGTTACTATCATCTCTTTCCTCTCCTGATAAGAAGAGTACGGTTTTTGCCTGAATGTGCCTGATGTTTACTCACCTCGCCCCCGCATGCCGGGCATGCGCGCGGATTCGCCGCGCATCGCATGTATCATGGTGTATGAAAAAGGTGCGGAGCACCTTTTTCATACACCATGATACATGCGGCGAGCGCCGTGGGCGCGAGCAAGCGCCAGTGCAGGAATCATAACTTATTATACTGGAGCCTGGTGCATGAGTAGTTTATACAACGGTATAAAATGGGTAGAGCATCCCAGATTCTATATTTATCAGGGTGACGGTCCTGACAAGATTTCTCTGGTCCTGTGTATCCCTGGCGCGTATAGCTCAGTGTGATATACTTTTTCTGTGAGGTCTTCTTGACATATACTTTTCCTTTTTGTGAGTAGCACTGCTTGCTACTTGCGGGCCGTCCCGGTATTTCGCGCAGAAGCGCAGCGGTTTTGCGCCTCATAGTTGGAGGTGAAATCTTGATCCCAGGTTCTTTTGATTACGTTGTGGCGAACAGCGTCCCGGAAGCTGTCGCCCTCCTGCAACAGCACGGCGATGACGCCAAGATCCTCGCGGGAGGTCACAGCCTCATTCCCCTGTTACGCTTTCGCCTCGCTGCCCCGGCGGTACTGATCGATATTAACCGCATCTCCGAGCTGGAGTACATCCAGGAATCTGACGGGGTGCTGCATATCGGCGCCCTGACGCGCGAGGCCGCGCTGGATGATTCCGAACTCATTGGCGAGCGCTATCCTATCTTACGCGATACCGCGTCCGGCGTGGCGGATCCCGTGGTGCGCAACTGGGCCACGGTTGGCGGCAATCTGGCCCATGCCGATCCCGCCAACGATCACCCCGCGACGATGCTCGCACTCGGTGCCAGCGTCGTCGCCGAGGGATCTGGCGGCAGGCGCGTCATTCCCATTGACGAGTTCTTCACCGATGCGCCTTTTGAAACCGCGCTGCATGCGGATGAAATCCTGGTAGAGATTCGCATTCCGGCTCCCGGCGAGCGCAGCGGCGGCGCCTATTGCAAGCTTGAGCGCAAGGTGGGCGATTATGCCATCGCCGGCGTCGCTGCCTGTGTCACGCTCGATGCGAACGGGCTGGTAACGCGAGCCGGCATCGGCCTGACGAATGTCGGAGCGCATCCGATCAAGGCGCGCGCCGCCGAGCAGGCGCTGATAGGCAAACCGCTGGACGAGGCTAATATCCAGCATGCAGCCGATCTTGCCGCCGCAGCCGCGCAGCCGACAAGCGATATACGCGGCCCGGCGGAGTACAAACGCGCCATGGTGCATACACTCTGCGTCCGCGCCCTGCGCCGGGCGCTGGCGCGCGCGACAGGAGCCACGGAGGGGAGATAATTATGAGCAAGCATCACATCAGTGTTACTATCAACGGCACCGTCTACGAGGACGATGTTGACTCGCGCACACTGCTCGTTCACTGGATTCGCGATGGCCTGCACCTGACCGGCACACATATCGGCTGCGACACCAGTTCCTGCGGCGCGTGCACGATCCTGGTTGATGGCAGGGCTACCAAGTCCTGCACCATGTTCGCTGTGCAGGCCAATGGGCGCGAGATCATGACCGTCGAGGGACTCGAAAAGGACGGCAAGCTGCATCCCATTCAGGAGGGATTTCACCAGGAGCACGCGCTCCAGTGCGGCTATTGCACGCCCGGCATGATGATGGCCGGCGTGGCCCTTTTGCAGCGCAATCCCCATCCCAGCGAGCGCGATATCCGCGTCGGTATCTCGGGCAATCTCTGCCGCTGCACCGGTTATGTCAATATAGTTAAGGCAATTCAGTACGCGGCGGAGAAGATGCGCGCATCTGAACAGGTCCCGGTCAGCGCCGGGGAAGGGGGCGAATAATGGCGAGCGAAGTTCATACCCATCATGGCCTGGGAGAAGCCTACAAGCGCAAGGAGGACGCCCGCTTCATTCGCGGGCAGGGCAACTACGTTGACGACGTACAATTGCCCGGCATGCTCTATGGCGATATTGTGCGCAGTCCCTATGCCCATGCCTTGATTAAGAATATCGATACCAGCAATGCCCTCAAGGTGCCGGGCGTGCTGGCGGTGATTACCGGCAAGGATCTGGATGCCGCCGGGCTGGCCTGGATGCCAACGCTCTCCGGTGATACCGAGGCCGTGCTGGCGCTTGATCGTGTGCATTATCAGATGCAGGAGGTAGCCTTCGTCGTCGCCACCAGCCGCTACGCCGCTGCCGATGGTGTCGCCGCCGTCGAGGTAGACTACGAGCCGCTGCCGGTTGTCGTCGATCCCAAAAAAGCGCTCGACCCCGACGCACCCCTGCTGCGCCCCGATAAAAAGGACAGGCAGCCAACGAACCAGATCTATCACTGGGAGACCGGGGACCGCGCCGCCACCGATGCCGCCTTCGCCGAAGCGCAGGCCAGCGGCGTCATCGTCAGCCAGGATGTCTATATCCCGCGCATCCATCCCGCGCCGATTGAGACCTGCGGCTGCGTCGCCGACTATCACAGCGCCACCGGCAAGCTCACCGTCTGGATGACTTCACAGGCGCCTCACGCGCACCGCACTCTCTTCGCCATCGTCTCCGGCCTGCCGGAGCATCGCATTCGCATCATCTCACCGGATGTTGGCGGCGGCTTCGGCAACAAAGTGCCGATCTATCCGGGCTATGTTTGCGCCGTCGTGGCCTCGCTCAAGACCGGCAAGCCCGTGAAGTGGATCGAGGACCGTTCCGAGAATCTGGCGAGCACGGGATTCGCGCGCGATTATCATATCCATGCAGAGATTGCCGCCGACAAGGACGGGACGGTGAAGGCGCTGCGCGTACATACGCTGGCCGATCATGGCGCCTTTGACGCGGCGGCCCAGCCGACGAAGTTCCCCGCCGGCCTCTTCCATATCTGCACCGGCTCGTATGACTTCAAGCATGCCTTTGTCGATGTAGATGCCGTGCATACCAACAAGGCTCCCGGCGGCATTGCCTATCGCTGCTCGTTCCGTGTCACCGAGGCTTCGTACCTGATTGAGCGCATGATGGACACCCTTGCGCACAATCTTGGCAAGGATCCGGCCTGGATACGTATGCACAACTTCATCAAGCCGGAGGCGTTCCCCTATCGTTCCGCGCTCAACTGGACGTATGATAGCGGCAACTACGAAGGCGCGCTGCGGCTGGCGATGGAGAAGATCGATTATGATGCGCTGCGCCGCGAACAGGCCGAGAAGCGCGCACGCGGCGAACTGATGGGCATTGGCATCTCGTCGTTCACCGAGATCGTCGGCGCCGGACCCGGCAAGCACTTCGACATCGCTGGCATTCAGATGTTCGATAGCTGCGAGATTCGTGTCCATCCCACCGGCAAAGTGCTGGCGCGCATCGGCGTGCAGACGCAGGGCCAGGGCCACGAAACGACCTTCGCGCAGATTATTGCCGCCGAACTGGGTATGTCGCCCGATGATGTCGATGTCGAGCACGGCGACACCGATACCGCGCCGTATGGCCTGGGCACCTACGCCAGTCGCAGCACGCCTGTCGCGGGCGCTGCCACGGCCCTCGCAGCACGCAAGGTACGCGATAAGGCTAAAAAGATCGCCGCTTACCTGCTCGAAGTCGGCGAGGACGATCTGGAGTGGGAGCCGGGGCGCTTCTATGTCAAGGGTTCGCCGGGCAAAGGCAAGACTATACAGGAACTGGCCTTCGCCGCCTATACCAACTGCCCGCCGTTCCTGGAGCCGGGACTGGAGGCCGTGAACTACTACGATCCGCCCAACCTTACCTATCCCTTCGGCAGTTATATCTGTGTAGTAGATATCGACCGGGGCACAGGCGAGGTACATATCCGGCGCTTCGTGGCCGTGGACGACTGCGGCACGGTCATCAACCCGATGGTGGTCGAGGGGCAGATCCATGGCGGACTGACGCAGGGCCTCGCACCCGCGCTGTACGAGGAATTGTCATACGATGAAAATGGCAACGTCCTCGGCGGGAACTTCCAGGACTACCTGATTCCGACAGCGATGGAAACGCCATCCTGGGAGTTGGGCAGGACCGTCACGCCGTCTCCGCATCACCCGATTGGGGCCAAAGGTGTAGGCGAATCGCCCACCGTTGGCGCGCCCCAGGCCATCGTAAATGCCGTCGTGGACGCGCTCGCTCATGTGGGTGTGCGCCATATCGATATACCTATCACCCCCTGGAAGGTGTGGAATATCCTCAAGGAAAAGGGCCTGGCGGTGGATTAGCGCGATGATTCGCCAGGGGCCGGATTGATCCGCCTGCCAGATGGGGTGAAGCGGCTCCAGATGGGGAGGGATCGATCCAGCCCCTGGCAGATTTGAATCCTACCGGGAGAGTTCCCATGTCGCATACATGGTTGGATCTGGCATATCGTCTGGAACAGGCCGGGGAGCCGTTTGTGCTCGCGACGGTGGTGTGGTGCGAGCGGCCAACCTCGGCCAAACCGGGCGCCTGTGCGATTATCCAGAAGGATGGGCAATTGACGGGCTGGATTGGCGGCAGTTGCTCCCAGCCCGTCGTCGTGCGCGAGAGCCTGCGCATCCTGCGCGAGGGCGGCGACCCCTGCCTGCTGCGCCTGGGGTCGCCCGAGAGCGAAGCGGACGATACGCGCATGGCGCGCGGCGAGATGCTGGTTTTTCCCATGACCTGTGCCAGCGGGGGAGCGCTGGATGTCTTTCTGGAGCCACATTTGCCGCAGCCTCGCCTGCTGTTGATCGGCAATTCGCCGGTGATCGCTGCCCTGGCGCAGTTAGCGCCCGCGCTCGATTTCGCTATCACACAGACCGATCAGGCTGATTTGAGCCAGGCGCATATCGACGAACGCACGTATATCCTGGTGGCGACGCACGGACAATACGACGAGGACGCGCTGGCGCAGGCGTTACCCGGCCCGGCCGCTTATGTGGGCATGGTCGGCAGCCGCAGGCGCGCGGAGGCATGCCGTGCCTACCTGCGCTCGATGGGTATGGCAGAGCAGCATGTGATGCGGCTCAAAGCGCCCGCCGGCCTTGATATCGGGGCCATTACTCCTCAAGAGATCGCCGCGAGCATCCTGGCCGAACTGGTGCAGGTGCGGCGGCGTGGAATGCAGCCCGGCTCCGGCGATGCGAGGGCAGAAGCGGCCGTCCGTCCGTCTGATGGCGCCGAATCTGGCGTCCCTGCTGATGAGAAAACGGCTCGCGATCCCGTTTGTGGTATGATAGTAGAAATAGCCAGCGCCCGGCAGCGCAGCACCTATAACGGTCAGGTTTTCTATTTCTGCTGCCCTGCCTGCAAGCGGCTATTCGAAAGCGATCCGCCGCACTATCTCATGCAGCATTAGAGTGCGCCCGATTCGCAGCGTTCTCGTCCTCTCTTGCTGGACGGTCCTGCGGCTCCGCCGCACATAGGATCTCGTTGGTGGTGTGAGAACAGGCACTTCGCGCCTGTTCTCACACCACCAACGAGATAAGGCGAGCGCCGCAGGCGCGAGCAAACGTGGGCGCTGGCAATCTGACACACTCATAGAAAGGTAGATATACTATATGGATTTTTCAGGTAGTCAGACGATTGCGGCCCCGATTGAAAAGGTATGGACCTATCTGGTAGATGTGAATAAGGTCGCGACCTGCGCCCCCGGTTTTCAGAGCCTTGAAGCGCTGGGCGATGAGCATTGGAAGGCTATCGTCTCGGTGGGCGTCGGCCCGGTGAAGGCGAAGTTTACGATGGATGTCACGCGCCCGGAAATGCGGGAGCCAGAACTGATGGTCGTGAAGGCGCGTGGCAAGGCGCCGGGCAGCGCCGTTGAGATGGAAGGAAGGATGAATCTCTCCTCCGTTGATGCCGATCAGACGAAGATGGACTGGACCGCGCATGTGGTCGTGAGCGGAACTATTGCCAGCGTTGGTGCGCGCCTGCTCTCCGGCACCGCCGAAAAGCTCACCGGCCAGTTTTTTGATTGCCTCAAACAAAAGTTGCAGGCTCCCGACGACGCCGGGGCAGGGAGTTAAACGCCGTGCAGAGCGCCGCCGAACGCTGGAGAGAACTGATCGACGCGCGAGCGCGGCAGATGGACGCCGCCTACGCGCGCCTGGGCCGTAGCAGCGCGGATTTCTGGGATCGCCGGGCGCGCGGCTTTCATCGCGCCACAAAAGATACCATTGCTACCGATCCACTCTTCCTGAGATTGCGCGAGGCAGTGACCTCCCGGACCAGCGTACTCGATGTTGGAGCGGGAACGGGGCGCTTTTCCCTGGCGCTCGCCCCGCTGGCGCGGCATGTTACAGCCGTTGAGCCGAACGCCGCTATGCTCCAATATTTGCGCCAGGATGTCGCGGCGCAAGGGTTCGCCAACGTCACCTTTATTCCCACGACGTGGCAGGAAGCGCCCGCCGATCTGCGCGCCGATATCGTCATCTGTAGCCACGTCCTCTATCCCATCAGGGAAATCGAGTCGTTCATCGCCCGGCTAGATGCCGCGACGCTGCGCACCTGCTACCTCTACATGCGCGCCACCCACTTCGACGCCCTGACGGCTCATCTCTGGCAACATTTCCACGGCGATGAGCGCTGCCTGCCGCCCGGCTATATCCACGCGCTCGACGTGCTCTACGACATGGGTATCTATGCCAATGTAGAGGTTGTGAAGTCGCCTCAAAGCCTGCTTTTCCCTTCGCTCGACGACGCCGTAGCCGCACTGGCGGAGCAGCTTATCCTTCCCGACGATCAAAAGACACGCGATGAACTGCGCGCACTGCTCGCTGGCTGGCTCATAGAGCGTGATGGCATGCTGCGCCCGCCCGGCGATGACCTGGTGTGCGCGATTGTATCGTGGGGACGTTAAAACAGAAACGCGGTCTTGTGTACGGAAGTATACAAGGCCGCGTTTATTCCTGGATTTTTGGCTGCAATAATGGCTAGACGATAGCCTTATCGAGATTCTTGAAGAACGAGCCGAGCGAGTTATTGGTAATGCCGCGTCCGATAGGATTGTCGGCGACAGAGATGGGGCCTTCGAGGTCAGCGTTGGCATTATAGGTGAGCAGGGTGCCATCTGGCTCATCGGAGAGATTGATCTGGCTCACAGCCTTGACCGAGCCGCCGGTGCCTTTGCGCTGCACATGAAGCTCAATATAATTGGGAGCCTGAGCGTTCGCGATATTAATGATAACTCCGTAAGGCCCTTTCAGCCCCGGAAGAGGAGTGGTAATATTCGCTTTGATGCGGCTATTATCCAGATATTCAACCGAATTGCAGCCAGGGATGCAATCCTTCAAGATCTGGGGGTTAAGAATAGCGTTAAAAACCTGTGTACGCGGAGCCTTAAATTTGTGTGAACCACTGAGTTTCATACACATTACCTTCCTTACATCAGCAAAATAACCGGTGCTCCAGATAGAGAGGAGCGAGATGAGATTTATTCTGGCTGATCTTGTGCGATCAGGTCCCCATTGTACAGATTCCTTGTTGTACTTGCAATATTTTCGAGATCACGCTTGCCAAAATTCCTATGCATAGAGCGGAGAAGATAGCTAAATAAAGCGGCGAAACTTATGCGGCTAATCCGGCAGCCCGACAAACGAGATCAGGAACAGCAGCCATGTCACGAAAGAAGGAGGACACAGCTTCCAGGAGCTGTTCCATGCTCTGGAACAAATGGTTATGAGTGATCTTGCGACGCAAATGCTTCCAGAAGCGCTCCACCGGATTGAGCTTGGGCGAATAGGTGGGCAAGCAGACCAGTTCCACCTCGTCCTGATGCTCAGCCAGAAAGGCTTGCACGGGCCTGGCACAGTGAATGCGGTAATTATCCACCAGCGCATACTTTTTGCGAACCGGTTGACCAGCATCTGGCTCGATCAATTGGGAGAGCACCGAGCAGAACAAGGCGTTATCCTTGTGATCGCTGGTGGCCCAATGCAGCTTGCCACACCCCCAATGGATCAGCCCTGCTCCGTACTGCTTTTTGTTCTGACGGGGAGTGTCAATTTTGCGCTGCTGTCCCACTTTGCTCCACCAGCGCATCACGCCAGGAAGCAAGGCCAGATCGACCTCATCTTCATAATACAGGTCGATTTCCCCGGCTTGAGCTTGCCTTTGCAACTCCTGCAAGCGAGCCGCTTTCTGCTCGTATTCTGGGTCAGGGCTGCTAACCAAGAGGACCGGACGTTGCCCGCTGGAGCCTGCTCGGTGCAGGGTGCGACGCACGCAGCTTTCGCTCACTACCAGACCAGTTTACTCTTTGAGGGCCAATGCCAACAACTCGGCGATCCAGTCATTTTACCAGATTTCCCGCAGTTGTTTCGCCGCTTTATTTAGTTACACCCCACCTGGATGATCCTGGGCTGGCACAGCTTCTCGGCTGCACCGTCGAGGCTCTCGTACATCTCAAGCTGGACCGGCTTGCACATCCGGTCAAGTACGAGGATATTGAGCATCTCACCGTCCATGCTTATGCGGAAGCAGTGCAGCTTTCACCCCTCCTCAACCAATGATGAAGCGGTAGAACCGTGATGATGCCTCCTGATGGCGGGAGAGCCAGAGTGTAGCAAAAGTGGTGAACACTGGCGACCAGCAGCGGTGTGAGACGAACATTTGCCGGAAGGCTCCGGGCGTCGAATGGCTGTGGCAGGCGGGATTTCCCTGTACGAACTGAC
>Ga0209061_1005913_pt1 | contig 10290 bp, 8 predicted proteins | sample Coa_R1_10_FD_187157 | JGI IMG/M metagenome (GOLD analysis project Ga0209061, IMG submission 187157) | Surface soil microbial communities from Centralia Pennsylvania, which are recovering from an underground coalmine fire - Coalmine... | ecosystem: Environmental > Terrestrial > Soil > Unclassified... | reverse complement strand
GCCTGGTAGAAAATGTGGGAGAGCCACCTGACGCCGTCGAGGCGAAGGCGAATTGGCCGCACGTTTAGCGGTCATTGGGAGGGCAATCACCGGGGGGTCGGTTTGCGTCGGCCCGTCCCGGGTGCCACATTGTCAGTTGTCCACAGGGGGGCACCGGCGCGCGATGCGGCCGGAAACGGAAAGTGAGCGTAAGCGCAGTTGGCTGGTGACGACCGCGGTAACCGCGGCAATGGAAGCGCGCGACGACTCGTCATCGTCGAGTCGCCCACCAAGGCGCGCAAATTAGCCGGCTACCTGGGGTCCAACTACGTAGTCGAGTCCTCGCGGGGCCACATCCGCGACCTGCCCCGCAATGCCGCCGACGTGCCCGCCAAATACAAGTCCGAGCCGTGGGCGCGGCTCGGGGTCAACGTCGACGCCGACTTCGAACCGCTCTACATCATCAGCCCCGACAAGAAGAACACGGTCAGTGAGCTCAAAGGTCTGCTCAAGGACGCCGACGAGCTCTACCTGGCCACCGACGGCGACCGCGAGGGCGAGGCCATCGCCTGGCACCTGCTGGAGACCCTGAAACCCAAGATCCCGGTCAAGCGGATGGTGTTCCACGAGATCACCGAGTCGGCGATCCGCGCCGCCGCCGAGCACCCCCGCGACCTGGACATCGACCTGGTCGACGCGCAGGAGACCCGCCGCATCCTGGACCGGCTGTACGGCTACGAGGTCAGCCCGGTGCTGTGGAAGAAGGTGGCGCCCAAGCTGTCGGCGGGCCGGGTGCAGTCGGTGGCCACCCGGATCATCGTGCAGCGCGAACGCGACCGGATGGCGTTCCGCAGCGCCAGCTATTGGGACGTGGTGGCCGAACTGGACGCCAGTGTGTCCGACCCCAACGCCTCCCCGCCGACCTTCACCGCCCGGCTGACCAGCGTCGACGGCCTGCGCGTGGCGACCGGCCGGGACTTCGACTCGCTGGGCGCCGTGCGCAAGCCCGACGAGGTCGTGGTGCTCGACGAGGCTCGTGCGAACGAATTGGCCTCCGGGCTGCGCGGTGCCCAGCTGTCCGTGGCGTCGGTGGAGGAAAAGCCGTACACCCGCAAGCCCTACCCGCCGTTCATGACGTCGACGCTGCAGCAGGAGGCAGGCCGCAAGCTGCGGTTCTCCTCGGAGCGCACGATGAGCATCGCCCAGCGGCTCTACGAGAACGGCTACATCACCTACATGCGGACCGACTCGACGACGCTGTCGGAGTCGGCGATCAACGCCGCCCGCACCCAGGCCCGCCAGCTCTACGGCGAGGAGTACGTCTCGCCGTCGCCGCGCCAGTACACCCGCAAGGTGAAAAACGCGCAGGAAGCGCACGAGGCCATCAGGCCCGCCGGTGAGACGTTCGCCACCCCTGACGCGGTCCGTCGTGAACTCGACGGCGACGACTTCCGGCTCTACGAGCTGATCTGGCAGCGCACGGTGGCCTCGCAGATGGCCGACGCCCGGGGGACCACGCTGAGCCTGCGGATCAACGGCCAGTCCGGCGACGCGCAGGTGGTGTTTTCCGCCAGCGGGCGCACGCTCACCTTCCCCGGCTTCCTCAAGGCCTACGTGGAAACCGTCGACGAGCTGGCCGGCGGTGAGGCCGACGACGCCGAGCGGCGGCTGCCGCACCTGCACGAGGGTCAGCGGGTCGACGCCACCGAGCTGACACCCGACGGGCACTCCACCAACCCGCCGCCCCGCTACACGGAGGCCTCGCTGGTCAAGGCGCTCGAGGAGCTGGGCATCGGACGCCCGTCGACGTACTCGTCGATCATCAAGACCATCCAGGACCGCGGCTACGTGTACAAGAAGGGCAGCGCGCTGGTGCCGTCCTGGGTCGCGTTCGCGGTGATCGGCTTGCTGGAGCGGCATTTCGGCCGGCTGGTCGACTACGGTTTCACCGCCGCCATGGAAGACGAGCTCGACGCGATCGCGTCCGGCAACGAGCAGCGCACCACGTGGCTCAACCACTTCTACTTCGGCGGCGACCACGGCGTGCCGGACTCGGTGGCCCGCTCCGGTGGCCTCAAGAAGCTGGTCGGGGTAAACCTGGAAGGCATCGACGCGCGAGAAGTCAACTCCATCAAGGTGTTCGACGACGCCGAAGGACGGCCCATCTATGTGCGGGTCGGCAAGAACGGGCCTTACCTGGAACGCATGGTCGCCGGCGACGACGGCGAGCTAAAACCGCAACGGGCCAACCTCAACGACTCGCTGACTCCCGACGAGCTCACGCTCGAGGTGGCCGAACAGCTTTTCGCCACTCCGCAGGAGGGCCGGACGCTGGGTGTCGACCCGCAGACCGGTCACGAGATCGTTGCCAAGGACGGCCGTTACGGGCCGTACGTCACCGAGATCCTTCCCGAGCCGCCGGACGACGGCGACGGGACGGCCCCGGTGAAGAAGGGCAAGAAGCCGACCGGGCCCAAGCCGCGCACCGCGTCGCTGCTGCGCAGCATGGACCTGCAGACCGTGACGCTCGAGGATGCGCTGAAGCTGCTGACGCTGCCCCGGGTGGTGGGCGTCGACCCCGAGACCGGGGAAGAGATCACCGCCCAGAACGGGCGGTATGGTCCATACCTCAAGCGCGGCAAGGATTCTCGTTCGCTGTCGACCGAAGATCAGATCTTTGACATCACGCTGGACGAAGCACTGAAAATCTACGCCGAGCCGAAACGCCGTGGCCGGCAAGCCGCTTCGGCGCCGCCGCTGCGCGAGCTGGGCACCGATCCGGCGTCGGGCAAGCCAATGGTGATCAAGGACGGCCGATTCGGGCCGTATGTCACCGACGGCGAAACCAACGCCAGTCTGCGCAAAGGCGACGACGTGTTGTCGATCACCGACGAACGTGCCGCCGAATTGCTTGCCGACCGTCGCGCCCGGGGCCCGGTGAAGCGGACCGCCAAGAAGAGCACCCGCCGCGCGCCGGCCAAGAAGCGCTAGCCGCCAGGCAGAAGTCAGGGCTGTGATTTCAGGGGTTTGACGACCCTAGTTTCTGTTTCGCGGGGGCTTCGCTGGAAACCTCTTCCGCCGCAGCCAGATTCAGCGGCCGGGCCAGCTGGGTGGGGGCGGTGCGGCCGCGCAGCGAGACCACTTCGCCGACATCCCAGCACAGCGCTTCGGCGTCCAGCGCCCCGCTGACCGCGATCGCCGACGCCAGCACGTGACCCTCTTCGAGCTTGGCCAGCTCGGTCAGCCGGGCGGCCTCGTTGACCGGGTCGCCGATCACGGTGTATTCGAAGCGGGCCTGTGCGCCGATGTGGCCGGCGATGGCCCGCCCGGCCGACACCCCGATGCCGAACTCCAGCGAACGCAGCACCGGCAGCAGGGCGTCGTGCAACTCGCGGGCCGCCGCCAGCGCGCCGCCGGAGGCGTCGGGGTGCTCGATCGGCGCACCGAAAATCGCCAGCGCGGCGTCGCCCTGGAATTTGTTGACGAATCCGCCGTGCCGGCCGACGGTGTCGACGACCACCCGGAAGAACTCGTTGAGCAGGCTGACCACCTCGGCGGGCGGGCGGGTCGCCGCCAGCTGGGTCGAGCCGACCATGTCGACGAACAGCACCGCGACGTCGCGTTCCTGGCCGCCCAGCTCGGTGCCACGCTCCAGGGCGCGCCGCGCCACGTCTTCGCCCACGTAGCGGCCGAACAAATCGCGCAGCCGCTGCCGCTCGGCCAGGTCGCGCACCATGTCGTTGAAGCCGGCCTGCAGCAGCCCCAGCTCGCTGGCGTCGTAGATCTGCATGTGCGCGTTGTAGTTGCCGTGCTGCACCTCACCGAGCGCCCAGCGCAGCTGGCGCAGCGGGTCGGCGATCGACATGGCCACCAGCAAGGTGCTGATAAGCCCGATCACCAAGGCGATCAGCGCGATCAACAGGATCGGGTTGAACAGTCTCTCGGGGGGCGCGTGCAGAAACGACGCCTTGTCGGCCACCACGGCCAGCACGATGGCCAGCAGCGGCACACCCGTCGACAGCGCCCAGGTCAGCAGTTGGCGCAGGATCACGCCCGGCGCCTTGATGTTTTCCGGCAGCCCGCCGCGCAGCGCGGCGACGGCCACCGGCCGCAGGACCCGCTCGGACTGCAGGTAGCCGATGATCGCGGTGGCGGCGGCGCCCAGCGCGACGGCCACGGCGGCCACCGGCGCTAGGTGGCTGGTTTCTCGCCAGCTGGCGATGATGAAGACCGTCCCGCCGACGGACCAGTAGCCCATGCTGATCAGCACGCGGTAGAACGGCATCCGCAGGGCGCGGCTACGGGCCAGCTCCGTGGTGGCGGGGTCGGTGTCGGCGAACAGGCCGTCGCGGCGTTGCCACCGGAAGACGGGCACCAGCAGCCGCACGCTGATCGACGATCCGATGCCGAACAGCACGACCAGCGCCAGCCCGAAGATCGCAAGGTTGACGCCCGGCAGGTCCTGCAGCTCGATGCGGTCTTCGGACGGCAACCCGTAGCGCAGGAAACCGAACACGAACAGCGCGCCGATGATGTCGGCCTGGATCACGCTGAGCAAGAACACCGGCCACGGGGTGCGCACCACCCACTGGACGAATCCACTGATCCGCCCAGGGAGTTGCGCTGCCGTGCTCACGGACCCACCGTATCGGTCGGCGGGGACGAAGAAGTAGCCGAAAAGCGTGTCGGCGGCCCGCACTAGTGTTGCCGGTGATGTCCGGGGTATTTGGGCGCCTGGTTGGCCAGCATGTGGTCGAGGCCGAGCTGGTGGCCGCGGCCCAGGCGGCCCGCGGTGATTCGCCTCACAGCGCGGCCATGTCGCATGCCTGGCTGATCACGGGTCCACCCGGGTCGGGCCGATCGGTCGCGGCGTTGTGCTTCGCGGCGGCGCTGCAATGCACCTCCGATGGCGTCCCGGGCTGCGGGCAGTGCCGGGCGTGCACGACGACGATGGCCGGCACCCACGCCGACGTGCGGCGGGTGATCCCCGAGGGGCTCTCGATCGGCGTCGACGACATGCGGGCCATCGTGCAGATCGCGTCGCGACGGCCGAGCACCGGGCGCTGGCAGATCGTGGTGATCGAGGACGCCGACCGGCTGACCGAGGGCGCGGCGAACGCGTTGCTCAAGGTCGTCGAGGAACCGCCGCCGTCGACCGTGTTCCTGCTCTGCGCGCCCTCGGTGGACCCGGAGGACATCGCGATCACGTTGCGGTCCCGCTGCCGGCACGTCGCGCTGGTGACGCCGTCGGCGGCCGCGATAGCGCAGGTGCTGGTCGAGGCCGACGGGCTGGACGCCGACACGGCGAACTGGGCGGCATCGGTCAGCGGCGGCCATGTAGGGCGGGCGCGGCGGCTGGCCACCGACCCCGAGGCCCGGGAGCGACGGCAGCAGGCGTTGGGACTGGCGCGCGACGCGGCAACGCCGTCGCGGGCGTATGCCGCCGCCGAGGAGTTGGTGGCGGCGGCCGAGGCCGAGGCCATGGTGCTGACCGCCGGGCGCGACGAGGCCGAAACCGAAGAGCTGCGGACGGCGCTGGGTGCGGGCGGCACCGGCAAGGGCACCGCGAGCGCGTTGCGCGGCGCCACCGGCGCGATCAAAGACCTTGAGCGACGGCAGAAGTCGCGGCAGACCCGGGCGTCGCGGGATGCGCTGGACCGCGCGTTGATCGACCTGGCGACCTACTTCCGGGACGCGCTGCTGGTTTCTTCCGGGGCGCGCAGCGTGCAGGCCAACCATCCCGACATGGCCGAGCGGGTGGCCGCGATGGCGGCGCACGCCCCGCCCGAGCGGTTGTTGCGCTGCATCGAGGCTGTGCTGGAGTGCCGCGAAGCGCTGGCCATCAACGTCAAACCGAAGTTCGCCGTGGACGCGATGGTCGCCACCATCGGCCAGGAGTTGCGCGCCGGCCTGTAGACTCGTGCCGCCCGCAGGGCATGCCACCTTAGCTCAGTCGGCAGAGCGGCTCACTCGTAATGAGCAGGTCAGGAGTTCGATTCTCCTAGGTGGCTCTCACTTTCCGGCGCGAGCGTGCGTGTTCCCGGCCGACGCGCCGCACAGAAACCCGGTTCTGCGCACGCTCGTTATCTACTGCCGCACCACATATCCGACCGGTCCCGACGCGATGCACACCGACAGCGCGGCAGTGTCGGCCCGCACAGTGATCGCATTACCCGCTCCGGGCAGCCGGACGTAGACGCGGTTGAGCCCCGGATGGACCGGGACCTTGACGTGGCTGCCCTCGGACAACGACATCGTCATCGAGCCGTCGCTGTTGGCCAGGTAGTTGATTTCGGCCGTCCAATCCGAGGGCAGCAATGGCCCGTCGAGAGCAAGCGACGCTGGCATGTCGGGCTGCACGAAGTATCCGCACCGCGGCGCCGGGCCCGGCTCGATTGTGCGGATCCACGCCACCCGGGCGTCGACCAGCCTGCCCGAGCTGTCCAGCATCCGCAATTGCGTTGTGGCCGGGGCGAATTCGGGGCGGTGCCGCATTAGAGCGAACATGTGACTGGCCAGGTTCTCCGGCCAGGTCACCCGGCCCAACACCAGCGGGTCGACTTCCTGGTCAAGCAACGGCGGATTCGACGCCGCATGCGTCAAATCGCGCTGCGCGTTCTGTAGATAGGGCTGGGCCGGGTTGTCGCGCCACGACGCCAGAAACGTCGCCGTGGAATACAGGCTGCTGGCCATGAACAGCGCCGCCAACACGGTCGTCACGGCTGTGCGGGGCGTCGACGCGTCCAGCCACCGAGACAACGGACGGTTCGGCGCGCAGAATCCCACCGCGGCCAGCAGCGCCAGCACGATCACCAGGTCGGGGAAATACCGCAACGTCTGGGCCAACTCGAGCGCGGTGAACCGCGACGAGCGCATCAGATAAATAGGTACCTGGCAGGCGACCGCATAGCCGACCGCGGTCAACCACACCGGCATGATCCGCTGCTTGCGCAACAGCGTGCGAGTGCGAGAGCCAGCACTGCCCAGCCGAGCAGCCTGATAACCGGCGGCGGTGTGGCCCACGGCGAGGCCGGTGCCCAGCGGTCCCACGCCCACGGCCCACCGGCCAGGCCCGGCACGATGCCGTGGGTCACCGAGCGGCGCAACAGATCCCACGTCATCGCCACATCGGTGCTCCACCGCTGCTGATCGACCACGACGAGGTACACCGCGATCCAGGCGGCGGTCAGCGCCAGCGACGCTGTCCACAACCGGACACCGCGGCGCCATACGGTCCCAATGGCGGACTCGCCCCGGACATGTGACAGCAGTGCCGTGACGGCGAACGCCACGAACGGAATCACCGCCGCCTTCTCGAAGAACAGCAGGCCGCCGAGGTAGACCAGCAGGCCCGTCACCGCGTAGCGCTGGTTGCCGGTACGCACCAGCAGCACGGCATCGCCGCAAACCCAGGCCAGCGCCGCCAGCATCGGCAGCGAGTTCAGCGCCGCCGCCCACCACGCGAAACCCGGAACACCCAGCGGGGTGAAGAGCGCGAACGTCAACGGAACCAGCAGTACCGGCCGCCAGCCCAGGATCACTTGCAGCGCGCGCAACAACGCCAGCGAGGCCAGCAGCTGCAACACCACCAGGCTGATCGCCGGACCGGTCCAGTCCAGCGGCGCCAACCGAGCTATCGCACCGGCAACCAGATACGCGGCCGGCATCAGATGACCGTCGTGGTCGTCGAACAGATACGGCGCCGACAGCAGGTTATGCGTGCCGGCCCTGCCGATCAGGATCAGGTCGTCCCAATAGAAGTAGCCCCGAAACGCCAGCACACCGCGGATCACCAGCTGCAGCGCAATGAGCGCGGCGGCGGCCACCGCGACCCCGGAAGCCCGTCTGTATGGTGGGCCGGTGCGCGCACTGGTCACCGGGGCAGCCGGATTCATCGGGTCGACGCTAGTCGACCGTTTGATAGCCGACGGCGGCTCAGTGGTGGGCCTGGACAACTTCGCGTCCGGGCGGGCCACCAACCTCGAGCACCTGGCCGACAATCCCGGGTTCGTCTTCGTCGAGGCCGACATCGTGACCGCGGACCTGCAGGCCATCCTCGAGGAGCACCGCCCGGAAGTGGTGTTCCATCTGGCCGCCCAGATCGACGTGCGGCATTCGGTGGCCGACCCCCAGTTCGACGCGTCCGTGAATGTCGTGGGCACCATCAGGCTGGCCGAGGCGGCCCGCTGCGCCGGGGTGCGCAAGGTCGTGCACACGTCCTCGGGTGGATCCATCTACGGTGTCCCGCCGACCTACCCCACCCCGGAGACGGTGCCCACCGATCCGGCGTCGCCGTATGCGGCGGGCAAAGTGGCGGGCGAGATCTATCTCAACACGTATCGGCATCTCTACGGCCTGGAGTGCTCACACATCGCGCCGGCCAACGTCTATGGCCCGCGCCAGGATCCGCACGGCGAAGCCGGTGTCGTGGCGATCTTCGCCCAGGCGCTGCTGTCCGGCAAGCCCACGAAGATCTTCGGCGACGGCACCAACACCCGCGACTACGTCTACGTCGACGACGTGGTGGACGCCTTCGTCAGGGCGGCCGGCCCGGTCGGTGGCGGGCAGCGGTTCAACATCGGCACCGGCGTGGAAACCTCGGACCGCCAACTGCATTCGGCGGTGGCCGCAGCGGTCGGCGCGCCCGACGACCCGGAGTTCCATCCGCCGCGGCTGGGCGACCTCAAACGCTCCTGCCTCGACATCGGTTTGGCCGCAAAGGTTTTGGATTGGCGCCCGCAGGTCTCGCTGGAGGAGGGCCTGCGTCGCACCGTGGAGTACTTTCGGCACGCCCACGAGGCTTAGCCCTGGTCGGGTTCCCGGGCGCTTTCCAGCGCGACGGCGCGGGCCAGCCGGGCGTATCGCAATTCGAGGTCCTTGAACCGCAAATAGGTGCTCAGCGTGGTGAAGCTGAACGCGACGATCAGCGCGTAGAGCATCAGGTCTGTCCCGCGCGCTACCCCGAGCCAGTGCGCCACCACCGTCGTGTCGTTGGGCCGCAAGACGGCGTATACCGCGGCGAACACGAACAACACGTAGCCGACCTTGACCCATGCCTTGGACTGCGCGCTGCGCCGCGAGCGCAACAGGTAGACCAGCAGCGCGATGACCGAGAAGATCAGCAGGACCTGTATCCAGTTCAACGCGGCATCCTTCCCCGCAGGAACCCATCGAAGATGATGTTGACGCCGTTGAGAAGTGGTTGCCCCTTGGACTTCGAGTAGTCGGTGTAGAGCACCTCGACAGGCTCTTCGGTTACCCGCCAACGGTTTTCGGCGATCAGCATGATGAACTCGGTGGCGTGGCTCATCCCGCTCATGGTGATGTCCAGTGCGTCGGCGACGGTCTTGTTGAACACTCGAAGGCCGTTGTTGGTGTCGGTCAACCCGAGCCGGCGACCGCGCGGGCTCAGCCAGGCCGCGGTGCGCAGCACCAGGCGCTTGGCCAGCGGCGGCCTGCTGACGCCCCGGCCGAACCGGGTGCCGATCACGATGTCGACGTCGCCGGCGGCCAGCCGGTCGACCATGGTGACGACGTCCTTCACCCGGTGCTGGCCGTCGCCGTCGAACGTCACGAAGACCTGCGCCCCCGGCTGGCGGCGGGCGTACTCGACACCGGTCTGAATGGCCGCGCCCTGGCCGAGGTTCACCGGGTGGCGCACCAGATGAGCGCCCGCCTTCAGCGCGATTTCCCCGGTGCCGTCACGGCTACCGTCGTCCACGCAGACGACGTTGTCGAAGACCGAGCGGACATCGGCGATGACGTCACCGATGACCGCGGCTTCGTTGAAGGCTGGAACGACGACCCACACGTCGGGATAACCCATGTCGATGCTCCAACTTACCTGGAGATAAACCAACCGGCTGGGCGTGCCAGCGCGGCCAGGTGAACGCCGATGCCGACCAGCGGACCGCACATCAGCGCGACGACGGTGCGGGTCTCCAGCGGAAGCGGCAACAGCAGCAGCAACGTCGACGCCACCGTTGCGCCGACCCAGCCCACCGCATAGGCGCGGTGCAACGCCGCGGCGACCGCGGCCGCGCCGGTCAGCGTCAGCATCGCGATCGCCACCGCCGCCGCGGTCAGCCACGCCAGCAACGCGCTGCCGGCGTCGTAGTCGGGCCCGAATGCGACCCGCAGGATCCACGGGCCGACCAGTCCGGCAGCCAGCACGCCGACGGCGCCAATCCCGGCGACCAGCAGCGCCGGCGCCACCAGCGCCCGAAGCCGCTCGGTGCGGGCGTCGACGAAGTGGGCGATCAGATTGCCCTGCATTGCGGTGAGCGGCACCAGCAGCGGCGCGCGGGTCAA
>Ga0209061_1005910_pt1 | contig 10292 bp, 11 predicted proteins | sample Coa_R1_10_FD_187157 | JGI IMG/M metagenome (GOLD analysis project Ga0209061, IMG submission 187157) | Surface soil microbial communities from Centralia Pennsylvania, which are recovering from an underground coalmine fire - Coalmine... | ecosystem: Environmental > Terrestrial > Soil >... | reverse complement strand
GTCCATATTCCTTCAAAATTTTATCTACCGCCGATGTATAACCGCATTCAGGGAGCCATATACCAAGAGGACGTTTGCCAAAGTGACGCTCGTGAAGGGCAGTCGCGGTAGCGATTTGAGCGCGAAGCTCTTCGACGGGAATTTGATTTCGGGGGTGTAGCCCGGTGGCAGTTCGAAGTCGGGGATCTGCCTGAGCCACTCATCGACGATGATATTCAGCTCTATGCGTGCCAGGTGCGAACCCAAGCAGCGGTGTGGTCCGCCGCCAAATCCCCAGTGTCGGTGCATCTTTCCGTCCATGATCAACTCGTCGGTGGATGTCGCGTCGCTGCCGTCGCGGTTGATCGCGGCCGTGCACAACACCACACGTGTGCCTGGGGGAAGCGTCATGCCGCCCACCTCGACGAAGTCGGTGGTAACCCGGGCCGCCGCCGGCGCCGACGGCTCAAGGCGGACGATCTCTTCGATGAAAACCCTGATCTGCTCTGGATTATCGTGAAGCAATCTGCGCAGCTGCGGTCTGCGCGCCAACTCGAATAGCGAGAAACCGATCGCCGCGGCCACCGTGTCCAGACCGGACACAACCAACAGTTGGGTCATGCCGAGCAGCTCGAGATCACTGAGATCGCCCGGACCGGTCATCACTTGCGACAACAGGTCAGAGCCCGGGTTCTGCCGGCGTTGTTGGATGGCGTCGCTGAAATACACCAACAGTTCGTGCCCGTCGGACGTGCCGGCCACCATGGCGTCCTTCAAGCCGATCACGCTATCTCGGACCTCCAGCGGCAGCCCGTAGAGGTCCAGGAACACCTGATACGGGTAGAGGCGCGCGAAATCTGCCATCGCCTCGCACTCGTTTCGGCCGGCGAGCGCCGCAATCATTTCGGTGGCGTGGCGCTCCAGCATGGGCCGGGATTTACGAAATGCCTGCGGGCTGAAGTAGGGTTGCAGGATTTTGCGATAGCGGGTGTGCTCCGGGGGGTCGGACGCTGAAGGCAGCACCGGCACTGGGCTACCGGGGGGCTGAAGCGCCAGTTGCGCCGAGAAGAGATTAGGTTTGCATAGCGCTGTCAGCACGTCCTCGCGACGGGTCAGGTAGTAGGCGCCGTTCATGAACACGACTGGTCCAGCGTCGCGCAACGTCTTCCAACCAACACCTCGATCGGTGGCCATCGGTAGCGTGGAATGCTCCAGCCGCGGTAGGTGGAACGTGCCTGGCTGGCTTCCGCCGAACGTACGACCTGAATAGCTTTGCCCGGAGTTGACTTCCGGCGGGCGCACATCGAGATTCATTTTGTCCTCACTTGGAGTGCGACCGACCGGGCTGAACGGCGAACAGCCTCAGCGGCGTCACGATTGGGCTACTCAACTGCCATCTGCCATCGTACGAGTCGTGCTGGCGCTCTGAAGGTTCACAGTGGCACGAGTCTACGAGAATAGACGTGGCCAGCAAACTCCACCGAGCTGTGAAAACGATCAAAGTCTGGTAAGTGGTGCCATAGTTCGCTTGCCCGTCTGCCGATCGCTACGACCGCGCCGTGGAACTCAGTCACGATCGACACCCCGCCCGAACGGGCACACAGGCGAAGCAGTCAGAAGCCGGATAACCGAACTACGGGTGAACGATTGCCATCCGCGGATGAACAGTAGTTGTCCAGGAATGAATAGTTGGCGTCCGCGACGGCGATTCTCCGCACGGCCATCTAATCTCACCAACGAGCGACTGTTCAGTGACGAGCGGCCGTGCTCAACATTGTTGATGCTGAGGGTTACCGAGGGAAGAAAGCGCATTTCGGCTGTGAGCAGACACCACGCTTCGTGGGCCGGCGCGAGTCAGCCGCTCGCCAATGAGCCTCCCGACCGATTCTTGACCACACCGCTGGCCGCCGTTGAAGCCGCTCAACGCGTCGACGGCGCACTGAGGAGGGCTTAGTGCTGGATTTCGGCGCGTTGCCGCCGGAGGTCAATTCGGGTCGGATGTATTCGGGTCCGGGGCCGGGGCCGTTGTTGGCTGCTGCGGGGGCCTGGGATGGGTTGGCGGCGGAGTTGAGTTTGGCTGCGACCGGCTATGACTCGGTGATTTCGGAGTTGACCGGTGGGCCGTGGGTGGGTCCGGCGTCGATGTCGATGGTTGCGGCGGCTGCACCGTATGTGTCCTGGTTGAGTGCGACGGCTGCGCAAGCCGAGCAGACGGCTAATCAGGCCCGCGCGGCGGTGGCGGCCTATGAGGCGGCGTTTGCGATGACGGTGCCGCCGCCGGTGATTGCGGCCAACCGGGCGTTGTTGATGGCGTTGATCGCGACGAATTTTTTCGGCCAGAACACCCCGGCGATCATGGCCACCGAGGCGCACTACATGGAGATGTGGGCCCAAGATGCCGCGGCGATGTATGGGTATGCGGGGGCGTCGGCGGCCGCCTCGACGGTGACGCCGTTTACCCCGCCGCCGCAGACCACCAACCCCACCGGGGTGGCCGGGCAGGCCGCCGCGGTGGCCAAAGCCGCCGCCACGCCGGCCGGCACCTCCGCGCAGACCACCGCCTCGACCGCCCCGCAGCTGGTCTCGTCGACGGCGGTTCCCCAAGCGCTGCAACAACTTTCGTCGACGTCGACAGCGACCGGGCCGTCGACGTCCGGCTCGTCGCTGTCGTCGTTCCTGCCACCACCGTTCGGCACCGGCCCCGGGCTGACGTCGGCGAACCTCGACACGATCCTCAAGCGAACCACGGGGATAGCGGGGTACTTCCCGCTCGGCATGTCCTCGTTTTTTGCCTCGATCGGCCAGCAGTTGACGTTTGGTCCTGGGGGAGCGACGGCGGGTTCGGGTGGTGCGTGGTATCCGACGCCGCAGTTTGCCGGCCTGGGAGGTCTCGGTGGCAGTGGTGGCTCGCCGGTGCTGGCGAATGTGGGCCAGGCCGATACGATCGGCCGGTTGTCGGTGCCACCGAGTTGGGCTGGCGGCGCTGTCCAGGCCAACGAGTCGGCCGCGTTGTCCTCGGCCAGTAGCCTCGGCGCCGCAGCTGAGAAAAACGGGCCGGCGGGGCTGCTGCGCGGAATGCCGCTCTCGGGCGCGGGCCGGCGCACCGCCAGCGGCTTCACCCACCGCTACGGCTTCCGCTACAGCGTGATGACCCGCCCCCCATCCGCCGGATAACTGACCAACCCGCCACCGGCCTTTATCCGCGACGAGATTTTTACCGCGGGGGCGGCGCGCCGGCACCCGGGCCCCGTGCCTGCAACCTGTCGATGACCAGCGCACGCTAGGCGGATTTGTGCAGGTAGGGGCTATCGAAGTGGACGGAAAACCTAACTGCGGATGAACAGCCGATACCCATGGGTGAACACTAGTGATCCGGGAATGAACAGTTGGCGTGGAGAACGCGCAGCAAGGCGCAGGCCAGCTAGCCTAACGACTGAGCGACTTTTCTGGAGGTCGTTGAGACTTACGGTTATTGAGGAGGGAACCGCATGTCCTTCGTGACCACGCAGCCCGAGGCGTTGTCGGCGGCGGCCGCCAACCTGACGGGTATCGGTTCGGGGATGGCCGCGCAGAATGCCGCCGCGGCTGCCCCGACCACCGGGGTGGTCCCCGCCGCCGCCGATGAGGTGTCGGCGCTGACCGCAGCGCAGTTCGCCGCGCACGCTCAGATGTACCAGGCAGTCAGTGCGCAAGCCGCGGCCATCCACGAGATGTTCGTCAACACTCTGGGCACCAGCGCCGGATCGTATGCGGCCACCGAGGCCGCCAACGCGGTCGCGGCTGGCTGAGGAGGGTTGTAGTGCTGGATTTCGGGGCGTTACCACCGGAGATCAACTCCGCTCGCATGTACGCCGGTCCGGGATCGTCGTCGTTCCAGGCTGCCGCGTCGGCCTGGAATAGCCTTGCGGCCGAGTTGAATTCGGCCGCCGCCGGCTACGACACCGTGGTCACGCGGCTCGCCACTGAGGAGTGGATGGGTCCGGCGTCGACGTCGATGGCCAACGCCGCGGCACCCTATGTGGGGTGGATGCAGACCACGGCTGCGCAGGCCGAGCAGGCGGCCACCCAGGCTCGGGCGGCCGCCGCAGCCTATGACCAGGCGTTCGCGGCGACGGTGCCCCCACCGCTGATCGCGGCCAACCGCGCTCAGACGGCGCAGCTGGTGGCCACGAACGTTCTCGGCCAAAACACTCCGGCGATCGCGCAGCTTGAGGCGCAATACGGCGAGATGTGGGCCCAGGACGCGGCCGCGATGTACGGCTACGCGGGCCAGGCGGCGACCGCCGCGAAGGTGACGCCGTTCGTCGCGCCCGCGCAGACAACCAACCCGGCCGGGCAGGCCATTCAAGCCGCCGCGGTGACCAACGCCGCCGGCACTGCGTCGGGCACCAGCGCGCAGTCGACGCTGGCTCAGCTGCAATCATCGGTGCCGTCCGCGCTGCAAAGTCTCGCGACGCCGACGTCCACCGCATCGTCGACCACGACAGACCCGTTCCTCGGAATTTGGCAGCTCCTGTCAGGACAGTCGACGTATCCCACATCGCTGTCGGGGCTGGTAAACGCGTGGGCGCCCTACGGGGGCTTCCTATATAACACCGAGGGTCTGCCGTACTTCAGCATCGGTATGGGCAACAACTTTGTGCAGATAGCCAAGACCGTGGGACTGATCGGGGGTTCTGCACCCGCAGCAGCCGGAGGTGCCGCCAAGGGGGCAGCCGGAGGGTTGGGTGGGCTCGGAGGCCTGTTGGGCGGCGGCGCCGGAGGTGGCGCGCCGGCAGCGGTGTCAGCCGGTTTAGGCAACGCGGGCGCAGTCGGTCGATTGTCGGTACCGCCCACGTGGATTGGCGGAGCCCCGTTGACGGCTCCGCACGCTCCGATGCCCATCAGCAGCGTCGCCGCCGCACCGGAGAGTGGGGCTGGCGGAAACCTGTTGGGCGGCATGCCACTGGCCGGTGCCGGTGCCGGACACGCCGGGGGTGCCGGCCCCCGATACGGGTTCCGTCCCACCGTGATGTCACGCCCGCCGTTCGCCGGCTGACATCACTGGCGACGCCGGTACACGAGCCAGCGCAATTCGACAGGTGATTCCTGCGGCGCGACGTCGAACAGGTCGAGGCCATTGGCCCAATTGTCGTACCAGCCGGTGGGCGGCCAAGCCCCTTGCGGCAGATGGGCTTTCTCGTACTCGCCGGCGGAGTCGTCGGAATCGAGTTCAAGAGGCAACGGGGCCGCCGCGGCCGTCATCTCGTCGCGGGTGAAAATCATTGTGTTGCACTGTTGTCCGAGTTCTCGGGCGGCATCATCAGGGGTGTAGTCGTGGCGGGGCAAGAAGGCGTTGAACACCAAGCGTCCGCCGGGGGCCAGGCACTGGGCGGCCAGCTCGAACATGGCGTGTAGCTGCTGCGTGGTCCGGAAGTCGGGCACTACCTCCGAGAGCACGATCAGCTGATAGTCCCGGCGCAGACCATCCACGCTCGCCAAGACGTCGCGTTCGATGATGCGTACGGCGAGTGACTCCCGTTCGGCTTCATAGCGGATGATGTGGGCGAACTTCGGGCTGATCTCGACCGCGTCGACCGGGTGGCCGCCTCGCGCCAAAGCCAGGGCGTTGCGCCCGGTTCCCGCGCCGATGTCGAGCACCGGATGCGTTGTGGGATCGGCTGTTTCGCCGGCCAGAGCCCACACGCGGGCATCCGGTTCGGTGCCGAACAGCGGTCCCTCGCGTGTGGTGACCCAGTGGTCGTACTCGGTCTCGATCGTCGACGATTCCGCCTGCACGCGGTAGTGCAGGGTGGTGCCGAACGGCGCGTGGTACGAGATGACGATGTTGGAACGCGACGAGGCCGTGTAGGCCTGGGTCAGCTGAGCCGCCAGGACCGCCTTCAGCTGAGCGAATTGGTCGGCGGTGAACTCCACGCCCATGCCGGCGAAGACGTTGTGACACATCGTGACGTACTCGTCGAGCATGGCGGGAACGGCCGGCAGTGTGATCTGGCCCGAGGCCACCGACCGACGGTACAACCGCCGGGCCATGGCCTCGCGCAACATCGATGGATCGACCGATCTAAGGGCCGGATCGTCCATCAGACTCTTCTACACGACCCGCCCGGCGGCCGCACGGTGGGGTGGACGGCAGCGAACGCATCGCCGCGAGAGTGTCGGGGCAGTAACCCAAACATGAACAGTTGGAAATTGTTTCGAAGATCGCGAGATTTCGTGCGGTGGAGGGTAGGTTGCGGCTTGGTAAACAGTCGGGGCCCGGGTTAGGAGTGTCATATGACGCAGCCCGTGAAGTTACCTGGGTTTCTGGCAAGACCGCGGACTGCGCCCGACCAAAACCACGGCGCCTGCCTCCCGCCGAAAAATGGCAACGGTCATCGAACGCTCGCGACGGGCACCATGCTGATGCGCCCCGTGAAGCCTGCTGAGGCAGCTCAGGCGCGACTCTTCGAGGAGATACTCCAAGCCGAGATCGCCGAACTACGCGAACTCGCTTACCGGATGGCACAATCGCTGGATCAGCAACCCGCGAGCGGCAGCACCGGGCCAGCCGGGCACCTATTGCGAATCCATTCGCGCATCGACGAGATTCACCGCCTGCTGAACGCACTACGGGGCCGGTTTCCGCACTCCCAGCGGGACGCTGAGCTGCAGCCGGAATAAGTTCGGCGAGTAGCCGGGTGTGCAGCCGGCAATCCGGCCGCTGACGAAGCGATGTCAATCCTCGTCCAAGATGAGCGCCATCTCCGGGCAGGCCGCCACCCCGTCGCGAGTCACCTGCGCATCCTCGGGCCGCACCTCGTGTTCTTCGAGGATGGAATAACCGGACTCGTCGATGGGGAAGAGATCGGGGTCGACGGCATAGCACTGGGCATGGCCCACGCATTTCGACTGTTCCAGACGAACTCTCATGGGGATTTCCTCCCAGGCACACGCACGACGTCGATTCTAGGAGACTGCTGGAGCGCGCATACGATGCGTGGCATGAGCACCGTAGACGGAGGCTGGGCTGGCACCTTTCATCTACCGCGGCTTGACTACTACTCGCTGCCGATGGCGGCTGACCGCGGCGTCGGGTGGAAGGTGCTTCGTGATGCCGGCCCGGTGGTGTTCATGAACGGCTTCTACTACTTGACCCGCCGGGAGGACGTGCTCGCGGCGCTGCGCAATCCCACGGTCTTCTCGTCGCGATTGGCGCTCCAACCGCCGGGCAGTCCGCTGCCGGTGGTGCCGCTGGCGTTCGACCCGCCGGAGCACACCCGGTACCGAAAGATCCTGCAGCCGTATTTCAGCCCGTACGGGTTGAGTAAGTCGCTGCCGGTGCTACGCGAACATGCGGTCGCAATGATCGAGTCCATCGCCGAACGGGGCGAATGCGAGGTGATGGCGGATCTGGCAAATGTGTATCCGTTTCAGGTGTTCCTCGATCTGTACGGTCTGCCGTTGGAAGACCGTGACCAGCTGATCGCCTGGAAGGACGCCATCATCAACGACTCGCCCTATCCGACGGAGGCGGAAGTCACCTCGGCGCGCGAGCTTTTTGACTACCTTGTCGATGCGATCGCACAACGCCGGCAGAACCCGGGCACCGACATGTTGTCCAAAGTCATGACCGGCGAGGGTGCGTTCAGTGATCTCGAGCTGCTAGGCATGAGCCACCTGTTGATCCTTGCCGGGCTGGACACAGTGACGTCGGCGATAGGGTTTTCCCTGCTGGAACTGGCGCGCAGACCGGCGCTGCGGAGCATGCTCCAGGACAATCCGAAGCAGATCAGGGTTTTCATCGAAGAGATCGTCCGGCTGGAACCCTCGGCACCGGTGGCGCCGCGAGTCACCACGCAGACTGTCGTCGTCGGCGGCATGACTCTACCCGCAGGCTCACACGTGCGGTTGTGCATGGCCGCGGTCAACCGTGACGGCAGCGACGCAGTGTCGACCGACGAGCTGGTCATGGACGGCAAAGTCCACCGGCATTGGGGATTCGGCGGCGGGCCGCACCGCTGTTTGGGATCGCATTTGGCGCGCATGGAATTGACCGTGATCGTCAGCGAGTGGCTGAAAAGAATCCCGGATTTCACGGTTGCGCCGGATTACGTGCCCGAGATCGCTTTTCCGGCTAAGACCTTCGCGCTCAAAACATTGCCACTGCGCGTCGGCTGAATTGACTAACTGCGTGCGACCAACTCACCACGACGCTGCCCGTGGCAGGTAAGGGTCCATAAAGCCCGGGCGCGACGGGGCGGGGCGCAGACGGTCGTTCATGGTCGTCGTCCCGATGTGGCGTTCGAAAATCCGCCAGCCACCCTCGGTGCGTCGCAAGCGGTCCGTCATGGCGGAGTAGACCCAGATGGCCGGCAGATCATCCGGGCCGTCGGGCACGTCGCCCCGGACCACCTTCGGCCCCGTCTGCTCCGGCGCATAGCGGATGAGCAGGTTGTGGTAGCGCACGATCACTCCGTCGTCGCCGTCGCGATCGACGATCTGGTTGGTCGCGATGCGGCTGACCCCGGGAACGCTGTACGGATACATCTCTTGGAAGAAGCGCCGCGTTTCCGCCCGGCCACGATTGATGCCGTGGGTGTGGTAGGTCACGCTATCCGGTAAGAACGCCTCGACCATTGCATCGATGTCCCAGGCATCGAACAGCAGGTTGACGCGGTTGATGAAGTCGACGGCACTCGCCCGGTCCGCAGGATCGACAGTGCTGTCCAGGGCTACCGCGGGCAAGTTCGTCATGGTCACCTCCCGACCGTCGGTGCGCATCGATCGTTAACGGGCAGTTTACCGCTCGTTCACTTACAGGCCAATCACGAAACGCTGAGTGGTAGCTGTGCGTTGCCGGTGAATCCGAGGGGCTTATCCGCGGCAAGATTTTTATCGCTCGCGCGAGCACTTTTGGCTGTCAGGCACTGCGAGTCATGACCGCGCCGGCGCTTGGCCGGTAGCCATTCTCAATCCGCAAGCGCAGAATTCGTCCAGGTTGTTGGCCACTTCGGCGTCGCGAGCGCCGACTTGCGTCCCCAACTTGTTACTGAGTTGTTACTGCAGATGAACAGTTGTTGTCGCTGGGTGAACACTTGCGAACACGGGGCGTTGGCGGCGGCGACGATCAATACGGCCATCTATTGTCATGGACGGAACGATTGCTCAGACTTTTGGAGGAGGAGGCTAGATGTCGTTCGTGACCACACAGCCCGAGGCGTTGTCGGCGGCGGCCGGAAGCCTGCAGGGGATCGGCTCGGCACTGAGCTCCCAGAACGCGGCTGCGGCGGCCCCAACGACGGGGGTAGTTCCGGCAGCGGCCGACGAGGTGTCGGCGCTGACCGCGGCACAGTTCGCCGCACACGCGCAGATGTACCAGGCGGTCAGTGCGCAGGCCGCGGCCATTCACGAGATGTTCGTGAACACGCTGGGCACCAGCGCGGGCTCGTATGCGGCCACCGAGGCCGCCAACGCCATCGCGGCCGGCTGAGTACCGAAGTAGCGTTGATTGATGAATCTCACGACTGCCGCAGCGTCCGTGCGGTCCGGAATTCGTCCCACCGTCGTCCAATGCACGGTGGCAGCCGGTTAGGGGGAAGGGGGATCGTCCGTTGTGTATTCGGGTCGGCGGTTATGCCACCGCGTAACCCGTCCGGCTATCACTCGTGAGTTCGGGTCCAGAGCACAGACCAGTAAGGAGACATTCAAGTGACCACGCGCTTTATGACCGATCCGCACGCGATGCGGGACATGGCGGGCCGTTTCGACGTGCACGCTCAGACCGTCGAGGACGAGGCCCGCAAGATGTGGGCGTCCTCGCAGAACATTGCCGGTGCCGGCTGGAGCGGGACGGCTCAGGCCACCTCCTACGACACCATGGGCCAGATGAACACCGCGTTCCGCAACATCGTCAACATGCTGCACGGTGTGCGCGACGGGCTGATTCGCGACGCCAACAACTACGAAGCTCAAGAGCAGGCCAGCCAGCAGATCCTGAGCAGCTGACCCACTGCGGTTTTCGCCTCATCTGCGTAAGCTTTCACAACGTTAGGAGAACACTTCCCATGACGATCAACTACCAGTTCGGCGACGTCGACGCCCACGGTGCTTTGATTCGCGCCCAGGCCGCTTCCCTGGAGGCCGAGCACCAGGCCATCATCCGCGATGTGCTTGCTGCCGGGGACTTTTGGGGTGGCGCTGGGTCGACGGCCTGCCAGGAGTTCATCACCCAGTTGGGTCGCAACTTTCAGGTGATCTACGAGCAGGCCAACGCTCACGGCCAGAAGGTGCAAACCGCCGGCTCCAACATGGCCAGCACCGACTCCGCCGTC
>Ga0209061_1005908_pt1 | contig 10296 bp, 5 predicted proteins | sample Coa_R1_10_FD_187157 | JGI IMG/M metagenome (GOLD analysis project Ga0209061, IMG submission 187157) | Surface soil microbial communities from Centralia Pennsylvania, which are recovering from an underground coalmine fire - Coalmine... | ecosystem: Environmental > Terrestrial > Soil > Unclassified... | reverse complement strand
GCGGACATATACTGCTCGAACCACTCGCGGTAACTTTCCGAAGCGCTCTCCCCATACCAGCGATCCAGAATCGGAATGATGCCTGGAAATGAATAAGTGAAGCGCGACCCGCCCGAGGCTTTGCCGTAAAGGATCAGGTTCTGAATTTTTCGCGGTAACTGGTTGAAAGGCGTCTTCAGATCAAATCCGAATTCTTCCGAAGCCCGCATCAGAGCGCGTCGCAGGGCGGCAGAACCGGAGCCAGGGCCCAGACCTCCGGCAAGCAGTGGGCGCGACCAATCGCCAACCACCTTGGCGGGATCAAATGAATAGAGGCTTCCCAGACCATGGCACGCCGGGCACGCCCCATAAACGCTGTTAAATGAAAACGAGCGCGGCTCAAGCGTCGGAATGTTAATCCCGCAGTTTACGCAGGCAGACTCCTGGGAATAGAGGCGCTCAGGGCCATTCACCAGAGCAACCAGCACCATGCCCTTGGCCAGCTTCATCGCCGTTTCGATGGACGCAGCCAGGCGGCTTTCAATGCCGGGCTTCAAGAGCAGGCGGTCCACCACCAACTCCACCGTATGATTGCGACGGCGGTCGAGCGCGACTTCTTCGTCAAGCTGGCGAATCTGGCCGTCCACGCGCGCCCGCACGAAACCCTGCTGCACGAGCTTTTCAAAAAGTTTCTTAAATTCACCCTTTCGCCCTCTCACCATCGGCGCCAGAATCATGACTCGATCGGCGGCTGAGCCGTTTTCGTCGGTCTGCTTCATCAAGTCCATGATGGTTGAAACAATCTGCTCGGTGGTCTGGCGGGAAATGGGCCGGCCACAACGGTGGCAATGCGGCGCCCCGATGGAGGTATAGAGGAGGCGCAGGAAATCGTAGATCTCCGTGATGGTGCCGACGGTTGAGCGTGGGCTTCGGCTGGTGGTCTTTTGCTCAATGGAGATGGCGGGGCTTAAGCCTTCAATCGAATCAACGTCGGGCCGCTCCAGTTGATCCAGAAACTGGCGGGCGTAGGCTGAGAGGGTTTGCACGTAGCGGCGCTGCCCTTCAGCGTAGATCACATCAAAGGCCAGGCTGGATTTGCCTGAACCACTCAGCCCTGTCACCACGGTAAGAGTGTTGCGGGGAATCTCGACGTTAATGTTTTTGAGATTGTGCTGCCGCGCGCCCCGGACGGTAATTCGGTCAATCATCAGCCTTATTCGTTACGGAGGGAATTGACACAGAACGCCAAACTTTCATGCTAGATGAGTAAAGGAAAGCGCGTCAAGCGAGGGATCGGGCGGCGGCTTCATCCAGAAACCATGCAACCGTGCCGTTGGAAGGTCTTACACGCTGGGCTGGATATAACGCGGCTGCAGGAGAGGATCGAAGTATCTGGCGCGCGATTTCAGCCTTTTCCGGACCGGCAACCAGGAAGATGATCCGGGCGGCGGCGTTAAGCACCGGATAAGTCAGTGTCAGACGCCACATGCCCAGTTTTTCAACCCAGTTAGGACATACTGCGAGGTTCTCTTCCTGAAGGGCCGGCGAGGATGGGAAAAGCGATGCTGTGTGACCGTCTTCGCCAAGCCCCAGAAAAATGAGGTCCAGCCGAGGCCATTTCTCAGACGAATCCGCCGCGATGGTTTGAAGTTCCGCGGCATAGCTTTGTGAAGCCGCGTCGCGGTCAGGCTCTTCAGCAGCCATGCGATGAAAGTGGCCGCTGGGTAATGCAATTTTATCCAGCATCGCTTCGCGGATCATTCTGTAATTGCTTTCGGCGCTGGTAGGAGGAACGCACCGTTCATCAACCTGAAACAAGTGAACACGCGACCAGGGAATCCGGCTGGAAAATTGCTGCGTTGCCAGAAGTTCGTAAAGACTCTTAGGAGTATGGCCGCCAGAGAGCGCAATGGAGAAAGGCCTGCCGTCGGGTTTGGTCTGGCTCGTAATTTCCGCGAGTTGCGCAGCGGCAGCCTGACTCAGTTCTTCCAGATTTTTGAATATACGAATTTCAGGCGTGGGCATAGATCAGCGGTCAACAGGCCAATGCGGCGCTACAATTCCTGCCATTTGCGTCCATCCCGTTCGATGAAGGCATCGGCCTCCGGAGGGCCCCACGTGCCCGATTCATAGAAGGAAAGCCCTTTCTTGCCGTCTTCCTTCCAGCGATTGAGCAGCGGTGTGAGCACTTCCCAGGCAAGATCAACAAAATCATCGCGGGTGAAAAGCATGGGATCGCCGAGCATGCAATCGAGCAGAAGCGTTTCGTATGCCGTGGTAGGCGGTGTCTGGCCAAAGGCATCTTCGTAGTGAAATTCCATCGTCACAGGCCGAATCTGCATCGTGGTGCCGGGAATTTTGGCGTTGAACATCAAGGACATGCCTTCATCCGGCTGGATATGAATCGAGAGATTGTTCGGCTCAATAGAAGTGGTTCCCGTGCCTTTGAATAGCAGGTGTGGCGCCCGCCGGAACTTGATGGTGATTTCCGAAATCCGCTTCGGGAGGCGTTTGCCCGAGCGCAAATAAAAGGGAACATCGGCCCAGCGCCAATTGTCGATGAAAAGCTTCAGCGCCGCGTAAGTTTCGGTGGTGGATTGAGGCGAGACTTTGGGTTCCGAACGATACGCGGGCAGCTTTTTTCCGTCAACCCAGCCTTCCACATACTGCCCTCGCACCACATATTCGCTTAGCCGGTCAAGCGGGATGGGACGGATGGCTCGCATCACCTTGGCTTTTTCGTCCCGGACGGCCCTCGCATCAAAGATGGCGGGAGGCTCCATGGCGATGAGACTCAGCAGAGAGAGGACATGATTTTGAATCATGTCTCGCACGAGTCCGGCTTCCTCGTAGTAGGCTCCCCGGTTCTCAACTCCAATCTCTTCGGCCACCGCAATCTGCACGTGATCGATATAACGCCGGTTCCAGAAAGGCTCGAAGATTCCGTTGCCAAAGCGGAAAACCAGGAGATTCTGCACCGTCTCTTTGCCCAGATAGTGGTCAATACGATAGATCTGATCTTCCTTGAAAACGCTCGTAACCGCCTGATTCAGCTCGTGGGCGGATTGCAGGTCACGCCCGAAAGGCTTTTCAATGACAATGCGCGTCCACGTTTTGTCCTGCTCCTTAGGTTCGGCAAGCCCCACGGCTCCAAGATGATTCACGATGACCGGAAAGAAGCTGGGCGGAGTAGCCAGGTAGAACAGCCGATTGCCGCTGGTGCCGCGCTGCTGATCCAGTTGATCGAGGAGTTTTTTCAGTTGATCGTAAGCTTTCGCGTCGCCGAAGTCATCGGAGATGTAGTGGACGTCCCTGGTGAAAGCATTGACAGCCTCGCAGTCAGAATCCGGAAGGTTCAGATATTGCTTCACCGCTTTCTGCATCTTGTCGCGGAAACTCTCATCGGTGTATTGCGTCTTGGCGCAGCCGATCACGGAGAAGCCGTCGGGCAGAAGACCGGCTCGCGACAAATAGTAAAGCGCAGGCACCAGTTTACGCTCCGTCAAGTCTCCGGAAGCGCCAAAGATCACCATCGCGCAGGGCGCGGGAACACGGTGCTCAGCGGATTTCTCAGTCTGGACGCGCGTCGCTTCCTTCAGTTCAGTCATAGAGGATTCCCTCATTCAGCGAATTGACCATCGGCACGATTATTTTGAATGCTGTTATTCCGAGTCCTTCACTTGTCATCCTGACGCCGAGTGCAGCGAGGCGGAAGCATCCCCCTATTTCGCTCAGAATAAACTCCGCGCGGAATCTTAACGGCAGTGACTAGAAGTCGTTTCAAAACTCTTCAGATAATCAAGACCGTGGCGAAAAATCTACCAAACTGTCATCCTGAGGAGCCGAAGGCGACGAAGGATCGCTGTATTTAATGGATTCTACAAATACGGGGATGCTTCGCTTCGCTCAGCATGACAGTCTCCGGGTTTTTCAGTAACGTATTGGACGAGTAGAGCAAGGTTTTGAAAACAGCTTCTAGTGATAAGTGACAAGCACAAGCAAACAGAGCCTCGAATTAATTCTTTGCTTATCACGAATCACTCATCGCTCATTGCTGTTTTTTCTGGCTCCTCGGAATCACAGCTTGCAGGTGTTTTTCAGCAACCTGCTACTGGCCCAGCAGCTCGTGGGCTTTCTCGACGACGTGAGCTTTAGTAAATCCCAGCTTCTCCGCGATCACCTGGTAAGGCGCGGAAGCGCCGAAGCGATTCAGGCCAATCACGGCGCCCTGGGGCCCTACGTAACGCTCCCAACCCAGCGGTGAGGCGGCCTCAATGGCCAGTCGAGCCGTAAAATGCGCCGGGAAAACATCGTCCTTGTACTTCTGAGGCTGCTTTTCGAAAAGGTCCCAACAGGGCATGCTCACCACTCGCGCGGCCAGCCCTTCATTCCGGAGTTCCTCGAAGGCCTCGATAGCCAGGAAAAGTTCGGAGCCTGTAGCGATCAGCAGCACCCCGCGTCCTTTGCCGGGCGTATCGGCGAGCACGTAAGCGCCGCGCGTTAGACCCTCCGCGGAGGCGTATCGATCCCTGTCGATAACCGGGAGTTTCTGACGCGTCAGCACCAGCGCCACCGGGCCTCCCTTGCGTTCGATAGCCACTCGCCAGGCCACGGCCGTTTCATTGGCGTCGCCAGGGCGAATCAGGCAGAGATTAGGAATGGCGCGCAGCGACGGCAGATGCTCGATGGGTTGATGAGTGGGGCCATCTTCACCGAGAAAAACGCTGTCATGCGTGTAGACAAAAATGGAATGCGCACCCTCCAGCGCCGCCAGCCGGATGGTGGGTCGCATGTAGTCGGAAAAATTGAAAAAGGTCGCCCCGTAAGCTATCAGCCCGCTCAAAGCCAGCCCGTTCACAATAGATCCCATCGCGTGCTCGCGGACCCCAAAATGCAGATTGCGACCTCCATAGCTGCCCTTTTGAAAGTCTCCGAATCCTTTCAGGTAGGTATCGGTTGAGGGGTTCAAATCCGCCGAGCCGCCCACGAGCGTCGGCAAACTCGAAGCAATCGCGTTCAAGACTTGTCCGGACGCCTGACGAGTAGCCAGAGAGCCGTCGGAGGGCTTGAAAATGGGAATTTTGCTTTGCCAGCCTTCAGGAATCTCCCCATACACATAACGATCCCATTCTGCGGCCAATTGGGGATAGGTCCTCTGATAAGCCTGAAGCCGCTTTTGCCACTCTTCTTCCAATTGCTTACCCCGCTCAATAGCCTTGCGAAAATGAGCAAGGGCTTGAGGCGGAATGTAAAATGCGGGTTCCACAGGCCAGCCTAAATTCTGCTTAGTCAGCTTCACTTCTTCTTCGCCCAGCGGGCTGCCATGGGCCTGATAAGAATCCTGCTTATGAGGACTGCCATAACCGATATGAGTGCGAACAATGATCAGTGACGGTCGTCCTTTTTCTCCCTCAGCAGTCCGCAAAGCATTCTCCACTGCCGCAAGATCATTTCCGTCTGAAACGCTCTGCACAAACCATCCATAAGCTTCAAATCGCTTCCCGACGTCCTCTGTAAAAGCCCATTCCGTGGGGCCTTCGAGAGAAACAAGATTGCTGTCGTAAAGGTAGATCAGATTATCCAGGCCCAGATGACCTGCCAGCGATGCGGCCTCTGAAGAGACCCCTTCCATCAGGTCGCCATCACTGATCAGGGCATAAATTTTATAATCCACAAGGGTATGATCAGGACGATTGAAATGAGCAGCCAGATATTTTTCGGCAATAGCCATGCCGACGCCATTGCCGAAGCCCTGGCCGAGAGGGCCCGTGGTGGTCTCGATTCCGTCATCCAGCGAGTATTCAGGATGTCCGGGAGTCTTGCTGCCCCATTGGCGGAACTGTTTGATATCGTCCAGGGAAATGTTGTACCCCGTAAGATGCAACAGGCTGTAAAGCAGCATGCAGCCATGCCCAGCGGAGAGAACGAAGCGATCGCGATTAGGCCACCTCGGATTGCGGGGATTATATTTCAAAAATTTTGTCCACAGCACATAGGCCATGGCCGCCGCTCCCATGGGCAAGCCCGGATGGCCTGAATTGGCTTTCTGAACCGCGTCCATCGAGAGACATCGGATCGTGTTGATCGCGAGTTGATCAAGCTCGCTCTGAGAAAGAACCTCTTTTTGAGAATTGGTCATGATTTCGCTTGGCAAGGAACTAACCCTCCGGCTGGAATTTTACGTGCGCGTTTGAAGGTATCCGTAGCAGGTTGCTGAAAACCCTCCCAAACCCTCTCATTTTGAGGGGCAGCAAAGAACCCCCTTGTCTCGGGCTTAGGATAAACTCAACAAGGAATCTCCCCTGAAAATAAGACCTTCTCGTCGCCTTCGGCGCCTCGGAATAACGGTTCTCAGCAACCTGTTAAAGTCGAGGTCTTGATGCCTGTTATCTGCGAGGTGTTGAAGACCTTTGAATGTCCGTCCCTCCACTGCGGGGATCCGTTTTCCGAAGCCTAACTCATTAATATACTCCCTCGAGCTAGGCGATAAAAGCTCCTTGCGCCGCCTCCGTTGAGTGAAGCGGATTCCGCCCATTGAAGTCACGCTTTTGTTGTTCTCTCTATCCCTGTCACGGCCACCTTTACGCCGTCATGCCTTTTCTGACTTCTGCTATAGAGATGTTTTGATATGCTGATAAGGTTCAAAGAGGAACTCTGAAGCGTTAACGGAAGGATGACTATGAACAAACAACATCTGGGAGTTATCGGCCTGGGCGTGATGGGGCGCAATCTGGCGCTGAATGCGGAAAGCAAAGGCTTTTCAGCAGCAGGCTTTGACGTAAATCAGGACAAGGTCAAGCAGTTTGAGGCGGTCGGTCAGGGGAAGAAGATTGTAGCGGCGCGCACTCTGAAAGATTTTGTAGGGGCGCTTGAAACGCCGCGGCGCATCTTGATGATGGTGCCCGCCGGCGCTCCGGTGGATGCCGTCTTGAAGGATCTGCGTCCTTTCCTCGACCGGGATGATATCGTCATCGATGGAGGTAATTCTTATTTCAAAGACACCGAGCGACGAGCCAAAGAGTTGGAAACGGCCGGCCTTCGCTTCTTTGGCATGGGCGTAAGCGGAGGGGAAGAGGGCGCGCTTCACGGCCCAAGCCTGATGCCGGGAGGGCATGAGGAGTCCTACCGGCACCTGGAAGCTGTCCTCACGCGCATGGCGGCGCAGACGGAGGATGGCGCTTGTTGCGCCTATCTCGGCCCCGGAGGCGCCGGCCACTATGTGAAAATGGTTCATAATGGAATCGAGTATGGCATCATGCAGGCCATCTGCGAGGCCTACGATCTTCTGAAGAATGCCCTGAACCTGAGCGCAGTGGAGTTGCGCGATATCTTTGCGGATTGGAACCGCGCAGAACTCAATTCCTTCCTGGTTGAAATCACGGCGCTGGTTCTCAATAAGATTGACCCGGAAACCCGCAAACCCCTGGTGGACCTCATTCTGGACGAGGCAGAACAGAAAGGCACCGGAAAGTGGACCGCTCAAGATTCGATGGATATCGGAGTGGCCGTCCCGACCCTTTCCATCGCGGTCTCGACGCGAACGCTTTCCGCGCAGAAAGATGAGCGAGTAGCGGCCTCGGCGATTCTGAAAGGGCCCGACGGCCGATTCTCAGGCGATAGAAATCAGCTCATCGACCGTGTGCGCAAGGCGCTCCACGTGACCATGATTGTTTGTTACGCGCAAGGGTTTGAGCAGTTGCGCGTGGCTTCATCAGAATATCAGTACTCTCTGAAATTGCCCGAAATCGCCCGAATCTGGAAAGGCGGGTGTATTATCCGTTCCAGGATGCTGGACCCCATCGCGGCGGCGTTCCGCGCCAACGCTGATTTGAAGAATTTGATGTTGGATTCTCACTTTAGCCAGATTCTTAATGTTCAACTGGGGAATCTGCGTGAAACCATAAAACTGGCGATTGATCTGGGCGTTTCCACTCCGGTCTTCAGCGCTTCCCTGGCCTATATGGATGGATATCGGCAAAAGCGTTTGCCGGCTAATCTGCTCCAGGCGCTGAGAGACTGTTTTGGCGCACACACCTATCGCCGGATTGACCGCGAGGGAATCTTCCATACGGAATGGAAACAATAAACCTCGACTGGAAAAGCTCTTTGTTTTTTCTGCTTGAGCGGAAGGCTCAGAAAAGCAAAAAGCCCCCGCACCGAGTTCGGGGGCTTTTTGTGTGCTTACTGATTTACGGAGAAGCTACTTCAGAACGACCCGAAGCCAGCATTGTTACTGCTGAGGAGTGCTGCTCTTGCTTTTGCTGTGCTTCTTGTGATGATGGGACTTCTTATGCTTCTTCGTGGTGGTCTGGGTCTGACCCTGATCCTGACCTGGAGTTGCCGCAGCGGCAAACACCGGCATACCCAGCGAAATCGCCAGACCTAAGGTGAAAAGCAAAGTAAGAACCTTCTTCATATTGGTTGCAACCTCCATAAAATTTGAATTCTCCCAAAGGTGGAGCACGTGAGAGACCAAAACGTACTCAATGGGAGGAATTCTAGCACAAACTGATTGCTTCTGAGTACGTTAGAATAGTTTCACAGTTCACTATTTTTGACAAGAGAACAGGATGGCGACCCCGGGAAAATATACGATTCGGTGTAGTCGTTGCACCAACTGGGGCGTTCGCAGGATGCTGAAAAATACCCGCAGCAGCCGGTCATATCATCCTGATTGCGTTTCGCAACCCCGCGAACACTTGCAATCATCTTATGATTTATAGGCCTCACTATCTGCTCAAGCCCGTCCTGGTCACTTCAGGGGCAAGCATGAGGGGAAAAGAGGAATCGAGTGATTTTGCGCGTGCTGTTGGCGGTTCTTGTTGCGGCTTCGCCGGGCTGGGCATTCCAAACTCCGGATGGGGCTGCCATTTTTCAACAACACTGCGATGTATGCCATCGGAAGGGCAGCGGGACACGCGCGCCGTCGACTGAGGTGCTTCAGCAGATGTCGCGCGACTCGATTGTGCAAGCTCTCGAAACTGGCGTTATGAGAGAACAGGGCGCCAAGCTGACCCCTGCGGAGCGACAAGCGGTGGCAGCGTATCTTTCCCATGCTAAAGCTCCCGCCTCAAGCACTCGCCCTGGTTTTTGCGCCGTAAAATCCGACCCTCTCGTCGATGATCCCGGCTGGAACGGCTGGGGAGTTGATGTTGCGAACAGCCGCTTTCAGCCAGCGGCAGCGGCAGGGCTCAGCCGCAATCAAATCCCGAAGCTGAAGCTCAAGTGGGCCTTTGGCTTTCCAGGGGCTTGGGCGACGTTTGGTCAGCCGACGGTGTTTGGGGGCCGAGTCTTTGCGGGCAGCGAAGATGGCACGGTTTATTCACTTGATGCGCAGACGGGTTGTATCTACTGGACATTTAAAGCCCCCTCTACCGTCAAAACAGCTGTCTCCGTCGGGTTCGGAGGCCGCATCGCCTATTTTGGCGACGTGAGCGGCAACGTCTACGCGGTGGATGCCGCCAGCGGCTCGCTCTTGTGGAAAGTTCACGTTGATCCGCACCCAGCAGCGCGCATTACAGGATCTCCGGTCCTCTTCGATGGCCGGCTTTACGTCCCCGTCTCTTCGGGCGAGGAGGGCGCGGCGATGGACCCCAGATATCCGTGCTGCACTTTTCGAGGCAGCGTTGTGGCTCTCGACGCGCAGACAGGCAAACAGATATGGAAGGCCTACACCATTCCGCAACCAGCTCACCCAACTGTTCGCAGCACCGCTGGGGTGCAAATGTGGGGTCCTTCGGGAGCGGCGGTGTGGTCGCCGCCCACCATTGATCCGAAACGACGGGCGATCTATGTAGCGACCGGCAACGGCTATTCTGACCCCCCTAGCCCCTATTCGGATGCGGTCATCGCATTGGATCTGGACTCCGGCAAAATGCTTTGGTCACAACAACTTACGCCGAGTGACCGATGGAATATTGCATGCATCGCGCCGACCAAGGCGAACTGTCCTGATAATCCGGGGTCTGACTTTGATTTTGGATCGCCGCCGATTCTCAAAACGCTTCCAGATGGACGCCGCCTGCTGATTGCGGGGCAGAAGTCCGGCGTGATCTACGCGCTCGACCCTGACCAGGAAGGCCGGATCATTTGGCAAACACGGATCGGCAAAGGTGGGCCGCTTGGAGGAATTCAATGGGGCGGCGCGGCGGATAAGAAACGGGTTTATTTCCCGTTGTCCGATTGGAATGACTCGAATCCGGCCATGGGAGGAGGACTATTTGCTCTGCAAGCTGCTACAGGCAAGAAAGCCTGGTACGCGCCTCCTCCCAAGCCGGATTGCCTCAAGCAAGTTGGCTGCAACGCCGCACAGATGGC
>Ga0209061_1005907_pt1 | contig 10299 bp, 4 predicted proteins | sample Coa_R1_10_FD_187157 | JGI IMG/M metagenome (GOLD analysis project Ga0209061, IMG submission 187157) | Surface soil microbial communities from Centralia Pennsylvania, which are recovering from an underground coalmine fire - Coalmine... | ecosystem: Environmental > Terrestrial > Soil > Unclassified... | reverse complement strand
CGCCAGAAGATCGTGCATACAGTCTCTAACGTGCTTGCTCTGATGGAGCGCTACCCGGACTACCACTATAGCCAGAGCCAGCCGCAGCTCTTGCAATGGCTCAAAGAGGACAACCCGGAACTCTACGCCCGTGTGCAAGAACGCGTGGCCGAAGGACGTTTCGAGCCAGTAGGCGCGATGTGGCTTGAAGCCGATTGCAATCTTCCTTCAGGCGAATCGCTGGTTCGCCAGATCATGCATGGCACGCGGTTTATGCGCGAAGAGTTTGGTATTACCCCTCGCCTCATCTGGCTGCCAGATGCCTTCGGCTATAGCGCAGCCCTTCCACAGATCATGCGCAAATGCAATATTCCCTGTTTTATGACTACCAAAATCAGCTGGAATCAGTACAACCGCTTGCCAATGGATACATTCCGCTGGCGGGGCATCGATGGCTCCGAAGTGCTGACACATTTTATTACTGCTCCTAGCGAGGGTCCTGCGTCAACCTCCTATACCTACAATGGGCCGCTTCAGCCGGCTGATATGCCTGGCACCTGGCGCAAATACCAGCAACAGGCTCTTAACGACCAGCTCCTCTACCTGGCTGGCTGGGGCGATGGCGGCGGCGGGCCTGATGAAGATCAATTGGAGCGCGCGCAGATCATGGCCGATCTGCCGGCTTTTCCCAAAGTGCGCATGGGACGCGTAGATGCCTACTTCGACGATCTCTACCGCCGCCTCTGGGACAATCCACACCTGCCAACCTGGGTAGGCGAGCTTTACCTGGAGTATCACCGTGGAACGTATACCTCGCAGGCGCGTACCAAGCAAACCAACCGCCGACTGGAACTGCTCTACCGCGATGTCGAGCTGCTCAACGCCTGGACCAGCCTCTATGGCATGCCTTCGCGCCAGGAGGAGCTGAACGCGGGCTGGAAACTGATCCTGCTCAACCAGTTTCACGACGTGCTCCCCGGTTCCTCGATTCACGAGGTCTATACCGATGTTGCGCACCTCTCCGCCGAAATTCGGGCGCTGGCCGAGCCCTTGCGCGCCGAAATGCTCTCGCTGCTACGCGACAGGCTAGGGTCCGACGAGAGCGGGCAGGCTGCCCTGATGTTCATCAATACGCTGTCATGGGAACGCAGCGAGCCGTTGCAACTTCCGGGCGACCATACAGAGATCCTGCCCGGCGCGCAATTAGCCCATGATTGGGACGGTCAACCCCTGACTCTGCTCGATGGACAGCGGCTCCCCTCCTGCGGCGCTTTGCTGACGGCCAGAGTCCATAACGGGCCCGACATGCCTCCAGCTACTGCAGCATCTACACGACAAAGCGGCACTGTCATCCTGCGCAACGCCTTTTATGAACTGGAACTTAACGAACATGGGGAAATCAGCCGCCTCTACGATCACGAGGCAGCACGCGAGGTAATAGAGCCGGGGCAAAGCGCCAATCAATTAATCGCCTATGAGGACCGCCCGCTTAATTTCAACGCCTGGGATATCGATCTCTATTACGAGGAGAAACCCTATCTGCTGCGTGAGGAGCAGGACATGCAGATTCGCGTGCTTGAGCAAGGACCGGTGCGCGCTACCGTCGAGGTGGAACGCCATTTTCTCTCCTCACGCATCACCCAGCGCATCTCGCTCTGGCGCGATTCGCGGCGCATCGATTTCGCCACCGAGATTGATTGGCACGAGCATCAGATCTTGCTCAAAGCGGCCTTCCCCGTCTCGATCAACGCGACACGCGCCACTTACGAAATTCAGTTCGGCAGCATCGAGCGCCCGACGCACCGCAACACCTCCTGGGACCGCGCGCGCTTCGAGGTCTGCGCCCACAAATGGGCCGATCTCAGCGAAGGCGGCTACGGGGTTAGTCTGCTCAATGATAGCAAATACGGCCATGATATCCACGACAATGTAATACGCCTGACCCTCCTCAAATCAGCCGTTTCGCCCGATCCCGAAGCCGATCAGGGGCTGCACCGCTTTACCTACAGCCTTCTACCGCACATGGGAGACTGGCGAGACGCGCAAACGGTTCGCCGAGCCTACGAACTCAACGTTCCTGCGCTGGTCACGCCTGGGTTCCTGCCAGAGGAGCAGAACGGAGCGGCGCTCAGCAGTTCTTTCGTAAGCACCGACTGCCCGCATATTGTGATTGACACGATTAAACCGGCTGAGGACGGCAATGGGCTGATCGTGCGTCTCTACGAGACCCACAATCAGCGCGGAAGCGTTACGTTAACGTTTGCCGCTCCCGTGCTTGCCGCCCAGGAGTGCAACTTGCTGGAAGAGCCGCTCGACACGGCACATTACAAGGGACAGAACCTCTTCTGCGAGGTCAAGCCCTTTGAAATCAAGACGTTCCGCTTGAGATTGGCTCAGATCTAACATTTCTTCGCTAAAACCGAACATTAGACTTACGGGGCCGGCCATAACTCTGGGGCCGCCAGTCGAGGCGGATCAATAAAGACGCGGAACCAGAGTTCCAGGCTGGCCAGCGTAAAAAGCTGCGCCTGGTAGTTGCTGCGCCCGGCCAGATGTTCGCGCAGCATGCGTTCAATGCACGCGTGATTGAAAAGTTCGCGGCTGCGCATCTCTTCGGAAAGCAGCAGCCTGGTGAGAAAAGTGCGCTGGCTTTCGCGAAACCATGCTCCTGTGGGAACGTTAAAGCCCATCTTCTTGCGGGTGAGAATAGAGCGGGGCAGAAAATCTGCGTATGCCTGCTTCAAGATATATTTCGTTCGCCAGCCACGCACTTTCAAGTGAGAAGGAATGCTGGCGGCATAGGCCACCAGATGCTCATCCAGCAATGGCATTCTGCTTTCCAATGAAGCTGCCATCGTCATTTTATCGTTTTTCATCAAAAGATTATCCGGCAGCCACAATTTCGTGTCCAGGTAAAGCATGTATGAAAGATTGTCGCGCTGCGGGTGCTCATTCAGCCAGCGCTGAAAGATACGCCCGGCGCGCATATCCACTTGAGCCTGCACGCCGGAAGCGATCAGTTGTTCTTTCAAAGGCGCGTGAAAGATGCCAAACCAGTTCACCCAGCGCTGCGGCACCGGCTCGGCCAGGGCCCGAGCCGCCGTCTTGAGCTTGCGCATCCGGTACGGCAGGCTTTCCAGCAGGGGCGCGACAAGCTTACGGCGTACAAAAGCTGGCAAGAGCTGGTAGTAGCGAGCGAAGCCATCGACAGCGTATTTCGGATAACCTGCGAACAACTCATCGCCGCCTTCGCCAGACAGAATGACTTTGACATACTGGCGGGCCAGGCGAGCAACCAGGTACACACCCAGATCAGAAGGCTCGCTCACCGGCTCATCGCGGTGCCAGGTCAGCAACGGCCAGTATCTGGTCATCTCGGCGCCGGTTAACAGCATTTCGTGATGCTTTGTGCGAAAATAATCCGCCACCTGGCGCGCGTAGGGCAGCTCGCTGAAGCCTGCAACATCAAAGCCAACAGCAAACGTTTGCACCGGACGCTGGCAAAGCTGGCTCATGGTGCCAACGATGATACTCGAATCCAGGCCGCCGCTCAAAAGCGCGCCTACGGGCACATCGCTGATCATGCGCTCTTCGACAGAGCGGCGAATATGCTGGCGCACACCCGCGAGATACGCCGAGGCTGCGGAGGACTGGCGGCATTCGAGAGGACCGAAAGAAAAATCCCAGTAGCACTCTTCGCGCACGCCTCCTCCCTGCTCATAAAGCAGGAAGTGCCCTGGTTGTACTTTATAAATGTCCTTGAAGAGAGTAGCAGGAGCAGGCACATAGCGTATGCTGAGAAAGTCGGCCAACGCTTGAAGATCGACCTGACGACTCACGCGTGGATCGCAGAAAAGTGCTTTAATCTCCGAGGCAAACAGCAGGTCGCCCTCGATCCTCGTATAGTAAAGTGGCTTTTTTCCCAACCGATCCCTGGCCAGCAACAAGCATCTTCTTCGACCGTCCCAGATAGCCAGGCCAAACATTCCATGCAAGTGTGCCAGACAGTCCGCGCCATACTCCTCGTAGGCATGGACAATTACCTCAGCGTCGCCGCATGTACGAAAAATATGACCACGCGCGCGTAGTTCTTCACGGAGCAAGCAATAATTCCAGATTTCGCCGTTGAAGACCAGCCAGATATCGCCTGTCTCATTAGAAATCGGCTGCCGCCCGGTCGCCAGATCGATAATGCTCAGGCGTCTGAAACCCAGACCCACCTCCCCATCCAGATACATACCCTGGTCATCGGGCCCCCGATGTGCCAGCAGATGCATCATACGCTCAATCAGTTCAGATACCACCGGTTTTCCGCCCTGCACATTATACACGCCACAAATACCACACATATCTTTCGTCCATTCCCTTCTATCCACTCGTTTATGAGTATCCTTGATTCTCCCTCACCACTATCTGTCTCTGTACCAGCAACAGCCCTCGATGCATGATGGCGCATCACTAGCGCGACTCCTTCACGAGTTTACATTTCAATGCCGGGCCAGAGAGAGTGAGCAAGAGGTAGATTGGAGACTCAGCACGATTGTTCCCACACTGCTATGGTAATCAATCTGATTGCTGGTCGTCTGGAACTGAGTCGCGCCATCTGGCAAAAATTGTGTGCAGTAGCTCTGAGCTTGCTGCTCATTCCAGGTATCTGGCCCCAGCACGGTTAGTTGCGTGACCTCACCCTGGTCGTTCTGCGCAACAGTGATATCGATTGTCTGCTGTGGGTCAACCCAGAACTCCTCGTTGGTCGAATCACCCTGGCTCGTTGGAGTTCCGTATTCTCCTCTGAAGTCCGAAAACGGCCCGCCAATATGCGGCTTACCATGAGTGACGCCAGGTTGAGCAAGATTTGGCGTAGGAGATGCAGGAGAGCCATACGCCGGCCCTCCTGTGGACGTAGAGGTGCTGACAGGATGAAGAGTACTTTGTACTTCGATGGCAGTGCCAGTTGCTTGCGCAGCCGTACTACCGGCCTGCGACAATGAAGGTTTGCCTGTGTTCATTGCCCGCACAAGCAGGATACCAACACACAGGGCGATCAGAACGCCCACAACCGTTCCTATCATCAGCCAGCGCCTGCGACTGTTCTGAGACACTTTGACGGAAGGCATAGGAGTTGTCGGCATATCAGAAAATTGTTTATTCACTTCGATACTTTTCTCTTTCTTCAGATACAAGCGCACGCTACTGACCAGATTCGGTCGGAAACAGAAAAGGGAGTATAAATCCATATGGAATTATAACAAGCTTGAGCTGATTTTTCTGCGCAGACAACCCATATATAGCTCGATATGCCTATTCATCAGATCCTCAAACACGTGATGCTGCTCAATATGCTGACGAGCCGCCCGGCCATACTGGCGGCAAAGCTCCTCATCCCTGAGCAGGAGAAGCAAAGCCTCGGCCAGAGCCGTATGGTCCTCCGGTGCAACCAGCAAACCGTTGATGCCATGCTCAATCACATCCCCATTGCCGCTGACACGCGTAGCGACACAGGCTAATCCACAGGCCATCGCTTCGAGCAGCGCGTTGGGCATCCCCTCCCAGCGCGAAGGCAGCACGGCAATGCGAACGCGGCGAAGCTGTTGAGGCACATCAGTACACAAACCTGCAAATTCAACGCTGGATGTCACTCCCAATTCATCGGCCAGGCGGCGTAACACCCCAAACTGTGGTCCATCTCCCACAAGCCGCAACCTGGCTCGCGGCATCTGTTCCAGAACCTGACTCCAGGCCCGCAGCAGAATGTCCACGCCTTTTTGATAGCGCATCCTGGCCACGCAGATCACCGTCAAAGCTTCTTTTTCTTCCCAGAGGGAGGGGTGAAACTGCTGGCTATCCACTCCATTAGGAATGAGCAGGACGCGGGCAGCACTGAGACCGCACTGGCTCAGGCTTTCACGCATATGAGCGCTCAGGATCAGGATAGGTGTCTGACAGTGCTCCAATTGATGATTGATCAGTCGAAGCACCGGCTTGCCCAGACGGGCCAATCCATTCAGATCTGCCCAGGATTTTACGCGCCTATCCTGACTTCGCTGATCTCTTCTTTCCGAGCAAGAATCGCAGCGCATGGAGATCACCAGCGGTTTACGTGCCAGGCGGCAAACCACGAGAGCCGGGAGAGTGAAAAGCGTTAACTGGAAAACATGTAACAACTCGTAATCACGGCGGCGTTTCCAAAGCTGCCAGCCTAGCGTTAGCAGAGCGAACAAGTAGCAGAGGCGGCGCAAAGAGCCAGAGAGGCGCTCGTGCCAGGTCAGAACTGACCCGGCGATACGCAGCACGGGTACTCCATCCAGTTCATCACGTGCTGGCCATTCCTGCTGAAAACGCATAGTGATGATCGTTATATCTATTCCCTGAGCGCGCAGATATTTGCTTTGTAGCAAGGCTTGCCGCTCGGAACCTCCAACCAGAGGAAGAAATGTTTCAATCGCCATATACACTCGAAGACTTCTCTTATCCATAGATGACTCACCACTCTCTCACAAAATACTGTCTCACCTCTTTTTCCATACATCGCTAGCCCTTAGCTTTTTGTTATGAAGTTCCTGCTTCGCCGATGAGAGTGATCTCTGGTCAGGAGATAACGATAAAAAGTCAGGCTATTCTGAACCGTCGAGCCAAGCTGGTAGGAACGAAGAACCGTCTCGTAGCCGCGCCAACCCAGTTGCCTGGCCAGATAGGCATCCTCGATAAGCAGGCGGAGAGCATAAGCCAGTTGCTCCGGCTGCTCTGGTTCAACAAGCAGACCATTAAGACCCTGCTCAATTACGTCCTCGCTGCCGCTCACGCGCGTTGCGATGCAGGGAAGAGCGCAGGCCATAGCCTCAAGAAGCGCGTTGGGCATGCCTTCCCAACGCGAAGGCAGCACAAAGCCCCAGGCATCCTGCAAAAGCTGTGGAACATCATGGCGCGTCCCCAAAAACTCAACGCTCTCCCGAATCCCTAGCTCGGCCGCCAGTTGCTCCAATTCTGCTCGACTCGCGCCATCGCCCACCAGGTAGAGCCAGGGCTGCAAGCCCTCCCGCCAGGATGCAGGTTGAGCCATCATCCGCGCCCAGGCGTGTAACAAAATGTCAATCCCTTTGGCATATTCCAGGCGTGCTACACAGAGCAGAGTCCGGTCAGCGCGCAGTTCCGCCTGCCCTTGTGCAGCCCAGAAGACTGGATAGAACTTCCGGGTATCAACGCCATTAGGAATACAGACAATCCGTTCGGGGCGAAAACCATACTCCACCAAATAAGCATGGCTGCGTACACTCAAAATCTGGTAATACGCATTTGATTTACGCAAGCAGTTGAGCATGAGCCGCCCCCCCAGGGCCGTTCTTTGCAGAGTTGCTATATCTCCACCTATCTCTGCCGGTCTAACACATAGCTGCGCCTTCTTCCAGCTATTCTGGCCATCTATCCTTCCAGAGAAAGAGACCATCTGCTCCTGCGCTCCTCTTGCAAAGGTGCCAGTTGCTGATATATATGATCCGGTGCTCTGTACACCAATCACCACAGGCTTTTGTATAAGCCTGCCAAGCAGCACAGCCACAACCGCCAGAGGCGAAACCTGGAGTGTGTGAATGAGATCGTAGCTCCTCCGTAAGCTCCAGAGGGTCAAAAACAGCCGCATACTTACCAGCAGGCAGCCGAATCTTCCCACGCGTAGCGTTCTATTGCGCCGATACCATCCTCCAACACGAAATACCGGAATTGTTCTATATATCTCTCTTGCTGGCCATGTTCTTTGGTGTCGCAAAGTCACTACCAGTACTTCCTGGCCTAGTTGAAGCAGATATCTGGCCTGTTTCTCCGCTTGCGTCTGTGAACCACCAACGCTCGGCCAGAACTGAAAAGCCACATAACAGATACGCATAAAACCGCATACACCTCCTCTTCCTTCCACATATTTCAACTCACGGGGCAGGTATGGAGAGAGCCGGGAAGGTCGCAAAGCTCCCTCGCCTGATCCGGATATCCCTTTTCTTGCTCGATGCTCTCGCTGCGTACCGCTTCGTCCGGGGTTTTCTGAGGAACCGACCAGAAGCGAACAAACGGCAGAGCCACCACAATCCAGAAAGAGACGCCTACTGCTTGAATCCAGAGATCACGGGACCCGATAGATTGTAACAGAGCATTAACCAGCGCGGCCAGGGCAGCCGCATAGAGCACGCGCCGCTCACCGCCACTTCTCCGCATCCCTTTGAGCAGGCTGGAGCCTAGAGAGAAGAACATACCACAAAGCAAGCACAGCCCGATCACCCCATGATCGTAAAGTGTTCCCAGGAAAAGGTTATGTGGCGCAGTACCAATAAGCCCCTGCCCGGATGCTCCCACATGCAGGTAGGTTAGAAGCTGATCTGAGGATTGTAAACCATTGCCAAGCCACTGAGTTATCTGGAAACGACTGAGAAGGGCTTGCCAGAGATAGATGCGCCCGTTGAGCGTCGTAAGATCGCTATTAAAAAAACGGGCAAGGAAAGGTATCTGTCCACTCCAGCCTAAAAAGAGCACCAGCCCACATAGCGCAATCAGTCCACTGGCAAGCCAGAAACGCGTCCTGCGAGTCGATATACAGAGAAGCATGATCAATGCCTCCAGAAATACGCCTACATAAGCGCTTCGCGTGAACGTGAGCAAAAGCGCCCCTAGCAAGCACAGCATGCATACCAGAGCAGCGAGTCTGCCTATTCCTGTAGAGAATAGACAGCGATAAAGCGCCAGAGGAAGAACCAGAGAGAGATAGAACGCGAATGTTGTTGCCTGCGTAAAAAGCGATGTTATGCGAAAAAGCTGCGTCTCCGTATCTACTTCTCCGTGCTGGCGAGTCATATACCCATATAAACCATAGAGAGCAGCGAGGAAAGCAGTCATCAGCAACATATCGATCAACCCCAATAGCCGTCGCCGCGTGCTGATAAACGTGACCGCGAGCGGCCCAACCGCGATTGATGCAAACATGATTAGCCAGAGTGTTAGAAAAGATCTGGTATCAAGTGGAGAGAGGCCAATCCCCGCCAGCACCCACCCCGGATAAAGCGCCTGCCAGATCAATCCCGGCATCCGTTGAAAAAGCTCTTTCCAGGGCAGGAATAGCAACAGGAGAAGGAGAGGAATGATCAGCGCCATATCCAGGTTATTCCCGTTGAAGAGCGTAAGGGTCGATCCAATGCATACATTGATGCTTGCCCAGGCAAGCAATAGTATGTATGGATAGCGCAAGAAGAACAGCACAACGAGCATGCCAGAAGCGACACGCAGGGTGGCCAGAGCGTCGCGCACCGTAGCAAGAACCCCTGCCGCCATGACAAGCAGCGTAATGCCCGCAAAGAGCAAATTCCGGCAAAAACTCTCCTTAAACAAGCATACGTCGCGCCAGTCTCGTGCAAAGATGTGTGAATACGTTCGCCTTCGGCCCCAGAAGCGTATACTAAAAGCCCTGACCTCAGGAGGAACACGCCAGACATTGAATGTGCCAATACGCCGATACAACAAGAAAAGCAAGAGTAGACTGGTAACAATATAGACTGCTGACGTAGCCAGAGCGATCCCCAAACCCTGCCAGAAATGGGCAAAGAGCGCATCAAAAAAGAAGTCGGCACCCAGGCTCACCAACGCAATGCACATGGGAATGCGCGTTTCGCCCAGGGCATTGAAAGCCCGCGAGAGGAGAAAGCCAATCGCCATCGGCATCAAGCCAATGCCAAACCCCGACAACACGACAGCAGTATCCCTGGTATCGCCTGCTGAAAAGGCCCCATGCTGGAAAAGCAGAGACAGCAATACAGGAGCCAGCAAAAGCAGCGCGATACTGAGCACCAGCACGCAAAGACCTACACACCACAGAGAGAGATGCAGTATCCTTTTGAATGCCTGGTAGCCGTCCCGGTCACCTAGAGCCGCCTGGCGAGCCAGGGAAGGCAGCAATGCGCGTCCAACCGAAACAAAAATCACTCCGCTAAAGACGCTGATAAGCTTGAGCGAGTAATTCAATGCAGAAATAGTGCCTGTGGGCAGGGCCGAGGCGAAAATCTGGTCAACCAGCGGGCTGCCCTGACTGATCAAAGCACCGAGCAGAACCGGCCAGGCCGCGCGCAGTATTCTCCCAAGATATGGATTGCGCCAATCGACCACCGGGCGATAGCGAAGCCTGGCTCGTTTGACGCGAACGAAAATAATCAGTAGTTGCAGTATGGTACCAAGCAAGCTTCCCAGGCAAAGCACCATCACCCCCCAGGTTTTTCCCATCAAGGCGGTCAGTACCGCTGTAGTCAAAGGCACCAGCAGCCCGGCGTATGCGGGCCAGCCGAACTGACC
>Ga0209061_1005906_pt1 | contig 10299 bp, 7 predicted proteins | sample Coa_R1_10_FD_187157 | JGI IMG/M metagenome (GOLD analysis project Ga0209061, IMG submission 187157) | Surface soil microbial communities from Centralia Pennsylvania, which are recovering from an underground coalmine fire - Coalmine... | ecosystem: Environmental > Terrestrial > Soil > Unclassified... | reverse complement strand
GGTACACGGCAACCCAGTTCAACGACAGGAACCAGCCGGAGTGGCCGCCGCACCCGGCCCGCCTGTTCTCGGCCATGGTGGCGGCCTGGGCCGACAGCGACGAGCCCGACCCGGCGGAGCGCAACGCGCTGCGGTGGCTGGAAGCCCAGGATCCGCCGTCCATCCGCTGCGGCGAGGGACGTAGCCGCACCGTGGTGACGCACTTCGTTCCGGTGAACGACTCGACCGCCCTCACGCGGGACGTCTCCCGCTCCTACGCCGCGATGGCCGAGGCGCGCCGCGCGCTGCAGGAGGCGCATCAGTCCGGCGATGAACCGGCAGTCCGCCGCGCCCGGGCCGCGGTCGCCCGGGCCGAGGCGAAGGCGAGGGCGGACGGCACCCGGGCCGGAACGCCTACCGGCCGGGAAAGCCGCACTGTGGCTGCCCGAGCTCTCGCGGTGCTTCCCGAGTTCCGCGGCAGGCAGGGCCGGACCTATCCCACCGTTCTCCCCGACGACGCCACCGTGTGGTTCCTTTGGCCCGGCACCGACCCCACTGCCGAGCAGGTGGACGTCCTCGACGGCCTGCTCGCCAGGGTGGCGCGCATCGGTCATTCATCGACCCTGGTCGCCTGCCGTTGCGCGCATGCCGGGCCGCCTCCGGCCTGGGTACCCGGCCGCGGGCGCGACAGCAGGCGGCTGCGGGTGCCGCGTGCTGGCCTGATTGACCGCCTCGAGCGGGCCTATGCGTCTCATCACGGTGAGGAGCCGCGGACGCTGCCGGCCGGGATGGCCGACTACCGTCGGCCGGGCGCGCCGCAGCCACGCCCCCGCATCCCGTTGCTCGGCGGCGACTGGTACGTCCTCGGGATCGGGCGGCACCGCGCCCCGGCCGCGGCGCTATCCCTGTCCGTGGCTCGCGCCGTCCGGAACTCGCTGCTCGCGCACGGCGACCAGCCGCCGCGTGAGATCCTGTCCGGGCACAAGCGGCCGGACGCGGCCGAGGGCAGCGCGCCGCTGGAGCGGCCGCACCTGGCCGTGGCGCCGCTGCTGAACGCGGGAAGCCCGTACAGTGACGGAGCCGTGCTCGGCATCGCGCTCATCCTGCCGGCCGCCTGCTGCGACGACGACAGGACCGCGGTCGAGCGCGCGGTCCGGTCATGGGCCGGCGCCGGGTTCGAGCTGCTGCTCCCGGCGCCTCCCGGCGCCCGGCCGGTCCGGCTGGTGCTCGAAGACCTGGGCGTCGACCGCGCCGACGGCGAGCCGGGCTGGCTCGACGCCTCGATCGCCGCGCAGCGCAGGACGACCACGCGCGACTACTGGTGCCGTCCGGCGCGGCGCTGGCTGACCGTGACCCCGATCGCCCTCGACAGGTTCCCCGGCAACCTCCGCAGCCGGGAGCCGCGGGCGCGGGAACGCGCCGAGGAGGAAGCCGCCGCCTGCGTCGCCCGCGCCTGCGTGTTCGCCGGCCTGGCCGACAGGGCCGAGCGCGTCCGCGTCGCCGTCAGGCTCGATGCCCCCCTGGCCGGCGTCCCGGCCAGTCCCGGAGGGCGGCGCCATCCTGGCGTGCGGCAGTTCCCCGGCTACCGGACGGGAACGGGGACGCCCCGAGCGTGCGTGCACGCCGAGATCGAGTTCGCCGAGCCTGTCGCCGGGCCCGTCCTGGTCGGCGCAGGCCGCTACCTCGGCTACGGCCTGTGCCTGCCGCGCGGATCGGGGGAGGGGGCAGCGCGGTGACCGGACTGGACCCGTCCTGCTTTCCCGCCTTCTTCGCCGCGGTCAACCACGGCGACGGGCCACCGGGCGAGCCGCCTTGCCCGTTCCCGTGGCAGCAGGACCTGCTCGAGCAGGTTGCGTCCACCGGGCGGTGGCCAGGCCTGCTCGACCTTCCAACGGCTGCGGGGAAGACAGCCGTCATCGACATCGCCGTGTTCCTCATGGCGCTGCGGGACGACATGCCCCGCCGAGTCGTCTTCGTGATCGACCGGCGGGTGGTGGTGCACCAGGCCGCCGCGCGGGCGCGGCGGCTGGCGCGGCGGCTCCAGCGCAGCGACGATCCGGTCGTCAGGCAGGTCGCCGACCGGCTGCGGCGCCTGGCGGCGCCGCTCGGCGGCCCGGCCGAGACGCCGTTGCAGTGCGCGGAGCTGCGCGGCGGCATCGTCCGCGACGAATCCTGGGCGCTGCGTCCCGACGTCCCCGCGGTGCTCGTCTCGACCGTCGACCAGGTCGGCTCCCGGCTCCTGTTCCGCGGGTACGGCATCAGCGACGGCATGCGCCCGGTGCACGCGGGCCTGCTCGCCAACGATGTCCTGTTCCTGCTCGACGAAGTCCACCTGGCCAGGCCGTTCGCCGGCACGCTCGCGTCCATTGCCGCCCGCTACCGGCCGCCGGCCCAGTCGGGACTGCCGGATCGCTGGCAGGTGGTGGAGATGTCGGCCACCCCTGGCGAGCCGGCGGCGGGCACCGCGGTGCACGGCCTCACCGCACGCGACCGGGACCCCGCGGTCGCCCCGTTGCTCGCGCAGCGGCTTGCCGCGCGCAAGCTCGCGGTCAAGACGCTCGTCAAAGGCACGAGCAGGGGCAGCGCCGCCGCGCGCGAGATCATGGCGAAGGAAGCAGCGGCCGCCGCCCGCTCGGCGCTCCGCGAGGGTGGGCGCACGGTGGTCGGCGTGGTAGTCAACCGGGTGGACACCGCCCGCGGCGTCTACCGGCTGCTGGCCGGCGATGCCGGCTTCGACTGCTGCTTGATCACCGGGCGCATGCGCCCGTTCGACCGTGACGCCTTGCTCGCCCAGATCACGCCGCGCGTGCGCACCGGCCGGGCTCGCCGTCGTGACGACCGGCCCCTGGTCGTCGTCGCCACCCAGTCGATCGAGGTCGGCGCCGACTTCGACTTCGATGCCCTGGTCACCGAATGCGCCAGCTTCGACGCGCTGGCCCAGCGGTTCGGGCGTGTCGACCGGAACGGCGAGCTGAGCGCCGGTGGCGTGCCGTCGATGTCACGGATCCTTGCCGCGGCCGCGGAGGTGCGGCAGGACGCCGTCGACCCCGTGTACGGCCCGGCGCTTGCGCGCACGTGGGCGTGGCTGCCGGACGGCGAGTTCGATTTCGCCGCGCTGCAGGCGGCAGGCCCGGCGCCGGGCCTGCTGGCGGAGAAGCCCGTCGGCCCGTTCCTGCTGCCCGGCCACCTCGACCGATGGGTGCAGACCGCTCCCCGCCCGGATGCCGATCCCGACGTGGCGCAGTGGCTGCACGGGTCCGCGCGCGGTTCCGCGGACGTGAACGTGATCTGGCGCGCCGACCTGACCGAGGGGCTGCTGACCCCGGAGAACGGGCAGTCCGCAGTGAACCTGGTCAGCGCGTGCAGGCCGGGATCGGGCGAGGCGATGCCGGTGCCCGTACGCGCCGTGCGGGCCTGGCTAGCCCGGCTCGCGGACGGCGGCACGGACGTGCCGGCAGCGGATGTCGCCGACATCGAGGGCATGGTCTCTGACGGCGACGAGCGCCTGCCAGGCGAGCGGCGCATCAGGCCCGCGCTGCGGTGGCGCGGCGACGAGAGCTCCATCGCCCAGCAGGTACGCGATATCGTCCCGGGCGCCACCCTGGTCGTACCCTCCGGCTACGGCGGGATCAGGGCTGGCAACTGGGCGCCGGACAGCACCGATCCCGTCACCGACCTCGGTCACCAGGTCGCGGCGGAGCAGCGGCTGCGCGCGACGCTGCGCCTGCACCCGGCGGTGCTGCAGGAGGTGGAGGACCTGCCGCCGCTGCCCTTCCCAGCCCAGGTCGATGCCGACCCTGACGGCGATGACGACGCCGCGGTCGGCGACTGGCTCCTCCGCGCCCAGGCACTACGCGGCGGCAGCGAGGACCTCACCGGGCGCATCATCCGGGCGCTGCAGGATCACCGCGACCGAGTCGTCACGCGGGTGGCAGTCGAGGCGGCCGGCGACATGCCCGGGCGTGCGGTCTTCGTCGTCACCTCTCGACGCCACATGCCGCCGCCGGCGGCGCCGGCAGACCTGGGCGAGCCCGCCGAGGACAGCGTGGAGAGCGAACCCGAGACGAGCTCGTTCACCGGATTCCCCGTGCCGCTGTCCGATCACCTGGACCACGTGGCAGGGTGGGCGCGGGCTCTCGCCGAGAAGTGCGGGCTTCCCCCGGCCCTGGTCGGTGATCTCGGCTTGGCGGGGCGCCTGCATGACCTCGGCAAGGCCGATCCGAGGTTCCAGCGGATGCTGCGCCGCGGGCGCATCACCGGCGACGGCTTGCTGGCGAAGTCGGGCATCATCGCTAGCGAGCGGGCAGAACGGGAGCGGGCGAGGCGAGAGGCCGGCTACCCGAAAGGCGGCCGGCACGAGCTTCTCAGCGTGGCACTGGTCCAGCACTGCCAGGCCATCGCGGACTCGGCCAGCGACTGGGACCTCGTCTTGCACCTGGTGGGCAGCCACCACGGGTCCTGCCGACCGTTCGCCCCGGTCGTCCACGACCCGCGCCCCGCCAGCGCAGCGGTGTCTCACGGCGAGCTGCTGCTCGGGCATCCGACGGTCACGGCGCTGGAGCGTCTCGACTCGGGGGTCGCAGACCGGTTCTGGCGCGTGGTGCGGCGCTACGGCTGGTTCGGGCTGGTATGGCTCGAGAGCATCCTGCGGCTGGCCGACCACCGGGCAAGCGCCCGCGAGGAGGCCGGGGTAGAGGCAGCTACGGCGGAGGCCCGATGAACAGCGAGGTGGCTCTCGAGGCTCTGGAGGGGACGAACCCGCTCGGATTCCTCGCCGCCCTCGGCGTCCTGGACGCCCTGGCCCGGCAGGTGGGCGGGGTCACGCTCCGCTGGACGGACGAGCTGGTGCCGCACGCGGTGGTCGGCGGCATCGGTGACCTCGGCCTGGTTCTCGACGCCCTGGACCGCGACCGCGAGGAGTGGCGCTGCAGCGCGCTGCTCGGCTTCCCCCCGGGATCGCCGCTGCCGGACGCCAAGCCGGACAGGCCGACGCTGCGGGCCTGGTTCGAGGAGGTCTATCGCGAGCCCGGCCGGCGCGCTGACTCCGACCAGCTCTGCGCCCTGGTCGCCGAGGACGCCCTGGACGGGAACGGGAACGCCAAGCCGACGCACCTGCACTTCACCGCCGGCCAGCAGCAGTTCCTCCAGATGATCAGGACGTTGGCGTCCCAGGTCGGCCGGGAGCGCCTCAGGGAAGCGGCCTGCGGCCCGTGGGCGTACGACAGCCCGCTGCCGTCGCTGTCGTGGGACAGCCGCGGCGAGCGCGTGTACGCGGTGCGGGCAACCAACCCGTCCAACTCGTCCAGGGACAAGCGCCTCGGCGTACCTGGCGCCGACTGGCTGGCCTTCCGCGGGCTGGTCTTCTACCCGGTGGCGCGGACGGCCAGCGGGTCCCTGCGGACGACGGCCTGCGACGGCGAATGGAAGCGCAGCGCGTTCCGGTGGCCGCTGTGGGCGGTGCCGGGCACCCGCGACGCCGTCGGGTCGCTCGTGGCGGACAGGACCCTGGTGTCGCGGGATGCGGACATCCGGCCGGATGACCTGGCCGCACGCGGCCTCCTGTGCGTGCTCCAGGCGCCCATCCGCCGGACCGACCAGGGTGGCTACGGGAGTTTCGGCGCCCCGGAAGTCCTGGCCTCCGCTCCGCGCGCGCTCGCCCCCGGCAGACAGTCCGCGTGATGCTCCGGCCGGCGCTGACCCGCGTGCGGTGGCCGCGGCTGAGCGCGGGTACCCGGGCGGTTCGTTCGCTGTCGGGCGGCCCGGGGCGGGCCGCCCGACAGCGCCAGCCATGCCCAGACCACCCGGCCGGAGGCGTCGCCGTAGACGCCCCGGCCTGGCGATTGCCAGGGGCCGCCGCCGCGGTGACCCGCGCCGAGCCGGGACCCGCAATGACCGACCGCTGGCGAGCGATTCCCGGCGGCGCCGGATCAACAAGCGGCCCGCCAGGTCGCGGCCGGGCGCGGGGCTCCCATCGCGGCCGGCGCCATCTCAGGTAGCGTACGGCGCCAGGATCGGCCCGGCCCGGGCCTAGCGGACTCATGATTACTGGAATTTACTGGAACATGGTAGGTTACCGTCCAGGTGACCCGGCCGGGAGGGGACGTGACGATGACCGAGGTGCCGGAGCTGGTGCCGGCGCGGATGCTGAACGAATACGCCTACTGCCCGCGGCTGTTCTTCCTGGAGTGGGTGGACCGGCTGTGGGCGCCGAGCGGCGACACCGCCGAGGGCGACCGGCTGCACCGCTGGGCCGACGCCGGGGGAGGGGCGGTCCCCCCGCCTGGCGAAGGCGAGGTGCGGGCGGCGCGTTCGGTGGAGCTTTCCAGCGAGAAGCTGGGCATCGTCGCGCAGCTTGACCTGCTCGAAGGCCAGGACGGCCGGGTGGTCCCCGTCGACACCAAGAAGGGGCGGCCCGCGCGGGACGGCGGGGCGTGGGAGGCGGACGCGGTGCAGGTCTGCGCGCAGGTGCTGCTGCTGCGGGAGCACGGCTACGCCGCCGACCGCGGCGAGGTCTTCTACGCCGAGACCAGGCAGCGGGTGCCGGTTCCGGTGACCCCGGAGTTGGAGGCGCGGACGCTGCAGGTCGTGGCGCAGGCGCGCGCGGTCGCGACCAGGCTGGCGCCGCCCCCGCCGCTGCGGTCCAGCCCCAAGTGCCCGCGCTGCTCGCTGGCGGGCATCTGCCTGCCGGACGAGACCCACCTGCTGGCGGGCCGGCGGCAGGACCGGCCGCGGCGGCTGGTCGCCGCCGATCCCGACGCCGTGCCGCTGTACGTGACCGAGCCTGGCTCGGTGGTCGGCGTCGACGGCGGCCGGCTGACCGTGTCCAGGTACCGGGAGCTGCTGGCCAGCGTTCGGCTCCTCGACGTGCTGCATGTCTGCGCGTACGGCAACGTCCAGCTCACCGCTCAGGCGATGCGGGAGCTGTTCTCCCGTGACGTGGACGTCTTCCACTTCTCCGGCGGCGGCTGGCTGCTCGGGCTGACCACCGGGCTGCCCAGCAAGAACGTGATGCTGCGCATCCGGCAGGTCACGGCGGCTGCCACGGGGCAGCTGGACGAGCCGCGGCGGATGATCGCCGGCAAGATCAGGAACTGCCGGGTGCTGCTGCGGCGCAACGGGGGAGAGGCGGTGGCGCGGCGTGTGAGCCAGCTTGCCGCGCTGGCCGACCAGGCCGAGCAGGCGGAGGACGCCGCGTCGCTGCTCGGCGTCGAGGGCACGGCCGCGCGGCTGTACTTCGAGGCGTTCCCGTCGCTGCTGACCGCCGCGGACGCGCTGCCCGGCCCGGCCTTCACCGGGCTGCGGAACCGGCGCCCGCCGACAGACGCGGTCAACTGCCTGCTGTCGTTCTGTTATGCCCTGCTGGCCAAGGAACTGCTGGCGGCGTGCCTCGCGGTCGGCTTCGACCCGTACATCGGCCTGTATCACCGGCCGAGGTTCGGCCGTCCCGCGCTCGCGCTGGACCTCGCGGAGGAGTTCCGGCCGCTGCTGGCCGACTCCACGGTGCTGACGCTGGTCAACAACCGAGAGATTTCCCGCTCCGACTTCGTGGTACGCGCCGGGGCGGTCACCCTGACCGCCGACGGCCGCAGGACCGTGATCAGGGCCTGGGAGCGGCGGATGACCGCGCACGTCCGGCACCCGCTGTTCGGGTACCAGGTCAGCTACCGCCGCGCCGCCGAGTTGCAGGCCAGGATGCTCGCCGCCCGGCTGGTCGGCGAGTTGCCGTCCTACCAGCCGCTGGTCACCAGGTAGCGGCCGTCGTGGCGCGCCGCAGGTACCTGGTCGCCTACGACATCCGCGACGACCGCAGGCTGCGCAGCATCGCCGGGTGCATGGAGGGCTACGGCACGCGCATCCAGTACTCGGTGTTCGTCTGCGACCTGTCCGACCGGGAGAAGGTCGTCATGCGAGCCGACATCGAGAGCCTCATGAAGCCCTCGGAGGACAGCGTGATGGTGGTCGAACTCGGCCATGCCGGCGACGCCAGCCGCTTCCTCTTCCTCGGCCATCATGAGAAGCTACCCGTGTGCACTCCGGTGATCATCTGAGCTGCGAGCGCCGAGGTGATGAGTCCGTGCCCACGGAGCGCTCGCATGCAGCTCAGCGGATGTTTCGCGCATCTTGACAAATCCACAGAGTCGATGCGGGGACCGCGTCACGGCAACCGCTCGCACCGCGGCCCGTCACCGCAGGTCAGCCCACGCAAATCTCGCGAGCCGTGTTTCCGCCCATAACCGGGCGGCTCCATTGCGGCACGCTGATGCGCCCGTCGAGCGCCGCGGCGAGCATGGTGTTTCCGCCCATAACCGGGCGGCTCCATTGCGGCGCCCTGTCGTCTTCCAGCTCCCGGGGGGCGAAGCTGGTGTTTCCGCCCATAACCGGGCGGCTCCATTGCGGCCACGGCGGTCACCCTCGCTGCGGCGGTGCCGTCGGCGTGTTTCCGCCCATAACCGGGCGGCTCCATTGCGGCCATCCTACCTCGCACGGCCCTAACCTGCCCGGCACGTGTTTCCGCCCATAACCGGGCGGCTCCATTGCGGCCGGTTGTCTCGTCCCATGACCAGGCCCGGGAGGTCAGTGTTTCCGCCCATAACCGGGCGGCTCCATTGCGGCACGCCGCCGCCCGCTCCGGGCCGGCCTCCCCGGCAGGGTGTTTCCGCCCATAACCGGGCGGCTCCATTGCGGCCCCCTGAACGCCGCCGGGAGCTCGAACGACTTCCTGGTGTTTCCGCCCATAACCGGGCGGCTCCATTGCGGCGACGACGCCGCGCCGGCCACCCTTGAGATAGGTCTCGTGTTTCCGCCCATAACCGGGCGGCTCCATTGCGGCTGGACGCGGACGACGGGCAGCAGCTCGCGGACGCGGTGTTTCCGCCCATAACCGGGCGGCTCCATTGCGGCATCCGGGGCCGGGGGTCCCCTGCCCCCACCCGCCCGGTGTTTCCGCCCATAACCGGGCGGCTCCATTGCGGCGACCTGTCCGACGGGTCCCGCAGCCACGGCCGGAAGGTGTTTCCGCCCATAACCGGGCGGCTCCATTGCGGCGTTGCTGTTGCGCCGTCTACTGCGGTGTGGCATGATCGTGTTTCCGCCCATAACCGGGCGGCTCCATTGCGGCCCGGTACCTGCCCTCGGGCGGCGCGTCCCTGGGCCGGTGTTTCCGCCCATAACCGGGCGGCTCCATTGCGGCACCGCCGCCGCCGCCCGCCGCGCCGCGCAGGCCGGGTGTTTCCGCCCATAACCGGGCGGCTCCATTGCGGCCCTGGCTCCCCGCCTCCAGGTGACCGCCTGGAGGGGGTGTTTCCGCCCATAACCGGGCGGCTCCATTGCGGCCCTGAACTGCGGGCCGAGTTCCCTGAACTGCGGGCCGAGTGTTTCCGCCCATAACCGGGCGGCTCCATTGCGGCATCGCGCTGTTCCTGGCGGCAGCCTCCGCCATGGCCGGTGTTTCCGCCCATAACCGGGCGGCTCCATTGCGGCCCATCGAGGCGAGGCTGCGGCAGCTCATCACCGACCTGGTGTTTCCGCCCATAACCGGGCGGCTCCATTGCGGCCTGGCCCGGTTCGCTTACCAGCATCGGCACCGGCCCGGGTGTTTCCGCCCATAACCGGGCGGCTCCATTGCGGCCTGGCGGTTGCGCTCGATCTCCGCGCGCTGCTCAGGTGTTTCCGCCCATAACCGGGCGGCTCCATTGCGGCCAGCGCCGCCCCCGGCCCCGGCATCGCACCCCCGCAACCAGGTGTTTCCGCCCATAACCGGGCGGCTCCATTGCGGCGCGGTCATCGCAACGGGGGGTGAGACCTCCGGGATCGTGTTTCCGCCCATAACCGGGCGGCTCCATTGCGGCACCAGCGCGGCGACCGGGACCTTGGGCGCGTACTCGAGTGTTTCCGCCCATAACCGGGCGGCTCCATTGCGGCCCCCGGCTGCGGGCACGGTTCGCCGCGGCGGCGCAAGCCCGTGTTTCCGCCCATAACCGGGCGGCTCCATTGCGGCCTGCTTCAACGGCGACCGCCCCCGGGACGCACCCGAGGTGTTTCCGCCCATAACCGGGCGGCTCCATTGCGGCACCGGTGGCAGCGGCGGGCTGGGCCCGATGACCCTGGTGTTTCCGCCCATAACCGGGCGGCTCCATTGCGGCACCATCTGCACGGCAGTCCAGTTGAAGTTGCTGCCCGGTGTTTCCGCCCATGTAACTGGATAGGTTGGCAAACGTCTGTGCAGGATCGCTCACGCTGAGTGACCGATTTTGGGCAGGAGTCGCCGGTTTATGCGGTGGCGTGGGCTGGCGGGATCCAGGGGTCGCCTTGGGCGGCTCG
>Ga0209061_1005905_pt1 | contig 10302 bp, 12 predicted proteins | sample Coa_R1_10_FD_187157 | JGI IMG/M metagenome (GOLD analysis project Ga0209061, IMG submission 187157) | Surface soil microbial communities from Centralia Pennsylvania, which are recovering from an underground coalmine fire - Coalmine... | ecosystem: Environmental > Terrestrial > Soil >... | reverse complement strand
GGCCGTGGCTTTGCCCGCAGCGGTTGCTTGCGGCACCTCGACGAGGCGGCCCGTCTTTACATCATAATAATAGCCATAAATCGGAATATGAGGGGGCACCAGAGGATGCGAACGGATGCGTTTGACATCTTCCACCACGCTTCCGGGGAGATCCTTGAACGTCAGCCATTTCACATAATGGCCATGCACGCTGCCGGGACCATGCCCATGATCGTGCCAGCCTTTCTCGTCAATGGTCGCCCCTTCCAGGCTCTGTTCGAGGAGGCTGCTCATGATTTGGTCATCGAAGAGCTGCATGCCGCAATCGGAATGATGGATGACGAACCATTCCAAGGTCCCAAGCAACTTATAGGAAATCACGAGCGAGCGGATCGCGTCGTCGCTGGCGCGCCCCCCTGCATTGCGGATCACATGCGCATCGCCCTCGGCAAGCCCGGCATATTTGGCTGGATCGAGACGCGCATCCATGCAGGTGAGGATAGCGAACCGCCGCGCGGGCGGCATGGCCAATTGCGACTTAGCACCAAAACTTGCAGCATAGGCCTCATTGGCCTTCAAAACTTCTTGTAGAACTGGCATGCACATCCTCCCCATGACTGGTCATTGTTATATTAGCATAAACTAATATAATCTAGGACTATTTGCCGCAGTTGTCAACGCGCGGACGGGAAAGCTCACGCTTTATTGATCTACTCTGGCGCAGGTTCGTGGTGCCCTTTCGGCGATGACGAGCAGGAAGCGCAAGATTACAAGAGACTTCTGCATAACCGTCATGCGGGCGGGATCACCTTGTGAGAGATGGCAGCGGGAAAGAAACGCAGGCCGAAACAGGGCGGTTTCGGTAGCGGCCAGCGATGATTTTGAAGCGTTTGAGCTGGGCAATGACGTTCCCGGCACCCGCACGCCCGCTGGAGACGGCCTGGTTTCGTCCCTTGCCGCTTGCGGACAGCGGATTCTTTTTACCGCGCTTTTGGGCATGTCCGTTTTGGCGTGCCGTTTCTGCAAGCCTTGATAGCCGCCATCGGCAGCGGCCTTTGTTTCAGGATGGAGGGAGCTGTTTCAGGATGGAGGGAGCTGGTCTTCGATTGAGAGCGTGTCCGGCGTGTCTCCAGCCGCTTTCTGCTTGCGTTTTTCAGCAACAAGCAGCGCCGCCATCGCCCCAGAACTGTTCCGTGTGACTCCCGCAAGCCGCCAGAATGCTTCGCGCTTCGGCTCTTTGACGGATTCAAATCTCATCGCCGCCTCCCCGGCGGCAACGGCTCAACCCGTGGTTAATGGAAGGTTATGCAAGAAGTCTAATGTAATCGATTCCTAGCGCTTAGAACGGGAAACGGGAGGAAAACCGGCTCCCGCTTTTCCTTACCGCTCTAGCGCCGCGCCGCAAGGTGGCCGAATACTTCAACCACTTTTTCATAGACTGGCCGCTTGAATGGAACGATCAATTCGGGGAGCCGGCCGATCTCCTCCCAGCGCCATGCATCAAACTCCGGGCGATGGCCGCCGGCCGGAGTTTCTATGTTGATCTCGCTTTCATCGCCCTCGAACCGGAGGGCGAACCATTTTTGACGCTGCCCCTGAAAGCGTCCCTTCCAGGCTCTTTTGAGTGCTCCAGCCGGCAGCTCATAGCTGTACCATTCTGGCGATTCCGCAAGGAATGTCGTGGAAGAAACATTGGTTTCCTCGCGAAGCTCGCGGAGGGCTGCCTCATAGGGCTCTTCGCCGTTGTCGATGCCGCCCTGAGGCATTTGCCATTCGTAGCCCAGCCGCAGATCATCGGGGATGTTCTTGCTGCGCCGGTGCCCGACAAAAACGAGCCCTGCGTGACTGAAAAGCATGATGCCAACGCACGGGCGATAATTGAGAGGTTCCATTGCCGCCACACTTAGGATTACCGGCTTGCCAAGCCTTGCTGTTGAGCGCTTTTTTGCAATTTTGGCATGGCCATGCTCAGCGGCACAAGAGCAATTCCCCGCTCTTCGAGGGAGCGGGCGAAACGGCCGATGATCGCAATGGAAACTGGCAGCGAGCTCGCCACCCCGATCGCCAATCCCTTGTCGCGGGCGGTCTTTTCAAGCCGCGCGAGTGCCGCCTCAATGGCCTCTGGCTGCGCAGCCGAATCAATGATGACATCAGCGCGCGCGGCCGCAAGATCCTGTCCCGGGGCGAGCACCGGGACGAGGCTCTGCGCCGAACTCCCATCGTCGATGTAAAACAATCCGCGCGCAGCGATTTCATGCAAGACTGGCTTCAGGGCTTTCTCGTATGCCGTGAATTTGCCGCCAAGAAAGTTCGCCACTCCCGCATAGCCCGTGAACCGGCTCATGAACCAAAAAAGATTGTCGTTATTTGCAGCCATCCCGGCCTCCGCGAGAAGGGTATGCGGCCCCGGATTGCCTTGCGAAAAATCGAATGGCTCCATCGGAACTTCGAGGATGAGTTCATGACCTGCCTGGCGTGCGCGCGCGGTTTGCCGGGCAAGATCGGCACCGTAAGGCGCGAAGCCAAATGTGACGGCTCCCGGCAGGCTGGCGATCGCGGCTTCCGTCGCACGGGGCGAAAGGCCCATTCCTCCCACAAGCAAAGCAATGCGCGGCAGACCTGGCCGCGGGGAGGAGGGACGCGCGTAGACATCGGCGGGCCGGGCCCCGTCTGCCCCAATGCGCGGGATTGGCCCATAGCGCGTTTGCTCGATAAGCCGCGGGTCGGGCGCCGCAGCTGGCCCGCTGTTTAGCGCCTTGGCCACGTCAATGATGAGGGCGCCGGGCGGAGCGCTGCCCTCGGGACGGATGATTTTGACGCCGCTCTGCCTCTCAATTGCTTCTGCCGCCAGCGCCGCGGCCGGGCTTGGGACTGTGATGCCAGTTTCCTGATCCTTACGGTCAGGAGAAGGCACAGCCGCCCCGGCAACAGCCGCGGCTGGGCGCGGCTGCGGAGTTATTGGCGTACTAGCTGCTGCACTAGTCGCGGTTCCGTCCGGCGGGCTGGCACGAAGGGCAGTGGTGGAACTAGGAGCCGTTGCCCCGATTTGCGCAAGTTGCGCGGGAGGGGTGAAGCTGCCACTCCGGAGGAAAAGAGCGCCAAGGCCGGCAAAGAAGACAACACCGCCCAAGCTTATCCCGATCCCGATGTAAGACAACCTGCGGGGCGCCAGGGATTTTTGAATAGGGAGCTGCCCGAGGGGAGCGTCTAAATCATCGTCCATAGTTCATCACAATCCCGCTCCGATGCCTGTTCGTCCCGGCGTTGGCCCTTTGGCGAGCCGCGATCCGCTCGGCAAAGGACAATTCAGCATCGCCGCAACCCCTGTCCGATTGGTTCAGGCTGGGCAGGCAAATCCGTTCCGGACATTGACTCCGGACATTGACATTGCCTCCGAAAGCAGCGGGGACAGGATCAGGTCTGAGGCTCTGCCCAGCGCCATATAAGCCGAGCCGTTCCATGTTTCGCAATGCAAGCTTGCGTGGAGCCTTTGCACCATTTACGGAACCTCAAGCGTCACGGCCGGCTTTGCTAGCCGGCCGCCGAAAGTTTCCCTCATGCCTTGAGGCGGAGTTTAATTTGGAACCTTCGCGGGTTCGTCAATCGGGCCTGAAGTCACTTTGTTCATGGCCTTATTGACACCCCGCAAGATGTCCTCGGCCGCGATCAATTGCTTATCGTTCTTCGGGTCCGGGGGGACATAGGCTTGTGAGCCGCCCTTCTCGTCATCGCCATTCTTCAAATGGCCCTTGAGGGAAGCCTCTCCCTTTGTGTCATCCTTTCCCTTAAGGTCGTCCGGCACGTCTTGCAGGACGGTGATGTCCGGCTCGATTCCCTTTGCCTGGATCGATCGGCCCGAAGGCGTGTAATAACGCGCTGTCGTGAGCCGGACGGCTCCGTTATTCTGGCCAAGCGGGATGATCGTTTGCACCGATCCCTTGCCGAAGGAACGCGTGCCGAGAATAATCGCGCGCTTGTGATCCTGCAGCGCACCAGCGACGATTTCCGAAGCCGATGCCGAGCCGCCATTGATCAGGACCACCACCGGCTTGCCCTTCGACAAATCACCAGGATGAGCATTGTAGCGCATCGTTTCCTCGGCATTGCGGCCGCGCGTGGAAACGATTTCGCCCCGGTCAACGAAACAATTCACGACCGCAATCGACTGATCGAGCAAACCGCCGGGATTGTTGCGCAGGTCGAGAATGAAACCCTTGAACTTGGCAGCAGGAATGTCGTTCTCGAACTTCTGGATCGCGGCGCGAACGCCTTCGAAGGTCTGCTCGTTGAACTGGGTGATCCGGATGTAACCGATATCATCGCCTTCCTGATGCGCCCGCACCGACTTGATCTGGATCACCGCGCGGGTCAGCTTGACATCGATCGGCTCCTTGGCGGAGCCGCGCAAAATCTTCAGAACCACTGACGTGTCTGGGGCGCCCCGCATCTTGTCGACGGCCTGGTTGAGGCTCAAACCCTGGACATTATCGTCGTCGATGGCGGTGATGATATCACCAGACAAAATTCCCGCGCGCGAGGCCGGCGTGTCGTCGATTGGCGTCACGACTTTGATGAGCCCATCTTCCTGCGTCACTTCGATGCCAAGGCCGCCGAACTCACCGCGCGTCTGCACCTGCATGTCGCGGAAGCTCTTGGCGTCCATATAGCTGGAATGCGGGTCGAGCGAACCGAGCATGCCATTGATCGCCGCCTCGACGAGCTTCTGCTCATCAGGCTTCTCGACATAATCAGAACGGATCTTCTCGAAAACGTCGCCGAAGAGATTGAGATTACGGTAGGTGTCGGAGGCAGCGGCGAGCGCCGTTCCCGCGCCCTCCGGGAGAACCTGCGTCTTCGTTGCGAGCGTGACGAGCCCCGCGCCGAGCACGGCGCCTAGCAGTAAAGGGAAAACCTTGCGCATCATCCGCGAACCTTTTGCAATTCCGGCTTAGCCCACCATGGGCCCGAATCAATCGCCACCCCGTCTTTTCGAAATTCAACATATAGAATGGGTTGTGCCGTGCCAATCGCAATGGCCGCGGCCGTCTTGACCGAGCCATCCCCCATTATGGCGACCGGCTCCCCAGCAAGAATGAACTGGCCGACATTGACGTTGATCTTATCCATTCCAGCAAGAACGACATAATAGCCCTGGCCAGCGTTGATGATCAAGAGTTGTCCGTAGCTCCGGTATGGACCAGCAAACGACACCCACCCATCACAGGGCGAGGCAACAATGGCCTCCGCTCTCGTCGAGATCAGCAATCCCTTTTCGGTCCCGCCAAAGCCATCCTGGCTGCCAAAGCCGCGCTGCAGTATACCGTTCACGGGGAATGGCAAAAGCCCCTTTGCTTCGATAAATGACATTGCCGGCGCGAGCCTTGCCGTATCTTTGAAAGGCGCCAAGGCTGTTCTCGTTCCGGGAGCCGCGGCCGCCGCGGCGCGGCTGCGGTCTGCATCGGCCCTGCGCGCCGCCTCGGCGCCGCGCGCTGCTGCGGCAACCTCGCTCTCCATTCGTGCGATGAGTTCCTTGAGACTTGCGGCCTGCTTGGCAAGTTCAAGGGCGCGGTCCCGCTCGGCGCCGAGCGCCTGCTCTGCGGCAGCGAGCGCCGCCTGGCGGGCATCCACGAGTGCCGCAAGACGCTGGCGCTCGGCGCGCAGCTTCGAAACGTCAGCCGAAAGCACCTCGCGTTCAGCAGCGATGGATTGTCTCAGCTGCAGGAGATCCGAAAGATCCGAGGTGAGGGCTTCTGCTTCGCTGCGCATCTGCGGCAGGACCGATCCGAGCAGCATCGAGGTCCGGATTGCGGCCAGCATGTCTTCGGGCGCCACAAGAAGCGCCGGCGGCGGCTTGCGCCCCATCCGCTGCAGGGAGGCGAGAACCTCGGCGATCACTGCGCGGCGGCTCGTGAGCGAGCGTTTAATTGCCTCTTCGGCCCCGGTCAGCGTGTCGAGCCTTGCCTCGGTTTCGCTGATCTTGCGTTCGCTTTCTCCGACTTTTTGCGTTGCATCAAGAAGCGCTGCGGCGAGCTTTGCCCGGTCGGCCCGGATCGAGGCGATCTCCGCCTCGATCTGCCGACGCTGCTCCTCCGATGCCGCAAGTGTATCTTCCATGCCGCGAAGCTCAAGGCGATGGCCGCTCAGCTCGGCGTTTTTATCTTCCAAGTTTGCTGGCCCTGGCTGGCCGGGTTGCGCAGCAAGGCAAAAGGAAGGAAAAAGACAAAGGCAAAGCTCGATCGCAAGAAGGCCCGCCGCCCGCGATGAGAAATAATCATTACTGTGCCGCGTTCGAGCCGCCACGGTAGCCCTTATTCCGGCGGCCCGATGCGCCGGCCGCGGTGTGAGGAGTTGATCCCAAAAGCTCACGGCTTTTCGCAGAGGATCACGAGAGGAATAAAAGGCGCGGCCATGAGCATCTTCTCTTTATGGGAGCTTCTTCTCTTTATGGCCAGCATCTGGCGCCTTTGTTCAGCACGGAAAAATGGCACCGCCGCGGCAGAGAGCAACGGCGGCGGAATATTTTAGCCGCGATGGTAAGGATGGCCGGAGAGTATCGTCATCGCCCTGTAGATCTGCTCCGAGGCCATGATGCGCACCAATTGATGCGGCCAGGTCATGCGCCCAAAGCTGAGCGTGAATGCTGCCGAGGCAAGGCAAGCTGAGTCGAGCCCGTCCGGCCCGCCAATCACAAATGCAGCATCGGCGATCGCATCATCCCGTGCGCGGGCAAGTCTTGCCGCGAGATCCCGGCTCGCCATTTGTGTTCCGGTTTCATCGAGCGCGATGACCAGAGCGCGCGGCGGGAGCTGAGCGGCGAGGGCTTTAGCCTCTTCCCGCTTGCGATCCTCTGCGCGAGACGCCCGGCTTTCCGCGGTCTCGCGCAGTTCGATCCGCGAGAAACCAATGGCCCGCCCCGCTCCAGCGGCTCGCTCGATATAGCGCGCGGCGAACTCCCGCTCCGGCCCCGCCTTCAAGCGGCCAACGCAAAGGAGCAGCAGACGCATCGCCTTCCTTGCGAGCCTGCCTTAACCCGGGCGGCGCTCGCCGGGCCGGTTGGCGCTCCACATTTTTTCGAGATTGTAGAACCGCCGCACCTCGGGCCGGAAGATATGGACGATCACATCGTCCGCATCGGCCAGAACCCAATCGCAGTGCTGCAATCCTTCGACGCGCGGCGGTGCGCGCCGCCTCTCCTTAATCGCATGGATCAGCCGTTCCGCGATCGCTCCGACATGGATGTTGGAGCGGCCGCTCGCGATGATCATGGCGTCGGCGAGGGTGGTTTTGCCGTGCAGGTCGATTACGACAATGTCCTCGGCTTTGGCATCGTCGAGGCAGGTCAAGACAGTCTGCACGAGTGGGGCGGCGCCGGACCGTGACGGTCCTTCGGCCGGTTTGAGCGGCGGTTGGGCCGCTTCCGCAAGAAGAGCGGGGAGCAGTGTATCGATCCTCCTAGTCCCACCGATTGAGTGGATACCAATATAAGATGCGCTGAATCGCAAGAAATTTCAATGGGCGGACAGATGTTTGATCCAGGAGCAGCCAGGCCGGCATCTCTGGCCCGGCACGAACGGCAGGTGCTCGCCGCTGGGCCTCGCCGCCGGGCCAGAGATGCCAGCCTGGGCGGAGGGCCGTGGCTTCGCCGCAATTTTCCGCGCCACCATGGCAGCCGCCTGCCGCCATCCCCTGGCATGATACAAGCTCCGCGCGGCACCCTTTCCCGCCAGGACGCACTGTCTCCATTACTTGGCGGGCCCGGACCGGCATTTCGCGAGGACCATGTCGATCGCGGTCGTGGCCTCTGAGACATTGAGCCAGATTTCGGCGCGCTCCTCGCTTTTGAACCGCTTGCCGAGATCGAAAGGCTGCTCATATCCGGGCACGTGCAGAAAGCAGGCCCACTTGCCATCCGGCAGTTCTTCAACCGTCACTTTATTATCACCCGCCACGTCCGATCCTCCTTCGCGTGTGTTTTCACAGCCCGATGCGGAGCAAAACGCGCATTACTCCGCGATTTTCGAGATATGCTCCGGCGGCTCTTACAAATCCAAAACGAGAAGATCGCCCTTGGCGCGAGAAACGCACGGGAGAAAGAAACCCTCTTCCTTTTGTTGCGGATTTAGACGTTTGTCGCGGTGATCCGCTTCGCCTTCGAGAACCTTTATCTTGCAAGTCCCGCACATGCCCTGTTCGCAAGAGGTCGGAATTTTGATGCCTTGTTCTTCCAGAAAGGCCGTCACGGTCTTGTCGCCTGGGATTTTATAAACATTCCCGGTGCTCGCGATTTTGACTTCAAAGACCTTGTCGAGGATGGCCGCGGGCACCTTGGCCGTGAAGCGTTCGGCATGAATGCGCTCTTCGGCAAAGCCCTTCTGCTTGGCCATATTGATGATCGGATCCTGCCACCAGTCGGCGCCGCAGATGAAAAGCTGCATATCTTCCGGCTGGCCCGAAAGAATGGCCGCCGGGTTCAGCAATTGATTGAGTTCGCTCGCCTCATAATAAAACTTTGTGTTTTCGGCGAAATTCGAGTCCTGAATCATGCCGTGAAATGATCCTGGGGACATCAAGGCGTAGACATAATGAAGCTCGAAGGGAATATTTTGGGATTTCAAATAATCGGCAATGCTCAGAATGGGTGTTATGCCGATGCCCCGGGCCAGCAAGATGGCTTGCTTTGTATTGCGGGGGACGCGGAAGCGGTTGCGCGGCAGGCCAACTTGCAAGGTGTCGCCTTCCTTGACCTCTTCATGCAGCGCCTTGGACCCGCCCCGGCTGTTGGCATCCTTCCACACGCCGATGACATAGCGGTTACGTTCTGCCGAGCTGTTACATAAGGAGTATTGGCGCACCAATCCGCCAGGTATCGTCACATCGATATGAGAGCCTGCGGAGAATGCGGGAAGGTCCGCGCCATCTGGATCGGCCAGTTCAAACGAGACCATGTTATGGGCCTCATCGGTCTTTTTCGCGACGATGACCGGGCGCAAAGTGTCGTCTGTCATACCATCCTCTTCTCTATGCGCGTGAGAGGAGGGTATGAAGCAAGCAACGTGCCGGATAGCGCCGCGATCATGCGGCCGTCCCGCGCATCTGGTGGTTCGAGATCCGCAATGTGCTCGTGGTCAGCGAACGGCGCGGACGGCTTGGCGCCGGCAAGAGCAATCGCGCGCTGGGCATTCTTCGCCGCCTCCCTATCGAATTCGATGGAGGGATGGACGAAGATGGGATCCTTGGCCTTGCCCGGGCACACCGGCTTGCGGTCTATGACGCCGCCTACCTGGAATTGGCGCGGCGGGAAAATATGCCGCTGGCAACGCTCGATGCCGCGCTTGCGGAGGCGGCGCGCGCCGAAGGGGCGGCCCTGACCGGGCAAGGAGCCGGCTGACTGGCCGTCCCGGCCTGCCCGGAAATCAGCGCAGGATTTCCTTACCCTGATTAATGAAGCCAAAAATGAGCTTTCCTAAGTCTAAACGTATCGCTACCTCGCTCAGCAGATTATACATTTTGTTCAGTCCTATCCGGACACGAAAATGGTTAACGAATTCAAGGAATTTTTTGCCAGGCTAAAGGAACGCTGGTCTTCTGTCGGCCCCGCCGTTCAGCTTGTTATTGCAGGGTGCTTGGCTCTTGCCGGAGCGTCGCTAGCTCTCTGGCTTGTTGACAAAGTGTTCCTGTATCTCCTAGCGCGCAGTTATGTCGACGATGTCGCAAACGTGCTGGACCTCAACGAGCATCTCGCGAAAGCAATTTCGATAGCGGTTTTATATCAGCCGCATATTTCGCCGGAAAAGCACTTTCATTGTCTCGTGCGAGCCGCCGAATTGGCTACCTTGGCATTCTTGCGCTTCTCATTGGACATTCGCTACTTCTTTGGAAAGGCACAAAAGATCAGATATTCACCACCTCGGGGAAATCAATCAAATGTTATGTGCTCACCCACGAAGGTGACGTCCTCATCCGGGAGCAACCTGGCATTGATCCAATTACGGGCCGCTCCTGCCGCCCAGTTACACCAGATCTCGTGTATCTCTTGGAAGAATATAAAAAGGGAAGACGGCCTCAGCGGATTACATCGGGAGAGCCAACGTTCTTTAATTCACGCAGCGGCGAGCCAAGCGTTTGGTACTCCAAAGACAAGGATGGTGTTGTTGAAATTTTCGACTTGATGGGCTTCCATCCGGAGACGGGATCGGAGTTGCTGCCAATTACTAATCCCTACATTAAGAAAGCCTCACGCTGCGGCATACCTACATGAGGGCGCACGAAAGAAACTCGCGACGATTTCCGGTAATTTCTGTAACCGATGCAGGGCGCTGTCGA
>Ga0209061_1005903_pt1 | contig 10303 bp, 8 predicted proteins | sample Coa_R1_10_FD_187157 | JGI IMG/M metagenome (GOLD analysis project Ga0209061, IMG submission 187157) | Surface soil microbial communities from Centralia Pennsylvania, which are recovering from an underground coalmine fire - Coalmine... | ecosystem: Environmental > Terrestrial > Soil > Unclassified... | reverse complement strand
GCGGCCGCAAGAAGTGGGAGCTTGATTCCCGCGAGCTGAGCACGGACGTGCCGCAGCGGCCGCGGACCAGCTACACCGCCAGGGAGCAGGACGCCTCGCTGCGCGCGCTGCGGGACGAGGTGCTGGCCGCGATCGGCAAGCGCAACCTGGTCGACGTCCGCTCGCCGGACGAGTTCGCCGGGCGGCTGCTTGCCCCGGCGCACCTGCCGCAGGAGCAGGCGCAGCGGGCCGGCCACATTCCCACCGCGCGCAACGTGCCCTGGTCCAAGGCGGCGAACGAGGACGGCACGTTCCGCTCCGACGACGAGCTGCGGCACCTGTACGCCGACGAGGCGGGCCTGGACTTCAGCAGGGACACCATCGCCTACTGCCGGATCGGCGAGCGGTCCGCGCACACCTGGTTCGTGCTGCATGAACTGCTCGGCCTGCCCAACGTCAAGAACTACGACGGCTCGTGGACCGAGTACGGGTCGCTGGTCGGCGTGCCGATCGAGCTGGGCGAGGCCCGGTGACCGACGGGTGCGGCGCCCCGGCCGGCGGGGCCGGCGCCAGCGCCGCCGGCGGCCAGGCCGTGATCGAGGGCCGGGTCGTGCACGACGGCGCCCCGGTCGCGACCGGGTACGCGCGGCTGCTCGGCACCGGCGGCGAGTTCGTGGCCGAGGTGCCGCTGGGAGATGACGGCGGCTTCAGGTTCTTCGCCGCCCCCGGGTCGTGGACGCTGCGGCTGCTCGCGCCGGGCGGCCTGCGCGCCGAGCGCTCGGTGGACGCGGACTACGGCCGGGTGACGAAGGTGGACGTCACCATCTGAGCCGGACCGCGCGGGGGCGCGGCAGCCGTGCCAAGCGCGGCGGCCGCGCCCCTTTTCGCGCGCCGGACGCGGCGGGCACGTTCACCGACCCGACACGAAGCGTCCGTCTCGTCCTTCCCGTTGCGTTCAGGTCCCGTTCACCCGCGGCGGCTATCAATGGCCGTGGGCAGGCGGGCCGCGGCCGCCTGGGCCGACGGTGCGACAGGAGTGAGGACACGGTGTCGGTGGAAGCTGAACAGGTGCAGCCCCCTCCCGGCGACGGCCATGCGGTCGCCGGCCAGCCGGACGGCAGCAGGATGCCAGGCGGCCCGGCCGGGCCGGACATGAGCACCGTCGGCCTGACGTTGAGTTACGGGCAGCACACCGTGCTGCGGGACGTCTCGGTGAGCTTCCGGCCCGGCGCCGTCACCGCGCTGCTCGGGCCGACCGGCTCCGGCAAGAGCACGCTGCTGCGCACCCTCAACCGGATGAACGACAAGGTGGGCGGCTACCGGCGCCAGGGCGACGTGCTGCTGGAGGGCACCAGCATCTGGGCGCCGCACGTGAACCCGATGGCGCTGCGCCGCCGGGTGGGCATGCTGTTCCAGCGTCCCAACCCGTTCCCGATGTCGATCGGCGACAACGTGGTGGCAGGCGTGCGGGCCTACCGGCGGGTGCCGCGCCGCGAACTGCGGGACATCGCCGAGCAGAACCTGCGGGCCGTCGGCCTGTGGGACGCGGTGTCGGCCAGGCTGCGCGACTCGCCGTTCCGGCTGTCCGGCGGTCAGCAGCAGCTGCTGTGCCTGGCCAGGGCGCTGGCCGTCGACCCCGGGGTGCTGCTGCTCGACGAGCCCACCTCGTCGCTCGACCCGGTGGCGACCGAGTCGATCGAGGCCCTGATCCGGCGGCTCGCCCCGCGGCTGACCGTGGTGATCGTCACCCACAACCTGGCGCAGGCCCGCCGGGTGTCCGACCAGACCGCGTTCCTGCACGACGGGCGGCTGGTCGAACACGGCGACACCGTCCAGGTCTTCGAGAACCCGGCCGAGCGGGAAACCGCCCAGTACGTGGGCGGGAGGTTCGGCTGACGCAAGCTGCTCCCGCCCGCGCGGCGGGCAGGCCCGCGGGCGGGAGACGGGAACGCACGCAAACGTGGCGTGCGGACAAAGGGCCGCGGGCAGCCGCCCGCGGCGGGGACTCACCCGCACGGATCGCTCGTGCGAACAGTAAAGGAGCATATCGCGGTGGCTATGAAACTCCCCGTGCCACTGGCAGTTCTGCGCGGCCCAGGGCGGGCGGGCAGGCGCGCCCTGGCGGTGACCGCGCTGGTCCCGGCCGCCGCCATCGCCCTGGCGGCCTGCAGCAGCTCGAGTTCGTCCTCCTCGTCGACTTCGCCGTCGGCTTCGGCGGCGGCGTCGTCGCCGACGAGCGCGGCGCTGCCGACCGCGCCCGCATCCGGCACCCAGTCGCTGTCCGAGACCGGCAGCACGCTGCTGTACCCGCTGTTCAACATCTGGGTGCCCGTCTACGAGAAGCTGTACCCGCAGGTCAAGATCACCACGGCGGGTACGGGATCGGGCACCGGGATCTCCCAGGCGGCCGCGGGCGCGGTGCAGATCGGGGCGTCCGACGCCTACCTGTCGTCCGCCGACCGGGCCAAGTACCCGGGCCTCATGAACATCCCGCTGGCGATTTCCGCGCAGCAGATCAACTACAACATCCCCGGCCTCAGCCAGTCCACCCATCTCAAGCTGAACGGGAAAGTGCTGTCGCAGATCTACCAGGGGAAGATCACCACCTGGGACGACCCGGCGATCACGTCGCTCAACCCGGGCGTGCGGCTGCCGGGCCTGAAGATCGTCCCGCTGCACCGGGCGGACGGCTCCGGTGACACGTTCCTGTTCACCACCTACCTCTCCGACCAGGACCCGAGCGGCTGGGGGACCACGATCAGCTACGGCACCACGGTGTCGTGGCCGCATGTCCCCGGCGCGCTGGCCGAGGAGGGCAACGGCGGCATGGTGAGCGGCTGCAAGGCCACCCCCGGCTGCGTCGCCTACATCGGGATCAGCTACCTGAAGAAGACCAACGCGGCCGGCCTGGGCGAGGCGCAGATCGCCAACAAGTCCGGAAGCTACGAGTTGCCCACCGCCTCGACGATCACCACAGAGGCAGCCGGGTTCACCTCGCAGACCCCCGCGGACGAGTCGCTCTCGCTGATCAACGGCAACGGTTACCCGATCATCAACTACGAGTACGCGATCGTAAGCCAGAAGCAGCCAAGCGCGACGGCGGCGCAGGACGTCCAGGCGTTCCTGCACTGGGCGCTCACCACGGGAGAGTCGGCAAGCTACCTGTCCCAGGTGCAGTTCCAGCCGCTGCCCGCGTCGGTGGTCTCGCTGTCGGACGCGCAGATCGCGAAGATCGCCGGCTAGGTCATGGCTGGCTCAGCACCTGCCGTGGGCTCCGAGGGGGGAGCGGGCGCAAGCCCGCCCCCCCGCATCACCCGCAGCATCGGCACCGCGGTGCGTTCCGGCATGCGCGGCGGCCGGTTCCTGGGCTGGCTCGGCGGGGCCGCCTCGCTGCTGCCCGTGCTCGCGCTCGGGTTCGTGCTGGTGGCGCTGCTGGTCGAGGCGCTTCCCGCCATCAGGTATAACGGCCTGCACTTTCTGGTCGGCAGCGGGTGGAACGCGGGAAACTCGTACGCCAACCCGGTGACGACAGCGGGCGTGACCCACCCATTGCACGCCTCGTACGGCGCGATGCCGCTCATCGTCGGCACGCTCGCCACCTCTGCCATCGCCTTGGTCATCGCGGTGCCGGTCTCGGTGGGCGCGGCGCTGGTCCTCGTGGAACGGCTGCCCAGGCGGCTGTCTTCCCTGGTGGGGCTCTTCCTCGAGTTGCTGGCCGGCATCCCCAGCGTGGTCGTCGGGCTGTGGGGTGCGCTGACGTTCGGCCCGTGGATCGCGCACCATATCGCGCCGTGGATCGCGCGCAACGCCCCCGACGTGCCGGTGCTCGGCTACCTGCGCGGCAATCCCGGCAACGGCGAGGGCCTGCTCACCTCGGGCCTGGTGCTGGCCGTCATGGTGATTCCCATCGTCGCCGCCACCACGCGGGACCTGATCCGCCAGGTGCCGATCCTGCCCCGCGAGGGCGCCATCGCCCTGGGCCTGTCCGACTACGAGTGCGCCCGCCGGGTCACCCTGCCCTGGGTCGGCGCCGGCATCGTCGGCGCGGTGGTGCTCGGGCTGGGGCGGGCGCTGGGCGAGACGATGGCGGTCGCGATGGTCTGCGGAGTGGCGCTCGCATCGGTGCCGAGCAACCTGTACGACACGATGGCCACGATCTCCGCGACGATCGTCACCCAGCTTGACTCGGCGTTCACCGACGGAACCGGCTTCGAGGTGCGCGCCCTCGCCGAGGCGGGGCTGGTGCTCATGGTGATCACGCTCGCGGTCAATGTCGTCGCCAGGATGCTGGTGCGCCGGGTATCGGGCACCGCGCTGCCGGTGGGAAGGGGCCTGTAGCCATGAGCCACGCGCGGACCCCGGCGGCACAGGCGCACCGGAGGCCCGGTGACCTGCCGCCGGTTCCGGTCCGGCGTAAGATCGCCAACGGCGTGTTCTGGGCGCTCAGCTTCGCCTGCCTGATCGTGGTGATCGGTCCCACGGTGTGGCTGGCCTACGGGGTCGTGGCCCGGGCTCTGCCGCACTTCAGGTGGAGCGTGATCATCACGCCGACCGTCGGCAGCGGGGGCGGCCTGGAGAACGCCATCCTCGGCACGCTGGTGATCGCGGTCGGCGTCCTCATCATCGGCGGCACGGTCAGCGTCCTGACCGGCATCTACCTGTCCGAGTTCGCCAGGGGCCGGCCCAAGAGCGTGCTGCGCGGCGGCTACGAGGTGCTGTCGGGGATCCCGTCCATCGTGCTCGGCTACGTCGGGTACATCGCGCTCGTCGTCGGGCTGCACTGGGGTTTCTCGCTGCTGGCCGGCGTGCTGGTGCTGTCGGTGATGGCGGTCCCGTACATCACCAAGTCCGTGGAGACGTCGCTGGCCCAGGTTCCGACGGCATACCGCGAGGGTGCCGAGGCACTGGGCGCCCCGCCGTCCTGGACGCTCCGCGTGATCGTGCTGCGGTCTGCCCTGCCGGGCATCATCACCGGGCTGCTGGTGGCGGTGGCGATCTCGGCCGGCGAGACCGCCCCGCTCCTGTACACCGCGGAGTGGTCCACGAGCAATCCGTCGCTGTCGCTGACCCACTCGCCGGTGGCGTACCTGACCTACCCGATCTGGAGTTTCTATAACCAGCCGCAGGCCTCGGCGGTCGATCTGTCCTACGACGCGGCGCTGCTGCTGCTCGTGTTCGTGCTGGTGCTCATCCTGCTCGGCCGGGTTGTCGTGGCGTGGTCGCGGCGATATGGAGAATGACCGCCGACGCCCCGGGGGCTGACCCGCCCGTCCCGGCGCAGTGGGCGCCGCCGGCCGCCGGCGGCGACGGCCCTGCGCGGTCGCGGGGCGGGGCCGGCGCGCCCGGGGCGAGGGCGGCCGGGGTGCTCGCCGACCGGATAGCGGCCGCGCTGGTCCACCGCGAGCCCGGGTGGCGGCTGCCCCGGCGCAGCGCGCTGGCCAGGCGGTACGACGTCAGCCTGGCCGAGCTCGACGCCGCGCTCGGCGACCTGGCCCGCCGGTCGCTGGTCCGGCAACTGCCCGACGGGCAGCTATACCGGGCCAGCCCCGCCGACTACTGGATCCCGGTCGAGGGCGCGGCAGGGCTCGGCACCCGGCTCGACCCGATGGGCGGCCCGATCGCCTGCCAGGCCCGCCACCTGTCCCGCCGCGAGGCGCCGCAGGACGTCGCCAGGGCTCTCGGCGTGCCGGCCGGCGCGCCGATCCGCGTGGTGAAGACGGTGTGGGCCTGCGCGGGCGAGCCTGCGGCCGTGTCAACCGCGTACCTGCCCGAGGCGCCCGACGACGACGGCGGGCGGCCCGGCGGCGGCCCGGGGCCCGATCCGGCGTGCCCGTCCTTCGGCTCGCCGCTGGACTCGCTGCCAGCGGCGGCGGTGAGCGTGGAGATGAGCCCGCCGCAGCCGTCCGCCGCCCGCAGCCTGCGGCTGCGGCCCGGGCAGCCGGTCATCACGGTGACGGCCAGGTTCCAGGACCCGGCCACGGGCACGCCGGCGGTACTTACCGTGGTCGTGCTGAAGCCGGAGCTGTTCCGGGTCGCGGTCGAGACGACCCCGGCCGCCGCCGGCACCCGGTTACCGGCCCAATCTATATACTGTCAGTAATAGTCTGGACACGTACTGGTTGCACCTGGCACCCTGGATCGAGATCGCCGGCTTGAGGCCGTGACAGAGGCGGGAACGAGATGCCGCGGCGTGCCCGATATCTCCTGCCGGCGGGGCTTCCCCGCCGCGACGAGATCCTGGCGTGCTGCCTGGTGCTCGCGGTCCTCGCGCACCTGCTGTTCGCGCAGCTCACCCTGCTGTTCGCGCTGGTCCTAGCCGCGATCACCCGGATGACGGGATGGCGGCCGTCGTGGCTGGCCGTCCCCGGGGCCGCCGCGGTGGCCTGGGCGGCGGCGGTCGGCCCGCGCGCCGCGGCGGCGGGCTTCGCCGCCGGCCCCGCCGCGGTGGCCGCCTACTTCGCCGCCAGCGGCCGCCGGCCCGGCCACCTGCTGCACTTCGGCGGCGCGTTCACCGGGATGGGGGCGTGGCTGCCGCGCCAGCTCCCGCTTGCCCTGCTGGCCGGCGCCGCCGAGGCGGCCGCCGTCGGCTGGCTGACCTGGCTGCGCATCGGCGGGCGGGCGCTGCCGCCTGCCCGGCCCGGGCCGCTGGCGGCCGCCAGGCGCGCCGCCGCGACGCGGGCGATCCGGGTCGGCCGCATCGTGACCAGGGACGGCGGCCGCCTCGGCGTGGCCGCCGGATCCGGCGCCAGGATCGCGCTGTCGTGGTCGGAGACGGCAGGCGGCGTCGGGGTCTGCGGCTCGGCCGCGGGCGACGTGCTGGCCGCCGGCTTCCAGCTCGTCCACGCCGCGGTGCGGCGGCGCAAGCCGGTACTCGCCGTGGACCTCACCTCGGACCCCGGTCTGCCGCGGCGGCTTGCCGCGGTCTGCGCCGCCGCCGGTGCGCCGCTGCAGGTGTTCGGCGGCGCCGTGCCGGAGGAGGCCGGACCGGCGGCCGGCCGGGTCGCGCCGGCCTGCTACGAGCCCTTCCGCCACGGCGATGCCGCGCGGCGGGCCTCGCTGGTCGCGGCGATGCTGAGCCGGGACGGGCCGGCCGGCCGGTATCTCCGCGGCTGCGCCGCCTACCTGCAGGACGTCTTCGAGCTGATCGACGCGGCGCCCGGCGACCCCGGGGTCCCCGTGCTGGACGAGGTCATCCACCTGCTGAACCCGGCCGCCATGCGGGCGCGCTTGCAGCAGGTGCCGGCCGGCCACCCGCGCCGGGCCGTGCTCGCGGAGCGGACGCGGGTCTCGGTGAGCCTGGCCCAGGCGGAGCCCGGGGCCACCGCGCAGCTCGGGCGGGAGCTGCGGGAGCTGCGGGCGTCGCCGCTCGGCCGCTGGCTGCGCCCGTCCGGGCGGGGCCGTGCGGCCGGCATCGACCTGGGCCGGGCGGTCACCGAGCGCGGCGTGGTGCTGTTCCGCCTCGGCGGCCGCTGCGGCGGGGCAAGCCCGGTCATGCTGGCCCGCCTGGTATGCCGGGACCTGCTGGCGACGGCCGCGGCCCTGCGCGGCTACGGCATCGACGGCGACGGGATCGTGTGGCTGGCCGAGTGCCGCTGGATGCCGCGGGCCGCCCTGGCCGAGATGATCGCGGCCGGCCGGGACAGCGGGCTGCCGGTGCTGGCGACGACGACGTCGGCGCGGGCCGCCGTGGAGCTGGCCGAGCTGGGCAACGTGCTGGTGGCGTACCGGATCGGCGATGCGGCCGCGGCGCGTGAGGTCGCCGCAGCGGCGGGCCTGCCTGCGCCCCGTCCTCCGGCACCGGCCGGCGGCCCCGCGGACCCGGCGGGAACCTCGGCGGCGATGAGCGACCTGTCCGCGCTGCGTGACGGCGAGTTCCTGCTGGCGGTGAGGAACCCGCCACGGCTGGTGCCGCGCGGGCTGCTGGTGACGGCGCGGGTCCCGCGGGCAGCGGGCGGCGCCGGCCGCCTCGCCGCGCGCGGCGCCTGGGAGACGGCATGACCGGCTCCCGGGATGACCGCCTCTACCTGGGCTGGCAGTACGCGGTGCCGTACCCCGAGCCGGGACCGCCGCCGCGCAGGCCGGCCCCGCCGGAAGCCGAGCGGCTCGATGCGGGCTGGGTCGCGGCGCAGCGGCGCGAGGAGAACCTGCTCAACCGGCCGCTCAAGGCCGCGCTCGCCGCGGCGGCGGCGGCCGGCGCAGCGGCGGCCGGCGCAGCGGCGGCCGGGCGGCTCAGCGCGCTTGCGGCCGGGCTCGCGGTGATCTGCTGCCTGCTGGTCGCGGCGCTGAGCGGGCACGCCATCTGGCAGGGCGAGCGCGCGCTGCGGTCCCGGCTCGCCGGCGAGCGGGAGCGGCTGGCCCGGGTCCGCGCCGCGCGGCAGAGCACGCTGACGGCCGCGCACGCCGAGCACGCCGCCCGGGTCCGCCGGTGGCAGGCGCTGCGCGCCGCCTACGAGCATCAGAAATGCTGGTACGCGGTCTGCGCGCCGCCCGGCATCCAGCGCGTGGACGTGGCCGGCGGCACGCTGGCGGGATGGTCGGCCATGCTGACGACCGCCGGCGCCCACCGGCTCGCGGCCGGCGGCGAGGTCACCGTCATCGACCTGTCCGAGGGCCCGGTCGCGCTGGACCTGATCGCGTTCGCGCAGGCCTTCGGCGTCGGCCCGCTGGTCTGGGTGCTGCCCGAGGACCTGCCGCGCCTCGGCCTGGGCACCGGGCTGGACGCGGGCGCCATGGCCGATCTGCTGTCCGTGGTCGCCAGCGTGGCCGACGAGCCGGGGCAGGCACGCGACCTCTCGCTCGACGCCGCCATCCTGGAGCGGATCATCGGCGTGCTCGGCGGCACCGCCACCATCGCCGGGGTGGCGGCGGCGCTGCGGACGCTGGCCCAGGTCGGCGACCCGCGGGAGGACGTGGCCGCCGGGCTGATCAGCGAGACGCAGCTGGACAGGCTCCGGGCGATGTTCGGCCGCGGCGCCGCCGACCGGGTAGTGGTGGAGCGCGCCTGGGTCCTGGAGTCCCAGCTGCGCAAGCTGGCTGCCGCCGGGACCGCGCTGGTGCCGCTGCCGCCCAGCCCGCTGCGCGTCGTCGCCGTCGGCGGCCGCACGGGCGCGGTCGAGGGCAGGGTGCTCGGCACCTACCTCGCGGCCGCGCTGACGCACGCGCTGCGCGGCCGGGACGGGGCGGCCGGGGTCTGGGGGGGCGGGGAGCCCGCCGGGGTGCCGGGGGATGCGGGAGGCCGCCCCGCCGGGCGGGCGCAGCGGCCGGGACGGCCGTGGCGGCACACGCTGTTCCTGCTCGGCGCGGACCGGCTGCGCGGCGAGGTGCTCGACCGGCTGTGCGACGCGTGCGAGAGCACGGGCACCGGGCTCGTGCTTGCCTGCCGCGCCATCCCGCAGCACATCCGGCAGCGGCTGGGGCGCGGCAACGCGGCGGTGGCGTTCATGCGCCTGGGCAACGCCGAGGACGCCAGGGCGGCAAGCGAGCAGCTCGGCACCGAGCACCGCTTCGTGCTGTCCCAGCTCACCGAGACGATCGGCCGGTCCGTCACCGACACCGTCTCCGGCGCGTACACCAGCACCGCGGGCGCGGCCGGCTCGCTAGCCTGGTCACGGTCGGTCAGCGAGGGCACGTCCCGCGGTACCGGGCGCACGGCGGCGCCCCGCGGCGGCGTGCTGCCGGCGCCGGGCGCCCGCTCGCGCAGCATCCAGGCGGGCGGTTCGCGCAGCACCGGCGAGAGCCAGTCGGTGAGCGCCAGCATCACCGCCAGCACGGCATGGGGGATCACCACGTCGGCGGCTGCCGGGGACAGCGAGTCGCTCGCCCTGGCCCTGCAGCGGACACGGGAGTACCTCGTCGAGCAGCACGAGCTGCAGCAGCTGCCGCCCAGCGCGATGATCATCAGCTATGCGGGGCCGGGAGGACGGCAGGTCGTCATGGCCGACGTCAATCCGGGCATCGGCGGGCTCGGTGCCGCCACCATGGCGACGCTGGAGGAGTGCCGCGGCGACCCGGCCGCTGCCGCGGGCGCACCGGGCGCCCGGCCCGCTCCGGACCCGGAGGCCCGGGACGCGCGGGCCGGGCCGGGATCGGGCGGCGGCGACGGCCGGCCGCGGGGCCCGGGATCGGCCGCGCCGGTGAGCTGGCACTCCGGCCGGCGCCGGCCGCCGCCCAACCTCGGCCCGCCGCCGCCGCGCCTGGACTGGCGCAGGCGGCGGCCCTGACCGGCTCAGCCGGCAAGCTGCTGCGCGAGCAGGTAGGCGCCGAGCAGGACCAGCGCGATGCCGCCGGCCCGGACAGCAAGCTCGCGGAACCGCTCGCTGACCGC
>Ga0209061_1005901_pt1 | contig 10304 bp, 7 predicted proteins | sample Coa_R1_10_FD_187157 | JGI IMG/M metagenome (GOLD analysis project Ga0209061, IMG submission 187157) | Surface soil microbial communities from Centralia Pennsylvania, which are recovering from an underground coalmine fire - Coalmine... | ecosystem: Environmental > Terrestrial > Soil > Unclassified... | reverse complement strand
TTCTAAATTCAACCTAAAAAGTTTCGACGCTATGGAGGAGACGCAAAAGAATGACAACGTATATGCCACGCTTTAGAGCCTATTGGGCGCGAACGATGTTTGTGTTAGGGCTTATCGGGGTGTTTCTCGCACTCACTGCGCACACCGCAGTGTGGGCACAAGCTCCTAAACCCGACCCCGGCGGCACAAGCACGGGTGCCTACGCCGACGTATTCGGCATGGCTACAAACCAGGGGTCTTTTGGAAAAACCGACCCCTACGACTTTACGTCCACCGACACCAACAAGATAACCCAGATGATGGCGCAGGCCAAAACCACCGAGCCGTTTGCAGCCCATCTGGCCGATGCCGTCGGGCGCTTAAAAGTCGCAACCAACTTCGGATGGACGCTCAACACCGGCTACCTCGTTCTCTTTATGCAGGCCGGTTTTGCCCTGCTTACCTGCGGCCTGGTGCGCAAGAAAAACGCGGCCCATCTCATGATGTTGAACTTTGCGGCCTACGTGGTGGCCTTTATAGGCTACTATATCTGCGGTTTCGCCTTCCAATTTGGGGCGGCCGGCATCACAAACGGCATACAAGTTCCGTCTAACCTCGGCGGCACCCCCTCGCTAAATAAATGGCTTATCCCCCATGTGCTTGGGGGAACCGGCTTCTTCTTAAAAGGAGGCGCTTACGACGTAGGAGCCAATGCGCTTTGCCTGTTCGAGGTGGTCTTTATGGAGACGGCCGGCTACATTATCGTGGGTGCCATCTGTGAGCGCATCACCTTCGGTGCTTTCGTACTGTGCGAGCTGTTCATCGGGGCCATTCTCTACCCCATCTTCGGCTGCTGGTGTTGGGGTGGGGGTTGGTTGGCCAACCTCGGCAATACCATGCATCTTGGGCACGGCTATGTGGATTTCGCCGGCTCAACCGTCGTGCACGCCGTAGGAGGGTTTGCCGCCATGGCGTTGGCCGTTATCTTAGGGCCACGGCTAGGGAAGTATGGGCCGGACGGCAAACCACGCGCCTTCCCCGCTCACAACATCGCCTTCGTTGTAACCGGAACATTCATCCTCCTATTTGGATGGATGGGTTTCAACCCAGGCTCTACCTTAGGCGATACCGACCTTCGCATTTCGGTGATCGCAGTCAACACCAACCTGGCGGCGATCTTTGGCGCGGCAGCGGCCATGGTTTTCTGGTATCTTAAGTTCGGCAAACCCGACATCTCCATGGCCTGTAACGGCATGTTGGCAGGATTGGTGGCCATCACGGCGCCCTGTGCGTTTGTCTCTCCTACCTCCGCGATGGTCATCGGCATTCTCGCCGGCATCACGGTCTGCTGGGGCGTTCTTTTCAACGACAACGTTCTTAAGATAGACGATCCTTGTGGAGCCATTTCGGTGCACGGCTACTGTGGGTGGCTGGGCGGCATTTGCCTAGGGCTTTTTGCCGACGGCACCTATGGCGCCGGCTGGAACGGCGTGGGCGCATCGAGCTACCTCGGCAAGGCGGGGCTTGGAGTCGTTGGCCTGTTCCAGGGCGACACCAGTCAGTTTCTGGCCCAGCTCGTCGGCTCTACGGTCTGTGTGGCCTGGTCATTCGGGCTTACCTTCATCGTCTTCAAGGTCGTCAACGCCGTTAAGAGCATGCGGGTTTCCCCGGAGGTCGAAACGATGGGGCTCGACGAGCCGGAGTTCGGTATCGTCGCCTATCCCGACGATGTGCTCGCCACTCCCTCCACACCGAGCGCCTCAATGGCCATCACATCCGCCCCTAATCTAGGTGGCGGAGCGCCGGCCGGAGCGAAGTAGAAGACCGTCGTGAACGGCGAGGGCTGTGGTTACCGGCCCTCGCCACAAACCCGATAAAAAGGAAAAAACTCTCATGAAGACGAAAAAGAACAAGGCACAAAGAAAGCAAGAGCAGGCCATCCGTGCGCAAAGGATGCAGCGCATCCAAATCGTGCTGGGCTACGCCATTCTCGGCGCCACCCTCTGTTGGGCAATAGTACTTAACCGCCAACACCGTTTAAGCCCGGCAGTTACGGTTGGGTTGGTCATTCTCTTGCTGTTTCGGCTCTTCGCTCTGAGATACGAGCTGAAGCGACAGACAGAGGAGGCAACACAATGATAAAAGTAGAAGCGATGATTCGCCCCCAAAAGCTGGACGATGTCACCGCGGCGCTCTCCGAAATAGGGGTGCGGGGCATGACCATTACCGAGGTGCGCGGTTCAGGGAAGCAGAAGGGGCTTACGCACCTTTATCGAGGAGTAGAGTACACGGTAAACCTTTTACAGAAGGTGAAGATCGAGATCGTCGTGAAGGATTCGGAGGCTCAACTTGTGGCAGAAACCATCGCCAAAGCCGCCCGTACCGGCGAGATCGGAGACGGAAAAATCTTCCTTTCCCCTATTTCTGACGTCATCCGCATCCGAACCGGTGAAACCGGCGAGGCGGCGCTGGAATAGGCACCACACAACCTCGTTTTATTCCCCTTCCTCGATGGCTTCGCGGAAGGGGGATTTTATTGGCTCCCAAACGTTGGCACAACCCACGTGCAGCTTATTGACATCGCCCGACCTAGTTCAGTAAAATGGCGTCTTATGGAAAACTCCGCATTGGTCGCGCCACCCAAACGCTCGCCGCTGACCTCGGCGGCCATGCCTCCGATACATCTAGCAGCCTTTGAGGGGCCGCTCGATCTGCTCTTGCACCTTATTCGCATTAATGAGATAGACATCTACGACATCCCGATCGCCGAGATCACCCGGCAGTATCTGCAGGTTATAGAGGCCATGGAGGCGTTGGATTTGACCATCGCCGGGGAGTATCTGGTTATGGCGGCCACTCTCATCGAGATCAAGTCGCGCATGCTGCTGCCACAAACGCCGAAGGAGGAGGATGCAGTGGAGGCGGAGGAAGACCCTCGCGCAGAGCTGGTGCAGCGTCTGTTGGACTATCAACAGTTTCGCGATACGATCGCCACGCTGCAGCGATGGGAAGAGGAGCGACGCCGCGTCTATTTTCGCGACGCAGCGCAAAATGTGGAGGACTACCTGCTGCCTGTTCCCCAAGGAGAGATTACGCCGGCGCAGTTGCACCACGCTCTCCATCAGATGTTGGCACGCGCCGGCCTAGAGGAGAAGCCACTCACCACCGTTGTACCACGGCGTCGCCTTAGTCTGCGCCTTAAGATGCTAGAGATTGTGCGCAAGCTAGAGGCCGTTGCTCCAACGGCAGTGCCCTTCGAGAGCTTTTTCATGCTGCCGGGGCCGCTTTATGACATTGTGCTCACCTTTCTGGCCGTTCTAGAGCTTTTGCGGCTTGGGCGCGTGAGAGTGGAGCAGGCCGAACCTTTTGCTCCTTTTTATCTTTATGCAGCGCAAGAGGTCTCCGAGTCATGAGCCTCTCCTTAGAAGCGGCACTGGAGTGCCTTCTCTTCGTTTCCGGCGAACCTCTTCCCGTGGAGGAGTTGGCTCGGGCCACCGGAGAGGAGCCGTTGCGGGTGGAGGAGGCGCTTCGTTCGTTGCAGGTCGCGCTTGTAGAACGCCGCAGCGGTCTGCAGTTGCTACGCATCGCAGGGGGCTGGCAGTTGGCCACCCGTCCGGAGTATGCGGAGTGCGTGGGGCGTTTACTAACGCCGCGCTCTAACAAGCTTTCCCGTGCGGCATTAGAGACGCTGGCGATTATCGCCTATCGTCAGCCTATTACGTTGCCGGAGATAGAGGCGATTCGAGGCGTTTCATCCGATGGCGTTCTCAAAACGCTCTTGGAGCGGCGTCTTATTGCCGAAGCGGGCAAGAAGGTTGCTCCCGGCCGTCCCACACTTTACGTTACGACCTCCGAGTTTTTGCACTATTTCGGCATTGCCGGTCTTGAAGAGCTGCCTCCTCTTGAGACGGAACCATCTCCACCATCGGAATTGCCGGCCGAGTCGGCGGTGGAGGGGGTCTACCCGCGGAGCGGCTAGGTATTTTGAAGGCGGTTTGTGGGTCGTAGCTCTTGACAAGAGCGAAGGCGGCGTTGTATCATAAAAAGTGCAGAGAGATATTGCCGGGTGGTGCAGTGGTAGCACAGCTGACTCTGGATCAGTTGGTCGGAGGTTCGAATCCTTCCCCGGCAGTTTAAGCGGATGCTTCTCTATCGAGCATCCGCCTGTTTTGTTTGTTCTGTCTGTTTCATTAGATTATTATGACGGCGCGGCCCCCTGAAGCGTGGGAAGACGTCGGCCTAGAGAAATCGCGAGGATTCATCCTCAGCGGAGTGTCCCATCCGAATCCATCGCAATAGATAGCAGTAGATGAAGACGCAGGCAAGCGTAGACCTGCCTAGGCCTGTGGCAAAAGAAGCAAAAACGGCCTAGCCTTCGAGAAGGAGCGTTTCGGGGTCTTCGATAAGCTCCTTGACGCGCACAAGAAAGCGCACCGCGTCGCTGCCGTCTATCAGACGATGATCGTAGGAGAGAGCCAAGTACATCATCGGGCGTATCACGATCTCCCCATTCACCACCACCGGACGCTCCTGAATTTTGTGCATGCCCAAAATGCCCACCTGGTTGCCGTTGAGAATGGGGGTGGAAAGCAACGACCCGTAAACGCCCCCGTTGGTGATGGTGAAGGTGCCGCCCATTAGCTCCTCAAGCTTAAGCCTGCCCTCCCGAGCACGAGCGGCCAGATCGGCGATCTCGGCCTCGATCTCGGCAAAGGTCTTCCTATCCGCATCGCGTATTACAGGCACGGTTAACCCGCGCTCGCTGCCTACGGCAATCCCTATATCGTAATAATACTTTTTGACGACTTCGTTGCCTTGAATCTCGGCGTTGAGATAGGGAAACGCCTTCAACGCCCCAACAACGGCCTTGGTAAAGAACGACATGAAGCCGAGGTTGACCCCATAGCGCTCCTTGAAGGCATCGCGACGGCGCTTGCGAATCTCTATTACTGCGCTCATGTCGGCCTCATTGAAGGTGGTGAGCCGAACCGCATTGCGCTCCGACTCTTGGAGATTGCGAATGAGCGTGAGCCGTAAACGCGATAGCGGCTCTCGCTCCTCTCGCCGACCAAATGAGGCCGTGAGCGATGACAGCACAGGCGGCAGCGTGCCGGAAGGCGTGGAGACCGTGGGTTTCTGAGGCTCTTTCTCGACGGAAGGTGGGGCAGAAGAGGATGCTTGGGTGAACTGGCGCACATCCTCTATGGTGATTTTGCCGTTCGGGCCGCTGCCCTTGCCTTTGAGGGCGCTGAGGTCAATGCCCTGCTCTACAGCAACCTTTTCGGCCAACGGGGTGGCAATAGGTGGATGCGCTTCCGTTTTTTCGGCTGCAGCGGTTTCGACGGGCGCGTTTTCAACGGCCGGTTTGGCCGGCTGCGGTGCCGCCGGCACGGCGGCCGCCTCCGCCTCTACCAGAATGGCAAGCACATCCCCGGGCTTTACTGTATCGCCCTCAGGATGAACGATCTTTTGCAGTATGCCGGTAGCAGGCGCGTAGACCGGTAGGCTAACCTTATCGGTGGCAAGCTCAACCACCTCCTCGTCGCGCTCTACGCGGTCTCCCTCCTTTTTATACCAGGTGCCGACCGTCGCTTCTACAACGGACTCGGCCAGTTGCGGCACTTGTATCTCAACGCCCATAGAATTGCGATCCTCTTTCCGAATTCGGTTTTTATGGTACCACAGCCGCAGGCCTTATAACTCAAGGCCAGGCTTTAGCGGGGGTTCTTCAGAGCCGATGGGTTCGCCAAAAGCGCTATTTGGCGATCCGGGCAGCCTCCCGACGCGAGAGGGAGGGCGCGGGAATATCGGAGAGGGCAGCCCGAAGGATGCGCTCCTGCACGACGAGGTGGCGCGGACGCGAACCCTCCGCCGTGCTTGCCGATTCCTCCCTGCCGATATAGCGAATAGGACAATCTATCTCTAGCTTCTGCAGCAGAGCACGCAAACGCTGCTCCATAAAGCTCCAGGCGCCCATGTTTTGTGGCTCTTCTTGCAGCCAAACCAGCTCACGTATGTTGGGATAGCCGCCGATAACCTTTGCAAGGGCCTCCGCAGGGAAGGGATAGAGCTGCTCCACACGCACAACGGCCAGACGCTCCTGCTTGAAAACCTCTTCGCGAGGTTCTCCGTTGGGCTGATAGAGGAGGTTCATATAGACCTTGCCGCTGCATAGAATAAGCCGCGTGACACGGTTGGCGCGATTTCGCGCCTCCTCATCATCGAGCACCGGCTGAAAACGCCCTTCCACCAGCTCTTGCAAGGAGGCCGCTGCGTTTTTGTCGCGCAAGAGGCTTTTCGGGGTGAAGATGACTAGCGGCTTCGGGCTATGGCGCATGAGAGCGGCCTGACGCCTGAGAACGTGAAAATACTGGGCGGCCGTAGTGCAGTTAACCACACGCATGTTGTTTTCGGCGCAGAGCTGCAGATAGCGCTCCACCCGAGCGCTAGAATGCTCCGGCCCTTGTCCCTCGTAGCCGTGCGGCAACAGCAGCACCAGGGACGGGCTTTGCCCCCACTTTGCATAGCCGGCCGCAATGAACTGGTCTATAATCACCTGGGCTCCATTGGCGAAATCGCCGAACTGCGCCTCCCACAGGGTGAGAGTGTCGGGCGCATGAACGCTATAGCCGTATTCAAAGCCAAGCACGGCGCTTTCGGAAAGAGGGCTGTTATAGACGGCAAAGGAGGCGCGCGCCTGAGGAAGATGCTCTAGCGGCGCATAGCGCTCGCCCGTCTCAACGTCGTAAAGGGCGAGGCGACGCTGATCGAAGGTGCCGCGCTCCGTGTCTTGACCCGTGAGGCGGATAGGAATGCCGTCGGCAAGAATAGAGGCAAAGGCCAGCGCTTCCGCGTGCCCCCAGTAGATGCCGCGCGGCTGATGAATGGCCTGCCGACGCGGTTCATAGAACTGTTTTGCGGTTCGCGGGTTTACATGAAAGCCGGGCGGCCACTCTAGCATCGCTTCGTTAAGCGCGATGAGGGTCTCTGCGCTTACACCGGTCTCAACGACATCCTCTTCCGGTGGCGATAGATGGCCGTTGCCATTCTCCTCACCGTTTTCCATATGCGAGGCCACATCGAGCGCTTTGCGCAAGCGTTCGCGCACCTCGTTAACCATGGCCGCAGCTTCGTCCCGCGATACGATGCCCTCCTTCTCCAACTCGCGTGCAAAGATTTCGCGCACGCGCGGATGGGCATCTATAAGCGCATACATACGTGGCTGTGTGGTGCGTGGCTCGTCCGTTTCGTTGTGTCCATAGCGCCGATAGCCGATAAGGTCTATGAGAAAGTCCTTACCGAACTCCTCTCGATAGGCAAAGGCCATGCGAGCCGCAGCGATGCAGGCAATGGGGTCGTCGGCATTTACATGAACGATGGGGATTTCAAAGCCTTTGGCAAGGTCACTGGCATAGAGGGTGGAGCGGCCTTCAGAGGGAAGCGTGGTAAAGCCGATCTGGTTGTTTAAAATGATGTGGATGGTTCCCCCCGTGCGATACCCCGGCAAACGCGAGAGGTTTAGCGTTTCGGCAACGATGCCCTGTCCGCAGAAGGCGGCATCTCCGTGGATGAGGATCGGCAGTGCGGCACGTTCGTTTTGGGGAGGACGGCCCATGGAGTCGCGGCGTTCCTGTGCAGCGCGTACATGCCCCTCTACAACGGGGTTCACATATTCGAGATGGCTTGGGTTGGGCACAAGGGTAATGGGCATTTCGGCCACGCCCGATTCGCGAAAGGCGCGACTGTAGCCTAGGTGATACTTCACGTCGCCCGACCATCCCTCAAAATTGCTGCCGGATACCGAGGTGCCCTCGCCACCGATGTTGTTTTGGAACTCCTTGAGAATTACCTCGTAGGGCTTGCCGAGCACGTGCGCCAGCACGTTGAGACGCCCGCGGTGGGCCATGCCCATGACCACCTCTTGCATGCCTTCAATGGCAGCACTACGAACGATCTCGTCGAGCATAGGCACGAGGGCATCGGTGCCCTCGATGGAGAAACGCTTCTCCCCTGGGAAAGTTCGCTGCAGAAAATCCTCAAAAATATCCACCTCGATGAGGCGTTGAAGCAGGTCGCGCTTGCGCGCAGGGTCTATATCCTTGAAGAAGCGGCGGCTTTCCACAACCTCGCGCAGCCAGTAGCGCTCTTTGGCCTCCTGAATATGCTCGTCCTCATAGCCAATCGTTCCGGAATAGACCTGTCGCAGCCGCGCGATGGCGTCGCGCGCGTTGGTGGTCTCCTGAGCGATGGGGCCGCCGATGAGGCTCGAGGGCAGTTGCTCCAATATCTCCGGCGTGAGGTTATGGGCGCTCAACTCCAGCTCGGCAGAGCTTCGTGGACTGAGATGCAGCGGGTCAATATCGGCATCGAGATGGCCTCGCTGACGAATATAGCGCGCCAGGCGCACCGTGGCAATAGCCGCTTCGAGCAGCCTATTCGAAATATCGGGGGAGGCGCTTTTTTCGAGCAAAGCGGAGAGAGGATAGGCCTCGAAGAAGGCACGTGTTTCCGGATCTACCGATTCCGGATCGCGTTGATAACGCTCGTAGAGGTCTAGAACATAAGCTAGGTTCGCACCGGTAAACAGACTCAATTCAGGCATCGGGCGCTCTTTTGTGGCGTTATAGGGCGCTCGTCTTCGAGCGCAACGCTTTTATATAAGGTAAATTTATCATACCGTCATTATCGGGAAGGTGTCAAGCAGAAAAAGAGGGTTGACTTTCTAACGGCTCACCGTGTATAATTTACGTCCGACACAGTTGGAAAGTGGCAAGGCGAAGAGAAGGTGGAGTAAGCAGGCGGCGCGGTGACAGCGAGCCGGGTTGGTGGAAGCCGGTACGAGCGAACCTGCCGAAATGGCCTTTGAGCCGCCTTTTCGAAAAGCGCTTCGTTGGCTGAGTAGGGAAGGCCGGGGGGCTCCCGTTATAGGGCCAGGGTGTACGCGTTCGTAGGAACGTCGTTGCACCCGCCGAGGCCGCAATCGTGAGGTTGTGGCGAAAACAGGTGGGACCACGAAGGCTTGAGCCTCTCGTCCTGTGTGCCTGCAAAGCGGGCACGCCGGTCGAGAGGCTTTTTCATTGTCTCTGCGCCGACTTCACACTCTGTCTAGCTCATTGAGGAGGCTTAGAACGAATGTCTACAAAAACGCTGGGGATGCAGTGTCGCGAGTGCGGAAAAGAGTATCCGCTGGCGCCTGTTCATGTCTGTGAACTCTGTTTCGGACCCCTCGAAGTTAAACTGAATTGGGAGCTTATTGAACAGCGGGTTACCCGCGAAAAGATCGCCGCCGGCCCCCCCTCCATGTGGCGCTACTGGGACCTCCTGCCGGTGGAAGGCCCGCCCACCGTCGGCAAAAACGTCGGCTGGACGCCCTTGGTGAAGGCGGAACGGCTGGGACGCGAGCTTGGCCTCAAAAACCTTTATGTGAAGAACGACGCCGTGAACCATCCTACCCTCTCTTTTAAAGATAGAGTGGTAGCTGTGGCCCTCACCAAAGCCCGTGAGTTTGGCTACGACACGGTAGCCTGTGCCTCTACAGGGAACCTCGCGAACTCGGTGGCAGCCCACGCCGCAGAAGGGGGCTTCCGCTCCTACATCTTTATTCCGGCCGACCTAGAACAGGGCAAAGTGGTGGGCACCCTTATCTATGGAACTAACGTGCTCGCCGTGTCCGGCTGCTACGATGAGGTGAACCGCCTCTGCGCCGAAGCGGGCGACCGCTACGGCTGGGGCTTCGTGAATATCAACCTTCGACCTTTCTACGGCGACGGCTCCAAAACCTATGGCTATGAGATCGCCGAACAACTCGGCTGGAGAGCGCCCGACCACGTGATCGTGCCTTGTGCCGGCGGCTCGTTGATCAGCAAAATTTATAAGGGTTTGAAAGAGTTGGAGCGGCTTGGACTTCTCGATGGACCGGTGAATACCCGTATGTACGCCGCCCAGGCCACAGGCTGCTCCCCCATAACAACGGCCATAAAAACCGAGGCGGCCGTGTTTCGCCCACAACGCCCCAATACCATCGCCCGCTCCATCGCCATCGGGAACCCTGCCGACGGCTATACGGCCATAGATACGGTGCGAAAATCCGGCGGATGGGCCGAAGACGTTACGGATGAGGAGGTGGTGGAAGGCATAAAGCTGCTGGCACGAACCGAGGGCATCTTCACCGAAACGGCCGGCGGCGTTACCGTTTCGGTGACGAAAAAACTGGCGGAACAGGGCCGATTCGGCAAAGACGATGTGGTGGTGATCGCCATCACGGGCAATGGCCTCAAAACCCAGGAGGCCGTGATGGGACGGGTAGGACACACCATCCCCATCGA
>Ga0209061_1005900_pt1 | contig 10306 bp, 9 predicted proteins | sample Coa_R1_10_FD_187157 | JGI IMG/M metagenome (GOLD analysis project Ga0209061, IMG submission 187157) | Surface soil microbial communities from Centralia Pennsylvania, which are recovering from an underground coalmine fire - Coalmine... | ecosystem: Environmental > Terrestrial > Soil > Unclassified... | reverse complement strand
CTGTCTCGCTCTGCTCAATTGCGTTCTCGTGGATGATATCGACGACCTCCAACAAGAGATCGGCCTCGATCACTTCTTCCAGCGTTGCCCGGAAAGCCGCGATCAAGCGTGTCGGGAGCTTCTGGATGAAACCAACGGTATCGGTAAGCAGGACCTCCTGGTTATTCGGCAGCAGCAAATGGCGCGTGGTTGGATCAAGCGTGGCAAAGAGCTTATTTTCCGCCAGAACCTGGGCGTTGGTTAGCGCGTTGAACAGGGTCGATTTGCCGCTATTGGTATAGCCAACTACAGCTACCGTCGGAATAGCCCGCTCTACACGCTGCATGTGATGGATCTTGCGCTGTTCGCGCACCATGTCGATCTCCTCGTGAAGTTCGGAGATCCTCCCGCGAACTCTCCGGCGGTCCATCTCCAACCTGGTCTCACCGGGACCACGCACACCAATCGCGCCGCCTGCTCCACCAGGGCTGGCGCTGCGCGAGCCGCCAGCCTGACGCGAAAGGGCTGCACCAGAGCCAACCAGGCGAGGCAGGCGATACTCCAACTGCGCCAGCTCAACCTGCAAACGTCCCTCGCGCGTATGGGCATGCTGCGCGAAGATATCCAGAATTAAGGCAGTACGATCAAGCACACGAGCGGAAAGACATCTTTCCAGGTTGCGCTGCTGGGAGGGGGAAAGCTCATCATCAAAAATGACCAGATTCGACCCGCTGGTCTTCGCTAAATCGGAGAGTTCCTGCGCTTTGCCTTTCCCAATATAGGTCGCGACATCGGGATGATGCATGCGCTGAATCATACTGCCGACAACCTGAGCGCCGGCTGTTCTGGCCAGCGTACCCAGCTCACTCAACGAATCTTCGACACTCCACAAACTCTCGCTCCCATCGTGCTCCACTGCAACCAGGTAGGCACGCTCAGGCTGAGTGCGCACCGGCGCCTCTATCAAATGCCCGCGTTTTGTCGTAGTTTTTTACCCTCCGCTCTCTTCTGCTTCGGGCAAGTTCCGAAGACTGCACACCAGCAGTTTACTTGCACAGTAGAAAGGATCTGTCAGAAACGCCATAGACCTTCTCTGGTTATTCTAACATGCCTGCCAGAGAATACAAGCCAGGCTACCTATGAATAAGCGGAACAATGAAGCTGTTAACCCTGGCAAACAGGCTGTTTGTGACCGCCGTGTTGTAAAAATCCTGCCAGCTATTAAACTGCGAGGTATTGATGCCAAGCTGCTGCATCTGGCTGGTATCCTGCAAGAAGTGAGCCAGCACCCACAACAGCGCCACCCAGAGCAACCACGCCTCAACAAAGCCAACCACCCCTCCCAACAGCGTATCGCCCAGCCCAACTATCCCGCCAACCAGAGGGACTTTTCTGAGAGTTGCGCGTATCACGGTGGCCAGAATATGGATAATCAAAACGGAACCGAAAAACAGTACGATATAGGAGATCAAAGGGGTTGAAGGCAGGTTGTTACTCGCCAGTGTATTGCTCAACTGTGGCCCAAACTCGTATGCGACCACAAACGCGATAGGCAGGCTGAGTACGCTGACCAGGCTAAAGAGAAAACCATTGCGCAAGCCGTTAAAAACCAGCAGAACGACTGTGATAACGAAGAGCAGATCGACAACACTTAACGAACCAAGCATAGGGAGGTTCCTCCAGCAATGTTTTGAGATACGCTTTTATGAGTGAGCCTTGTATCTGCTATGCAAGACGTTACGCCCTGCGCTCTCGTAACAATCAGCCTGGTTCCTGGCTCATCTTTCTTGCGTTGCCATTTCTTCTCTTCCCTGGATGCGCTTGAGATCTCGATCTCGATATATAGCGGAACAGTTTGACATATTTCAAACTATATATCAAAATGTTTCCTTGCGTACAGAATATTTCTTCAGAAGCTGTAGTTCAGGTACGTTGAGAGAACATATCCAGGCAGGTTTGTCCATAAACTTGCCCTGGTTGTTCCCTGGCTCTTCTGATTTAAGCAGGCTAGGGGGAACGCCGATCAAGGTGTTTGCTCGCGTAGTAGTTTAAGAATCTCGTAAGTTGTTGCGGAAGGACGGTTTCGTAGGTCACTAGACTTGAGCAAATTGCTCCTAGCAGATAAGAAGAGGCAACTCGATGTTGAAGTTTGGGAGGCTCGGCGTTGCTCTCGTTCTGGGCCTGATCATGTGCCTGTCGCTGTTGACTACAGGTATCGCCGCTCAGAGCGTTAAAAGTAGCAATACAAGTAAAACAGTTCCAAGCGTCGTTAAGACAGGCGCGATAGTAGGAACAACCCAGGCCGTTCAGGAAGTCAAGGGCAACCAGAAAGCAAGCGAGCTCCTTGCCTGGGGACCTCGCGGCTATGGTTTTTTCCGGGGCGGATTCGGTTTCCATCGCGGATTTTTCTTCCGCCGTGGATTCTTCTTCCATCGCCCTAGATTCTTCTACGGCGGTTATGGCCCCTATTGGGGTTATGGTGGCTATGGCCCCTATTGGGGCAGCTATGGGTATGGATGCGGCTGTTGATGTTGTGAGTAGAGATGAGTAGTCCCGCGAAGTAACGTTGTTAATGTGATGTGAAATTTACCGGCGATACGAGGCGGGGCCTGCACTCTAGTGCAAGGCCCCGCCTCTCTTCAGGTTAATCTCCGTGCCTTGCAGTGAATAGATTATGTCAACTTCTTCGCATGCCCAGACCAATCATCCTGCTTCCTATCAGCAACAAGAGTAACGTGATCCCGCTCACGAGCACCACCAGCGTTCGGAAGATGAAAAAAGATCTTTCTGGCAAAAAACACACCCATAGGTCCCGATTTGACTTTACAGCTAAATAACCTGCTAAAACACTGCTCAGAAGGACTCCTCCTCCAAAGAACCAATGATAAAAGTTTCTTACGATCCACTGTTGGAAAAGGAAAAAGCAAACAGCGACACCCAAAGCAAAGAGAAGCACGCTGCATACAGAGAAAATATGTGAAAAGTTCCTCAATATAAACGGATCGATGGTGCATATTGCGAGGACGAGATGAAAGAGCATGTCCGAACCTCTGATCTTTGGTATCTACGTCTCTTTAGAGAGATGCGCGGGAGCAGGGATTCGTGACCGCCTGGCCTGATGTGAGTGGGAGGAAGGGTTTTTTTAGAGGATCACGCCGGCTGCTCCACTCCCGAAACCAGTCTGTACCCCCGGTCATGAACACGTCGCACATCCAGCCCATACGTCGCCAGCCTGGAGCGCAGCTTCGAGATACTCTTTGCCACAAGCCTCCTATTGCCGCGATTAGCCTCCTGCTGATAGAGAGCCAGTGCTAACACATCATCCTGCACTTCTTGATCTGCCAGCAGGAGAGCAAGTAGGGTGTACTGGCAGAATCCCAGACGAAGGGCGCGATTGTTGATGAAGACCAGTCTTTGCTCATCGTCATAGGTAATCATTATCTCGGTGATAAATAGACAGCGTTTGAGCACAAAACGACACTCCTTGTCTACGGAACGCGTCTTGTTGCTTGCGATCCACAATTAAATATATACGTGATTACATATACTGGGGAATAAGCTACATATCTTATATAGCACAAAAACAAACACGTCAATATTTCTATTCAGATGAGGCTGTCTGACAACCAAATTTTAATATATTTTAACACTACAGGATTACAAAGCGATTTTGCAAAAATTACCTTCTTCTATCTTGTCATCCTGTGCCACACGCTCTCTGAGCATATTGAGCATTAGCTAAAATGACAGGAAAGAAAATATTCCTGTAATGAGAGAGATTTCTTAATGTTGCTGCAATTAGGGATAATTGTCTCCGCACTACGGTAGGAAAATAGGTTAACCTCTAATTGAGTTGCTGTTGACATTCTTAAAGAGATTTTCTCAGGGAGACCATACTTAACGCTTCATCCAATCAGGAATCAGAGGACCTTCATAAGGACGTCAAATAGTAGCCAACGTTTATTAGCTATAAATATCAGTAGAAAGGAGCTCTGCATGCTTACACATTCCTCTTCTCAATAGTGCAATTGTTGTTAGAGCCTGTGTGAGAAGTAGTCCCGTTTGGTCTGCAAGGTCGGTTGAAAAGAGCCAGCGAGAGCTTTACACAGGCTCTTAGATCGATACCGGAAAGTTTTCCTGATGAGGGTAAAATAGGATGAACTGTTTCGCTCTTATCTACCTGGAAAGAAGGATGTTCATTTACAGTAGAGCCTTCCGGCTTGAAGGAGATTTTTCGTGGTTACGTTTCGGATGGTGATCAGAGCCATTTTAGGAGTCAGCCTAGCCATTAGCGTCTTTGTATTTGCCTCTGCTCCAGCATTTGCAGTCTCTTCAAAACCTAAGCCTATACCAACTAAAAGCGACTCCCTCGCAGTGATTTCGGTTCAAGCAAGCGCGCTAGCTACCCCAAATGTTACTGTTCCCGCAGCAGAGACTGACACATGCCTTTACACAGCAGTCTCAGGTACTGTAACAGGGCCAAATAGATTTATTGTGTCTTCACAGACTTATAATGGATGTGGAATATCTTTCGCTGCCACAACCAGATTGACCGTTTACAACAACTGCAACGGCAGCAATCTTACTCGATATCAGACAGTGACACTTGGCCCCGGCCAGACAGCCGATATTGGTTGGGGACTTTTCTCTGCTGGATGTGTTCTGTGTACAGATGGCGTGCCTACTGACTACCCACCATTCACAGTAAATTTAGCTACCTACGCTTATGGAACCATAAACAAGCAGGTTAATGCCAACTCTAATTATGGTAGCGCTACTGTCCCATTGACTAACACCCCCCCAACAGTTTTTCCTCCCTGTCCTTAGAAAGCGGTGTCCGGTCCCCTAGTAACTTAAAGGTGGCAGTGATTCTATGCAAGCGTATTGCCGAGTCACTGCTGCTTTCTATTTTATTAAAACTGGGAGGTGATGAAAATGAAATGTGTTATAATGATATCACCAAAAGGGAGTTGAAGGCTGTTATTTTAGCGACTCAGTTTGTAATGGATTAATGAAAAGCTCGGTTCCTATTTTGAAAAATGGGGCGACCCCCATTAGAGAGAAGCTAAATTATGCAACAAACAAGCTTTGATATCCCACCACAACTTTTCCTTGAAGAGTCAAACCTCTATATCAACCAGAGGAGTATTTATACTCTGAATACTAAAGATGGCGCAATTAGCCAGATTTATCCTTCAGCAGGTCAGTTGAGTATCGCCACAGATGCATTTTACCTGAATGTTAACCGCTTCTCAGACTCAAGTGTACAAGCAATACGTAAAAAAGATGGCTCCGTACTTTGGTCTTATAAGACGAACGGGAGACTTATTCAGTCTCCCATCATCTATAAAGAAAGTATCTATATTTGTACTGCAGAGGGAGAAATTTATGCCCTTCTTGTGCAGGACGGAACGCTACAGTGGCACATTTCAATTACTCGTGACTCAAATATTCCCTCTTTTCAGGGGCCAATCATCCTCACTCCTCCTCTTGTAATTTCCGACGTGCTTTATGTGACGTCAATGGTAAACTCTCCGACACAAACACACTTATATGCTTTTCGCGTTAATGATGGCACTTTACTGTGGCAAACTCCTGTTCCAGAAGCAAATTCATCTTCGTTTATTACATCAAATAAGCGATTTTATTTGCCTATGGCAAATGGGTACCTGTCTTTGAATACAAATGATGGGGCTATCCTCTGGCAAAAGAGGTTAGAAAGAATGGCTCATTTTCTATCTCAGCCTGTCGTTTCAGACACTAATATATATGTGTGTTTATCAGAGTTTAGGGATGATCTCTTAGCTCTAGAATCAGGAAGGCATGCTGTTTTACAACAATCAGTAATTTATGCATTAGAGACCACAAAGGGCAATGTGCTTTGGAAACGGATTTATAGAAATATCCAACAGACAACTCTACCTGTAAGTTTATCGGCAATTGGGGAGCATATCTGCATTGGTACTTATGATGGAGAAATAATTGCTTATGAAAAAAATTCAGGTAAACATCTCTGGGATATCAAAGTAAGTGAATATCCCCTTTCTCTTCTAGGAGGATCTGATAATATCATATATGCGAGTGATAGTAAGGGAAATGTTATTGCTTTGCGGGAAACAGATAGAACAGTATTGTGGCAATCTTTTATAAATTCCACCCCCATAACAAGGACCGGATTTCTAAGACAATTATGAGATTTATGACCGTTTTTGTTCATCCCGAGGGCCAAGCAACGTTCTTGTAAGCGAGGATTCTGACTTATGGCAAGTGAAAGAAAGACGGATCTACACGCCCGGCTCCAGGGGTGTATGGGGAGTCTGGGGGTAGAGCAGATACCCATTCCGAAAAAGATAAAACATAATTCGTCTTAAGTATTACGAGTTTGAGTGAACATTTCTCTAGTATCTCAAGCAATCCGAGCGAGCTACGAATCAGTTTCATCGGAAATAGGCTTTGCGCCTTGCTATAATTCTTTGCAACCGTTGACTCTGGTCGCTTTGTTACCATGTTGCCCGCATGCCTGCCCAATCCTGTTTTCTCCTTAAAGCGCCGAGCCTTGTACAATTATGTGAGGCTCGGCGCTTCCCCCATAGCCTGTAATCTCCCACATCATTCTCGCCGCCTGTTGCGCCAGTTGCACCAGCCAGAAGGGCAGGGCTGTGCCCATAGCCAGCGCGCCGATCACGGCCAGGGTGAGAGCGGTACTGGTGGGCCAGGCGGTCGGCGCTTGCTCTTGCCCCAGATCCACTGCTTTCAATGGCCTTTTTAGAGAATCACACCAACTCTCCCACCGCCGAAACAAGTCTGTACCCCCGATCATGAACCCGTCGCACATCCAGCCCATACGTCCTCAACCTGGAGCGCAGCTTCGAGATATTCTTCCTCACAAGCGCTTTATTGCTGTGATCAGCCCCCTGCCGGTAGAGGGCCAGCGATAAGGCGTTATCATTCCCTTCTTGCTTTGCCAGCAGGAAAGCGAGTAGAGTGTACTGGCAAAAACCCAGACGAAGGGCGCGACTGTTGATGAAGACCAGTCTTTGTTCATCGTCATAGGTAATGGTTATCTCAGTGATAAATGTACAGCGCTTGAGCATAGAACGACACTCCTTGTCTGCAAGAAAGCATCTCTTTGCTTTCGATTCACAATGAACTACCTACATGATTACAGATATTGGGGAATAGACTACATATCTTATATAGCACAAAAAACAAACACGTCAATATTTCTATTCAGAGGTTCTGTCCATCAATAAAATCTTCATGCGTTTTTAATACTGCAGGCTTATACGGCAATTTTGCAAAATTTCCTTCTCTTATTCTGTATAACCAACTATATACGCTTCCCGAACATACTGAGTGCCAGCCAGAATCACGAGAAAGAAAACATTTCCAGGAAAGGAAGGAGAAGGAACAATGACATCACAGAGAAAGATGAGCTATCATATGAGTACAATCTGTGCGCTTTGCTCGCTCATGCTACTTCTCATCAGTTGCGGAACAACCTGGTCGGGAAGCAGTGGACCAGAAAAGCATTTGTTAATTGTAACGCGTACGACTGCTGTGTCTCACAACCATTTTCCTTCTTTTAACAAGCAAATTGATGATTTAGCCAGCGTCACACATCTCTACAATGTCATCCAGTCGCTCCCTCCTATGCACAAGGGATATGCTTGTCCGGCCGATAATGGTTTACAATATCAACTGGCATTCTCTCTCCCCTCTGTATCAGAGCAGCAGTGGACTCTAGCTGGCTCAGGTTGTCGGCAGATCAGGTTGAATCAGTCCCATAGCTTCTTAACAACCGATGAGTTTTGGTCATTGTTTGCCCAAACACTGGGGATTTCAGAATCTGATCTATTCCCGCCACCTCGCTCTAGCTAAAGAGCAGAACCAGTATGGACGTTACCAGGAAAAGCTACTAGCAATTGAGTACGGAACATGAAGGAAGCCCAAAGATCTGCGCGATCAGGCAAAACCCCGGGCTTCCTTCGTACTTCCTGTGATCTCTCACATCATTCTCGCCGCCTGCTGCGCCAGCTGCACCAGCCAGAAAGGCAGCACGGTGCCCATGGCTAGCGCGCCGAGCACAGCCAGGGTGAGCGCGATCCTGGTGGGCCAGGCGGTCGGCGCTTGCTCTTGCGCGGGCTCCTCTTCTACAACTACGGGGGCTTTGCGCGTTGGGGCGGGCGCGGCTTTTGCAGCGACTGCTGTGGTGGAGCGGCCGGTGCCGACGGCGCGGAAGCGCGTGGAGGAGCGTCCGGCAGGAACGGGCGATGGGGCAGGAGTGCGCGCGGGAGTGGCAGGCACGGCCTTTTCTTTCTGCTGCTCCATAAACATGGTCGCGATTGGACGCAGGTAGTAGTACATGCCGAGGACGCTGGCCAGCACGCCGATGATTAGCAGTTCGGGATGGCCGGAGACGAGGGCCACGTAGAAGATGTAGTATTTGGCGGCGAAGCCGGCCATGGGCGGGAAACCGGCCAGCGAGAAGAGGAAGAAGGCCAGCAATCCGGCCAGCATTGGCTGGCGATGCCACAGGCCACGCAGATCCTCCGGCCCCGTGCCCGAATTGTCCGCGCGCTCCAATACCGAGACCACTCCGAAGGCGCCGAGGTTCAGGAAGGTGTAGCAGAGCAGGTAGAAGAGAATAGCCGACAGGCCCAGGCTGCTCCCGGCCACCACGCCGATCAGCAGGTAGCCCGCGTGGGCGATGCTTGAATAGGCCAGCATGCGCTTGACATTCTTCTGCACCAGGGCCAGGATATTGCCGCCCACGATGGTCAGGATGGTGAGGGCCCAGATGGCGGGCATCCAATCGACCTGCACAGGCGCGAGGACGATGGTAAAGACGCGCGCGAAGGCAATGATGGCCGCGGCCTTGGTACCCACCGACATAAACGCGGTCACAGGTGCAGGAGCGCCCTCGTAGACATCGGGCGTCCAGGTATGGAAAGGCACGGCGGAAACTTTGAAGGCAAAACCAACTGTCAGCAGGCCCATGCCGATGAAGAGCAGCGTCGAGGTGGCGGGGTGCGCGTGCAAGAAAGCAAAGACCGCGCTATACTGTGTCTGGCCGGTCGCACCGTAGATCAGAGCCAGTCCATAGAGCAGGAAGGCTGAAGCAAACGAGCTGAGCAGGAAATACTTCATACCCGCTTCCTGCGAGGTCGTGCGGCGCGTGATATAGCCACAGAGAATGTATAAGGCCAGCGAGAGCAGCTCGATGCCCACGAAGACGGTCAGGAAGCTTTGCGCCGCCACCAGGATCATCATGCCAACCGTGGCAAAGAGCAGCAGCGCGTAATACTCGCCCTGGTGAACGATCTCCTGGCGCTTGATATAGCCGGGCGAGAGCAGGACAGCCAGGAACGCGGCGCTGATGATAATGATATAGGCGTACAACGTGCCCTGATCGGAGGCCAGCATGCCAGAGAAAGCTGTCTTGTGATCGCCTATGGCAAAGAGCACGATTGAGGCGGCCAGCGCGCCGGCCAGCCCGAGCAGCCCCAGGAACGGCAGCCAGAGAAAGGCGGATGGGACCGACACATCAGAAGCAGACTGACCCTTGAGAGCCAGCAGCGCTTGCGCACCCTGGGGCAGCAGCAGATCCACCAGCAGCGTAATCAAGCCCATCCCGGCCAGCACGAGTATGGGCAGGATGCGCATCCAGTCGCCGGCCGATGCTATATAAGTAAACGACATAGTTTCAACCCTCAGAGGTTCTGGTGAGCCAGGCCGCTAAACAGAGCCACAGCCCCACCACGAACCTAGCGTATCAAGGCACTTCCAACACTTTGCAAGGTGTGTTGCAACGTATTCACAACCGATGGCTCCATCAGCGTGGTCAGCGGATTTGGCTGGATACCGATATAGAAGATCAAGGCTAGCAGCGGCAAGAGCATGATAAACTCGCCGAGCTGGATATCCTTGAACTGGCTCCGGCGCAGCAGCACAGTCACGTATCCCTCGGTTACACGCGGCCCATGCATCACGCCCAGGAAGAGGCGAATCAGGTACCACGCGGCAGGCACTATGACAGCCGTGGCCAGCACACCCAGCACCAGATTATGCTGGAAAATGCCGATCAGGGCCAGGAACTCGCCAGCGAAGCTATTCAGGCCGGGCAGACCGAGCGAAGAGAGGCAAGCAATCAACAGGATTGAGGCCAGCACAGGCACACGCAAGGCCAGCCCGCCGAATTCTCGCAGATTGCGCGTGCCCGCGCGCGCCTCGATCAGACCCACGATCAGGAAGAGCGCGGCCATAGTGATGCCGTGATTGACCATCTGCAAGACCGAACCTTCGGTACCCTGGACATTGAGCGCGA
>Ga0209061_1005898_pt1 | contig 10309 bp, 8 predicted proteins | sample Coa_R1_10_FD_187157 | JGI IMG/M metagenome (GOLD analysis project Ga0209061, IMG submission 187157) | Surface soil microbial communities from Centralia Pennsylvania, which are recovering from an underground coalmine fire - Coalmine... | ecosystem: Environmental > Terrestrial > Soil > Unclassified... | reverse complement strand
ACGGCGACTTCCTATGCGTATATGGCACCGGAGCGTTTCGACCAAGGGCCCGTGACCAACCGCGCCGACGTCTATTCGCTCGCCGCTGTCCTGACCGCCATCCTGACCGGCGACCGGCCGTTCCCCGCCGCGACGACGGTGGGCCAGGTCATCAAGGCCCACCTGACCGCCCCGCCACCCAAGCCCAGCTTGGCCCGGCCGCACGCCATTTCGGCCCGGTTCGACGGCGTCGTCGCGCGCGGAATGGCGAAGAATCCCCAGCAGCGGTTCGCCACGGCGGGCGATCTCGCTCGCGCCGCCCGCGACGCGCTCGCGGGCGCCGGGGAGGCACCCACGATGGTTCGCCGGGCCAGCGACCTCGGGAAGGTCATCGCCGCTCGGCGCGGCGGCGGCCGTCTCCCCGACCCGATTCCCAACCTGGACTTCTACTCACAGGAGTCCGCCGCGCCGCCGTGGCGGCGCTCCAGGCTGCTGCCGCTGGCGATCGGTGTGGTGGCGCTGCTGGTGCTCGCTGCTGTTGGCGTCGTCGTGTGGCGGGTGGCCGCGACGGGCGGAGAACCGCACGCCCAACCGTCGGCCGCGCCGAAAACGTATCAACCGACCGTGCTGCCGTTCACCGGGCTCACCGGTCCGGAGGGCGTGGCGGTGGACCCGGCGGGCAACGTCTACGTCGCCAACATCGACAACGACCGGGTGCTGAAGCTGGAGTCCGGCACAACCACCCAGACCGTGCTGCCGTTCACCAACCTGAAGGAACCGTACGGCCTGGCGGTCGACAAGGACGGCAACGTCTACGTCGCCGACACCGACGGCAACCGCGTAGTGAAACTCGATGTGGGGACAACCAATCAGACTGTGCTGCCGTTCGACGGGCTCAACCGGCCAGAGGGGCTTGCGGTGGACACGGCGGGCCGCGTCTACGTCGCCGACACTCTCAACAACCGAGTCCTGAAGCTCGATGTGGGATCGACCAGCCAGACCGTGTTGCAGTTCAACGGCCTCGAACGGCCCAAGGGGGTCGCGGTGGACAGGGCCGGTCGCGTCTACGTCACCGATACCGGCAACAACCGGGTGCTCAAGCTGCCGCCGGGATCGACCAGCCAGGAGGTACTCCCGTTCACCGGCCTGAAAGACCCGTCCGGACTGGCGGCCGACGAGCAAGGCGCTGTCTACGTCACCGACGGCAGCAGGGTGGTGCGGTTGGACGCGCGGTCGAACCAGCAGACCGTGGTGCCGGTCACCGGCCTCGGCTACACCCGGGGTGTGGCGGTGGACGACGCAGGCAACGTCTACGTCACCGACTACGGCAACGACCAGGTGGTCAAGCTGGTGCCGAGCTGACCTACAGGAACCCCAGCGCGCGCCTGCCGCTGCCGACCGCCGGGGTGGGGTCGGACTGCAGGGTCCGCGCCAGCAGCTCGTAGTAGACGTCGCGAAAGTCGGTGGTGGGCTTCAGGTCTCCGTTGTCCAGGTCGGTCAGGCTGGGCTCGTCGCCGTAGAAGCCGCCCCTGACCGGTGCGCCGGCGACGAACACGGGGCCGGCGGTGCCGTGGTCGGTGCCCTGCGACGCGTTGGCCCTCACCCGCCGGCCGAACTCCGAGTACGCCAGCACGACGACGTTCCTGCCGTACCGGTCGCCGGCCATCTGCTGCAGGAACGGCGTGAGCGCGTCATCGAAGGTCGCCAGCAGGCGCTGCTGCGTTTCGCGTTCGTCGGCGTGGGTGTCGAATCCGCCGAGTTGCACCGTGTAGACCCGGGTCGGCACCCCGGCGCGCACCGCGCCGGCAACCATGCTCAGCTGGGCGGCCAGCCAGTTGTGCTCCTCGCCGGTCGGTTTGATGTCCGCGAAGGTGGTGTCGGTGGTGCGGCTTGCGCAGTAGGCGGCGCACACCGCGGACATCGCCGGGGTGTCGTCCGGGTCGTCGACGCCCAGCGCCGCCTTGGTCGCGGCGAATCTGTCCGCCGACTCCGGCGCTGCGGTCGGGGAAAGTGCTGCGGCCGTGCATTTTTCACCTACCGCCAGCGGCGGCAAAACCGATCCGATGTTGACGGCGCGCAGTGGATCGTCGCCCGTGGCGTCGAGCCAGCGGCCGATCCAGCCCGTCGAGACGGGCTCGGCCGGCGAGGCTGTCTGCCAGATATCCATGGACCGGAAGTGGCTGTGGTCGGGCCGCGGGTAGCTGACTCCCCGCACGATGGCCAGCTTGCGCTGGTTCCACAGCTGGGCCATACCTTTCAAAGCAGGGTTGAGCCCCAGCTGCTGGTCAAGGTGCAGCACATCGCCCGGGGCATAAGCAAGTTCAGGGCGGGCGTCGTGATAAGCGTTGTCGGCGTGCGGGATTACGGTGTTGATGCCGTCGTTGCCGCCGTAGAGGGTGACGATCACCAGCACGCCCCTGCCGTCGGCCAGCGGTCGATCGTGGGCCGCCCGCAACAGGTCGGGCCAGCTGACCGCCACCGTCCCGGACAGCAGACCGGCAGCGCCCACCCCCGCGCTGGCGATCAGGAACTTGCGGCGATTCATGATGTCAAGTACTCCGGTGTGTTCACCGCCGCGGCCAGCAGCTGCACGGGCTTGCGCGCCAACGGCTTGAGTGCGGCGACGGTCCGATCCGACCACGCCCCGACGCCGATGAGATAACCCGCGGCGTCGATGCGGTCCTCGGCGGCGGCGTCCTCTATCGCGGACAGGTCACCGGCGCGGGCCAGGTTGCTCGCCGCGCGCAACCGCACGTCGGCGCTGGCGGTGGACAGCCACACCTGACCGTGAGGCCACCCGCCCACGTCCGGCGGGTAGAAAGGCCGCTGCCCCAGTGCTTTCAGCGTCGCGTCGGCGGTCTTGAGGCGTTTCGGGGTGTCGAGCGGAATGCGCAGGGTCCGGATCATTCCGACGAGCCACTCCACGGGCGTGTTGACGATCGCAGCACGGGCACCGAGGAACTCGTCGTCGGTGAGGATCGCCGTGGTCAGCGCCTTCAGGTCGCGGCCCGGGCCGTAGGCGGCGGCGACGCGGTCCAGTGCGGCTCTTGATGGCGGGTCGTCGGAAGCCAGCTGCTGCCACAGCCGTCCGGCGACGTATTCCGCCGACTTCGGCTGGGCCAGCACGGTGTCGCAGAATCCGGCCGCGTCGAAATCACCCGTGGCACCGAGCACCGTCTTGGTGGTGTCGTCGTGGCGCCTGGGCAGCATCGACGTTTCGCCACCCGGCTTGATCACCCAGCCGGTCAGAGCCCGGGCGCCGGCCCGCACGTCGTCCTCGGTGTAGCCGTTGCCGTGGCCCAGCGCGAACAACTCCATGAATTCGCGGGCCAGGTTTTCGTTGGGGGCCTTGGCGGTGTTCGTCTGGCCGTCAAGCCAGCGCAGCATCGCCGCATCGGTCAGCATCGCGTAGGCCAGCGTCCGAAAGTCGCCGAGTGCGAGCGTGCGCAGCTTCTGATTCTGCGCCGCCATGTAGTCGGCGACCCGGACCTTCTGTGCGGAGGTGGCGAAGTGGTTGTGCCACAGCAAGGTCAACTTCTCGTGGACCGGTTGCTCGACCGAGGCCATGCGATGCAGCCACCACGCCGACAGCTCGGACATCTGCTCGGATAGCTGCCGATTGTGTGCCTTTCGCGCTTCTTTGGTTGCGCCCTTGCCAGGCGCGCGCGGCACCTCGAAGGTGGGCATCGGCGTCGCGCGGGCCCCGGGGTCGGCGTCGGGGTCCGAATCCAGCGCCGCCGCAACGTAAGTCGGCCAGTCTTGCGCGACGACCGCGTCGACGGTCGGGCCGCTCACCCCGAACCCTGTGCGGCGCAGGATTCGGGCAGTGGTGATCCACCGGTCGGATTGCCCCGCCATGACACAACTGTGAACCGTGGACCTGGAAATTTGCTGAGGACACGCTTTGTTTGCCTGTGGATATCCGGAGTCGTGGTTTTGGGCCGCGTGCGAGGGTTGCGCGATGGGGGAGCCGTTCGTCGGCAGCGAGGCGTTGGCGCGTGGGGCAGTGAGTCGGCATCAGTTGCGGACGCGGTACACGGCGGTGTTTCCGAATGTGTATTTGCCGAGGCGGCCCGAGCCGACTCTCGAGCAGCGCATTGCCGCGGCATGGTTGTGGTCTGATCGCCAGGGGGTGATCGCCGGAACAGCGGCCGCCGCTCTACACGACGCCAAGTGGATCGACGACGACATCGCCATCGAGTTGCTCTACCCCAATGCCCACCCTCCGCCAGGTGCGGACGCGTCGTGACGTGTTGCTCGATGGAGAAGTCATGACCGTGGCCGGCCGCGCGGTAACCACACCCGAGCGCACCGCCTTCGACATCGGCCGGCGTGAGGCACCGCGCTTGGCGGTTGCTCGACTCGACGCACTGGCGCGCGCATCGGGATTCAAGATCGACGACGTTGCCTCCCTCGCCCTACGCCACCGCGGCGTGCGTGGGCTGCGGCGATTGGAGGACGTGCTCAACCTGGTCGACGCGGGCGCGGAATCTCCCCGGGAAACCTACCTGCGGCTGCTCCTCATTGACGCCGGCCTGCGCCGGCCGCAGACGCAAATTCCCGTCGTGACCGCGGTGGAAACGTACTACTTGGACATGGGTTGGGAAGATTGCATGGTCGCGGTCGAATACGACGGCGACCACCATCGAACCGATCCACTGCAATACCGCAAGGACATTCGGCGGCGGGAGACGCTCGAGCGGCTGGGCTGGATCGTCATCCGCGTGGTCGCGGGCGATCACCCGGTCGACATCCTGCGCCGGGTGCGTCAGGCATTGCAGTCGCGGAAATCGAGTGTGCACTGAGGGTTTTCAGTGTGAAGCCATGGCGGGAAAATTGCGAAAACCCCGCCCTACGTGCACAATCGACGCCCAGGATTCACACTCGACGCGCAAGGGAGCGGGCGCCTAGAACGTCGACGTGGGCCGCACCCGGTTGGCCATGTCGACCAGCGTGTAGCGATGCGCCTGCGTGGGCGCCACCCGGGCCAGCGCGCGCAGCGACGCCTCGACGCCGAGGCGCAGCCCGTGTCCGGTGAACGGGAAGCCGAGGATGTGGTTGGTGCTGGCCTCGTGGCCCGCCTCGAGCCAGTCCATCGCGCTGCCGAGCACCAGGGCGCGGATCTGCAGCACCCGCGGCTCGGTCGGCGGCAACGCCTCCACCCGCCGCGCGGCGTCGCGGATATGCTCCTCGGTGATCTCGCTGGTCGACCGGCCGGACAGCAGCGTCACCGCACTGGTAAGCCGCGCGGTGGTGAAATGCCTTGAGCTGGAGGGCACTTCGTCGAGGATGCGCACCGCGGCTTCGCGGTCGCCTTCGGCCGACAGCGCACGGGCCAGGCCGAACGCCGCCGAGATCACCCCGTCGTCGGTCTCCCACACCGTCTCGTAGAACTTGTGCTCGTCGGAGCTGCCGGCCAGCTCCGAGGTGGCCGCCAGCGCCAACTTGGGGGCCAGCTCGCCGGGGAAGGTGTCGAGCACCTCGCTGAAGTGCTTGCTGGCCGATTCGTAGTCGCCCGTGAGCAATTCGGCGACGGCGCGATACCAGACCAGCCGCCATCGCCAGCCGACCCGCTCCGCCAGGTCGTCGAGTTTGCGGGTGGCCTTGGCCACGTCACCGAGGTCGAGCAGCGCACGGACCTCCATCAGCGGCAGTTCGACTGACTCCGACAGATCGATCCCTTCCGAATCCAGCGAGCCGTGCCGGACCGCGCGCAGCGAGTCCAGCGTCTGCACCGGCTGGGAGAGCACCGTCGCCTGCAGCAGCGGCGCGGCGACGTCGGCCGGGTCGACCAGCGGCACCGGCAGCGCGGTCACGATCTCCTTGGCGGTCAGCTTCTCCGAGTGCACCTGGCCGTCCAGATACACGTCGGTGTGCGCCACCAGCAACTCCACCCCGAACGTCGAGCGGGTGCGGGAAAAGATCGTCGACAGGCCGGGCCGCGGCACACCGGTGTCGTGGGCGACCACCTCGCGCAGCACACCGGACAGCTGGCCGGCCATTTCCTCGGCACTGCCGAAGCGCCGCCGCGGGTCGGGGTCGATGGCGCGGCGCAGCAACCGGGCGAACGAGTCGTATTCGGCGAGCACCGGGTCGTCCTCGGGCAGCCCTTCGACGTAGCGCCCGTTGCGGGTGCGCAGCGTCATCGTCAGGGCCGCCAATGTCCGGCCCACCGTGTAGATGTCGGTGGCCACCGTCGGCCCGGTGCGCACGATCTCCGGCGCTTGGTAACCGGGCGTGCCGTACAGGTAGCCGAACGAGTTGATCCGCGACACCGCGCCCAGGTCGATCAGCTTGAGCTGCTCCTCGGTGACCATGATGTTCTCCGGCTTGAGGTCGTTGTAGACCAAGCCGATGGAATGCAAATACCCAAGGGCGGGAAGGATTTCCAGGATGTAGGCGATGGCCTCGGCCACCGGCAGGTTCACGCCCCTGCCCCGCTTGAGCGACTGCCCGCCGACGTACTCCATCACGATGTAGCCGACCGGGTCGCCGTGCCGGTCGGGATGCTCGACGAAGTTGAAGATCTGCACGATCGACGGGTGCACCACCTCGGCGAGGAACTGCCGCTCGGCCATCGCGATCGCCTGCGCTTCGGCGTCACCGGAATGCACCAAACCCTTGAGCACCACCGGCCGGTCGTTGACGTTCTTGTCGAACGCCAGGTACACCCAGCCCAGCCCGCCGTGCGCGATGCAGCCCTTGATCTCGTACTGACCGGCGACCACGTCGCCCGGATTCAGTTGCGGCAGAAACGAATACGGGCTGCCACAATACGGGCACCAGCCCTCCGAGAGGGCCTTGCCGTCGGGGCTGGAGCGCCCCACCGGCCGGCCGCAGTTCCAGCAGAACCGCTTGGACTCCGGCACCACCGGGTTGGGCATCAGCGCTTCGAGCGGGTCGATGTCGGGCACCCGCGGAATCTCCACCAGGCCGCCGCCCAGCCGCCGGACCGGCTGAGCCACTCGGGTCGTCGTCACCCGTTCCTGCGACTCGGTCTCGACGGTGCGGGCTGAGCTGCTGTCCTCGTCCTCGTCGTCGTCGAAGTGCGGCCGGAACAGCGCCTGGGTGGACACCGGGCGCATCTGCGCGGCGGAGTCGGCCGTCGCGTCGGGCGGCTCCGTGCCGGGGGAGACGACGTCGTCGTCAGGCTTGTCCATCAGTCCAGATACCTCGGGGCGGGTGGGGCCGGCGCCGGACCGAGCACGTTCAACCACTTGCGGTACAACGTGTTCCAGGTGCCGTCGCGGCGGATGCGTTCCAGGGTGCCGTTGACGAACCGGACCAGCCCGGTGTTGTTCAGGTTGACCCCGATGCCGTAGGGCTGGGTGTCCATATTGGGCCCGACGATGTGCAGGTACGGATCCTGCGACACCAGCCCGGCCAGGATCGTGTCGTCGGTGCTGACGGCGTCGACCTCGCGCTGCTGCAGCGCCACCAGGCAGTCGGCCCAGTTCACCACCTCCACGATCAGCGGCGGCGGCGCGATCTCGCGGATCCGGCCCAGCGAGGTGGTGCCCTTGGCCACGCAGACCCGCTTGCCGGACAGGTCCGACGGCTTGGTGATCGCCGAATCGCTGGGCGCCAGGATCCGTTGGTTGGCGTCGAGGTAGACGGTGGAGAAGTTGACCAGCTTGCGCCGCTCGCAGGTGATCGTCATGGTCTTGACGACGATGTCGACGAGCGACTTCTGCAGCGCGGTGATGCGTTCGGCCGACGACAGGATCCGGTATTCGACCGAGGTCGGGCTGCCGAAAATGTCGCGGGCCACCTCGCCGGCGATGTCGACGTCGAAACCGGTGATCTGGCCGGTGATCGGGTCGCGGAAGGACAGCAGGTTGCTGCCGATGTCGAGGCCGACGATCAGCCGGCCGCGGCCGCGGATGCCGCTGACCGCCTCGTCGGCCTCGGCCTTGGTGGCAAACGGCCGCAGGCTGGCGGTGACGTCGCAGTCGGCGTTGGCTTTCTCCGGCGGGCGCGGCGGCTGCGGCGGCAGCTCCTGCATGCCGGCCGGGGTGGGCGGCGGCAGCGTCGGCACCGGCGCCACCACCATCGACGCCGAGTGCCCGCAGCCGGCCAGCAGCATCAGGACGGCGCACAGGATCGCGAGCGGGCGTCGTCCGATGGCGCCGACCCCCAGGGCCCGGCTCCGCCGTGCTTGCGATCGCCGCGTCATCGGTACTCGTTCAGTCGGGGCCACAAGCCAAGTGCGACCGCGATGGCGGCGCCGAGGCTGAGCACCACGCCGCCGACCGTCGCGCCGGACAGCCCCTGGCGCGCGTTGAGGATATCGGTGCGCAGCTGGTTGCGGCTCTGCTCCATGGTCTTGCGCAGCGCCTCGTCGAGCTTGTCGAACGCGGGGCTGGAGTCGTCTTCACCGTTGCCGAGCGCAACCTGGGTGGCGGCCTGATAGTTGCCCACCGAGATGTAGGCGTTGATCCGGTCGTTGGCCTGGCGCCAGCGGGCCAGCAGCTGGCCCGCGTCGTGCAAGTCGGTCTTGTCGACTGCGTCGCCGCGGGACAGGTATTCGTCGAGCTGGGTGTGCATGGCGTCGATGCGTTGGTAGAAGGACTGCTGGCGGACTTCTTCGTCCCCGCGCCGGATCAATGACAGCGTCTCGTCGGCACGCGCCTGCTGGGCGGTGATCGACAGGTTGGTGACGGTCTTCAACGATTCTGCCGCAGTGTTTTTCGCGCTGCGACTACCCGAGGTGGAAATCGCCAGGGCCGTTCCAACCCACACCACCATAATGAGGATCGCCAGTGCGCCGACGACGAGACCGGGGTTGATGCGTCGTTTCGTACGCCGGGCCAGCCAGCGGTGCGCGAAGGCGCCGAAGATCACCGTGGTGACGACGACGAGGATCACCGGAGCCGGAATCTGAGTGGATGCTGTTGTCTCACTGTCCACCCGCTCGGAGGTCTGGCGGTAGAGCTGTTGGGCATCGGGCAGGATCCGCGACTGCATCAGCGCCGATGCCTCGGACAGATAGGACGAGCCGACCGGGTTGCCCGCCCGGTTGTTGGTGCGCGCGATCTCGATCAGCCCGGTGTAGACGGCCAGCTCGGCGTTGATCCGGCCCAGCAGCTGAACCAGCGGCTCGTCGGTCAGGCCGCTCGATGCCCGGGTGACCGCGACCGCGGCGTCGGTGATGGCCTGCTCGTAACGTTGCCGGACGGTCCGCGGCTCGGCCTGGGCGATGAACGCGGTGGCCGCCGCCGCGTCGGCCACCGACAGCGTGGTGTAGAGCCGGCCCGCCGCGAACGACAGCGGCTCGGTGTGATTGAGGACGGTGGTCAGCGCCTGCTGGCGCTGGTTGATGGTCGTCGAGGTGGCAAACGCGCTGAGCCCGCCCAGAATCGCCAAGATGACGCCGATGGACAGGATGCGGCCCGGTGTCGTCGAGATGAACCACCAACGCGGGTGCGCCGGTTCGATTGGCGACCGCGACCCCAGCGGCTCAGTCGACGGGTGCGCCAACTCAACGGTCACGTCTCTTCGGACCTCATCTCTTCGCTGTGTGTCGCACGAACTCTATAAAAGAAGTCTAAGAGTTTGTCCCGCGGATGCGGGGAAGCTGGGCCTTTGTGACCTGCTTATCCTGAACGCGTGCGCGGCGACGGCGACGGCTGGGTGATTTCCGACACCGGTGTGCCGTACTGGGGCCGGCACGGCGCGGCGGGTCTGCTCTTGCGGGCTCCGCGCGCCGACGGCAGCCCCGCGGTGTTGCTGCAACACCGTGCGCCGTGGAGTCATCAAGGCGGCACCTGGGGTCTGCCGGGGGGTGCCCGCGACAGCCACGAGACCCCCGAGCAGGCCGCCGTGCGGGAAGCGCTAGAGGAGGCCGGGCTGACCGGCGAGCAACTGGCGGTGCGCGCGACGGTCATCACCGCGACGGCGGGCGGCACCGACTGGACCTACACCACCGTCGTCGCCGACGCCGGCGAGTTGCTGCCCACCGTGCCCAACCGGGAAAGCGCCGAGCTGCGCTGGGTCGGCGAGGACGAGGTGGCCGACCTGCCGCTGCATCCCGGGTTCGCCGCCAGCTGGCAGCGGCTGCGTGCCGCCCCGGCGACCGTGCCGCTGAGCCCGGGCGACGAGCGGCGGCGTCACCTGCCGCGCACGGTCGAGATCGAGGCGGGGGTTTTCCTGTGGTGCACGGCGGGCGGCCCGGAGCACGCGCCGTCTCAGCTGTCCAACCGGATCAGCTCGCTGCTGCCAGCGCCGAACTGAGCCGTTCGGCGGCGGCGCGGGGGTCCTGGGCCGCGGTGATCGCACGCACCACCACCACCCGGCGGGCGCCGGCCTGGATGACCTCGGGCAACCGGTC
>Ga0209061_1005897_pt1 | contig 10310 bp, 7 predicted proteins | sample Coa_R1_10_FD_187157 | JGI IMG/M metagenome (GOLD analysis project Ga0209061, IMG submission 187157) | Surface soil microbial communities from Centralia Pennsylvania, which are recovering from an underground coalmine fire - Coalmine... | ecosystem: Environmental > Terrestrial > Soil > Unclassified... | reverse complement strand
TCGCGCTATCGCGCACCAGAACCTGCCCCGCGCCGTTCACGCCCGTCACGAAGATCATATGCGTCCCGGCAGGCGTCCAGGGGTACGGATTCGCGCCGCCCAGCGCCAGATCATGCACGCTGGCCTCCGTCACCGCGATCAGCACGGGATAGCCCCAGCTCACCCACGCCTTGACCTGGGCAATGTCGGGCGCGATGGCCTGGAAGTGCAATCCGATCTGCGCTAATAGCTCGTACTCCTGCTCACTAGTCATTCCAGCCGTGTTGTCGGCCGCGTCCGAACCATTGTACTGCGCGTACCATGCCTCTGCGTCGTTGATAACCTGCTGCACGCTCATCGTCGGCGTTGTGCCTGGCTTCACCATACTTTTCGCGATTGCTGCCGCAAAGTAGCCACATTCAAACTGACTCTTGCTTGGCTGGAATTGATCGGCTTCAACCGTATTGATCACTTCGCCCTTCCTATTTAATGCAACCATAGCATGCTCCTTAGTCGGCAGGCCCTCGCTGAAGCGGTCCTCTCTGCCGTGTTGTGTTTAATGCCCTTGTAATCCTAGTTTGCTCTCATACTCGGCCCGTTGCGCATTATAAGTCGCCTGATGTTCGACGAGCCTGCCGATAGACGATTGGCCGCTGCCGATGGGCGCGGGGGCGTCGCTGACGGTGATGACGTCGAGCAGTTGCAGGGCGGGATTGAGCGGGACGACCAGGCGCGTCTGGACCTGCGCGCGCTGCTCCGCATACATGACCAGGTTGGCGGCAATCTGGGCTTCGGCGGGCGTTGTGCTCTTGAAATCCGTATGGTGCAGCAACCGTTCGACGCGCATCTGGGCAGCGGCGGGATCGTCGAAGGCTTCGGCGGTAGTCAGCGCGAAGGTTGGCCCGCCACTCGGCGGCTTGCCGCTGGCGATGACGTGATTGGCGCGGTCGTAGTTCGCGCCAAACGAAACCTGCTCGATCTCGTTCTGATACGACCACACTGGCGCGTCGCCGCTCTGCACTTCGCGGATCTGCAAAGTCTCGTTCTGGTCGAGGAAGTAATCGAGGCCATAGGTTGTGCAGAGCGCGTCCAGGGCCTTGCGGTACTTCGTGTTGGCCTGAATGACGAAACTGGGCACCACCTGGCTCAACTGGCTGCCTCCGCTGATATTCAGGTTGAACAGTCCAGCCCGCGCGCAGACTTCCAGCAGCAACCATTGGATGGTCTGGCCACTGAACGTATTTTGCCAGCGCACAGTCCTGTCGAGCCGCTCGCTCAGATCCAGCCCGCTCAACTGGATGAGGTTCTCCGTAGGGCTTCTGACCATCGCCATCTTCATCAAGCGATACGCGCCGGTGCTGATCGTATCGGGCGAGCCGCTCACCGTATACCCCTCGCTCAGCTTGAGCATAGCGCCCGCAGTGATCGGCTGATAGGACGTACTACCCGTCAGGTTGACCAGTGAATTATAAGCGCCACCTTTATTATCAATAATCACAACAAGCTCTGCTGGCTTATTGATCTTCTCCGTACGTGTGTAGCTCAGGATCGCGCCCGACACGTCGAGGTACTGGCTCGCGTTGCTCTGGCTGAACGCGGGCGTGCTGAGCACTGTGCCCGGCGTGGCGAAGTAGTAACGCGCTCCTGAGTTGCCTGACTGTGGAGCAGCCAGATAGAAGAGATTGCCGCCATAGCTGCTGCTCACTTCGTGGATCGTCCAGCCGTCGCTCCAATGGACGAAATCAGCCGATTCGCGCACGCGGCAATAGTTGTAGACCGCGCCCGACAGGCTGCCGCCGTCCACCTCGGCGCAGACGAGATGATAGAGGCCGCCGTAGAACGAGAGGCGCGGCGAGATGCGATTGATCGCTGTGCTGGTGGCCGGCGCGATAGTCGTACCTTGCGTCCAGGTCGAGCCATTGTAGCTCGCCGCGTAGAGCGTGAAGCCATCGCTGTACGCAATGGCGTACTGACTGCCGGTCCAGGACACGGCCACGCCCGCGCCGTTCGTAGGATCGGCCAGCGTCCAGCCGCTGATCGCGCTCCAACTGCTGCCGTTGTAGATGCACACGCCCATCTTTTCGCCGCCGAAGACATCATACAGGAAGAATACGTCGTTGTTACCCGCGCTGCCAATACCTTTAGCCAGAGCGCTGCCAGGAGGCGAGGCAACCGTGACCGGCCCGCTCCAGCTCGCCCCGTTGTTCGTCGAAGTCCAGCAATAGAGAGCGTTGCCGCCCGTGCCTTGCTGCGCGAAGGCCCTGATGGTCCCTCCATTGTTCGAGACAGCGCACCCGCCATCCTGGAACATATTGCCGGAACCGCCTGAGAACGTCGTCACGCTCGACCACTGGCTCGCTACACTCGGATCGGTGATCCGAGCGTACTGGAAGCTGCTGGCGAAGCCTGTACCTCCGCGCGTGAGGTTGACGCGCACAATGCTGCCATCGCTCGCCACGCAGCAATCCGACCACATATCCGCCAGCCCCGGCGTCTGATATGCTGAAAGATGGACCGTGTGATCTTCAATGGTCAGACCAACGGCTGGCCGGCGTGTAAGCGAGGCCAGCGCGTTTTGCATACTCGCGTCAGTTGTGCGCATGGTTTTCTCCCTGTCTGTCGCCTATTGGATAAAACCGCGTTTCTATCATTTTTTCATCCAATAAACACGACAGATCTGCTAGCCGCTCTCTCCATCTAACAGAAACGTCAACAACTGCTCTTCCAGGCTGCTCGTTTCGGGCGCAAACTGCTGGCGCATCAGGAGCAGCCGCGCGAGCAGCGCAATATACTTTGCGGCGATATTAGCCGCGTGTACCGGTCCCACTTCCTCCGGCTCAACCGCTTCTAGCAGCCTGCTCGCCTGCTCCTCCAGACGCTCAAGCCACATATTGAGCCGCTTCAGCGCGTCCTCCCGCTGATCGGTGGCTGGTTGCTGCGTGTTTCCCATGATTAGCACCTTCCACATCAGATGACATACCCATAGGTGTAGAGCGTAACCGTGCAGTTGCCGCCATTGGCCTGGATATCGATCTGCCCGCTGGCGTTGAGCTGCACGATCCCATTGCCAAAGGCAAAGCCATTCGCGCGCGCGACTTCGCCCACTGTGCAGTAATCGATGGCCGGACTACGCCCGCTCGGCATAAGATTGATGTACGCGCCTACCGTCGGGCTGGTGAAGTACGCCTTGAACAGCGCGCCAGAAGCGCCCGTGGGTATGCCGCTCGCCCCACCCGCCAGCGTGAATGTGCTGGTATTACTGCTAGTGATTACCTGTGCGTTGATCTGCTCAAAGCCCGTCACAAAGGTCATGCGGCCCGGAGGCGGCGCGGGCGCGAGAGTATAGACCGCGATGATTACCGCGTCGCTCGGATTAGCCTCGTCGAAAAAGAGCACGGCGCAATCAGCCCCGGCTAGCGCGCTTGTTCCATCCACGCTGGTCGCTATCGGGACGTTCGAGAGCACGTAGCTCGTGGCCTCGATGATCAGCACCGTCGCGGTATACGTCGAATTATTAAAGCTCTGCAAGATGCCGCGCCTGATACTTTGTGTGACCGCCATGCTCTTTCTTCCTTCTTACATCGAACATCTATCGAATTTGCTCTGTGGATGCTGTGAAACGCATTTTCACAGCATCCACAGAGCAGATTCTCTTACCCATCGTTGGCATTCTGCCCAGGATAAGGCAGTAAATCAGCCGTAGTATAGGTATGCAGGCTGGCTGATGTGTAGTTCAGCCCCGCGACCAGTCCGTTGATAGCCGTCGCGCACTGACTGAGCGTACTGCTGCCAGACGAGGTAATCATGATGAAGATCCCGCACGCCGGTAAGACTGCATCCGCTGTATTTTGCACAATGCAGTTTGTGCGAGGATTCCAAAAACTTCCAATTGGGGCGGTCTCGCCTCCGTTATAGCGTGATCCGCTGTTCTGAATGGCCTCTTCAACAATGCTCATCAAATGCTTCTCCTTCTGTTGCAAGAAACGGCGCGCAAGCGGCGTCGCTTCATCGCGCTATGTGTGAAAACTACTCAATGAACTCTGCGCGGTTTGCACTGTCTGTGCGGCTTTGCCCTGCACCAGCGCGGCCATGATGTTGCTCATGAGGGCCTGAATGCCGGGCACAACATAGGGCGTGCCGGCTGCACTCCAGCGGTATTGATCGAGCGCGAAGGTGAAGGCGTGGCTGCCACTGGCAAACACCAGCGCTCCACTCGGCGCGATATACGTGGCGGTATGTTGCGTATCAGGATTGCCGTATTCGTTGAGCGGGCTGCTCTGCGCGATGAGGTGCAGGTTCGCCGGACTGCTCGCGAATTGCTTGTCGTACTCGAAGCCGATCAGGTCCGCGCCGTAGCTCTGGCCCGCAACCAGGCCCGTGCCGCCGAGATAGGTCTGGCTCGGCGTGGCTGCCATTTGCCAGGGCACCTTGACGCCGTTGTAGATCAGGTCGCTGAACATGATCCCACACAGCGCGGCTTCTGGCTGGTTTAAGACGGGATCGCGCCACATCGCGGTGACTCTGGTGTTGTCGACGCCGTAATAGGGGTCGTTGCTTACAGCTGGCCCGCCGCTCGTCTGGACTTTGTAGCACGTCACGGTGCGGTCTGCGTTGCCCGCGTGATCGCTCTCGAAGCGCATCTGCCAGTAGCAGGCGTTGGCCCCCAGGAAGGCTAAGCCCACGCCGCTATCTCTGGCCGCGTAGAAGGCTGCCCTGATTTCTTTGGTCCAGTATTCGTTGTGCCCCGCCGAGAGCACGGCGTTGTAGTGCTGCAACCACGCGCCGTTCTCGTGGACATCCTGCATGGTCAGATACGAGAGGTTGTAGCCCTGCCGCTCTGCCCACTTGATAAACTGGATCTCTAGCTGGAACAGCCCGCCGGTGCCGCCGCCGTTCCAGTCGGGCCGGTTGAAACTGACTTTGACGCCGGTGCCCGGTACGGTGTAGAGCGACCAGCCGCCCCAGTTGTTGTAGGCGGCGTCGGTGGTGGTGGGCCGGATGTAGGCGTAATCGGCCGGACGGTTGCCTCTGACTACGAAGCTGCAATACGTAGTCTTGCCGTTCTGGTCGGTCCACTGCGCCAGGTAGATGCCTGAGACGGCGTTGTTGGGCACCTGCCAGCTATACGAACTGGACCAGCCCGCCTCTAAGAGATGCGTCGTCGGGTCGCTGATGGCCGTTGGGCAGTTGTTCAGGTTGGTGCCATCGAAGTAGCCTTGCGCGACGCCGCTCTGCTGTGGGATCGCGGCGATGAGCCGCGCGCCTGTGCCCTGGTACCAGCCAAGGCGGTAGATGGCTCCGCTCCAGGTGGTGCCCGCGCTCTGCGTCGAGACGAAGAAGGTGACGGTGCCGCCTGGATCGATGCTGTGCTGGTCACAGTAGGCCTGGATTTGCGTGGTGGCCAGGTTGGGGCCCGGTATCCAGGCGGTGGTGCCGCTGTTCTGGTTTTCGGCTGGGATGGGGTTAGTCATGTAGGCGTTCCTCCGCTGCGCGTTTCGTTTCTCTGATGGCGACTGGCCCACGCTCAAGCGGCCCTCTCTGGTGGGTTGCTGTCCACGTTGCCATTAGCTCCTCTTTTCTGCTGTTGCGTCAGGCGAGCGGCCCACGCTCAAGCGGGGCAGGACCCGCTCAAGCGGCCCTCTCTGCCGTCGTTGCGTCGGGCGAGCGGCCCACGCTCAAGCGGCCCTCTCTGCCGTCGTTGCGTCGGGCGAGCGGCCCACGCTCAAGCGGCCCTCTCTGCCGTCGTTGCGTCAGGCGAGCGGCCCACGCTCAAGCGGCCCTCTCTGCCGTCGTTGCGTCGGGCGAGCGGCCCACGCTCAAGCGGCCCTCTCTGCCGTCGTTGCGTCGGGCGAGCGGCCCACGCTCAAGCGGCCCTCTCTGCCGTCGTTGCGTCGGGCGACTGGCCCACGCTCAAGCGGCCCCCTCTGCCGTCGTTGCGTCGGGCGACTGGCCCACGCTCAAGCGGCCCTCTCTGCCGTCGTTGCGTCGGGCGAGCGGCCCCCCGTTTACTTGTAGTCGATTTCGACCGTGATCTGGGCTGCGCCCACGGCGGTTGTATCGTTGTCGGCTGCGCCTCCGGTGATCGTCAGGCCAATGCCTGAGTTGAACTGGATGCCCGTTGTGGTGTGGAACCCGACACGCTGGCCCTTTGGCACATAGATCACCCGTTTGGGCGTACCCGATCCCGCCGTGGGCGCGCCCGCTGTGTCGTATAACTTCACCCAGGCATCACTGGCTCCGTTGTTGCCCAATTCGTAGCCATACACCTGTCCATTGCTGGCTTTGATGTTGTTGGCGTTCGTGCTGGCTGCGCTGATCAGGTGATAATCGCTGGTGCCGCCGGCCGCCTGGGGCACCAGAAAGGCGTTCGGGTTGGTGATCGGCAGGAAGGGCGCGACGGCGTACAGTTCCAGGGTGCCGGCCAGGCTCGCGTTCGACGTGAAGGCCGTCGCCCGCACGCGGAAGTATCTGAACGTGACTGGCCCGCACCAGATCTGCCCCGTGCCCGTCGTGCTGGATGCCGCGTTGTTGTCTACATACGAGGTGAACAGGATCAGCTTGACGGCCACCCAGTTCACGTTGTCGTTGCTCGCCTGGAACGAGAGCGTCGCGTTATACGTGCCCTGGATCTGCAACGACAACCACTTGTAGGCGGAGACATCCGTGCTGCTGATGAGGTCAGTATTCACCGCGTTGACGACGCCGGTGCCGTTGCCGATGATTTCCTGCGTCGCGGCCTTGACCGGCACGTTTTGATCGGAGGCAATGACCACGCTCGAACTGTTGGCGCTGCTCTGCTGCCCCAGCTGCGTCGCGTTGAGGATCGAGACGGCTGCCGCTTCTTCCGATAGCTGGATCGTGACGTTCGCGGTGCCGGAGGTGATCGGGTGCGCTCGCACGCGGAAGTTGGTGAAGCCCGCCACATTCACGCGCCAGTACCCTGGAGCCGTCGCGCTGCTGGCGATGGTGCCCGTGCCTTGCACGCCGCTCACGCTGTACCACGTGGTCCCGCCATCGGGCGATGCCTCGAACAGAACGGTCAGCGTGAAGGTGCCCAGGAGCTGCACCAGCGCCGTTTGCTGGCCCGTGACGTTGATGGAGACGGTCTCTCCATCGTTGGTGACGGAGCCGGTGCTTTGCGCGCTGGCGGTGGCTCCCAGCGAGACGAGCAGGTTGCCGTTGGCATCCAGGTTGAGCGCTTCTCCCTGGCCGGATGGGAGTTTGCCTCCCACCAGTTCGGAGCCATCGTCGTTCAGAAAGCCGGCCATGATTCTCCTTTATCTCCTTATATTCCCCGATATAACCCTCTGAAATCCAGAACCGCTCCCCCGTACTCATGCCTACATTTATAGGAGATTACGTCATTTGTGAAATTCAGTCCAAAGAGCGGCATATCCTGAATCAGCAGCACAGGGTTCACCTGCCCGCCCACAAAGCCAATCTCGATGGTATCGACGACACGTGGGTCGCAGGCCATGAACCATTGCGTGGTGTTCGTCAGTTGCGGCGAGACGATGGGCTGGACGTAGCCAAGCATGGGGTTGATGTCGTTATTCGCGCTGCCCGGCACGCCCGCGCTCTTGGTGGCCACCATCGCGACCCATTCAAGTTCCGGCGGCACAATCAGGTAACTCGGCTTGAGTCCCAGACGTTTGCCGGCGAAGTTCGTCTGCTCGCGCATGGCGGTGACGCCGGACTGCATGGCCGCGCTGCTCAAGCTAGAGCTGCCAAGATTGTTGTGCGGCGCTCCGCTGGTGAAGAGCGCATTGCCGTCGTAGATGTTGGGGTTATTCGAGAGGAAGCTGTACACGAACTCGGCCAGAGTGTAGGCCGCCGCAACCGCCAGCTTGGTCGGGATCTGCTTGATGGCTTGCAGGTCGTCATTGATAATCGTCTCTCTGGAGACCGTCACCAGATTGCCTCTTTTTGTGGGCACGTAGGTCGCCGCGCTATCGGTGAGTGTGATCGATGTATACGCAGTATCTTCCGCGACAGTCGAGAGGCTGCCGAAGGCGCCCAGGCGCACGCGAGATTGCTGCTTGAAATCCTTGATCGGCGCGATCACACAGAATTTTTGCCACTCTGCCGGCCACGCTTGATAGTCCTTGAGCAAGCGTTTGTTCATCGACGTACCGAGCAGATACGAGAAGGATGCTGTGGTGGTGTCGGCCTCGCTGATGCGCGTCATGGGCGCGGACTCGCTGACTCGAATGTCGCCGAGGGTCGAGCGATCGCTGAAGCTCGCGACCGATGAGTCGCCGGTGACTCGGCTGTAGGCTTCTCTGATCGAGGTGAAGCCTCTGATGTTGCCGAGTCGCGAGGTGTCGATGTCGAGACCGAACATGCGATCAAAGGCAGCCTGAACTTTCTCGGCTTCGGTAATCATCTGACCAATGGCCGGCTTTTCGTAACCGTGGTCGCGGATCAGCCCGGCGTTACTCATCTCGGCCAGCATCGTTTGCATGCTGCTGATCTCGCGCTCCAGTTCCTGAGCCTCGAAGATGCGCCCGGCGTATTTCGCGCGGATGGCAGTCTGCGCGGCCTGCGGCAAAATGCTTTCCATCAGACGCCGCTCAAGCAACAACGCTGCCCGCTCAAGACGCAGTTCATTCAGCAGCGTCTCCGCCTCGTTGATGCGCGCCAGCTCGTTCTCGGCGCTCGCTCTCAATGTTGCGACCGGGTGCTGCCAGTCTCGCTGCTGCTCAAGAATATTCTGAGCAGGCATGTTGTGAGGCGAGAGGGTTGCTTTGTCCACCGCGCCAGACGCTGCGCCCCTGCCCTTCTCCGCGTGATCTTCGGAGACGCGCGCAAGGGGCGTCGCTCCATCCAGTGTATCCTCTGGGTCCATGTGTTCTCCTTCATGATCGTGTAATATGCGCTGGAACGCTCCGCCCGCGCTGGCGGCTGTGACGACATCACAGCTATTGAGCTTCAGAACCTTCTCGACGCGACGCGCCTGCACGTTCGGATCGTGTTCGGCCACGCCGAAGATGTCGATGCTCACGCCGACCAGATCGGGCTTGCCGCACTCGACCGCTTCCTTGATAATCGACCACAAACGCGTCTCGGCCTCGAAAATGTGCAGCGTGGCATCGACGCGGCCCATTGGCGTCTCTGGATCGTGATTGAGATACACCGCGTCCTTGTAGAAGCCGACCATATCTCTGACCGACCTGGTTGACTGATCCGCCGGTGTGCGCCCGTGATCGGCATAAGCCCGCGCACCCTCGATCAGATGCGCGATCTGCTGCAAAGCATTCTGGTCATAGTAGAAGCCGTTGATCGACTTGCCGCCCTTCACGACGGTTACGCGCACATCGTGGCCCGGCTCGTTGAGCGCTCCGCTCTCCAGGATCTGGCCTACGATCTGAATGCTTTCCTGCGCCCGCGTCATCCAGGCTTTCGGGAGTGCATCAGTCAAGCCTAAGCGTTTGGCAATGCTGATCAGTTTGCGTTTTACCGCGTCCGGGTTCTGCGCCTGACCAATGAGACGCGCCGCGTCTTCCACATCCGAGGCGTCCTTGATCGGATAGGTCTTATTCGGCCCCGCGAAGTTCTCAGGATGCGCCTTGAAGTACGCCTCGCGACTGGCCGCTGTCCACGTTGCCACTTAGCGCCTCCTTCTTGCTGTTTCGCTCGGCGACAGGCCCACGCTGAAGCGGGGCAGGACCCGCTGAAGCGGCCCTCTCTGCTGTCGCTGGCAAGCCTGCCGGGTTGCTGTCCACGTTGCCACTTAGCGCCTCCTTCTTGCTGTTTCGCTCGGCGACAGGCCCACGCTGAAGCGGGGCAGGACCCGCTGAAGCGGCCCTCTCTGGCGGTTTGTTGGTGTCACTAGCCTTTCTCCTCGGAGTCAAGCCCTAGCTCCATCATGCCCATATGCCGTTCCCGGCGCTGGTTGTCACCGCCCTGCTGCATCCACAATTCATTGGTCGAATCAGCAGGGATCGCGTTGTACGTTGGGTCGCTGTGCATCTCGCCCAGGGCCCCATCGGCCAGGTCGCCCGGCCTGTCCTGCATGTGAACCTCTGGCTCTAAAGCAGGCGCTTGCAGATCAGGCAGGGCAGGATCAGGCGTTATGGCTGCCAGCATACCCAATCCCGCCGGGTGATCGTACTCGCCCAGATCAGGCGCTGCCGGATCGGGGGCCATCGGGTCCGTATTCCATGCCGCGATGGTTGTCAGCCCGCCGGGCTGCGCGAAGTCAAGCAGATCGCCTGTTTGCGGATCAGGCTCAAGTCCGTGAACGTAATCGAGGCCGGGTTCGCTCAGATCGCTCGCCTGCAAGCGCGGCACGCTCATATCCGGCGCGCGAAATGTTGGCTCGATGACGC
>Ga0209061_1005895_pt1 | contig 10312 bp, 9 predicted proteins | sample Coa_R1_10_FD_187157 | JGI IMG/M metagenome (GOLD analysis project Ga0209061, IMG submission 187157) | Surface soil microbial communities from Centralia Pennsylvania, which are recovering from an underground coalmine fire - Coalmine... | ecosystem: Environmental > Terrestrial > Soil > Unclassified... | reverse complement strand
TTCCCGGTCGGCCATACGCTCTTCATGGGTTTCGGCCGGTGCCGATGGGCTTGGATCAGGGAGATTTACTGTTTCCTCGTTCATAGACGCTGCACTCCTTGTTCATAAAAGTTACACCGCGCGACCCTGTTTTGCTGCGGGGTGTTGCTGCCATAGAAGCCTTGTGAGAAACAAAAACCCTGCCAACGCCGTCCTCAAAGGGAAGACGCCGGCAGGGTGGAATGTTCTTTTTTTAGTAGGTTCCGGTGTTGCGGTTTGTTAGCAAACGGTAGATTTCGAAGATGAGCCACAGAAGCAGCGCTGCCTCGATGATGAGGAAGAGGATGCCTCCTAGGCCTGCAAACACGCCGATCACCAGCTTCCAGATCACTACCGCGATCACGATAGCGACAATCAGCATGAGTATCCGATACATTGTGTTCTCCTTTTGACCTCAATACTTCTATTTATGAGTGTCTACCTGTTGGACGATATCCCCATCTCTTATGTTCCACTCAACTACCGCCGATCTGATGCAGGGCAGGGTTACCCTGCCCCTGGAAGGGTTTGGGTCAAGGCGCCTTGCTGTTGTGTCGTTAGGTGAGGGGGAGGGCGTCGGCCTTGAGGGGAAGGGCGTCGGCCTTGAGGGGAAGGGCGTCGGCCTTGAGGGTTGGGGAGGGGCTTGAAGAGCCGGCGCTACGCCTGTCCTTTCTAGCGAAGGCGCCTGTCATTTCGAGCCGAAGGCGAGAAATCTTGTGTTTCAATCCCCACCGGTTCTGAGGGTTGGGGAGGGGCTGCAGAAACTGCCAACTGCTTCGGTTCTAGAGCCCATTCGTGGAGCAAGCCGACTTTGCCCGCCCCCTATCCCTTCCTTTCGTCTTGCAGACAGCAACGCAGCGGCCAGAGAGATAGGCTTTGAAAGAAACGGTGCTGGCCGCTGAGGCGTTTATTGTGTCTTACTTGTTGAAGAAAGGGGGCTAGTGTGGTTAGTGTCCAGATGACAGCGTATCAAAGGAAACCGACAATGAACTTGCCGGTCTCCTTCCCCTATAGGGGACATCGGCGCCCCATGTCACCTCGAAGCGAAGCTGAGAGGTCTTTACGTTTAGTCTTCACTGAGGGAGGGCGCCCTACCCCTGTGTCGGTCTTGAGAAAGTGCCGTGCGCAGTAGCGTCGGCCCTGATTTGAACGCTGCCCTCCCATTAGAAACCTGATCGATGGAGTCTATAACAACTATAGAAATGTGTTACTTTATTTATAATCACTTGATCTACCCCATTGCCTTGCTTTCTTGCATCTGAATATGTTTTGTGGTAACATTAAAATGTCAGTTCATCGCATTTTCTCTATAGCACAAAGTTATAGAGAGAACAGATACTCAAGGATCGGAGGAGAACCATGCAACGCCAAGTTCAAATCAAGGTAGTCTCCTATCGCTTCGTTGCCCGATGGCTTCTTTGGGTCATCGCGCTAGCGCTTGCTTCCTTCCTTACAGTGCCTTTGTGTAAGGCTCAAGAGCCACCTCGAGCCATGAACCTTAAGTTTCAGGCCGATGTCGCCGAAAACGGCAATGCCCGTATCTACGCAACGATCACTTTTAGCCCACCCTCTTTCTATGATGTTATCAAAATGGTCTATCCCGATCTCTATCTTCTGTTTCGTGACCTCATCTCTAACAACCACGCAAATTGGGAGGTCAACCGAAACACGGTTAAGATCACCGGAGACGATGCGAACCAGGCTATCCACATGAGCGGCGAAGTTTTAGGTTTTTCCGTTTGCCGCGATCAACGGTGGGAAATCTCCTTAACAAAAGGCGAAAACCTGGTAACCCAAGTCGGTAACAAGCTCTATACGACCTTCTCGCAGGTCGAGGAAAACGGGATGTTGGCCACCGGCACCGCTACCTACATCCTTCCATCGAATGCACAAGCGATCAACTTCGATGCCGGAAACAAACTAACCTACCATATTCCAACCCCCCACTACGCTGGCAAGCCGCAATTGCAGTATAACCTTGTTTACCATGATCGGATTATGTCCTGCGTCTACAAAATCTATGCGGACCCGACCATCGGAGGAGGAAGATATTGGGTCGCCAAGTCCGTTGTCACCAACACCGGTAACGCCCCCATGTACGACGTAAAAATCTACTACAGTCTTGGGGAATATGCCGACGAGTGGACGCCGGAGCCTTATTCCGTTATTCTGCCCGGTGGCTCGGTGGTAGATTGCTACTATCCCCTCATCTCTTCAAAGGTGGCGACCTTCAAAACAGAAAACCCCGCGCATCTTACCGTTCGCTGCCTCTACAAGGATGCTGCCGGACATGAGCATGAGGAAGACCACACCAAGCTCGTTACGATTATGGGTATTAACCAACTGGTCTCTTCCAATCTCACCGCCTCGGATCGGCAGCAGGTGAACCCTATCGGTGCCTGGATGGACATGACGAATAACATGCCTCTTATTGCCGCTTATGTCACCAAAACAGACGATCCCGTGAAACAGCTTGCCGGCTATATCAGCAGCACAGCAGGAGGGGTTGCGGCTAACAACAGCGACAAAGACGCCATCACGTGGCTTAAAGCTGCCTACGATACGGAAGTCGCCAACAACATCGTCTACCAAACCCCTTCCGGATTTTTGGATGGCACCCAGTTCGTCCAGGACATCAAGTTTCCACGCGATACCTTAATGGCAAAATCGGGAACCTGTATTGACCTTGCCATTCTCTACGCTTCGCTTGCCGAAGCGGTGGGGTTGCAAGCCTACCTCATGGTCGTTCCCGGCCACTGCTTTCCTGTTATCAAATTACCGAGTGGTCAACTGATCGGTGTGGAAACAACCGGCCTTCGGGGCGGAGATAACGCCGTAGGCTTCGCCGATATTGTCAAACTAGGCACACAAGAGTTCGTAGAGCACGTTAAGGATGGGAGATACCATCTGGTAAACATTGATGAGGAACAGGGAGAAGAGCATATCACCCCGCCCGAACTTCCACCGGTCGGCAACGATTTCCTCGCCAAATGTGGCATCCAAGAGGTGCACTATGTTGCCGGTGGGAGAGAAGCGAACCCGCCTGAACAGCATCCGCAACAGCCCAACCCAAATCCGCCTAACGTTGCCAACCCTCCTGAACTGGCGAACCCGGTTAACGCAAAAAGCTACAGCGGAACGTGGAAGGGGTATTGTGGCAACAACGCCCTCACCATGCACATGAGCGATGACAACGGCGTCGTGAGCGGCGATCTCAACATAACCCTTCCCGATGGCGAGCTGTTCCAAGCCAATTTCCGCAACGCCCATGTGAAGAACGGCGAGATAGAAATCTACGCGCGGGGCACCTATAACGGTCATCCCGTCTCCGTGCACATGAAAGGCAGGCGAGAAGGCGGAAAAGTATCGGGCAGCATCACCCTCATCGATCGCGGGCCATTGGATGTTCCTGTTGATTCGCACACCTTCGTTTGGAAAATGGTTTGTGTGGATACCGGTGATAGCGACGGAGGCAAATAGTTGTTTTTGAAGCCCGACTGCGCTCTAGAGGCCTTCAACCAAACGGCCTCTAGAGCTTTTTGTTTTTGTTCTTTATCTCCTCGCAGAACGGACATGGCCCTACCGACCTGCAGTTTCATGCTCATGGTTCTCTATGCCGGATGATTTTCTACAGAGAAAGGGCTATAATGCATAGGCAGAAGCGTGAAGACGACGCTTCTTAACCACCTCAACATCCAATTCCGTTGCGACATCTCCTTCAGGAACAATTCGCAACAGCCCGTCCGTCATAAAAATGGCAATTTCAAAAACTACAAAAGCAAAGGAGTAGATAAATGAAGAAGACACTGTGGACCGTGGTGTGTGGTGCCCTTGCTTTGGCTATGGGCACGGGGGTTTGCCATGCCCAGCGCATGGTACCGGTAGGTAACGTTCCCGAAATCTCCGATACGTCCCCTACCTGGTGGGCCATCGCCGGCTATAGGATCGTACACATCACCCAAAGCGACGGGCATTTCACGCCCATCATGCGCACCGAACTGTTCGATGCACGCACCGTTGAGATTCTCTCGCGCACGCAAGTTCCTCCCTTGAGCGCCTCCGACGTAAAGGCAGTGGGCAATGCGGTGCTGGTGCGTGGCTATCTTTTAATGCGTGTGACTCCTCAAGATGCGCGCGCCGCAGGAACGAGTGTGACCGCTTTGGCGAAACAGTGGGCTGCCTCGGTGGCACATGTTCTTCCGCGCATCGCTCCAACGCCGAGCCGCTTCGGAATCTAGTCTCTTCTTCCATGAAAACCCAAGGGATGTCACTTCTAAGTGACATCCCCATTTTAACCTCAAAAGGTAGTTCAAAACGCCTTACCTCATCTCAACCGCCTTAAGTCTCTTGCCTGCCTATTCGGCGCTAGAGTTAAATTGCACGATCTTCTCCCAATTTAACGTGCCATCGGCATCCGCAAAGTCGTTTAACAGATCGCGCGTGAAACGATTCACTGCATTGGCCCACTCTTGCTGATAGCGTTCCCGCTGCTTATCGGGATAATCGCGCATCAGGCGCATCAGTTTGAGGTAGAAGTCGGGATCCCCAGTTATCTCTTGCCAAAAAGCTTGACCGGAAACAATGCGATATCGCCTTTTTGCAGTCGGCTCCATCACACGCTGGCCATAAGAGCAACCTAATATCGGTTCAAATTGCTTCCCGAGATTTTTCAAATGCTGACGGAGACGATTTTGTAGCTCTTGAAACTCATCGTTCATCCGAGCGGTTTGACTCGCGTTAAAAATATTCGGCCCCGATTTTACAGCAATGGCTTTGTATGTCTTCTCCTCTTCCATTTCGATATCTATCCCTGTTGCACCCGATTTTCTTCCACGGCTCACTGCCAGAGCAATAGGTTCTACAAATGCATCTCCGAAAATGGTCTCGTCAGATGCTTGGGTATGGATATCCAAAATATATTCGACTAATTCAGCAGCTGTTCTCAGACCAATAGCACGCATGAGGTAAGGGTTTTTGCGCTTAAGAACCTCTTTTAAGTGAAGCCGCGATAGATTCGCTATTCGCCTGTTATAGAACTCATCAAGATACTTAATCCCTTACACGCGATGACCACTAATACACTTGGAAAAAGGTCTCGCTCTCTCCTATCGTGTACAGATTCGGTTCCGCTGCCTCTTTGGCCACGCGCTCATTGGCCAGACGCACATACTCCTCTTTGATTTCGATCCCGATATATCGGCGATCCAAACGAACACAGGCAACCGCCGTTGTGCCAGACCCGATGAAGGGGTCTAACACCACATCGCCCACCTCGGTAAACAGCTTGATGAACCAGGTAGGCAGTTCCACCGGAAACGTGGCTGCATGGTAGCGATTATAGCATTCGGTGGCCATATGGAGCACATTATCCGGATAAGCAAACTCACGCCCAATCCAGTTGGCGACCCGCTTACCAAAACCGCTGCCAACCTGAGAGGTGAATCGGGTGAGATCGTTCTCCCCAAGCTTCTTAAGACGTTCATGTTTCCAATCCCCCATCGGCACCATCACCGCTTCTTGAAACATCTTGAATTGACGCTGCTTTGTAAAATGGAGGAGGCGTTCCCATGCGTCCCGAAAGCGATTGGGCCATTTGCCCGGATAGCAGTTCTTTTTATGCCAGATATACTCTTCCGTCCAAAGCCACCCCTGCTTGCGCATTGCAAGAATCAGCTCGAGCACATAGGTATGCCGCTCGCCGCCAACCACGCGCTCCTTGATGTTCAACACAAAGGAACCGCTCGGTTTCAAAACGCGCTTTAGCTCGGTCGCAATGGGCAGAAACCATTCCACATAATAATCAGGATGAATGCCACCGTAAACCTCTTTACGCTGATCGGCATAGGGTGGCGAGGTAATGATGAGATCGATGCTCTCATCGGGTAGCTGCTTCAATAGTTCGCGACAATCCCCGTGGAGAATGCGATTTAGGAAGGGAGTGGATGGAGTTTGCTCTGCATCGTACATATCCACAAGTATACCAGCTAACGGGTATGGGAAGCCGATTCTGACCTAGGAGGAAGAGCGCCCTGCTCCGGAAAATCTTGCTGTTTTCTGGGTACCCCTGTATCGGCCTTGAGGGAGAGGTACTGAGGGGGAGTGGATAGGGGTAGGGCTGTGGAAACTGTCAATCTCGAGGTTCTAGAGCAAGTCAGCAAAGCAAGTCTGCCTTGTGCGCCCCCTATCCCATCCTTTCCCCCGATTCGGGAGAAAGGGGGCGGTTATGTTGAGTTTCCGAAGGAAAGCTAATCAAAGGAAACCGCTAGTGAACTTATTGGTCTCCCCTCTCCCTGATAGGGGGAGGGGTGGGGGCTTGCAGAGCCGAAGGCGATTGTCATTTCGAGCCGAAGGCGAGAAATCTTAAGTTTCAATTCCCTCACGGCTCTAGAGCCAGTCAGCATAGTAAGCCTATCTTGCTCGCCCCCTATCCCGGCCTTTCGTCCTCGCGGACAGCAACGCAGCGGCCAGAGAAAGAGACGATTAAGAAAATGATCCAGGCCGCTGAGGCGCCCACCGCAAGGTGCCCCTCTCCCAATTAGGGAGAGGGGGAGGGCGTCAGCCCTGAAGAGCCAATGATGCGACTGTCCTTTCGGGCCGAGAGCGAGATGGACAACTGTCATTTCGAGCCGTAGGCGAGATGAACAGCTGTCATTTCGAGCCGAAGGCGAGAAATCTTAAGTTTCAATTTCCACTGGCTTTGAGGGAAGGGGTGAGGCTGTGGAAACTGTCAATATCGAGGTTCTAGAGCAAGTCAGCAAAGTGAGCTTATCTTGCTCGCCCCCTATCCCAGCCTTTCCCCCGATTCGGGAGAAAGGGGGCGGTTGTGGTTAGTTTCCGAAGGAAAGGTTATCGAGGGTAACCACCAATGAACTTATTGGTCTCCCCTCTCCCTGATAGGGGGAGGGGCAGGGGGGTGGGGGCTTACCAGCAAGTCTGCCTTGTTCGCCCCCTATCCCTTTGCTCGCCCCCTATCTTCGCCTTCGAGCTTGCAGATAAGAGGAAAAGGCGTTACGCCTCCGCCATGCCGATAAAGATCGTGCCTTATCTGGTTCCTGAGTAGGCCGTTGTTCGATCTCCCGGTCTAAAGCTCTCAACGAGCCTATCTAACAAGAGACGACGCACATCGAACGCCGAATCGGAGGTACGTCCACTCACCACATAGCCCATACCATCGTGCACAAAGGCGAGAACAACCGATTCGATGCGGCGACCGGCCGGGTCGGTAGCCTCGAAGACAAGTCGTACGGCCGGTTCTCCACAAAAGGTGATCGAGTCGCGCGAGATCGTTTTGACGTCCTTATAGTGCTGGGGAATATCGGCTTCGACATCCTCCATAAGCGTTTCCGCCGTTTTGTTCGATGCGGACAACATGGCGACCCCTAGGCGCTCGATGCTGTCCTCTTCAGGCTGGAAGAAGACCAGACCATGAGGAATACCATCCGGCGTTTTTATCGGATAGGCTTTCCAGCCTTTCACATAATCCACCGTCCAATCTTTCCCGGCACGATATACGGCCAATGGCGGCATGGTAAACACCTTCACCACCACAGAATAGCGGGTGTGAAGCCTCTGAACGGCGGGTTTGCCGGAGCCGGGCGGATTGTTTACATGGTAGTAGTCATCAAGCACATAGCGTGTTGTCTGAAGAGGACGGTCGGTAACCTGTGTTTTGCCTGTAACGACCACCCCTTTGCCAAATCGCCCTCCCGAAAGCACCACCTTATCGCCGGTGATATACCACTCGAGCTTGACAGTTTGCCCCTTTACAACCACCGTGGGGGTCGCCGCAATGCCCTGATCGGCCCAAGCGAGCGGTGTGGAAAGGATGGGAGCGAGACAGAGTAGAAGCAGTGTTTGAACTTTCATGAGCGTGTTTCCCTACACAAAGAATCTTCCGAGCGAGTAGTTATTGGATTTCAAACGCCGGAGCGCACGTGATGTGACAGTGGCTAGGTCTGACCTCCGTTGTCTCTTCTTTTTACCATGAGGGCAGAAGCTTGATCAAGCGGTTTTAGCACGATCTCATCAATGTTGACATGGGGTGGACGCGTTGCCGCCCAGACTACCGCATCGGCGACATCCTCGGCTGTCAGGGGCTTTAGGCCCTGATAGACCCGTGCCGCGCGTTCCACATCGCCCTTAAACCGCACGAGGCTGAACTCCGTTTCCACCAGTCCTGGAGCGATCTCGGTAACCCGTATAGGGCGTCCAAGCCACTCCATACGCATAACCTGTGTTATGGCACGCACGGCAAATTTCGCTGCATTGTAGCCCGCGCCGCCCGGATAGGGTTCGCGCCCGGCAATGCTGCCGATGTTGATGACATGCCCGGCACCGCTTGCTTCGAGTTTCGGCAAAAGCTCACGGGTCATGCGCATTAAACCGAGCACGTTGGTGCGGAACATCTGTTCCCAATCCTCATCCTTTGCCGATTCGATGGGGTCTAGCCCTAAAGCGCCTCCGGCGTTGTTAACTAGCAAATGAACCTGTTCGACATGGCTGCAGAATTCACGAATACTTTGAAGGTCGGTTACATCGAGGTAGAAGCAGCGGGCGCCAAGTGGTTCACCCACTTGCTGCAATTTTTCCAAACGTCGAGCGCCCAGAATGAGCGCAAAACCGGCCCGATGCAAGGCCGCAGCCGTCGCCGCCCCTATCCCGCTGCTTGCGCCGGTAACGACGGCGACCCTTTTTTCACGATCGTTTTCCATGGCCTACAGTTCGGAAACAAGCTGTGTTAGCGTAATGAAGCGCGCCCCCTTCTGTTTAAGATAGGCGATCACGTGAACGAGATTTTCCCGATTATCCACGCAATCCGTCATTCCCAAAACCAAAATGTCGGAGAGAGTGAGGTGGGCGTCTATCACGGATTTAAGCGCGTCGAAGCCCTGGTCAATATAGCCGCGCACACCGTTCACATGGGCTACCGGAGCGATCCATAGTTTGGCCTCCCCCTGTTGATAAGGGTGGGTATAGGACGGATGGTAAGGGGAACGAGGAGTGTCTTTGGGAAGCTCGGCGCTGGAGCCGGGGGTCGAGTCGATGAGGATTCCGATATCCTCCAAAGCTTTAATGTCGCCGGCCTCTAAGTCGCCGTTGGCAGCTCGAAAGGCGGTCGGCTTGATGGAGAACTGTTTTAGGATGTCTTTGCCCACGCGGATGAGGTCACCACGGTCTACAGTGTTGGAAGCACCGGTATCGAAACTGAGGAAAAGCCCAAGCTCGTGCCAAGCGGGAATGCGATGTAGGTATTCGTTGTGGTAGAGCTTCACATTGCTCATGGGATCGTGCTCACTCACACCAAGCAGCCATGTGCAGGGGACAACAGCCTGTTCGGTGGCCTCCACAATGCCGGAAACATAGCATTTGCCGTTGAGAGCACAGGTGCAGTCTACGGTAAGCGCGACAATGGGTCCTGGCATTTCTCTCTCTCCTTCAGGATAAGGATGGACTTTCTGAAACTCGATGCGAACGCCGAATGGCTTTTCTCGGCATTCGTGGCTTTTGTTCACCAACGGCTTTCAAGAATCCTTCTTTTTGCAACCCTGCCGGATACCGCCCTTTCCGAAAGAAACTCATCTCTGAGAGGCCTGCCCTAACCGCTTCCCGAAATCGTACACAACCCCAAAACCACTCCCATCCGCCCTTAGCCGATACACCACTCCCTCACCACCAACACCTCCACCCTCCGTCACCCCATATAACCACTCGCTGCCCAACAACACCAAGCCACCTAAACCCGTCCAACCCTCCCTATCTACCCCAAAACTATGCAACACCCTATAACCCTCCCCACCTACTCCCAACACAAACACACATCCCCCACCTAACCTCCCTCCCTCACTACATACCCCATACAACTTCTCACCCCATAACAACAAGCTCCCCAAAGCATGAGAACCTTCCACACCACCCGTAAATGTGTGCAACACCCGGTAGCCACTCCCATCCTCCCTCACTCTAAACACCACTCCCATCCCATAACCACCACCCCCATACGTCTCCCCATATAACCAACCCCCCAAACCTAACACCAAACCACCATAAGGATGGCTCCCATCCCCATTCCGCCCTAAACCGTCCTCTGCACTAAACTCATGCAACACCCGGTAGCCACTCCCGTCCTCCTTCACCCCAAACACCACTCCATTCCCATAAACACCCCCTCCACTCGTCACCCCATACAACCAACCTCCCGACCCCTCTACCAACTCCACCAACAACGGATAGGCTCCATCCTTCCCCCCAAACGAATGCAACACCTGAAAGCCGGTGCCATCCTCTCTTATCCGAT
>Ga0209061_1005894_pt1 | contig 10312 bp, 8 predicted proteins | sample Coa_R1_10_FD_187157 | JGI IMG/M metagenome (GOLD analysis project Ga0209061, IMG submission 187157) | Surface soil microbial communities from Centralia Pennsylvania, which are recovering from an underground coalmine fire - Coalmine... | ecosystem: Environmental > Terrestrial > Soil > Unclassified... | reverse complement strand
CGCCAGCGCCTCTTGCGGGGCCTCGGTGAGCAGCACGGCGTGCACCTCGATGTCGCCATCGGGGCGTGGTAGGCCGAGCACCACCGCGTCTGTGATGCTCGGCTCCTGGAGGAGCAGGTTCTCGATGTCCTCGGGGTAGACGTTCTCGCCGCTGGGCAGCACGATCAGGTTCTTCTTGCGGCCGATGAGGTACAGTTCCCCGGCCCGGAGGCGGCCCAGGTCGCCCGTGCAGTACCACCCGTCGCGGAAGGCGGCGGCGGTGGCGGCGGGGTCCTCCCAGTAGCCCGGGGTGATGTTGGGGCCCCGCACGAGGATCTCCTGGTCCTCGGCGATGCGCACTGCGTTGCACGACAGTGGCCGCCCCACGGAGTACGGGTTGCGGCGCTCCAGCGAGTTGGCGGTGATGGCGGGAGCGGCCTCGGTCGTGCCGTAGGCGTTGATCACCTTGATGCCCAGGTTCTCCCACTTGCGCCACAGCCGTGGATCGAGGTAGGCGCCGCCGCTGGCGAACCACTCCAGGCGGCCCCCAAGCCGCTCGTGCACCGGACGGAACAAGCGCCGCCGCGCGGCCAGCGGCAGGTACGGCGCGACGCGGTGCAGCCAGCGCCACACGCGCTCGCGGCCGCTGCGCCGCACCTCGCGCTCGATCGCCTGCATGAACAGCTGGAGCACTTGCGGCACCACCAGCATGCAAGTGATGCGCTCGGCGCCCAGCGCCTCGAAGATCGTCTCGGGCCGCAGCGTGCCCAGGTATACCAGCGAGGCCCCGCCGCTGAGCACGGCGTTGAGCCCGACCGTCTGCTCGAACATATGGCTCAGTGGCAAGATCGACAGCAGTCGGTAGCGCGGCTCGCTCTGCACCACCTCGAGGATGGCGCGCACGTTGCTGACGATGTTGCGATGGGTGAGCATCACCCCCTTGGGCACTCCCGTGGTGCCGGAGGTGAACACCACCACCGCCAGGTCGTCGGGTGTGGCCAGTGGGCGCGGGGTGGGCAGCGTGGGGTCGAGCGGCGGCAGGTCGGCGAAGCGGACGGCCGGCACGGTGGAGGCCGGCTGCTGGGTCGGGCCCACGATCTGGAGCTTGGGCCGCGTCTTGGCGACCACGCGGGCCACGAAGTCGGGCGCGCTGCGGAAGTCGAGCGGCACCACGATCGCGCCCACCAGCAGGCAGCCGTAGTAGACGCCGCCCCAGATGGGCTGGCTCGGTCCCCAGAGGATCACGCGGTCGCCGTGCCCGATGCCCTGCGCCGCCAGCCAGCGCGCGACCCCCGCCGCGTAGGCCACCAGCTCGTCGTAGGTCCAGGTGAAGCCGCGCCGCGGGTCGCGGAGCGTCATCGCCGGCAGCGCGCCGAAGCGCTCGCGCGCGCGCAAGACGATCTCGGGCACCGTCTGGACGCTCGGGTCGAGCGCCATGCCGTCTCCTTACTGGGGGGAGCGCGGCCGCCGGGCGCTGCTGGCCGGGCGGCCGGCGCGGCGGCGGAGGGCCCCTAGGTTTTCTGGCCAGCATAGTGCCAAGCCTCGGCGGGCGGCACAAGGGGATCGTGCCTCGGGGGGGCGAGCCGGTTGGCGGGCCGCGCGGGCGTGCTGGTACCCTGTCCGGCGCTGATCTTTTGGCCGCCCGCCGTCGCGGCTCCGCTAGCCACGAGCGGTGCTCGGGCGGCCGGGCCCCACGAGGCTTTCTGAGAAGGCTGCCTGCAGTTCGCTGGTAAGGCGCGGTGCCATGCGGATCGTCGATCTTACCCGCCCCCTGCGCCATGGGCTGCCCGTGTACCCGGGCGATCCACCCGTGCGGGTCGAGCCTATCGCCACGGTGGAGACCGACGGCTACGCGGTCGCCCGCCTCGAGCTCAGCGACCAGGCCGGCACGCATGTCGAGACGCAGGCGCACTTCCTGGCGGGCGGGCGCACGCTCGATGCCGAGCCGCTGGCGCGCTGCATCGGCCCGGCCAGCGTGGTCGACGTGCCGTGCGGCCCGATCGGCGTCGAGCACCTCGCGCCCTACGCCGCCCACATCGCCGCGCGGCCCTTCCTGCTGCTGCGGTCCGGCTACGGCGACCGCGTGGCCACTATCGACCCTGGCGACCCGCAACGGCCGCGATTGGCGCTCGAAACGCTGGCCTGGCTAGTGGCGCGCGGCGTGCAGCTGCTGGGGCTCGACTGCTTCGACTTCGACGCCGATCCTGGCTATGCGGGGCACCGCTACCTGCTGGCGCGCGACGTGCTGGTCGTGGAGGGGCTAGTCAACCTGGCCGCCCTTCCGGCGAGCTGTATGCTGTATGTGGTGCCGCTGCTGGTCGTGGGCACGGGCGGCGCGCCCTGTCGCGCGTTCGCGGTGCTTGATGAGTAGTGCGTCGCTAGGTGAGCGCGCGTTCAGGCGGTGGGAATCTGGACCTCGCCCGCGGCGACGGCGGCCCAGAAGGCGCGCCAGGTCCCCTCGGGGTGCGTCCGCTTCCACTCCTGGAACACGTGCGAGATGATCTCGATGGTCTCCTCGGGCGCCGACGGATCGCCGCAGCTGGGCGCGACGTTATCCCGGCCCGCTGGCGGCTCGGCGGGTGGCTCTTGCGCCATGAGTCCCTCCCGCCCCATGATAGCCGCAACCTGCAGCGCGCGCAGCCCACGCGGGCCCGGCGCGAGGATCTTAACCGAGTCGCTCTCGGCCTTATCCCCCAGGGTGGCGAGCAGGGGCGGGACAGACGAAGCGCACCGCCCGCGCGGCGACCGGCTCGGTGACGAGGAGCGGAGGGTGGGCGAGCTGACCCTGGACGACGTGCTGCGCATCCTGGAGCTGATCGATAAGAGCCAGTTCGACTACTTCCACCTCACGCTGGGCGACCTCGAACTCACGGTCAGCAAGCACGGTCTACCGGTCACGCGGGGGGAGGAGGAGCGCGGGGCCGCGCCGCCTCCGCCGGCAGGGCCAGCAGTCGGCGTGGCCGCTACCGTGGAGCCGCCGAGCGGGCGCGCGAGCGGCCCCACCGCCCCGGAAACGCAGGCGGAGCCCGGGGCGACCAGGGGAGCGGGCGCGGCCCCGCTTGGACAGGCGAGCACCGCGCCCGCCGCGGAGCTGGTCACCGTGACGGCTCCCATGATCGGCACGTTCTACCGCGCACCCTCGCCCGAGGCGCCGCCGTTCGTCGAGGTGGGCAGCCACGTGGCGCCTGATACGACCGTGGGGCTCATCGAGGCGATGAAGGTGTTCACCAGCGTCACCGCGGGCACCGCCGGGGAGGTTGTCGAGATCCTGGTGGACAGCGGCCAGTTCGTGGAGTACGGGCAGCCGCTGCTGCGCATCCGGCCAGCGGCCGCCGGGAGCGGCTGATGGCGCTGCGGCGCGTGCTGGTGGCCAACCGCGGCGAGATCGCCGTGCGCATCATCCGCGCCTGCCACGCACTGGGCCTCGAGGCGGTCGCTGCGGTGTCGGTGGCGGATCGCGACAGCCTGCCGGCGCGGCTGGCCGACCGCGCGGTGTGCATCGGCCCGGCGCGGGCCGCCGACAGCTACCTGAACGTGCGCGCCCTGATCGCGGCGGCCCAGGGCACGGGCGCCGACGCGCTGCACCCGGGGTACGGGTTCCTCGCCGAGTCGCCCGAGCTGGCCGAGGCCTGCGTGGAGCACGGCATCGTGTTCGTGGGGCCCAGCCCGCGCTGCCTGCGCGCGATGGGCCACAAGCTGGAGGCGCGTGCGCTGGCGCAGCGGCTCGGCGTGCCCACCGTGCCCGGCTCGCTGCAGGCCGCCACGCTCGACGAGGCGCGCGCCCACGCCGCCGCGCTCGGCTTCCCGCTGCTGCTCAAGGCAGCGGCGGGCGGCGGTGGCCGCGGGATCAAGATCGTCGCCGACGCGGCCGCGCTGCCAGGACAGTTCGAGCTGGCCGCCGCCGAGGCCCGCGCGGCGTTCGGCGACGGCACCCTGTACCTCGAGCGCTACGTGGCCAACGCGCGGCACGTCGAGGTGCAGGTGCTCGGCGACCGCTTCGGCCGCGTGATCGCGCTGGGGGAGCGCGACTGCTCGCTCCAGCGGCGCTACCAGAAGCTGGTCGAGGAGGCGCCCGCGCCCGGCCTGGCGCCGGCCACCCGCGCCGGGCTGGCCGAGGCCGCCCTGCGGCTGGCCACCGCGCTCCAGTACGAGAGCGCCGGGACGGTCGAGTTCCTAGTCGATCGCGACACGGGCGCGTTCTACTTCCTGGAGATGAACACGCGCATCCAGGTGGAACACCCCGTGACGGAGATGGTGTACGGGGTCGATCTGGTCCAGTGGCAGCTGCGCATCGCGGGCGGCGAGCCGCTGGCGCCGGAGCTGGCCGCCGCGCGCCCGAGCGGCCACGCCATCGAGTGTCGCATCAACGCCGAGTCGCCGGCGCACGGCTTCCGCCCCTGCCCGGGCACCCTCACGCGCTGGGAGCCGCCCGCCGGGCCGGGCATCCGCGTGGACACGCACTGCTACGCGGGCTACACGGTGCCGCCGTACTACGACTCGCTGCTGGCCAAGCTGATCGTCCACGCGGCCGATCGCGCGGCGGCCGTGGCACGGCTGCGCGCGGCGCTGGACCGGTTCGTGGTCGAGGGGATCGACACGACCATCCCGTTCCTGCGCGAGCTGATCGGCGATCCCGACTACGCCGCCGGCCGCTTCAACACTCGCTGGGTCGAGCAGCGACACCTGGCGGCCGCGGGGACGGCGTCTGACGTTCGGGCGGGAACGGGAGGAGGCGCGGATGCCACCGACTAGCGAGCGCGCGGTGCGCTTCGTGGACACGACAATCCGCGACGGGCACCTGTGCCTGTGGGCCAACAGCATGCGCACCGGCATGATGCTGGCCATCGCCGACGACCTCGACCGCGCGGGGTTCGAGGCGATCGAGTGCATGTACACGCACCCGAAAAAGGCCGTGCGCGAGCTGCGCGAGGACCCCTGGGAGCGCCTCCGGCTGCTGCGCGCGCGCATCACGGCCACGCCCCTGCGCACGATCATGGGCCGCTTCCCGCAGTTCGAGCTGGCGCCGCCGCTGCTGCTGGAGCTGCGCGCGCGTTGCGAGGCGGCGGCGGGCATCCGCCAGGCGCGCATCTCCGACGAGTGGAACCAGGTGGCCGGATGGGCCTGGAAGGTGCGGCTGTGCCGCGCGGTCGGGCTCGAGCCCGTGGTGAACCTGATCTTCTCCGAGTCGCCCCGCCACACCGACGCTTACTACGCCGAGCGCGCGCGCCAGCTCGCCCAGCTCGGCGTGTACCGCGTGTGTCTCAAGGACCCGGGCGGCCTGCTGACGCCCGAGCGGCTGCGCACGCTGCTGCCGGCTATCCTGGCCAACGTGGGCGACACGCCCGTGGAGCTGCACGCGCACTGCACCACGGGGCTGGGGCCGCTCAACGCGCTGGAGGCGGTCAAGCTCGGGGTGCGCACCATCAACGTGGGGCTCCCTCCCTTGGCCGACGGCGCGGCGCTGCCCAGCGTGTTCCACCTGGCGCACAACCTGCGCCTGCTGGGCTACGAGCCCGTGTTCGACGAGGCGGCGGCGCGGGCGGCCAGCGAGCGGCTGGAGCGCATACGCCAGTACGAGCGCCTGCCGCGCGGCGCGCCGGCCGCCTACGACGCCGCGTGGTATCGCCACCAGGTGCCGGGGGGCATGATCTCCAATATCCGCCACCAGCTGCGCCGCGTCGGCCTGGAGGACAAGCTCGCGGCGACGCTGGAGGAGTGCGCGCGGGTGCGCGAGGAGTGGGGCTGGCCGATCATGGTCACGCCGCTGGCGCAGTTCGTGGGCAGCCAGGCGGCGGTGAACGTGATCGTGGGCGAGCGCTACCGCGAGGTGACCGACCAGACGATCCTGTACGCGCTGGGCCACTGGGGCGGCGACGAGGCGATCGCGGCGATGGACCCCAACGTGCGCGACCGTATCCTGGCGCGGCCCCGCGCGCGCGAGCTGGCGGCATGGCGGCCGCCTGAGCTGACCTATGCCGAGCTACGGGCGCGCTACGGCGGCCCGGGGGTGAGCGACGAGGAGCTGCTGCTGCGCTACGAGGTGGGCGAGGAGGAAGTGGCGGCGCTGCGGGCGGCCGGCCCCCCGCGCCGCTACGAGCACCTCAGCGCCGCGCAGCCGCTGGTGACGCTGATCGCCGAGCTGGCCCGCCGCAGCGACCGCCGCTACATCTACCTGCGCAAAGGGGCCCTGTCCGTCACCCTCGCGCGGCGCAGCGAGTAGGCTCCTTACGGCCGAACACTTCCGGTGGTCTGGAGTACGACAGTAGGATCAGCGGGTTAAGGCCAAGCAAGCGTGAGGGGGACAGATACTGGAAAGAGGGCCATCTACGGCTGCAAGCGGCGCTGCAACGCATCCACCGCGTCCGGGAGCTCGCGCCATGAGCGCAGGCCGCCATACACATAGAAGTCGGGCCGCACGATCACCGCGACACAGCCATGCTCGTCGAACCAGCGCGTGTACTTGCCTTGTAGGTCCTGTACGCCTGTTGCCCCAGCTCTTCGGTCGATACGGACTAGCAGACCTCCGATGTGCTGCCAGAAGCAGCGCTGGCTTGCGGACAGGCTGTCTTGAGGAGCACCGTCAAGAGCCAGCATGACGAAGCCGCGCCCAACGACGTCGTCGAAGAGGCCCTCTCGGTCCCCGCTCCGCACCCGTGCCTGAATAAATAGCTCGCCGGCCCCGGGAAGACTGCGGTCGATGATACCAGTCTCTAGCCGCGGGTACTCGATCCGCTCTACCGCGGCCTCCTGCCCTTTTGCCATTCGTTTTCCTATTAGCTCGGCATCGCGCCGGCGTGCTGCCTCAGGATCGCGCATTGTTTGGATTTTCCCGAGTTCGATAGCCGTGAGGGTAATAGCGCGAACATGGGGCTCCCGCTCACTCATGTAGCTGTCGAGCAGCGCCTCAGCGGCTTGGCCTTTCAGCACGAGGTCCAATTTCCATGCTAGGTTGGCCGCGTCACGAATGCCCGAGCACATGCCCTGTCCGAGAAAAGGAGGCATCTGATGGGCGGCATCACCGACCAGGAACACACGGCCGTCCCGCCAACGCTCGGCAATCAGGGACTGGAAGGTATAGCTGACGGAGCGAATCAGCTCTAGATCGTCCGGTGTCACCCAGCGGCTCACGCGGCGCCAAACGTTGGCCGGCGCGACGGCTTCCTCGACGGTTTCGCCGGGCAGGATCATGAAAGAGAAGCGGCGGTGTGCTGGCCCCAACTGGATCATCACGCCTGGCTGGGCGGGATCACAGAGCTGACGGGCAAGCGGCAGATCTACCGGACGTTTGATTTTGAAGTCGCACACCAGCCAGCGCTCGCGAAAGCCAAGATCCTCACTCCGAATGCCACATGCTTGGCGGACGAAACTGTTTCCTCCGTCGCAGCCGAGTAGAAACCGCCCGCTTACTTGTTTGCGTTCACCTGTCGGACGAAGTCCCACGCCTTCGACTCGCTCGACCGTGACGTCGACGCGGTCGGCATGCTGGACCAATTCGATCGCCCGCCACCCCTGGTGGATCTCCACGGTATCCAGGCGTAGGACTGCTCGGTGGAGCGCGTCCTCCAGCGTGGGCTGGTACATGAGGTAGTTCTCCGCCCAGCCAGAGATCGACTCCGGGCTCATGACATGCTTGATGAGCAGATCGCCGGCACCATTCACCCACTCGTAGGTGGTCCACACGAGGGTGCCTGGTAAGATATCCTCGACACACCCCAGGGCCTGCAGGACCCGCATCACCTCGTGATCAAAGGTCGCTGCGCGCGGCAAGTTGTAGAAGGTCTGGTAGCGCTCGAACACGGCCACGCGATGGCCGGCCCGTCCGAGCAACGCTGCTGCTACCATCCCCACCGGGCCGTAACCAATGATGACGACGTCGTATATTGGCGTCATATCAGTCCTCGCGCACCCAGGGGAAGACTCGGCGGAGCATGGCAACGCCTGGTAGCCGGGCATCGGGGTTCGCCCGGTAGTAGCCCGCGAGCGCGAAGGAGAAGACATTCATGATCACCGCATAGACAGCCGCCGGTACAACCGCGAGAGGGCCAAAGTTGGCGGCAGCGAGCACCGCGACCAACCCGGAGTTTTGTGTCGTTGTATCAAACATGATAGAGCGTCGCTGTGCCTCGCCTACTCCTGCTAGAGCACCGACAAAATATGCAAGAACGGCGGCAATACCGACTTGAATGGTGCCTGCTAGCGCCACTAGAGGGATGATCTCCAACTGGCGCAACAGTACGGGAACAGCGGGCGCCAAGATGGCGGGAAATACCGGCCAGAGGCAGAGCACCCCGGCGGCTGGCAGGACGGGCTCGATGTATGCGATCTGCGGCGTGGCCAGTCTCTTGATTATCAACGCGGCCAGCACAGGCAAAACAGCGAGCTGTGCTGTCTGGACGACCATCTCCAACACTGGCACCTGTACAAAGGCCCCGGCGAAAAGCCAAGTAACCAGGGGGAGTAGTAGCGGAGCGACGAGCGTGTCGACGGCCGTAGCACTCACGGTTAGTGCTGCGTCGCCGCGTCCTACCCACGTCTGGATCGCACTGGCGGCGCCGCCGGGCCCAGCCCCCTGGAGGATCTGGCCAACGAACAGGGTGGGGTTGTTCATGAGGAGGATGTAGACCAGCATTCCGGCGATCCAGGCGGCGATGGTAGCAACCAAGTAGTCACTGATCAGAATCGTGACGATCCCGCGTGGTTGGCGGATAACCCGCAGAAAGTCCCTGCCATCCAGAGTCAGGCCCATCGAGAAAATGGACAACATCACCAGGTAGTTAGCGTACGGATTGAGCGCCCGGGCCAGATCAGTCGCGATGAAGGAGAAGGCGAACAGCAGGATGGCCCAAGCCCCAAACCCGACGACGACGATGCGGTTGAGCCACTTCACCAGAAGGGTGCTCGCGAGCGGGCTTGGGCTGCGCTCGTGGGTGGCGGCCAGGGGGTGTGCGTGCATGGCATCCTCCTCTCACGTGCCTCGCGCTTGGCGGCGGGGCGAGTGCGCCAGGTGTCGCGCGCCCTGTATTTACCTCATCTTTTGAGTAAATCGTGAGGCACAGTATAGGGAGTCCCCGGCCGCGGGTCAAGCGGTTGGGGGCTGCGGGCGGGCGCAGGAGATAATCGTAGGGGCACCGGCTACTGCCATGGCAGCCGGGCTGGGGGCAGACGAAGCATGTCCTTGCGTCATGCCATCCTGGGCGTACTCAGCGCCGAGCCGATGACTGGGTACGACCTGGTGCGCTACATCGACGAGTCCGTTGGTTACGTCTGGTCGGCCTCGCAGAGCCAGGTCTATCCCGAGCTGCGCCGGATGGAGCAGGCCGGGCTGATCCGGGCCGCAGTCGCCCAGCGCGGCCAGCGGGCCGAGAAGCGTGTCTACTCCCTCACCGAGGCCGGGGAGACGGAACTGCGGCGCTGGGCTGCGGACCTGCTGGCGTACTCCCCGGACCGCGACCCGCTGTACCTGAAAGCCCTCTTCTTCGACCTGGTGCCCTTCGCAGCCGCCAGGGAGCAGCTCCGGGCACACATCGCCCACTGGTCCCGTCGGTTGCAGCAGTGGCAAGAGCGCGCCGACTTGATCCGCGCACGGCGACTACCGCTTCTCCGCAAGCGCCTGGAGCAGCGCGACCCGGCAGAGCACGAGGCGATCGTGGAGTTCAAGGCCTGGGTGATCGAGGGCAAGGTCGCCCGAGCGCGTATGGAAATCGAATGGGCCCGGCGTGGGCTGGCGCTGATCGACTCGCTGGAGGCGCGACGCCTAGCGGCTACAGGCACGCCAGAGAGCCACCGTCCGGTTGCTGCGAGCGATTCTAGCCCCACGTCTCCTCGTCCCGGCGGTAAGCGCGTTCGCGGTGTAGGTATATGACTCGGCTGGTCGCTAGGTAGCCCGTAAAACAGCACGGCGACAGGCCAGCTCCTCGTGCGCGACGGGGGCAAGGGGCCCATGGCGCTCGCTGGTAGCTGCTACAATTTCGGAGAGCCTATCCTCTGACTTTGACTTGGAGTACGCATGCGCGGCAGCCCCCTGAGCGGACCGGCCCGTGGGCCATGGTCCGTGGCGCGGCTGCAGCGCATTGGCAACTGGGGGCGCGCCGACGAGGCCATCGGCCGCCGCTGGGAGGCGGTCGGCCTGGAGGCGCTCGCCACGCTGCTGCACCGCGAGCGCCAGGTCGAGGGCGTGCCGTACACCCCCGCGGCAATCCTCGCGCTGGCCGCCGACGACGCCTTGCGCCAGGAGGTCCACGCCTCGGGCCTGCCCAACCCGGACGCCGCGCTGCTGGGCCGCCGCCCCGACAGCACGGCTGTCATCCAGCCCGTCGATTTCAAGTGGTCGCTG
>Ga0209061_1005891_pt1 | contig 10319 bp, 11 predicted proteins | sample Coa_R1_10_FD_187157 | JGI IMG/M metagenome (GOLD analysis project Ga0209061, IMG submission 187157) | Surface soil microbial communities from Centralia Pennsylvania, which are recovering from an underground coalmine fire - Coalmine... | ecosystem: Environmental > Terrestrial > Soil >... | reverse complement strand
CGCCAGACGGCGGCCTGCGCGATGCCCGCCGCCGCGAAGCCGCGGTAGGCTGTGCCGATCCCGCGGCGGCGGGCCCGCGCTTTGGCACTGGGCGCGGATTCGGAGTATGCTGCATTGGCGCCATCCGCGATGAGCGGCGCCCAGCGCGCCGTGTGACTCACGGGTGGGGATGGAGCGACGGACTCCGTCGGCGGAAAAGTCACCAGCAGGGCTTCCCGCTGGTGTGGCCCGGCGGCTTCGGCGGGTCTCCTAGATCACGAACCACATGCGAAGGCTTAACGACTGTGCGCACTTTCAGCCCGAAAGACAGTGACATCACGCGTCAGTGGCACGTCATCGACGCGACTGACGTTGTGCTCGGCCGCCTGGCCAGCCATGTGGCGATGCTGCTCCGGGGTAAGCACAAGCCCATTTTCGCCCCGCACGTCGACACCGGTGACTTCGTCATCGTGATCAACGCGGACAAGGTTTCCCTCAGCGGCTCGAAGTTGCAGCAGAAGCACGCCTACCGCCACTCCGGCTACCCGGGCGGACTGCGCTCGGTGAGCTACGCGGACCTGATGGCCAAGCACCCGGAGCGGGTGGTCGAGAAGGCGGTCAGGGGGATGCTGCCGAAGAACTCGCTCGGCCGCAAGACGCTGAGCAAGCTCAAGGTCTACGCGGGCCCGACCCACCCGCACCAGGCACAGCAGCCGAAGCCGTACGAGATCTCGCAGATTACCCAGTAGTGCCGCAAGGAAGCGTGAGGGAAGAGACCGTGGCCGAGCCCACTGGCGTAGAGACACAAGCAGACGACGCGGCTTACTTCGACGAGGAGTACGCCGGCGAGGGATACGACGCGGAAGTTCCGTCGGAGTACACCACCGAGTCCACGGAGGCGGCGCCCCGGGCCGCGCGCCGGCCGGTGGTGACCGGCCACGCCTCGGGCACGGGCCGCCGCAAGGAGGCCATCGCCCGCGTCCGGATCGTCCCGGGCACCGGCCAGTGGACGATCAACGGCCGGTCGCTTGACGCGTATTTCCCGAACAAGGTGCATCAGCAGATCGTCAGCGAGCCGTTCGTGACGCTGGGCGCCGAGGGCAATTTCGACGTGATCGCGCGTATCACCGGCGGCGGCGTGACCGGCCAGGCCGGGGCGCTGCGGCTCGGCCTGGCGCGGGCCCTGACGCTTGTCGACCCGGAAAACCGCCCGCCGCTGAAGAAGGCCGGCTTCCTCACCCGGGACGCGCGGGTGAAGGAGCGGAAGAAGTACGGCCTCAAGAAGGCGCGCAAGGCGCCACAGTACTCCAAGCGTTAATCGCGCCGACTGGTACCCTGACCCGACATGGGCCGGATGTTTGGTACGGACGGTGTCCGGGGCATTGCAGGGCGTGACCTGACCGCGCGGCTCGCGCTGGACCTGGCCGTGGCGGCGGTGCCGGTGCTGGCGCCCGCCGCAACGCGGCCGGCGCGCCCGGTGGCGGTGATCGGCCGGGATTCCCGGGCCTCCGGCGACTTCCTCGAGGCCGCGGTCGTCGCCGGGCTGGCCAGCAGCGGCGTTGACGTGCTCAGGCTCGGGGTCATCCCCACTCCCGGCGTCGCCTACCTCACCGGGGCGCTTGACGCCGACTTCGGCGTGGTCCTTTCCGCGAGCCACAACCCGGCGCCGGACAACGGGATCAAGTTCTTCGGCCGCGGCGGGGTCAAGCTCCCGGACGAGGTGGAGGACGAGATCGAGGCGCGGCTGCGAGCCGGCGCCGGGGGCGCGCCGGACAGCGAGCCGTCCTTCGGCCGGGTCACCGACGCGTACTCCAAGCACGAACTCTACCTCGACCACCTGCTCGCCACGCTTCCGGCGCTGCCGGACGGGCGCGCCCCGCTGCACGGGCTGCGGGTCGTGGTGGACTGCGCCCACGGCGCCGCCTACAGCATCGGGCCGCGGGCGCTGCGCCGGGCCGGCGCGGAGGTCGTCGCGATCGGCGCCGCCCCGGACGGGCTGAACATCAACGCGGGCGTCGGATCCACGCACCTGGAGACGCTGGCGGCGGCGGTCGTCGAGCACGGCGCGGACGCGGGCCTGGCCTTTGACGGCGACGCCGACCGGTGCCTCGCGGTGGACGCGGACGGCAGCCCCCTCGACGGCGACCAGATCCTCACCGTGCTCGCCTCGCAGCTCAAGCAGGCCGGGCAGCTCACGGGCAACGCCGTGGTGGTGACGGTGATGTCCAACCTCGGCTTCCACGACGCGATGCGCGAGGCGGGCATCACGGTGATCCAGACCCCCGTCGGCGACAAGCACGTCTACGCGGCCATGCAGGACGGCGGCTACGTGCTCGGCGGCGAACAGTCCGGGCACATCATCCAGATGGATCACGCGACCACCGGCGACGGCGTGCTGACCGGCCTGCACCTGCTGGCGGCGGTGAACCGCAGCGGCATCCCGGTGTCCGCCGCCGCCAAGATGATGACGAGGTACCCGCAGGTCCTGGTCAACGTGCACGGCGACAAGCACCGGGCGATGGCCGACCCGGCGCTGGACGCCGCGGTCAAGGCCGCCCAGGGCAGGCTCGGCGACGCCGGGCGCGTCCTGCTGCGGCCCAGCGGCACCGAGCCGGCGATCAGGGTGATGGTCGAGGCGCGGGAAAACGGGCTGGCGGAGGACATCGCGGGCCAGCTCGCGGAGGCGGTCCGCCGCGCGATGCGATGATCGTCGGCGTCGGCATCGACGTTGTCGAGATCGCCCGGTTCGAGCAGGCGCTTAACCGTACGCGGCGCCTTGCCGAGCGGCTGTTCACCGAAGGAGAACAGGGCCTGCCCGCGCGGTCGCTGGCCGCGCGTTTCGCCGCCAAGGAGGCACTGGCCAAGGCCCTCGGAGCGCCGCGCGGGCTGCTGTGGACCGATGCCGAGATCGTCACCGGGCCGCTCGGCAGGCCCGAGCTCAAGGTCTACCGCACGGTGGCCGAGGCAGCGGCGCGGCTGGGGGTACGGCGCTGGCACGTGTCGCTCAGCCACGACGGGGGCATCGCCACCGCCGTCGTCCTCGCCGAGGACGAGGGGGGCAGCGCGGGCCTCGGCTGGGTGTAAGAGCGGCGCGGCTTCCGACTGCGCCGCCGCTGACCGGGCAGACTATCCAACGTGCGAGACGCTTACCAGGTAGGCAAGATCCGGGCGGCGGAGGCCGCCCTCATGGCGCTGGTCCCCGACGGCACGCTCATGCAGCGGGCGGCGGCGGGGCTGGCCTCGGTCTGCGCGGCCGTGCTCCGCGCGGGCCCGGGCGGGGTCTACGGATCCCGGGTCGTCGTGCTGGCGGGCACCGGGGACAACGGCGGGGACGCGCTGTACGCGGCGGCGGCGCTCGCCCGCCGGGGCGCCGCGGTGACGGCGATCCAGGCGGGGCCGCGCATCCACGCCGGGGGCGCCGGAGCCCTGCGGGCCGCGGGCGGCAGGATCATCCCGGTGATACCGCCCCGCGCTCCGGATGACACCCGGCCCGACGCCGGCGGCCGGTACGACGCCGGGCACGGCGTGCGGCAAGCGATCGGGCGTGCCGACCTGATCGTCGACGGGATGCTCGGCATCGGCGGCAAGGGCGGGCTCCGCGAACCGTACGCCACGCTGGCGCAGCTCGCGGCGAACTCCGGCGGCACCACGGTCGCGGTTGACCTGCCGAGCGGCATCGACGCGGATACCGGCGCCGTCGAAGGGCCCGCGGTGCGCGCCGACGTGACGGTGACGTTCGGGGCGGTCAAGCCGGGGCTGCTGATCGACCCGGGAGCGCTCCACGCGGGGGTGGTCGAGCTCGTCGACATCGGCCTCCGGCCGCACTTGCAGGGTCCTCCCGACGCCTCCGCCCCGCAGCGCGAGGACATCCGCGCCATGGTCCCGCAGCCGGGCACGGAGTCGAACAAGTACCGGCGGGGTGTCCTCGGCCTGCTCACGGGCAGCGACCGGTTCGCCGGCGCCGCCCTGCTGGCGGCCGGGGGAGCGGTCCGCGGCGGAGCGGGCATGGTCAGGCTCGTCACCGCGCCGACGGCGGCCGCGGCCGTGCGCCCCGCATGGCCCGAAGTGGTGATAACGGAACTCCCGGGAGACAGCCCCTCCCGTTCGGAAGAAGACATCGAAATTTCTCCCCGGGCCGGAACGCTGCGCTTCCCCGAGGACGTGGGACGGGTGCAGGCATGGGCCGCGGGACCCGGGATGGGGACGACCGACGTGGCGGCGGCCCGGCTGCGGGCCGTGCTGGACACCAGCCTGCCGGTGCTGGTGGACGCGGACGGGCTGTCGCTCCTGGCGCGGCACGAGGGCCTGCTGCCCCGTCCCGCCCCGACGCTGCTCACCCCGCACGCGGGCGAGCTCGGGCGGCTGCTCGGCGCCGACCCCGCCGACGTCGAGGCGCGCCGCCTCGAATACGCCCGGAGAGCCGCCACGGAATTCGGCGCCTGCGTGCTGCTCAAGGGGTCCACCACCGTGATCGCGCCGCCAGACGGCCTGGACCCGGTGCTCGTCAACACCACGGGCACGCCGTGGCTCGCGACCGCGGGCACTGGCGACGTGCTCTCGGGGCTGGCCGGCGCGCTGCTCGCACAGGGGCTGCTGCCGCCCCAGGCGGCGATCGCGGCGGCGTACCTGCACGGGCTCGCGGCCAGGCTCGCCGCGGCGGACCTGGCAGGCGCAGGCGCCATCCCGGCCCCGGCGGGCGGCACCGTGGCGGGCGGGGAGCTGACGGGCGGGGGCGCGGGCGGCGGGGCGCCCATCGGTGCTTCCGATGTGATCAGGGCGCTCCCGATGGCTTTCCGTGCGCTGTACTAGCGGCCTTACCCCTTACCATTGATGATCATGGATAGCCACGCGCAGGCCCGCGTCGACCTCGGCGCGATCACCGGCAACGTCGCGGCACTGCGCGAGCATGTGGCCCCCAGCGCCGTCATGGCGGTGGTGAAGGCGAACGGCTACGGGCACGGGGCGGTGGCGGCGGCCCGCGCGGCGCTTCGCGGCGGGGCGGGCTGGCTGGGCGTGGTGCATGTGGCCGAGGCGCTCCAGCTGCGCGCCGCCGGCCTCGACAGCCCCGTGCTCTGCCTCATGGCGATCCCCGAGCACGCGCACGGCGACGCGATCAGGGCCGGAGTGGACCTCAGCGCGGGCTCGCGGGATATGGTGCGGTGCCTGGCCGGCGCCGCGGCGCGGGTCGGCCGCCCGGCCCGGGTGCACCTGAAGGCCGACACCGGGCTGAGCAGGGGCGGCGCGACCCCCGCCGACTGGCCGTCGGTGGTCGACGCCGCGCTTGAGGCGCAGGCCGCGGGCCTGATCAGCGTCGTGGGGCTGTGGTCGCACTTCGCCTCCGCCGACGAGCCGGGGAACCCGTCGGTGGGGATGCAGCTCGCGGCGTTCGGCGAGGCGGTGACGCTGGCGGAGAAGGCGGGGGCCGCCCCCGAGGTACGGCACATCGCGAACACGGCCGCCGCGATCGAGGTGCCCCAGGCGCGCTATGACCTCGTGCGGATCGGGGGCGGGATCTTCGGCCTGTCCACGCTGCCCGGCGGCGCGCCGCCGTGGCTGCGGCCCGCGATGACGCTGCGCGCCCGGCTCGCGATGGTCAAGCGGGTGCCGGCCGGGACCGGCGTGTCATACGGCCACCGGTACGTCACCTCCAGGGAGACGACCCTCGGGCTCGTGCCGCTGGGCTACGCCGACGGCGTGCCGCGGTCCGCCAGGGGCCTGCCGCTGGTGTTCGCCCGCGGCCGGCGGTGGCCGATCGCGGGGACGGTGTGCATGGACCAGTTCGTGGTCGACTTCGGTGACGAGCCGGTCGCCGTGGGGGATGAGGTGGTGCTGTTCGGGCCCGGGGACGGCGGAGAGCCGACCGCCCAGGAGTGGGGCGACGCGCTTGGCACCATCTCCTACGAGATCGCCACCGGAATCGGCGCCCGCGTGCCAAGGTCGTACACATGAACGAAGCGGTGTACTGGCACGAAGAGGTCACCGTCGCGACGGCGGCGCAGATGCGGGCGCTCGGGCGGCGGCTCGCGTCGCTGCTGCGGGCGGGAGACCTGGTGATACTGAGCGGATCGCTGGGCGCGGGCAAGACCACGCTCACGCAGGGCATCGGAGAAGGGCTCGGGGTGCGCGGGCCGGTGACGTCACCCACCTTCGTCATCGCGCGGGTGCACCCGCCGCTGAAACCGGCGGCGGGCCTGACCGCCGCCGGGCCGGCCCTGGTGCACGCCGACGCGTACCGGCTGGGCAGCGTGCTCGAGATGGACGACCTGGACCTGGATGCTGACACCGAGACGTCGGTGACGGTCGTGGAGTGGGGGGAGGGGCTGGCCGAGGGCCTGGCCGCGGACCGCCTGGAGATCACGATCGCCCCCGCGGCGGACGGCGTGTCGCTTGAGGGCGACTCGCCGCGGGCGGTGACGATCACCGGTATCGGCGAACGCTGGCGCGGCATCCAGTTGCCACCCGCGGATCTCGCCGATCGTCTATAGTTCGGCCTGTACCGTTCCGGTTTGCACCTTCTCCTGGTCTCTAGGTCGCGGACGTCGATTCCGCACCGTCCAACCCCGCCGGAGGCACGCCGTGACTCAGCATGGGCCATTCCCCGGGCGGCCGCGTGGCCGCCGGGCACGTCCTGGCAACGACATGCCTGAGTGGGCAGGGTATGACGCCGTTCCGCAAGACCAGCGAGAATTCCCCGGCCTGACGCCGGTCCGCGGCCGCGAGGCCCGCGCGCGCGACGGCCGGGTGCAGGACAGCCGGGCTCCCGACGGCTACCCGCCGGCCGGCCCCGGCTACCCGCCAGGCGGCCCCCGCCAGCCTGGCCAGGGACAGCCTGGCCAGGGACAGCCTCATCAGGGACAGCCTGGCCAGGGACGGCCTGGCCAGGCCCCTTGGCAGGGGCAGGCCTGGCCGCCGTCGCAGGGACCCGCGCGGCCCGGCGGCGAGGATCCCGTGGGCGAGGATCCGGTGGAGGCATTCGCGGAGCGCTGGCGGCGGCGCGGTATCGACCCGCGTGAGGACCAGCGCGCCGGCCGCCGCAAACGCCGCCGGCTGCTGGTCGCGGGGGGCGTCGTCGCGGTGGTGATCGCGGTCGCGGTGTACTTCTTCACCGGGGGCAACGGCAACTCCGCGAACCTCGGCCTCGGCTCGCTGGTCACGACGTTCCTGCCCGGCGAGCTCCAGCAGGTGCCGGACGCGTGCACGTCGGTGCCCGGCGCCACGCTCGCCCGGTACCTGCCCGGCCAGCTGAAGATGGCGGCCCCGCCGCTGAACGCCGGCGCCAACAGCCAGTGCACCTGGACGCTGGACAAGGCGCCGCTCTACCGGGTGCTAGAGGTGAACATGCAGGCGTACTCGCCGAGCGGGCTGGCTTCCGGCGACGGCAGCGCCACGTTCGCCGCGGAAGACGCCTACGCTGAGCTCGAGACCGCCAAGCAGAACCCCGGGCCCCGCAGCGGGCAGCCGAAGGCGACGGTGACAGACCTGCCCGGCATGCCCGGCGGCGCCGACACGTCCGCGTTCGAGGCGGCGCAGGTGTTCGACAACAGCGGCGCGGTCACCGACGTGGCGACCGTGGTCGTCCGTTACCGCAACGTCATCGTGACCGTGGTGATGAACGGCCTCGACCATGCCAACAAGGGCAATTACGGACCGGTGTCGCCAAGCCTGCTCAGTTCGGCGGCGCAGACCGTCGCGCGTCAGGTAACCGGCGAGCTCGTTCGCTGACCCGTTACCGACTCGTGCGCTGAGAGTCGCCGAGGCTGTGCTCGGCCGCGGCAGCGTCGGCTACCCTTTTAGGTCGTGTTGCTGCTCGGATTGGACACCGCCACGCCCGCGGTGACCGTCGCGCTGCATGACGGCGGCCAGCCCCTGGCCCAGCTCGTCACGGTCGACGCGCACCGCCACGCGGAACTGCTCGCCCCCGCGATCGCGAAGGTGATCGCCGACGCCGGCGCCGAGCGCGGCGATCTCACCGGTATCGCGGTCGGCGTCGGCCCGGGTCCCTACACGGGCCTGCGGATCGGGATCGTCACGGCCAAGGTGCTGGGCGCCGCGCTGGGCATCCCGGTCTACGGCGTGTGCAGCCTCGACGTGATCGCCGCCGACGTGGAATGCGACGACGACTTCCTGGTAGCCACCGACGCGAGGCGCCGGGAGCTGTACTGGGCCCGTTACGACCGTACGAGGCGCCGGGTGGCCGGCCCGGCGGTCAGCGCGCCCGCGGCCATCTCCGACCGCGAGCTCGTGGCCGCGGGCGAGGGCGCCATGCTCTACCCCTGTCTCCTTCCGAACGGGCGGGGTCCCGCCTATCCAGCGGCGGCCACACTCTGCCGGATGGTCAGCGCCGCCCTCGCCGCCCAGACCGCGACCGGGGACGCCAGCGGGGATGCCGGCAGGGGCGCCGAGAGGGCGCTGCTTCCCCCCGAGCCGCTGTACCTGCGGCGGCCGGACGCACGCGAGCCCGGCGCGCCGAAGCGGGTGTCACGATGATGAGCGGACGGCAGGGCCGGGGCGCCCCGGCGAGCCAGGACGCCCCGGTCGGCGCGGCGAGCTCCGCCGGCCGTGCCGGCACCATCCGGCTGCGCCGGATGGTGCCGGCCGACCTCGCCGGCGTGATGGCGCTGGAGCACGAGCTGTTCCCCGGTGACCCGTGGAGCGACGAGACGTTCGCCGAGGAGGTCGTCCAGCCGCCGAGCAGCCGGCTGTACCTGGTCGCGGAGGCGCACACGGCGCAGGGCGGGCCCGTCGTGGCCGGGTACGCGGGGATGATGTTCGTGCCCGGCGGGGTTCAGGCGGACGTGCTGACGATCGGGGTCGCCTCGGCCCACTGGGGCCAGGGCATCGGTTCGGCGCTGCTCGGCGCGCTCATCCAGGCCGCCAGGGACCGCGGCTGTACCGAGGTCTTCCTTGAAGTGCGGAAGGACAACCCGCGGGCCAGGGGGCTGTACCTGCGCCGCGGGTTCGAGGAGATCGGCGTGCGCCGCGGGTACTATCAGCCGTCCGGGGTGGATGCGATCGTGATGCGGAAGGACCTGCTACGGTGAGCGGCCCGCTGGTACTGGGAATCGAGACGTCCTGCGACGAGACCGGCGCGGGGATCGTGCGGGGCCACGAACTGCTCGCGGACGAGGTGGCGTCCAGCATGGATCAGCACGCGCGGTTCGGCGGCGTGGTGCCCGAGGTGGCCAGCAGGGCGCACCTGGAGGCGATCCTGCCGGTGCTCGAGGGCGCGTTCGCCAAGGCCGGCGTCAAGCCGGCCAGCATCGACGCGGTCGCGGTGACCGCCGGCCCCGGGCTGGCCGGCGCCCTGATGGTGGGCGTGGCGGCCGCCAAGGCCTACGCCTACGCGCTGGGCAAGCCCTTGTACGGGGTGAACCACCTGGCGGCGCATGTCGCCGTCGACCAGCTGGAGCACGGCCCGCTGCCGTCGCCGTGCGTGTCCCTGCTGGTGTCCGGCGGCCATTCGTCGCTGCTCTTGGTGCCGGATGTGACCGGGGAGGTGCAGCCGCTCGGCGCGACGATCGACGACGCCGCGGGCGAGGCATACGACAAGGTGGCCAGGGTGCTCGGCATGCCGTTCCCCGGCGGGCCGCCGATCGATAAGGCCGCCGCCTCCGGCGACCCGGACGCGATCAAGTTCCCGCGCGCCAAATACCACGATGGCACGCTGGACTTCTCGTTCGCCGGCCTGAAGACCGCGGTGGCCCGCTGGGTGGAGGCACGCCGCGACGCCGGCGAGGCGGTGCCGGTGGCGGATGTCGCCGCCTCGTTCCAGGAGGCCGTCGTCGACGTGCTGACCCGCAAGGCGGTCGCCGCCTGCCGGCAGTACGGCGTCCACGACCTGGTGATCGGCGGCGGCGTGGCCGCCAACTCCCGGCTCCGCGCGATGGCCGCCGAACGCTGCGAGAAGGCCGGCGTCCGGCTGCGCGTGCCGCGTCCCAGGCTGTGCACCGACAACGGCGCCATGGTCGCGGCCCTGGGCGCCTCGATCGTCGCGACCGGCCGCCCGCCATCGTCCCTCGGCCTGCCCGCCGACTCCTCGCTCCCGGTCACCGACGTCCTCCTCCACTGACGCCGTACGCCGCCGGCCGGCACCCTACCCGCCAGGCCGGGCCGCACCCGCCGGCCGGCACCCTACCCGCCAGGCCAGATGAATGTGGCATTCAGCCGCCTATGACCGGCTCGATGTCACATTCATACGGTTCGTCTGGTGCTCCCCCGGTTCGCGGTCCTCCCGGTTCGCGGGTGCCCGCCCGGTTCATGCGATGCCCGGATTCCGGCGGCGGGCGGGGGGCTGGGGCTAGGACTTGGAGCGGCGGAACATGCCGCGGAAGCGGCGGCCG
>Ga0209061_1005889_pt1 | contig 10321 bp, 10 predicted proteins | sample Coa_R1_10_FD_187157 | JGI IMG/M metagenome (GOLD analysis project Ga0209061, IMG submission 187157) | Surface soil microbial communities from Centralia Pennsylvania, which are recovering from an underground coalmine fire - Coalmine... | ecosystem: Environmental > Terrestrial > Soil >... | reverse complement strand
GGCCGCTGAGCGTGATGCCCGCCCAGCACACGATGTCCGCGCGCCGCGGCTTGCCGGACCAGGGCAGGCGCGGGTCGTCCCACGGGCTGGCGGCCGCCCGAGCGCTCTCCGGAGCCGGCATGCCCTCCGCGGCGGCCGCCGCCTCTTCCGTCACGGCGTCACGCTATACGCGTGCGCCGGGGTATACAACCACGCCGCCCGGCGGCCGCCGGGCGACGGGCGCCGGGCGCCGGGCGCCGGGCGCCGGAGTATACAACCACGCCGGGCGGCGGCCGCCGGGAACGCAGGGGCGCCGGGGCCTAGCGCTTCTCGATCTCGAGGTAGTCCCGCTCGGACGGCCCGGTGTAGACCTGGCGCGGCCGGGCGATCTTGGTGGCCGGATCCTTGATCATCTCCCGGTAGTGCGCGATCCAGCCGGGCAGCCGGCCCAGCGCGAACAGCACGGTGAACATCCGGGTCGGGAAGCCCATCGCCCGGTAGATCAGCCCGGTGTAGAAGTCGACGTTCGGGTAGAGCTTGCGGCTGATGAAGTAGTCGTCGCTCAGTGCCCGCTCCTCAAGCTGCTTGGCGAGGTCCAGGAGGTGGTCGTTGCTGCCGAGCTTGTCCAGGATCTGGTCGGCGGTGGCCTTGATGATCTTGGCGCGCGGGTCGTAGTTCTTGTAGACCCGGTGGCCGAAGCCCATCAGCTTGACGCCGGCTTCCTTGTTCTTCACCCGGTTGACGAACTGGTCCACGTTGCCGCCGCTGTCCCTGATGGACTCCAGCATCTCCAGGACCGCCGCGTTGGCGCCGCCGTGCAGCGGGCCGAACAGGGCATTGATGCCGGCCGAGATCGAGGCGAACAGGTTGGCCTCGCTGCTGCCGACCACGCGGACCGTGGAGGTGGAGCAGTTCTGCTCGTGGTCGGCGTGCAGGAGGAACAGCAGGTCGAGCGCCTTGGTGACCACCGGGTCGGGCTCGTACGGCTCGGTCGGCAGCCCGAAGGTCATCCGCAGGAAGTTCTCCACCAGGCCCAGGGAGTTGTCCGGGTACAGGTACGGCTGGCCGACCGACTTCTTGTAGGCGTACGCCGCCAGCGTCGGCACCTTGGCGAGCAGGCGGATGGTGGACAACTCGACGTTCGGCTCGTCGAAGGGGTTCAGGCTGTCCTGGTAGAAGGTGGACAGCGCGGAGACCGCGGAAGACAGCACGGGCATCGGGTGCGCGTCGGGGGGGAACCCGTCGAAGAACCGCTTCAGGTCCTCGTGCAGCAGGGTGTGCTTGGTGATCTGCCCGGTGAACTGGGCTAGCTGCGCCTCCGTGGGCAGATGGCCGTAGATCAGCAGGTAGCTGACCTCCATGAAGTTGGATTTCTCGGCCAGCTGTTCAATCGGGTAACCGCGGTAGCGCAGCACGCCGGCGTCGCCGTCGATATAGGTGATCTCGGAGGAGCAGGCGGCGGTGTTGACGAACCCGGGGTCGAGCGTCACCATCCCGGTCGCCGACAGCAGCTTCGTCACTTCGATTCCCGCGGCTCCCTCTGTGGCGGGCCGGACCGGGAGGTCGAGCTCGCCGTCGCCGTAGCGCAGCGCGACCGGGCTATGAGCGGACAGTGCTTCGGACATTCACGTCCCTTTCACGCTTTACGGGACGCGCGCTGTGGGAGAACGGCCGGGATCGCCGACCGCGGCACCGTCCCGTGAGGGTCCTGGAGTCTCATTCCGTACGCTAGTCCGCGTCGCGCGCTAGGGGTACACCGAAGATATGGGACAACGATCACAGTCCGGGCGGCGCTCGCGGCCGGGCTTACGATGCGGGCATGCGGTTCGCGATCTCGATCCCCCAGTTCTACGCCGACGGCGAGTTCTCGCCTTCGGCGTTCCGCGACTACTTCGCCCGCGCCGAGTCCCTCGGCTGCTACGAAAGCGCGTGGGCCCTGGAAGGCACCCTCGGCGCCGGCCCGCAGCTGTCGCCCCTGGAGGCGATGACCTACGCCGCGGCGTGCACGTCCACGCTGCGGCTGGGCTGCTCGGTGTTCGTGACCACGCTGCACAGCCCGGTGCACCTGGCCAAGAGCCTCGCCACGCTGGATCAGCTGAGCGGCGGCCGTCTCGAGATCGGGGTGGGCAGCGGCGGACCGCGGCGGCCGTTCGGCGCGTTCGGCGTGGACGGTTCGCGGTACCTGGCCCGGTTCACCGAGGGCATGGCGCTGATGAAGGCGCTGTGGACCCAGCAGCGAGTGACGTTCGACGGCGAGTTCTGGCAGCTCAAGAACGCGGCGATGGAGCCGAAGCCGGCCCAGAAGCCGCATCCGCGGCTGTGGTTCGGCGGGGCGGGCGCGCCCGCCCTGCGGCGGGCGGTGCGGCTGGGCGACGGGTTCTTCGGCGCCGGGTCGACGTCTACCGCCGCCTTCGCCGGCCAGGTCCAGGTCGTGCGGGAGGCGCTCGCCGCTGCCGGGCGGCCCGCCGCCGGCTTCCCCATCGCCAAGCGGGTCTACATCGGCATCGACCCCGACGGCTCCCGGGCGCGGGCCCGCGTCAACGCCGGGCTGGAGAGCATCTACGGGCAGCGGGTGCCGGCCATCGAGGAGGCGGCGGTCGCGGGCCCGGTGCCCGAGTGCGTGTCCGCGGTGCACGCGGTGGCGGCGGCCGGGGCGGAACTGATCCTGTTCACGCCGCTGTACGACGTGGCCGGGCACATGGAGCAGATCGCCGCCGAGATCATCCCGCGGCTCGGGCAAGCGGCCGGGGGAAGGCCCGGTGCCGGGTAGGGCCCCAGAGCCGGATGAGCCCCCGGGAAGAGCCGGGGGCTCACATCCCCATCGGGTGCCAGACCGTCTTGGTCTCCAGGAAGCCGAACATCCGCTCAAGCCCCGGTTCGGCCGTCCAGTCGGCCGTGGGCAGCCGCACCACCCGCTTGAGGTTGTCGGCGGCGGCCACCGCCAGGTCGTCGGCGAGCGCGCCGGGCGCGCCGGCCAGGTCGATCGCGTTCACGTCCATGTGCGAGGCCAGCCACGGGGCGACCTCGGCCACCCGGCCGGTGAGCATGTTGACCACTCCCCCGGGCACGTCGGAAGTGGCGAGCACCTCAGCCAGCGTGACCGCCGGGAGCGGGTAGCGCTCCGAAGCGAGCACGACCGCGGTGTTGCCGCTCACGATCGCCGGCGCGATCACCGACACCAGCCCCAGCAGCGCCGAGTCCTGCGGCGCCAGCACGGCCACCACGCCGGCCGGCTCGGGGACCGAGAAGTTGAAGTACGGGCCGGCCACCGGGTTGGCGCCCCCGCGCACCTGGGCGATCTTGTCCGACCAGCCGGCGTACCACACCCAGCGGTCCACCGCCGCGTCCACTTCCGCGAATGCCGCCGCCGGCGACCGCCCGGTGGCCAGGCGCACCTCGTCGGCGAACTGGGCCCGCCGGCCTTCGAGAACCTCGGCGACCCGGTACAGCACCTGGCCGCGGTTGTACGCGGTGGCGCCGGACCAGCCGGGGAACGCCTTCCGGGCGGCGGCCACCGCGTCACGGGCGTCCTTGCGGGAGGCGAGCGCCGCGTTGGCGAGGAAACCGCCGCCGGAGCCGCGCACCGTAAAGGACCGCCCGCTCTCCGAGCGCGGGAAGGCCCCGCCGATGTAGAGCTTGTAGGTCTTGCGCACGGCGATGCGCCCCGCTTCGGCCGCCACCGACACCTCCGAAGCCTCAGACATCGCCGCCCCCGGGGACGTCCAGGTAGGCCTCCAGGCCGTGCCTGCCGCCTTCCCGGCCGAAGCCGGACTCCTTGTAGCCGCCGAACGGCGACGCGGGATCGAACCGGTTGAACGTGTTCGCCCAGACCACCCCGGCCCGCAGCCGGGACGCCATCCACAAGATCAGCGACCCCTTCTCCGTCCATACCCCGGCCGACAGCCCGTACGGGGTGTTGTTGGCCTTCTCGACCGCCTCGGCCGGGGTGCGGAACGTCAGCACGGAGAGCACCGGGCCGAAGATCTCTTCCCGGGCGATCCGGTGCGCCTGCGACACGCCGGTGAACACCGTCGGGGGGAACCAGAACCCGCGGTCCGGCAGCGGGCAGGGCGCCGACCACCGCTCCGCTCCCTCGGCCTCGCCGGACGAAGCGAGCTCGGCGATCTTCTCCAGCTGGGCGCGGGAGTTGATCGCCCCGATGTCGGTGTTCTTGTCCATGGGGTCCCCGAGGCGCAGGGCGGCCATCCGGCGCTTCAGCGCGCCGAGCACCTCCTCGGCGACGGATTCCTGCACGAGCAGCCGCGACCCGGCGCAGCACACATGGCCGGCGTTGAAGAAGATCCCGTTGACGATCCCCTCGACGGCCTGGTCGGCCGGCGCGTCGTCGAAGACGACGTTGGCCGCCTTCCCGCCGAGTTCGAGCGTCAGCCGCTTGCCGGAGACCGCGCAGGCGCGGGCGATCTCCTTGCCCACCGCGGTCGATCCGGTGAACGCCACCTTGTCGACCCCCGGATGCGCCACGACGGCCTGCCCGGTGGTGCCGTCACCGGTCACGATGTTGACCACGCCAGGCGGCAGGTCGGCCTGCTGGCAGATCTCGGCGAACAGCAGCGCGGTCAGCGGCGTGGTCTCGGCCGGCTTCAAGACCACGGTGTTCCCGCAGGCCAGGGCGGGCGCCACCTTCCAGGCCAGCATGAGCAGCGGGAAGTTCCACGGGATCACCTGGCCGACCACGCCGAGCGGCCGCGGCGACGGCCCGAACCCAGCGTAGGACAGCTTGTCGGCCCAGCCCGCGTGGTAGAAGAAGTGCGCGGCGGACAGCGGGACGTCGGTGTCCCGCGACTCGCGGATCGGCTTGCCGTTGTCCATCGTCTCGAGCACGGCCAGCTCGCGGGCCCGCTCCTGGATCAAGCGCGCGATCCGGAACAGGTACTTGCCCCGCTCCCGCCCCGGCATCACCGACCAGACCCGCTCGTACGCCTGCCGGGCGGCGGCCACCGCCCGGTCCACGTCCTCCGGCCCGGCGTGCGTCACCTCGGCGAGGACCTCCTCGGTGGCCGGCGAGATCGTCTTGAAGACCGAGCTCCCGGCGGTGAACTCACCGCCGATGAACAGCCCGTAGGAATCGCGCAGCGTCACGATCGAGCGCGCCTCAGGCGCGGGGGCGTACTCAAAACGCATAACTCAACCTTCAGTCCACCGTCATGTAATCGGGACCGGAATACCGCCCGGTCTCCATCCGTACCCGCTGCATGAGCAGGTCGTTCAGCAGGCTGGAGGCGCCGATCCGGAAGAACCGCGGGTCCAGCCATGCCTGCCCCGCGGTCTCGTTCACAAGCACCAGGTACCGGATAGCGTCCTTGGCGGTCCGGATGCCCCCGGCCGCCTTCACCCCGACGCGCCGGCCGCTGAACGCGAGGAAGTCCCGCACCGCTTCGAGCATGACCAGCGTGACCGGCAGCGTAGCAGCGGGCGCCACCTTACCAGTGGATGTCTTGATGAAGTCCGCCCCCGCCAGCATCGCCAGCCACGAGGCGCGCCGCACGTTGTCCAGCGTGCCGAGCTCGCCGGTTTCCAGGATCACCTTCAGGTGCGCGCCGGAGCAGGCGCCGCGCACCGCCGTGATCTCGTCGAACGCCTCCTGGTAGCGCCCGGACAGGAACGCGCCCCTGTCGATGACCATGTCGACCTCGTCGGCGCCGGCCGCGACCGCCGACTTGACGTCCGCCAGCTTCACGTCGAGCGCGGCCCGCCCGGAGGGGAACGCGGTCGCCACGCTGGCGACGTGGATCCCGGTCCCGGCGAGCGCCGCGGCCGCCACCGGCACCAGGTCCGGGTACACGCAGACCGCGGCCACCGGCGGGGCGCCGAAGCCCGGCCGCCGCGCCTTGGCGGCCAGCGCCCGGACCTTGCCCGGCGTGTCCTGCCCCTCGAGCGTGGTGAGGTCGATCATGGAGATCGCCAGGTCGATCGCCGCTCGCTTGCTGTCCGCCTTGACCGACCGGCTGGCCAGCGCGTCCGCCCGCGCCCGCGCGCCGACCTCGTCGACGCCCGGCAGCCCGCGCAGGAACCGCCGGAGCGACTGCCCGCTGTCGCACATCCGACCATTGTCGCTCACCATGGCGATTCCCCACACGCCCCTATCCGGTCGCCGCCGCCTCGATTGCCCGCCCGAACGCCAGCACGGTCTCCTCATTGGCCCCGATCACCTGGAGCGACGCGATCGCGCCGCCATCGGCGGGCACCGGGAGCGCGAGCGCGGCCAGCCCGGCCAGGCTGGCCGGCGCGGTCAGCGTGGTGAGCGCGAACGCGCGTTCCCCCAGCAGCGGCGGCTGCCCGGTCAGCGTCGGGAGCACCAGGACCGGGAAGTCCGCGAGCAGGGAGCCGAACGTCGCCCGCACCTGCTCCCGGATCCGCTCCGCCGCCGCGCGGTCCGCGCGGGTGAGCCTGGCGCCGCGCTCAAGGTTCCGCCGGACGTGCGGGCTGAGCTGATGCAGGTACGGCATGAGGTAGGCGTTCGTCCGGAACCCCTCGGCGTCGACGATCACCCTGAAGGCGTCGATGGCGGTGCGGAAGTCCAGGCACGCGACCTCGGTCACGGCGATGCCAGCGGCCGCGAGCGCGCGGTCCACGGCGGTGTCCACCACCGGGTCCACGCCACCCTCCACCCCGGTCACCGTGATCCGGCCCGCCGTGGGGTCTGGCAGCGGCGGGACGGTGAAGCCCGGCTCGATCAGCCGCATCCCGAGTTCGGCCGCCGCCACGTCCGGCCCCATCGGGCCGACGGTGTCCAGCGACGGCGCCAGCGGGTAGACGCCCTTGGTGGAGACCCGGCCGAATGTCGTCTTGAGCCCCACTACGCCGCAGCATGCGGCCGGTATCCGGATAGAGCCGCCCGTGTCCGTTCCGAATGAAACGTCTGCTTCGCCCGTCGCCACGGCCACCGCTGACCCGCTCGAGGATCCGCCCGGCAGGCGGCGCGGGTCTTTCGGGTTCACCGGCGTGCCGGACCAGTGGTTCACCCCGCTCGCCGACCAGCACAGCTCGGTGAGGCTGGTCTTCCCGACGATCCGCGCCCCCGCCTCCCGGGCAGAGGCCACCACCGTCGCGTCGTTGGCGGCGGGTTCGGCCATCTCCGCGACGACTGGACAACCGGCGGTCGTGGGGATCCCCGCCACGTCGATGCAGTCCTTCACCGCGAGGCGGGGACCATCGCCCCCGGGCGCCAGGCGGACTATCCAGGTGCCCATGTCTCCATGATCGCGCGGACTGGGGATTTTTATACCGGACGAAGGCGGACGGCTCTGTTTCCCCCGGAGGACGACCTCCGGTTTCCCCGGAAGACGACCTTCGGTGACCCCCGCATGGGGGACCGCCCGTCCCCCGTACCCCCGGCCCGATGGGGGCTTCCGCGGCGCCCACGCCTCCCGCGGCCCCATCGGGGGAACTGCGGGTCTCCCCGCGTCCCATGCCCCCCGGGAGCCGGTTAGGCTTGGCTCATGCGTTCGGCCAGGCTCGCGGCGCTGCTTGACGCCTGCTGCGTGCTCCTCTTCGTGGTCATCGGCCGGGCCAGCCACACCCAGGGCGAGACGCTGACCGGGATCGCCTCGACCGCCTGGCCGTTCCTGGCCGGGCTGGCCGCCGGCTGGGCCGCGTCGCGCGCCTGGCGGCGCCCGGCCGCGCTGCGTCCCGCCGGGGTGTGCGCCTGGCTGGCGACCGTGGCGCTCGGCATGGCGCTGCGGGTGGTCTCCGGCCAGGGCACCGCGGTCGCGTTCGTCGCGGTCGCGCTGGCCTTCCTCGGCCTGTTCCTGCTCGGCTGGCGCGCGGTGTGGAAGCTGGTCTCCCGCTAAAGGCCGGCGAGCACCGGGGATGGCAGGCGGCCTTCGGCGCCGCGCGGGTTCCCGGCGTCGAAGCCGCGGCTGACGCTGGCGATCTCGGCCAGTTCGTAGCTGCTCAGCACCTCGACGGCCAGCTCGTGCAGGCGGCGGGTCTTCGCCGCGCAGCAGTCCTCGAGCAGCGTCACGGGGAAGTCCCGCATGAAGGCCGACCGGGCGGTCGTCTCGACGCAGATGTTCGTGACCACGCCGCAGATCATCAGGTCGGTGACGCCGAGGCCGCGCAGCAGCGGCTCCAGCGAGGTCCACTGGAACGCGTCGAAGCGGACCTTGTCCACCACGAGGTCGCCGGGACCGCAGCCGAGCTCGGCGCATACCTCGGCGTCCCAGGTGCCGGCGGCGAGGCCGTTGACCCCGGCGAGCTCGGGGCTGTTCCCGACGAGCGCGGTCCCCTCGTCCGGCCGGCCGGGCCGGTAGACATGCCGGGTGAACACGACCGGGATGTTCGCGCGGCGGGCCTGGCCGACTGCCACGGCCGCGTTGCGCACGGCGTCCATGGCGCCCTCAAGGCCGCGGCCGATCCGCGTGAATGACCCCTCCGGGTGGCAGAAACCGTTCTGCATGTCGATGACGAGCAGCGCGTATCCATCGGCGGTCATCGTGGGCTCCCTTCCGTCTGCGCCCTCAACCTAACATCCGGCGGCCGCCCGATGAATAGCCCGGCCGCCGGCGGGCAGGCGACGTGCGTTCCGGCTTTCGGCCTGGAACGTGACCGATGACATCCAGCCCAGGGAGGACTTTCCTTATGGCCAGCGAACGCAGCGGCCTTCGTCTCGCCTTCCTCACCTCCAACGAGGGCGTGGAGCAGGTGGAACTCACCGTCCCGTGGCAGGCGGTCAGCGATGCCGGGGGCACGCCTGAGCTGATCGCGCCCGAGGGGGGCGAGGTCCAGGCCTTCAACCATCTCGACAAGGCCGACACCTTCACGGTGCACCGCACGCTCCGCGACGTCGACCATACCGAGTACGACGCGCTCGTGGTGCCCGGCGGCGTCGCCAACGGCGACTTCCTGCGGACCGTCCCCGCGGCGGTCAGCTTCGTCCGGCGGATGTTCGAGGCAGGCAAGCCGGCCGCGGTCATCTGCCACGGGCCATGGGTCCTGGTCGAAGGCGACCTCGTGCGCGGCCGGACGCTCACATCCTGGCCAAGCCTGAAGACCGACATCAGGAACGCGGGCGGCAACTGGGTCGACACCGAGGTCCAGGTCTGCACGGCCGGCCCGAACACGCTCGTGACGAGCCGCAAGCCGGACGACCTGCCGGCCTTCTGCGCCAGCCTTATCAAGGTGTTCGGGCGCTAGTCCCGGCCAGCCTGACCGCAGGACCGGCCGTGCCGGCTGCGCAATCGGCACGCTCCATCGCGGTCGATTGCGCAGCCGGCATGCGGCGCGGCCCGGGGCGGCCAGGCTGGATGCCGGCGTGTCCTAGGACCGATTTTCCGTCATTACGGGCTGTCGCAGCACCGGCCTGGCGCCGCGCATCGCGCGAAAAGCCGCATTCCCCTGCCTGCCGATGGCGCCTTCGGCCTGGCTAGAGCACGCCGTTGGCGCCATCGGCAGGTTGTGCCCGCGCCGCTTGTTCAGCCGGGGCGCACGGCACCGTCATGGCGGGCCGGAGCGTGGTGCAGCCGACAGGGCCGGACGGACGGCAGGGAAAAGCGGGAGCGACCCCGGAGGTCCCAGAGGATCAGGGGAAGAGGGGGCCGACCGCCGGCGGGTGAGGACGCCGTCCCCGGAGTCCGGGGACGCGGGCGGCGCGGCCGGGATGGCGGGGGCGCGGCCGCGGGGTCCACGCGGTCATCCGCGGGTCCGCGGTGACGGCCGCCCTGGTACAGCACACGGCGGCGGTCCGGTCAGCGTGCACGTAGTCGTCCGCGGGGTCTGCGGTGACGGTCGCCGGTTTCCCGGAGTCGGCGGCGACGGCCTGCTGCGCCCCGGCGCCGCCCGCGATCGCGGCGGCGAGGTCGCTGTCGGCGAGCAGGCCGCCGGCTGCCTCAAGATCGCGGACCACCGGGAGTTTGGCGTAGATAGTGTAGATAGCAGCGTGCCGATGACCTTGCGCTTCTGAATGGCGAAGCCCGGGATCCCGGCTTGCGTGGCGGCCTTGGCGGGCTGGGCGGCGATGCGTTCGGAGCTGGGGTTCTCCGCCGCCGCGCCGATGAGCGTGTGGGGCCGATGAGCGTGTGGGGCCGATGAGCGTGTGGGGTTGTGGCCCATCGCCGCGGGGACGGGCCGCCGCGGGAGGGATCGGGAGGGATGATGTGGTGCCAGGGGATGATGTGGTGCCAGGGGCTGATGATGCCAGCGGTATGAGGTGAGGGCAGGAGGTGCGTGACCCGCCGGTCTCATCTTTCGAGGCTGATGGGCCACCGGCCTCAGACAACCCTCCGGACGGAACGGTTAGAACGCGCGGACGGCTTCGGCTACGAGCTCGAAGGAGCGGAGGCGGTCGGCGGGGTCGTAGGTCTGGGTGGTGATCATCAGCTCG
>Ga0209061_1005888_pt1 | contig 10322 bp, 6 predicted proteins | sample Coa_R1_10_FD_187157 | JGI IMG/M metagenome (GOLD analysis project Ga0209061, IMG submission 187157) | Surface soil microbial communities from Centralia Pennsylvania, which are recovering from an underground coalmine fire - Coalmine... | ecosystem: Environmental > Terrestrial > Soil > Unclassified... | reverse complement strand
GATCGCAGTTGCGATCACCGTGGTGACCGGCGTCAACTACCTGTACCGGGCGATCCGGGTGCGCAGGCGGCAGCGGTCGGAGGCCGCGGCGGTTCGCGCGACGATCGCGCAGTCGTGACGCATCGGGGTCGGCACGGTGAAGGCTGAGGTCGTCGCGATCGGCACCGAGCTCCTTCTCGGTGACATCGTCAACGGCAACGCCGCCTGGCTCGGTCAGGCGCTCGCTGAACTCGGCGTCGACGTCGAGCAGATGGCGGTGGTCGGCGACAACGTCGCGCGCATCGCGGAGGTGCTCGGCGCTGCAACGCGTCGCGCGGATGTCGTGGTCGCCACCGGCGGGCTTGGTCCCACCCAGGATGATCTGACGCGCGAGGCACTGGCGGAGCTCGCCGGCGTCCCGTTGGAGCGGGACCCGGAGATCGAGGCGGCGCTGCGGGCCCGGTACGCCGCACTGGGACGGGCCGATTTTCCGCCGATGAACCTGCGGATGGCGGACCGGCCCCACGGGGCCGTGCCGTTGCCGAATCCCGCAGGGACGGCGCCCGGGCTGCGGATGACCGTCGGCAATGCCGTGATTTTCGCGCTTCCCGGAGTGCCGGGGGAGATGCGGGAAATCTTCCGGAGGTGGGTTGCCCCGGAGCTGGCGGAGCGTGCGGGTCCTGGAACCGTGCTCCTCTCCCGGGTGCTGCGGACGATCGGCGTCTGGGAGTCGGAGGTGGCCGACGCCCTGGCCGACCTTGATGCGGAGCTTGCCCTGCGTGGCAATCCCACGCTGGCCTACCTCGCCTCCGAGGGGCAGACCAGGGTGCGGATCAGCGCCAAGGCCGCGAACCGCGACCTTGCCGCCGCAATGATCGCCGAGGTCGAAGAGCGGGCCCGGATCGCGCTTGGTGACGCCGTCTATGGGGCGGACGCCGACACGATCGAGGCCGTCGTGCACCGCCTGTTGACGGACGCCAGCGCGACGGTGGCAACCGCGGAGTCGCTCACCGGGGGTCTCGTCGGCGCTGCGCTCACCGAGACGCCGGGAGCCTCGGACGTGTACCGCGGAGGTGTGATCGGCTACACGGCGGCTGCGAAAGTCGAGCTGTTGGGACTTGCACCAGAGCTGATCGCCGCTCGCGGGGTGGTTGATCCCGAGGTGGCGGTCGCGATGGCGGAGAGCATCCGGAACCGGCTCGCCGCGACGTACGGTGTCGCGACGACTGGTGTCGCCGGGCCGGCTCGCCAGGACGGCAAGCCGGTGGGGACGGTCTACGTGGCGGTTGCGGCAGAGGGTGGACCGACGGTCCGCGAGGTGCACCTCTCCGGGGATCGCCAGCGCATTCGGCGGCAGGCGGTGAATATCGCGCTGGACTTGCTGCGCCGGCGGCTGCTCAACCTTCCCCCCGAACCCCAGCTGCGCCGGCGTCGAAGCTAGCGGAATCGGAAGCAGAACCGGCGGAGTCATCCACTCGCCGGCACGATCTGCCGATGGGACGGGGTACGGTGAAAGTGCGGCTGCGACGACCAGCGGCGCAGCCGGAGTCCGACAAGGAGGGCGCGTTGATCCTGCTGCGAAGGCTGATCGGCGATGCGCTGCGTCGCCACCGGTTGCGCCAGGAGCGCACCCTGCGCGACGTCTCAGCGGAAGCCCGGGTCTCGCTCGGCTACCTCTCGGAGATTGAACGCGGCCAGAAAGAAGCGTCGTCCGAGCTGCTCGCGGCCATTTGCGACGCGCTGGGCGTCCACTTGTCGGACGTGCTGCGTGAGGTGAGCGACGAGCTGCGCGTTCTCGAAGCAGCGCAGATGCCGTCGTACGAGCCGGATGCCGATGGCCGGCGCCGGGAGCGGGTGACCCGGCGGGGCGGCGACGGCGCGTCGGTCGACGATCGTCTCACCGCGGCGCTCACCGAAACGCTGGTTGCCGCTGCCAATACCGACGCCGTCACGCATCCGGACGACGACCGGCCGAGCCCGTCGGATCGGCTCACCGTTCCGGTGTGACCGGTAGTCCGGCGCGTGGGACGCCGATGAGCCGGTTTCCCCGGTTCCGCACGCTGAGAGGCCCCGCACGCCGGGAAACCTTGACGGCCAGACAAACCGAACCCCTTCGGCTCACCAGTGCTCGGCCGAGAGGGCAAAGCCCCGGGGGGTGGGCCGAAATCCTCTGTCGCGTAACGTCTCCGCGAGCGGTGTGCCGAGGATGGGCCGGCCGTTGACCCGCTCGAGCTGCAGCCGGCCGGTTTCGCCGGCTCGGACACTGGCGGCGAGCGCCTCGATTGCGGCGAGGAGAGCGTCTGCGTCGGCGGTGAGGACGTCGATGCCGCGGCCGCCGCTCTCGACGTACAGCACCGGCGTGCCGTCGACGGTGACGACCCACGCACCGGGACGCCGTCCGAGCCGGCCGCTGCTTTCCTCTGGCCACGACAATCCGGCGCCGTAGGGGTTCGCGGGGTCAGCCGCGGCCAGAACCAGCGGCCCGGCCGTCTCCCGGTTCGCCGCGCGCAAGGCGTCGATTGCCCCGCCGGCGCCGAATTGAGCGCCGCCGAGACCCGTGACGAAGTAGCCGCGCCGGCAGACGCCGGCAGCCTCCATCGTCGCGAGGACCGGGTAGATGCCGCCGAAGCCGCCGCGCACGTTCTCGGCTTCGACAACCGGTCTGGCGGCCACCCCGTACCGGTCGAGCAGCGCCTGGGCCAGCGCCCGCGCCCGGCGTTCCTCGTCGGATTCCCGCGCGCCGACCAGACTCCAGCGGCCGGTGGCCGTCGGCGGGCCGAGACGCGAGGGCAGGATCGGCCGACCGCGTGGCCGGCTGCCGGGTCGTTGCGTCAACCGGGCTCGCAGCGGGGCGAGGGTGTCGTTGGTCAGCCAGCCGGCGAAGACCAGATCCCACAAGGCGCGCTCGAGCTCCTGGTCGTCAAGGCAGCGCACCCGGTCGGCGATGGTCCGGAAGAACAGCGCACCGGACGACGCAAGCAGATCGACGACGTGACGATGCAGGACCGGCAGTTCGTCCAGCGGTATCGGCGGCGGCAGCAGGGTCGCGGCCGCGTCGGTGGGACAGAGCACGATCCAGCCGTCGGCGGGCCCGTTCGTGCCAGCGCCCGACCGGGCGCCGACGCCGCGTGCTCCGGTACCTGTCCGTGCCCCGGCGCCCGTCCAGGTCACTGCGCCGCTTGCAGTGAGTTCGTCGAGAAGGGCCGGGTGGTACCCGGACATCCGCCGCGCCAGGATGGCCTGTTCCAGTACGGACGCCGGAAGACGCGCTCCCCGGAGTTGCTCGATGACGGTGTACAGACCGTCGACACCGGTCAGCGGACGGCGTACGTGCTGCCAGGACGGCAAGAACCGCGCGAAGGCACGGGCCGGGACGGGCTCGATTTCTGCGCGCAGCTTCGCAAGGCTTCGCCGCCGCAGCGTGCGAAGAATCTCGGCGTCGCAGTACTCGCCGGCTCCGCTGCGTACGAGGACTCCCGTCGTCACGAAATGGTCCAGGACCGCATCGAGCTGCCGGTCATCGGCTGCTAGTGCCGCGGCGAGGTCCCGGCGGCTGAACGGCCCGCGGCGGGCTGCGAACGCGCGCACGGCGTCGTCCAGCGTGGGCGTCGGTGATTGCGGCAGCGAGGCGAGTTCCTGCTCGACGGCGGCGACGATGCCCGGGTCTAAAATCTCGGCGAAATCGTGTTCGCCCAGCAATTGCGTGAGCAGCGCGGAGTCCAGCGCGAGCGCGTGCACCTTGCGTTCCGCCGGCGGGACGTCGTTCTCGTACAGGTAGGCCGCCAGATAGCCGAAGAGCAGACTCCTGGCGAACGGTGACGGAACCGGGGTTTCCACTCCCACAACGGCGATCCGGTGGGCGGCAATGTCGCGGAGGATGCGTTGCAATCCGGGCACGTCGAAGACCTCGTGCCAGCATTCGCGCACCGCTTCCAGAACGATGGGGAAATCGGGCAGATCCACGGCGGCGCTGAGCAATTGAGCGGCTCGCTGCCGTTGCTGCCAGAGCGGGGTACGGCGCTGGGGGAACCGCCGGGGAAGCAGCAGGGCCCGTGCCGCGCACTCCCGGAATTTCGCCGCGAACAAGGCGGAATTCGTCAGCTCCCCGCGGATGGCATCGGCGGCCTCATCCGGGTCGATCGTGACGAGGTCAAGGTCCGGCGGCCGATCGGCAGCAGGCAGGCGGGCGACGATTCCGTCGTCGGCGTGCATGACGGCGGTCTCAATGCCGTACCGCTGCCGGATGCGCGCGGCGATGGCCAGCGCCCACGGGGCGTGCACCTGACCGCCGAACGGGGAATGCACGACGAGCCGCCAGTCACCGACTTCGTCCCGGAACCATTCGACGACGATGGTCTGGTCGTCGGGCACGACACCGGTGGCGGCGCGTTGGTCGGCGAGGTAACGCAGGGCATTGTTGACGGCGAGCTCGTCGAAACCGGCGTCCCGCAACGCGGCGGTCGCGGTGACCTGGTCGGTTGACGAGAGCACGCGGAGCGTTTCGCCGATGGCGCGGCCAAGGTCGAACGGCCGGGCCGGTGCGTCGCCGTGCCAGAAGGGTGGAATTGCCGCTGCTCCGGGGGCCGGGACGACGACGACCCGGTCCGCGGTGATATCGACGATGCGCCATTGCGCGGATCCCAGGGTGAAAACCGTGCCGGGTCGGGATTCGTACACCATTTCCTCATCGAGCTCGCCGACCCTCGTGGGTTTGTCTGCGCCCGCCAACACGACGGTGTACTGGCCGCGGTCCGGGATCGTCCCCGCGTTCGTGACCGCGAGGAGGCGCGCACCGGGACGTGCGGTGACCCGGCCGCTGCTGCGATCCCAGTCGATGCGCGCCTTGAACTGGGCGAAATCGTCTGAGGCGTACCGGCCGGCAAGCATCGCGAGAACGGCGTCGAACACATTCGGGCGCAGGGTATGGAACGGGGCGGCGCGCCGTACCAGCGTGAACATGTCGTCGTCCGACCAATCGTCGGTTGCGGCCATCGCCACCAGCTGCTGGGCCAGGACGTCCAGCGGATTCTCCGGAACACGGACGGCTTCAATCCGCCCGTCCCGCATCCGCTCCACGACGACCGCGGCCGGAATGAGTTGACTCCGGTGCTTGGGAAAAATAATGCCGCGTGACACGGCGTCCCGTTGATGTCCGGCGCGGCCGAACCGCTGCATGGCGGCCGCCACGCTCGGCGGCGGCTCGGCGTGGACGACGAGGTCCACCGCTCCCATGTCGATGCCCAATTCCAGGCTGCTGGTGGCCACGACCGCCGGAATCCGCCCGGATTTCAGCAATTCTTCGGTGACGTGACGCTGCTCACGGCTCACCGAGCCGTGGTGCGCCCGCGCGAGTTCGCCTGGAATTCCGCGCCGTGCCGCCTCGTCATTCAGCTGGGCGGTCAGCCGTTCGGCGAGACGACGCGAATTCGTGAAGACGATTGTCGACCGATGAGCGGTGATGAGGTCGACGAGCCGGGTCACGATGTGCGGCCAGATGGACGAACGGGCGGGTGTGTCGGCGTCCGGTTCGTCGGCGACGCCGGGCGGCGGGTCCGGCGGCGATGTCATGTCGGCGACCGGCACGGAAACGCGAATGTCTAACTCTTTCCGCGCCGACGGGTGAATGACCCGCACCGGACGCCCGCCGCCGAGGAACCGCGCCGCCTCAGTCGGCGGACGGACGGTCGCCGACAGGCCGATGCGCTGCGCTGGGCGGCGGAGGAGCGCCTCCAGGCGCTCCATGCTCAGCGCGAGGTGCGCACCCCGCTTATTTCCCGCCAGGGCGTGAATTTCGTCGATGATGACGGTGTCAACACCGCGCAGCATGTCACGCGCCTGTGATGTCAGCAGCAAAAACAACGATTCCGGCGTCGTGATGAGAATGTCCGGCGGATTCTTCACCAATGCGCGCCGTTGCGCGGACGGAGTATCGCCGGTGCGCACCCCGATCCGAATATCGGGTAGCTGAACGCCGGTTTCGGTGGCGAGTCGGCGTATGGCGGTGAGCGGGGCGCGGAGATTGCGTTCAATGTCGGCAGCGAGAGCGCGCAGCGGGGAGACGTACAGGACGCGCGCCGCGGGCGGTTCGGCCCGCGGTTCCGTCAACAAGCGGTGAATCGACCAGAGAAACGCGGCGAGGGTTTTTCCCGACCCGGTGGGTGCAATGAGCAGCGCGTGATCGCCGCCTGCGATGACCCGCCATGCCTCGGCCTGGGCCGCCGTCGGAGCGCCGAAGGTTGTGGTAAACCAGCGGCGGAGCAGGGGAGTGAACACCTCGAGTGGTTCACCGGTCACCTCTCGATTCTGCCGAGGCGCCGGTCCGTGCCGGTCGAACGAGCATCACCCTGGCGGCCGCCCCGGATTCGCGTCACCCGCCCCGGATTCGCGCCGGATTCGCGTCGGCTGCCGCCGTCGCGGTTTAACCCCCGATCCGCACGAGCGACCAGTGCGCGCCGGCGTCCGTGCTTCGCCAGAGCTGACGGCTGTTTGCGACCTCCGCGATCGCGAACCCGACCGTGTCATTGACGAAACCGACAAAGGCGAATCCGCTTGCACCACTGGGTGTCGCGGCAGTCTGCATGGTTCCGTCGGTGCCGATCCGGATGAGCCGGCCGCCGTGCGCAATCACCGCCGTCGTCGGATCGATGGCGGCCACCACGGCGGCGTCCGCCGGCAGCGTCGACCCGACCTGCCGCCAGGACGTCCCAGCGTCGGTGGAGACGTACGCGCGCGCATGGTCCGCGCAGAGCAGCCAGAGGGCGCTGGCGGTGATGGACAATCCGCCGGTCGGAGCCGGAACACACGGCGGCGCCGGCAGTTCTGCGAAGGTGGCTGCATCCGTGCTCCGGACGGCGCGTGGTGTCCCGGTTGTCGGATCCTCGCCCGCGACAATCACGGTGGTGTCGTGGACGACGAGCGCCGGCTCCGCTGGGCCGAAGACACCGGCGGCATCGACCGGCCCCCAGGTTCCGGCCGGGTACGTCGCGGTGAACAACCGCGCCGTACCGGTGGCGCCGGGAGGCGACCCTCCGCCGGTAGCCACGATCGCCCAGGCGTGTCCGCTGGCCACCTCCAGCTGCTGGACCGTGCCGGTGATGCTCGTGATCTGCTGCCACGATTGCGCGCCGTCCGTGGTCTGCCAGAGCGCACCGCCGAAAGCCCAGCCGTTCTTCGCGTCGACGAACCGCATATTGGCGATGGTTTGTGGACTGACACCGTCCATCCCGAGAAGATGGTCGGGCACCACGGCACTCGCGGGAGCAGCCATTTCCGTGAAGGATTGTCCGCCGTCGGTGGTTTTCGCGACGGCGGTGCAGGTTCCCGTCGCGCACGGGGCATCTCCGAGGACCCAGAACGTCTGCCCGTTGCTCGTCGTCCCGGTCACCGAGAGCGGCACGAAACCAGCCGGCGGCGTGCCGCCGGCCGGAACGGTGCCGGCCTCGGCAGATGTTGCGGCGACCGCGGGTGCGCTGGTTTCCGTGGCCTGGAGGGTCGGTGACGCGACGAGCCTCGACGGTTGCACCGCTGCGGCGGTTTGTGCGTGAGTGCCGGCGGTTTGGCGCGCCGGTGCGAAGGGGCGGACGACGGCGGTGGTCGCCAGTGCCACGGCGACGACGCCTGCGGCGGCCAGGGTGCCGGCGCGGCGTGCCTGACGCCGTCGGGCCCCGCGGTGGATGACCTCGAGCATGTCCGGCCGAGGGACGAGCGGCGGATGGCCGGCCCGGAACAGGGCGCGCAATCGCTCGTCGAGTTCGTCGTCGGTCACGGCTCCATTCCCTTCCTCGAACGGGTGATGCGCGGGTCATCGGTGCGCCCCCCTGCGCCGGGAACGTCGGCGAACTGCGCCGCGTCACGTCGAAGCGCGGCCAGAGCTCGCGAGGCCTGACTCTTCACCGTGCCGACCGACGAGCCCATGATCTCCGCAATCTGCGCCTCGGAGAGATCTTCGTAGTACCGCAGGACGATGACAGTCCGCTGCCGCGGTGGGAGGGCGCGTACCCGCTCCCAGAGCGCCAGATCACGCGGGGTCAGGCCGTCGCTGGGCCCGCTCTCCTCGGGGATGTCGACCACCAGGCGCTCCCGCCGCAGGCGCCGCCAAATGCTGATGTTGCGGTTCACCATGATCCGTCGGACGTATCCCTCCGGGTCGCCCTGCTTCTCCACCCGGTGCCACGCGAGCATCGTCCGCTCCAGCGCGTCCTGCACCAAATCCGCGGCCGCGTGCGGATTTCCGGTCAGCGCGTAGCCGAAACGCAGGAGCTCGGGCATCCGCGCGCGCGCGAATTCGTCGAAGACGCGTCGGCGTTCGTCGTCCACGCTCACCCCGGGCATCTCGTCCGCAGCTGCGGACGCTCCGCGGAGCGGACCGGTTGCATCGACGAGGACACTCATCGGACCGGCTCCCAGGGAATTGCCTGTGGAAAGGCGAGAACCCCACACGGGTCGACCGCAGTACCGATCAATTTCTGCAGGTTCGCCCCATAATAAGCGGTTTCCCGGTCCGGCACTGGTGGACCGACGTAATTCGGGTACGCCGAGCCATCCGCCGAGCCGCCCGCATATGGCCGTATTTCGCACGATGTCGTCGGCCACCTCCGCGGGATCGACGCCGAGCCGCTGGCCGAGCGGCCCGCATATGGCCGTATTTCCCGCCGGCGGTCGCCCAGTCGTTGGCGTTTCTCTTCCGGATTCACGGCACTGGGGAGCGGTGTGACGTCCCGCGCCCAAGCGGGAACGGTTAGCCGATCGATGGTGGCCTCCAGGGTGGCTCGACGTGTGCGGGCGGGTTGCCGAGGCCCGGTGTGGGGAAGGATCGGTGATCCCCGGGAGACCGGACGTGCCCGGCTTACCTCGCGTGCGTCTGCTGGAAGGACGCCGTGGGCCGGTGCAGGGATGCATGGCGCGCCGCTCGCGTCTGCAGTCCGGGTCGGCGTTCCCGGCCCGCTCGCGTGTCCGGCCCGCGCCGCTCGCGTCTCCGGTCCGTGCTTTCGGCTTTCCGGTCCGGCTCCGGCCTCTGGATACTGACGGGTGTGCGGCTCACAGATTTCTGGGACCGGATGCGCAGTGCGTTCGGTGAGGTGTACGCGGCATCGTTCGCTCACGACTTCGTGCTTGCCGAGCTGGGGGAGCGGACGGTTCACCAGGCATTAGAAGCCGGCGTGGAACCGGCCGACATCTGGCGCGCGGTGTGCCGGGCCGTCGACGTGCCGACGCACCTGCAGTGATCGATCGCCGCCGCGGGATCCGGGATTTCGCCGCGTGCAGCGGGACCCAGGCGTTTCCGGCTTCGCCTGTCGGCGTCGTCCACCGTGCCCGAGGCCGCCGCCCAGGCCGGGTCGGCGCTCCCGGGGTCTTCCCGCTGCCGCCGTCCGCCGTCCTCGACGTTGCGGCATGTGCGCCGTCCCGTGGCATCCGCGTGGCGCTTCGTCCGCGTTCGGCGTGTCGCCGCGGGATCGAACATCTGTTCGGTTAGTGTCCACACACGGTGGGACGGCGATACACAGCCGCGGCCGGTGAATGGGAAACGTCGGCGAGGGCGTTTAGCGTCGTTCGCGACCGAGTTCCGCACCGTGAAAGAACAGGATGGGCAGACCGATGGCAGCAGCATTCGACCGCGAGAAGGCACTGGAGCACGCGATCGCGCAGATCGAACGGGCTCACGGCAAGGGTTCATTGATGCGTCTCGGTGACGAGGCGCGGGCTCCGATCGACGTCATCCCTACCGGATCTATCGCCCTGGACGTCGCGTTAGGGATCGGCGGTCTGCCGCGTGGGCGGATCGTCGAGATCTACGGACCGGAGTCATCGGGCAAGACCACCCTGGCACTGCACGCGGTGGCGAATGCCCAGCGCGCCGGCGGCATCGCCGCATTCATCGACGCCGAGCATGCCCTGGATCCCGAATACGCGAAAAAGCTCGGAGTGGACACCGATAATCTCCTCGTCTCCCAGCCGGATACGGGAGAACAAGCCCTGGAGATCGCCGATACGTTGATTCGGTCAGGGGCCATCGACGTCGTGGTCATTGACTCGGTTGCTGCGCTGGTGCCCCGGGCTGAAATTGAGGGGGAGATGGGCGACAGCCATGTCGGCCTGCAGGCCCGGCTGATGAGTCAGGCGCTCCGCAAGATTACCGGTGCGCTCAGCCACTCCGGCACGACCGCAATCTTCATCAATCAGCTGCGAGAGAAGGTCGGGGTCTTCTTCGGAAGCCCGGAAACGACCACCGGTGGGAAGGCTCTGAAGTTCTACGCTTCGATCCGCCTTGATGTCCGCCGCATCGACACCATCAAGGAAGGGCAGGAAGCCATCGGCAACCGGACCCGGGTGAAGGTTGTCAAGAA
>Ga0209061_1005884_pt1 | contig 10327 bp, 10 predicted proteins | sample Coa_R1_10_FD_187157 | JGI IMG/M metagenome (GOLD analysis project Ga0209061, IMG submission 187157) | Surface soil microbial communities from Centralia Pennsylvania, which are recovering from an underground coalmine fire - Coalmine... | ecosystem: Environmental > Terrestrial > Soil >... | reverse complement strand
GGCCCGCAGCGCTCAGGCGGCGGGCCGCTCGACCCGGAGCTCGATCACGCAGCCGGCCTCGTCGGGGTCGTGCGGGGTGAAGCCGACGAGCGCCGTGTCCGGCCCGACCCGCTCCAGGAGGCCGCGCGTGAGACCGTGGTGGAGTGCGCACACGAGCGGCTGGTTCTCGTGTACGGCCTCCGCGTAGGGACAGTTGTGCAGGCACAGGCTCACGTCGTCCCCGTCCCGGTGCATGCTCGGAGCGAAGCCCAGCGCGGTCAGCGCCGTCAGGAACGCGTCGACGCCGCCCTCGGCGCCGACGGGGGCAAGCTCGCCGCCGATCTGGCGGCCGGTCTCCTCGATCGACGCCACGTCCGTCGGGGCCGCGGCCAGCGCGCGCACGAGCCAGCGCCCGAGGTCGCGGTAGGCATGCGGCGGCTGTCCCCCCGGCCGGGCCCCCGGCGCGATCGTCCACGCGTCCGGTGGGCGTCCACGACGGCGGCGCTGGCGGATGCGTGTGACGAGACCCGCCTGCTCCATGCGCTCGAGGTGGAGACGCACACCGTTCGGATGGAGACCGAGCGCATCCGCGAGCTCCGTCGTTCGCGCCGGGCGCCGCAGCTCCTCGAGCAGGGCGAACAGGCGTGCCCGCGTCGGCTGGGAAAGCACGTCGTCCGCGCCGAACGTCGCCGGTGTGTCCACGCGACTATTTTATCTATGTCAGATTTGCAAAAGCCGCCGAACCGAGTCGGCTCCCGGACTCGCATCGACCTCCGACGGAGGCGACGGCGTGGCGCCGGACGTGCAGTGCACGCGCATCTCCGACCCCGCGGAGGCGGAGGACGGCTACCGGGTGCTGGTCGATCACGTCCGGCGACCGGGAGCGCAACAGCGGCGCGGTGCTCACCGAGTTGCCGCGAAGCGATGCGTCGCCGGATGCGATGCGGTGATAGTTTCCCCAGTCAGACTATGAAAACACGCCGCCCGCAGGAGGAACGCCCATGACCTACGTGATCGCCGAGCCGTGCATCGGCGTGAAGGACAACTCGTGCGTCGAGGTCTGCCCGGTCGACTGCATCCACCCGACGCCCGATGAGCCGGCGCATGCCCAGGTCGAGATGCTCTACATCGATCCCGAGGAGTGCATCGACTGCGACGCCTGTGTCGAGGCGTGCCCCGTCGACGCGATCTTCGCCGAGGACCAGCTTCCCGCCGAGTGGCAGCACTTCACGCAGATCAACGCCGACTACTACCGCTGAGTGCCCCACCGAGGGGGCCGCGAGCACTGAGGGGGGCGCGATGAAGCGCAGCGAGGCGCTCGCGATCCTCTCGCGCGACCACCACCAGGCACTGTTCGTCGCCCAGCGGCTTCGGCGCGCGCAGCCGGAGACGGCCGCGGCGGAGCGCGCCCGGTTCCTCGAGTTCTGGACGGCGCACGGGCGCCGCCACTTCCAGCTCGAGGAGGAGCTCCTGTTCCCCGCCTACGCGCCCTACGGCGACGCGCACCACCCGCTGCTGCTCCGAGCGCTCGGCGAGCACGTCGCGATCCGCGCGCTCGCGGCGCGAACGGACACGAGCCCCGAGGGGCTGCACGAGCTCGGCGAGGCGCTCGCCGCCCACGTCCGCGGCGAGGAGCGCGAGCTGTTCGCGGTCATCGAGGAGGCGATGCCGCCCGACGAGCTGCTGGCGCTCGCCCGGGAGCTCGAGCGCGCCGAGCGGCAGCCCGGCGGGTGACCGGGGCGAAAGCCCGGCGGGTGACCGGGGCGAAAGCCCGGCGGGTGACCGGGGCGAAAGCCCGGTGCGTGACCGGGCCGAGGCGCCGGAGGGGGACTCGGCGAGGGATGGTCATCGTGCTGACGGGCGGCTCAACGAGGGCCCCGAATCGACCGATTCATAGGGCGTGAGCCAGTTTTACACAGGCTTGCGTTGTAAAATCTCCGGCGACGGCAACCCCGTCCACAGCCACCGACGCGACGCCTCACAAGGGGGCCATTCGATGAACTCCACGTCCGACAACGCCTTCGTCAAGCTCCTCGACCGGGTGAGGGACGACACCGGCTACGGGATGCTGATGTTCTACGCGTTCACCGCCGCGGTGCTCATCATCTCGGGCTCGATCGCGGCGCTCGCGTTCGTCACGCAGTGGTGGATGCTCGCGGTCGTTGTCGCCGTGCACATGGCGATCACGGGAGTCGTGAGCTCCATCGTCTTCCACGCGTTCGACGTGCCCTCGCCCGCCGACGCCGAGGACGCAGTGCTCGTCGCCCCCGCCCCGCAGACGGCGCCCGCGCCGTCGACGGCCTCCGTCTCCCCGCTGCCCGCCGCGGCCTGAGCCCGCTCAGCGGGGGCGCCGCCGCGCCGACGATCGCGAGTCGCGACCGCGGCGGCGCGTGGAGGCGCGGCGCCGGCGCCGGCGACGGCGCTCGCGGCGGGCGCGCAGGCGCGCCGGCAGCAGACTGAGGCCGAGCAGCAGCACGACGACGACGACGACGATCGCGAGCGCTCCCGGCCCGGGCGCGATGATGAACGCGATCAGCGCGATCGCCACCGCGCACGCGAGCTCGACCACGCGTGGCGAGCGCGGGCTCGGACGCGAGCGAAAGCGCGTGTACGGGGGCGGCTGGCTCACAGCGGGAGCCTCCGCCACACGGCGCGCGGAAGCACCCGGAGGATCGAGAACACGACTCCGACCGCGCGCGGCGCCCAGACGACCTCGCGCCCGGCGGCGAGGCCGCGCGCCGTCGCCTCGGCAACCGCCTCGGGCGTCGTGGCGAGCGGGGGTCGCGGCAGCCCGGCGGTCATGCGGCCGACGACGAACCCCGGGCGGACGATGAGCGTCCGCACCCCGCGGGCTCGCGCCGCGTCGCCGAGCCCGGCCGCGAGTCCGTCGAGCCCGGCCTTGGCCGCGCCGTAGAACGGGTTGCTCGCGCGCACGCGCATGCCCGCCACCGAGGAGAGCACGATCACCGTCCCGTGCGACTGCCCGTAGAGCTCGCGCAGCGCGGCCTGCAGGAGCGAGCCGCAGACGACGAAGCCGACGCGCATCACCTCGACCGCCTCCGCGGGGTCGGCGGCGATCCCCCGCTGGCCGCCGAGCACACCGACGGCGATCACGACGAGCTCGATCCCGTCGAGCGCCTCGGCGGCATGACGGATCGCGGCGGCGTGCTCGGCCGGGTCGTCGAGGTCGGCGACCACGGTGCTCGGCCGGATCCGGCCGTCGGCGCGCAACCCGTCGGCCGCCCGCGCCAGCCCGTCCGCATCGCGGCCGACGAGCGCGACCTGCAGCCCGTCGGCGGACTCGGCGGCGAGGCGGCGCACGATCGCGAGGCCGATCTCTGAGGTGCCGCCGAGCAGCACGACCCGGTCGACGGGCGGCGGGCTGCCCGCTCCATCGGCGTGCGGCCGCGGGCTCATCCCGGCACCAACCCGGTGCGCCGGGCGAGGTCGGATACCCAGCGCCGCTCCGGGTCCAGCCGATCACGCGCCGCCCGCCACTCGGGCAGCCGCGGGTACATCGCGGCGAGCGTGGTCGGGTCCAGGCGGGCGTCCTTGGCGAGGTAGACCCGGCCGCCGGCGGCGACGACGATCGCGTCGAGCTCGGCGAGGAGCGCGTCGAGGCCGGGCGCGGCGCGCGGCAGGTCGAGCGCGAGCGTCCAGCCCTCGATCGGGAACGACAGTGGCGCGTCGTTGCCCGGGCCAAAGTCCTTCAGGACCGCGAGGTAACAGGGGGCGGGGGCCGCTCGTACGCGCTCGAGCGCGTCCTGGAGCGCGCGCTCGGCGCCGCGCGGGACGACGCACTGGTATTGCAGGAAGCCGGCGGCGCCGTACAGCCGCGGCCAGGCGTCGAGCACGTCGAGCGGGAACATGTGCGGGCCGAAGCCCTCACGGCGGCCGCGCGCCCGTCGCGGGGCCGCGTGGAAGCGCAGCGCGTTGTGCGCGCGGACGGTCGAGGGACGCAGCAGCCCGGCAGGCCACCACGACGGGATCCGGGCCTTCGCCGCGACCGTGACGGGCCGCGGGCCGCCGGCGCGCCGACCGGGCGCCGCGTTTGCGGGCGGCGGGGCGTCGGACGCGGCGTTCGCGGGCGGCGCGGCGTTCGCGGACGGCGCGCTCTCCGGCGGCGCAAGCTCGGCCCGGGTCACGACCCCGCGCGCGAGCCCGGGGCCGAGCAGGTCGAGCCAGGCGACGCGGTACGGTCCGCCGGGGGCATCGAGCGCGGCGAGCGCGCCGTCGAGATCGTCGACCCGATCGAGGTCGACGCTCAGCTCGACGCCGGCGGGCGCGCGCACGAGCTTGATCTCCGCCCAGGTGATGAACCCGGTGAGGCCGAGGCCGCCGATCGTCGCGTCGAGCGCATCGGTCTGGCCATCGTCGCGGCGCAGCGTGAGCGACTCGCCCGCGGCGGTGAGCAGCCCGAGCGCACGGACATGGTTGCCGAACGAGCCGACCGCGCCGTGATTCTTGCCGTGGATGTCGCAGGCGATCGCGCCGCCGACCGTCACGTGCTGGGTGCCGGGGAGGACCGGCAGCAGCCAGCCGGCGGGGGCGAGCTCCGCGAGCAGCTGTCCGAGCGTCGCGCCCGCGCCCGCGCGCACGATCCCCCGCTTCGGATCGAGCGCGGTTCGGCACAGGCGCCTCAGGTCGAGCACGAGCCCGCCGTCGCGCTGCGCGGCATCGCCGTAGCTGCGGCCCATGCCGCGGCAGATGAGCTCGCGGTCGCGGTCGGCGTCGGCGAGGAGCGCCGCCAGCTCCGGCTCACCGTCGATCGCGACGACGTCGGCGCGGACGCCCGGGCCACCGCCCCAGCCGTGGAGCCGGGCCGAGGTCATTCGGGGCATGGCAGGCGTGCGCTCGGGCCTCGGCGCGAGCCGGGCGTCAGGCGCCGACACTGACGCTCAGCCCGAACAGGACGATCCACGCCGCCACGCCGAGAGCGAGCGGACGGTCGGTGAGGATGAGCTGCTCGGGCGTCTCCGCCGCGCCGCGGGCGGCGAGCCACCCGTAGCGCGCGAGCGAGGCGACGAACGGCGCCAGCGTGAGCGCTCGCCAGGGCAGGTCGCCCGGCGCGGGCACCGCGAGCGCCCAGGCGGCGTAGGCGCAGACGGCGCCCAGGCCGCTGAGGGCGAGCGCCGCGCGCAGCCCGCGCGGCGAGTAGCGGCGCAGCACGCGCCGCATCGGCGCGCCCAAGGCGGTGGCGCGCACGAGCTCGCCGAGCCGCTTGCCGGTCGCCGCGAACACCGCGGCAGAGCTCACGACGAGCAGAAACCACACCGACAGCGGCGTCGGACCGGCGGCGCCGCCCGCGAGCGCCCGCAGCACGAACCCGCCCGCGAGCGCGACGAGCTCGAGGATCGGCACCGCCCGCCACAGCATCGAGTAGCTCGCCGTGAGCGCGATGTATCCGCCGGCCGCGAGCAGCAGCCACGGGGAGATCGCGACGCACAGCCCGAGGCCCGCGGCGAGCCACACGAGGCCCGCGAGCGTCGCCGCTCGCGGCGTGAGCTCTCGCGCGGCGACCGGCCGCAGCCGCTTGCGGGGATGGTCGCGGTCCTCGTGGTGGTCGCGGACGTCGTTGAGCGCGTAGATTCCGGCGGAGATGAGGCAGAACGCCACGGTGGCGGCGCTCACGCGGCCGAGCACGTCGTCGCGGCCGAGCGCGTCGGCGGCTCCCGCGGCGGCGAGCACGAGCAGGTTCTTCATCCACTGTCGCGGCCGCGCGAGCGCGACGAGGCCCATGAGCCGACCGCGCCGCGGCGTCGGGAGCAGGACCGGGCTCGCAGGCGTGCCCGCGGTGATCGTCGCTTCGGCGTCAGACATCGGCTGGCGGACCGTATTCCTCGGTCATCAACCGAGCCTGATGGTCGTGTGAGGGGTCTCTCATGGACGTTTTATCCGGCTGCGGCATCCTCGCGCAACGGTGAGGACGATGTCGATCCGCACCCGCCCCGTTCGCGATGTCAGCCGGTTTACCTCCGGCGGATTCCACGATCATCCGCGACAGCGGCGGCGGGTCCGCCCCCGGCGGGTCGTCGCGATCGCGGCCTGCCTGATGTGCATCCCGGTGCTCGTCTCCTACGCGTCGATGCTCACCGCTCGCTCGGACTCGAGCCTCAGCGTGCGGACGGTCGAATGGCTGCGAGCCCACGGCGCGCGCGGGCTCGTCGACACCATCGAGACTTTCTACTACACGCTGAGCGCGCCCTCGAAGGGTGGGCCGACGATCAAGGCGCTGCCCCACCAGGCGGGGGTCGCATCGTCCGGCGGGTCGGGTGCCGGCGCTTCCCGCGCGGGCGCCGCGAGCCGCCACCCTCACCATCCGGCCCCGGTCGTCCGTCCGGCGCCGATCAAGCCGGTCATCCACCCGGCGCTGCCCGGCGAGGGCCGCTGGCACGCGACATTCGCGGCCGGCGGCCGCCAGCCACCCGTGTACATCACGAGCTACCGGCCCGAGCCAGCCTATCCGCGGATCGTGGCCGGGCTGGCCTGGATCGACCAGGCCCGCACGTCGATCTGGCTCTACCCCGGGATCCAGGAGCCCGCCGTCGCGATGCCCTCCCGCGGGCCCGAGGAGGTGCCGCTCGACCGGCGCCACCGCCTCGTCGCGACGTTCAACAGCGCGTTCAAGCTCGCGGACTCGGGCGGCGGGTTCGCGAGCGGCGGCCGCACGTATGCACCGCTGAAGAACGGCTACGCGACCGTGCTGCGCTACCGCAACGGGCGCGTCAACATCGTCGACTGGGAGTACGGGCCGACGGCGCCGAGGAACGTCGTCTACGCCCGCCAGAACCTCGCGCTGCTCATCAACGACGGGCGCCTCAACCCCAACCTCTCCAACGGGCCTCAGTGGGGCGCGACGCTCGGCAACTCGGTCATGGTGTGGCGTTCGGGCCTCGGCATCGACCGCCACGGCAACCTCATCTACGCGGCCGCCGACTACCTGACGGTTCAATCGCTCGCCGAGATCCTCAAGCACGCGGGCGCGGTGCGGGCGATGCAGCTCGACATCAACGCCTACTGGCCGAGCTTCATCACCTACCGCTACCCGGGCGCTCGCGACCCCGCGAACCTGCTGCCCGACATGCAGCGTTCGCCCTATCGCTACCTCACGCCCGACGATCGGGACTTCTTCGCGGTCTACCTGAAGTGAGGCCGCCGCCGGGCGGGCGGTCCGGCCGGGCGGTCGCTCGAGCGGGCGCGGGCGGGTCCGCCGAGGGTCCCGGGGGAGCCGGCCGACCGAGCAGGGGCAGGGGAGCCGGCCGACCGAGCAGGGGCAGGGGAGCCGGCCGACCGAGCAGGGGCAGGGGGCCGGCCGACCGAGCAGGGGCAGGGGGCCGGCCGACTGAGCAGGGGCGGCGGACGATCTCAGCAGCCCGCGCCGGCGAGCACCGCCGAGCGGGCGCGGCGCGGGATCCGCACGCGGGCGACCGCGCCGCGCGCGGTCGGCAGGAGCAGCAGCGCGCAGCCGGCGAGCGCCGCCAGCAGCGCCCACTGCATCCCCACCGGCATGAAGCCGAAGCTCACGCGGTCGACCCCCGCCGGCAGGCGGACCGCCTGGAAGAGCCCGGCGACCCGGCGGATGGGCGCCGGCCGGCCGTCGACGTGCGCGCTCCAGCCGGGGAACCAGGTCTCACGGCGCACGAGCGTCGACGGGCGCGAGCAGTCGAGGCGCACGCTGTCGAGGCTTGAGGAGATGACGCGGCAGCCGCGGGCGCTCGCGAGCGGCGCGGCGTGCGTCACGCGGTAGATCCGCGCGGTCGAGTCGCTGAACACGAGCTGGAAGCCGGGACCGGAGAGCCCCGCCCGCGGGCCGGTCGTCACGTAGCGCACGCCGACGGCCTCGTAGGCGGCGAGGTGGCGCAGGAACACCTGCCGGGGCGTCGGCACCCCGGGCGCCCGGAAGCCGACGAAGTTCGCGAACGGGTCGAGCCGCGCGTGGACGAAGCGGGCGTAGGCGGCGGGCGGGAAGTCGTCGAGCCGGATCGAGGCGAGGCGGAAGTAGGAGCCGTAGTTCGGGCGGATCGGCCCGAGCGTCAGGAACCGCTGATCGCCGAGATGACGGCGCAGGTAGGCGACTGGGGCGAGGTCGATCCGCGCCGCGCGCGGCGCCGAGAACTGGGGCACGGCGAACAGCGCGATCGCGTCGACGATGACGACCCCCGCAAGCAGCATCCCGCGCAGCCGCGCGCGGGGCACGAGCGCGGCGATGCCGACGGCGGCGACGGTGGCGAGCGCCCAGACGAGCGACGCCCGGAAGAAGTCCTCGACGTCCGGCACCGTCGGGGCGAGCGCGCCGACAACCCCGTGGGCGGAGAGCGCGACGGCGCCGACGCCGAGCATCGCCGCGCCCGCGCCGGCCACCACCCGCCACGAGTGGGACTCGACGCGCCGGACGTCGTCGAGCCCGATCGCCGCGAGCAGGATGACCGGCAGCTCGAGTGCGGCCGTCGCGTAGCGGTAGAACTGGATCCGCCCCATCTCCGGCAGCACGCCGAGCACGTTGCCGAGCCCCGGCACGCCGTACATGTGGGCGAACACGAGCAGCGCCCAGCCGCCGAGCATCAGCTTCAGCCCGCGCCGCCCGTGTGCGGCGAGGCCGAGCAGGGCGAGCAGCACGAGCACGATCGACAGGTAGCCGCCGACCATCACCCAGAGCCCGGGGTGGCGGTTCGTGTTGAGCGGTCCGAAGACGTAGGGCATGAGCAGCTGCGGCGCCTCGGCGAACGGAAGGTGGCGGCTGCCGAGGTGCGCCCCCCGGTGACTGACGAGGTCGGCGCGGCTCAGGTAGTCGAACATCGCGAGCAGCATCGGCGCGGCGAGCATCACCCCGGTCGCCGACCCGAGCCCGATCCGGGCCGCGAACAGCGAGCGGGCTCCCGACAGGGTGCCGGCGCGCCAGGCGACCCATGCGACCCCCATGAGCAGGTCCGCGTAGGCGACCTCCGGGAACCCGGCGTACGCGGTGAGCGCGATCGCCACCGCCAGCAGTCGCCAGCCCCCGCGCCGGCCGCTTCGAGCCGCGTCGGCAGCGCGCTCGACGCCGAGCAGCAGCATCGGCAGGAACGGCAGCGGGTTGACGGTCGCATCGGAGAACCAGGCGAACTTGCCACAGAGCGCGAACGCGACCGCTCCGGCGAGCGCGGCGGTGCGGGCGAGCTCCAGGCGCCGCGCCAGTCGATACGTGCAGATGCCGGCGATGAGCTCCAGCAGCACGTGCTCGTAGAGCTGGCCGTTCGCGAAGATCGTCAGCAGCGTCGGCGGGAACAGGCCCGCCGACTGCGTCTCCCCGAGCAGCGGCATGCCGGTGCCCTCGTATGGGTTCCACCAGGGCAGGTGGAGGTGCAGGAGGTCGAGGGCGGCGAGGTGGCCGATCGCCTGGGAGTTGAAGCCGTTGCTCGGGTCGATCGTGGGGCGGCCGCCGAGCAGTCCGGGAACCAGGGCCTCGGTGAGCTTCGCCCGGAACGTGAGCGGGTCGAGGTCGAACAGCCCGAGCAGCGCCGGCAGGTTCGCGAGCACGACGGCGGTGGCGAGCACGACCAACGCGACGGTGTCCGCGGACGGCCGCCGGCGGGGGAGGGACGGCCGGCGGGGGAGCGGCGGGCGTCGGGCGAGCCGCGGCCCGGACCCCGGGGGCTCGTGCGGGCCGGTCGGGCGCTCGAGCGGCCGAGGGAGAGCCTCCACGAGGACCTCGTCCGCGCGAATCTGTGGTGCCCCCGACATGCTCCTGCGCCGGGTCCGCGGCCGCACGCTCGGAGCGTAGGTCTCACCCTGTTAGCCGACCGTTGGAACGGTGCAGCGGTTGTGCGTGGAGTGCTCGCGAAACGTTGACGGCGCGTGAGCGCCGTGTTGGGCTCGGACCGCCGGACGCCGGACTCATGCGCAGCCCGGGCTATCGGGATTCGGATGCCGGCGAAGCGGCGGCGCGGAGGATCCGCGCCGCCGGACGGGGCAGGATCCAGTTCCAGCGGCCGAACAGGGAGACGAGCGCTGGGACGAGCAGTGCCCGGACGACGAACGCGTCGATCAGGATCCCGGCAGCGAGCCCCGTGGCGAGCACCTTCAGAAACGACAGCGGCGCGGTCGACAGCGCGACGAACGCGAGCGTGAGGATGAGCGCGGCGCTCGTCACGAGCCGGCCGGTGCGGCCGATGCCCTCGATCACCGCCGTCGACGTGTCGCCGGTGCGGTCGTAGGCCTCGCGCATGCGGCTGAGGATGAACACCTCGTAGTCGATCGCCAGCCCGAACAGGAACGCGAACACGACGATCGGCACCCAGAACGTGATCGCGCCCGTCGCCGGCAGCCCGAACAGCGCGCGGCTGCCGTGCCCGTCCTGCCAGACGAGGAC
>Ga0209061_1005880_pt1 | contig 10336 bp, 8 predicted proteins | sample Coa_R1_10_FD_187157 | JGI IMG/M metagenome (GOLD analysis project Ga0209061, IMG submission 187157) | Surface soil microbial communities from Centralia Pennsylvania, which are recovering from an underground coalmine fire - Coalmine... | ecosystem: Environmental > Terrestrial > Soil > Unclassified... | reverse complement strand
GGCCTGTAGGGCTCGGGACTTACGGGGGTCGCCCCTACGGGGCTCCCCCCTCCAGTCCCTCCCCCTCTAGGCCGGCGGAGGGGAGGATCCCGTACACCACGTCAGCGGACGCAAACCCCGCCGGGTGTCCACGATGTCAAGCCCTACCACCTTCGCGCCCGACTGGAGCGCGAACCAGGCGGCAGCGAGCGCTACGGGCCCAAGGCCCACCACGGCCACCTGGTCGCCTACGCCTACGCCAGCCCGTTTGAGCGCCATGTAGCCCGTCCCTGCGCCGCAGGTGTAATAGGCGGCTTCGTCAAAGCTGATATTGGCCGGCACCTTGACGCAGTCCCTCGCGCGCGCCACCATGTAGTCTTCCATGGCACCGGCGAGGTCGAGACCGTAGACACCCCACTTTTGCTGGCAATTTATGTCCCACCCGCGCCGGCATTCAACACAGTACCCGCAGCCAGCCATATGGTGGACAGCTACGCGGTCGCCGGGCTGCAGGGCGTCGACCTGCGGCCCGCACTCGGCTACGACCCCCGCGGCCTCGTGACCGGGTACGACTTCGGGGTTGGTAACGAGGCCGAAGATAGTGCCGTGCCTTTGTGCGCGAGGGGGACGGTAGTGCATGTGCAGGTCACTGCCGCACAGGCCAGCTGCTCGTAACGAGATGAGCACTTCTCCGTCACCCGGGCGGGGCTTTGGCACCGACCGAAGCTCCACCTGTCTGTCGCCTGGAAGGAACACTGCTCTCATGACCTCCTCCTTGAAAGTCGGCTTTGATGAACTAACTTGGTATTACATGCACCCTTATCTCACCTCGCTGGGGAGCAGACATCAGCACCGCGGGCGCTTCAGCGAGCCCAACCGTTTTGGTGATAAGCGGGGCGAGGTCCAGCTGACCTGACGCAGCCAGGTCGATGGCCCGAGCGTGCGTGAGAGGGTTCAAGTGCGAGCCGAGCACGCGAAGCTCACGTTCGAAGATGTCGAACGGGCTCAGGCCAACTTCGGCAGACTTGGGGGCTGCGCCGACTACGACGACGGTCCCGGCACGGCGCACCACAGCAACTGCCCGGGCAAGCGTCTCCGCCACCCCGGCCGCTTCGAAGGCCACGTCCACTCCGCCCGGCGCAAGGCCTGATGGTCCTGCGACTGCTTGTACTAGGTCAGCGGCCGTCGGGTCGACCGACGCAGAAGCGCCCAGGGTCTCCGCGAGCTCTCTTTTCTCCCGTTGGCGTGTGGCCAGGAACACCCTTGCGCCGGCTATCCGGGCTAATTGCGCCAATAACTGACCTATCACCCCACCCCCGAGGACCAAAACGGAATAGCCTGGCTTCACTTCGGCGTGGTCCATAGCCCTTAGGCAACAGGCCAGGGGCTCGCAAAGTGCCCCGAAACCGGACGGAAGAGCTGCAGGCAAGACGTAAGCTTGGCGCTCGGGCACCGACACCATCTCCGCGAGCCCGCCGTCACGGTCGACACCAATGGCGTGCAGCTGCGTGCAGTGCGAGAAAAGCCCAGTGCGGCAGTACCGGCACCCCAAGCACGAGATGTTGGGGTCGATGGCGACACGGGCACCCACCGGCAGTGACGACCCAGAGCCTGCCCGGACAACCGTCCCTTCGACTTCATGGCCAAGAGTCACCGGAGGTGCCGAGGGGTACTCACCACTTAGAATGTGACGGTCGCTTCCGCATATCCCGGCTGCCGTGACCCGGACGAGGACTTCGCCTGGCCCCGCAGTAGGTTCCGCCACGTCCTCTACTGTGACGGTATTCACGGTCCTAAGCCTTACGGCTCTCATGAGCTCCCCTCGCCAGGCACTGCCTGGCCTATCCTTGGGTAATTCAGCGGCAGTCCTGGTACGTCCAGGGCGGTTCGGGTGAGGTGCCAACGGCCGAGGTTCGCCACCACGAGCGTGACCAGGCCAGGACCGCAGAAGGCAACATTCGTGGGCGCCGCGAGCACTGTGCGCTGCCAGTCCGAGGCAAAAAGCTCTACCCCAGATGTGTTGTCCACCCGCCAGATCTCGTCGGGGCTGTAACAACTGACATACAGGCGGCCCCGGGCGTCAAAAGCTATGCCGTCGGGAACTTTGCGTTCGAAGAGGACCACCGTCTCGACCGGTCCCCCCTCCAGCGGCACGCGGACAACCCCAGGTAGGGTGGAGACAACGACGTAAAGGTACTGGCCGCCGGGCCCGAGAGCAAGGCCGTTTGGGAAAGCCGAAACGTCGTCGCGCAGGACTTCGCCTCGCCCCCCTGGCCGGACCACCCAGAGCCTCCCATTGTCTTTGCCCCACTCACCTGATTCGGATACATAAAGGTTGCCGGCAGCGTCGAACAGCGGGTAATTGGGGCTCACCAGCGCATGACCAGGGGGGCCCGCGAAGTACGTGCTCACTTCGCCCGAGGGAGCCACCCGCATCACCGCTCCTTTGGCACTGTCACAGGCATAGACGTTGCGCTCGCCGTCCAGGCAGAGGCCCAAGATGAACCCTCCAGTACTGGCAAACTGTTCGACCTTTCCGTCGAGGCTCACCCGGTAGATCTGGCCCGCCTCGCCGCCGGCGTAGACGTACCCGTCCTCGCCCCAGGCGGCGCACTCTGGATGGTCAAGGCCCCCGGCGAGCACCTCGAAACAAGAGATCTGCACCAACGGGTCAAGGTCCGACATCCCGACTGCCTTCCTCCGGCCCTTTGAGGGCCACCTTGCCACTTTCCCCGATGCTCGACACGGCACCGGTACCCTCAAAAGTCACCGCCTCTACCACCGCCTCCATTTTGCTGTTGCCAACGAGAAAGATGCCGCGGCCGCCCTTGGAGCGGGCGTTGGCCAGACCCTGGCCGGGGAACGTGGATGCGGGCTCGACTGCCACCACGTACGCGCGGCCCCACCAAGGCCAAGCCGAGGTGGCGTGGACCTCTTGCCACAGCCAGGCCGACGGGAACACCTCCACGGGCCAACGCAACCCTACGCCCAGCCTGAGGCGGGGGTTGGTTATGGCAAACCAACCGGAGCTGAAGCGCTCAGATAAGCGAACAGGGCACGGTGGTCCTCGGGACCGGGGAGCACCCCCAAGTCGAGATGTTTTCCGTCTTGGGTTTGGGCGACTGGCCAGGCATGCTCGGAACCTGGAGCGAGAAGGGTCCCGGGCTCGCGGTCATCTGCGAATATGGACTGGCAACCAGCAGATAGGAGGCACCCTTTTTCGAGAAAGGGCGCCCCAAAGGCGGGATGGTGCGACCACATCACCTCGATGTCTCGTGGCGCGAGGTTGTGCACAACGTCGTGTACCCTGACGACCGGCCCGTCCAAAGAGAGCTCACGCGTGAGGTGCAGAGGCGCCGAAAACAGCTCCGTCTCGAGGGTGACAGACGTCCGGCCCACTTCCGCCACGTCCCAGCGGACAAGCGCTGCTTCGCCGTGGAACCCCCACGTAGCACCCTGCTCTTTGCACTCATCGCCGCCGTTTGGCAAGAGGAGCTGCCACCCACCAGGGTAAGCTTCGAGCCAGCGCTCCTGCGAGCTTCCACTGTGCCCCCACATAGAGGGCTGCCGCAGGCCCCAAGGCGTTTTCCACAACACGTCGATGCCGGTGCGCAAGTCGACAAGGGAATAGATGTCCGCACCTTTGCCTGCCAGCACGGTCACCTCGAGGTGCGAGTTGGACAATGTCAGGGCTCCTGCCGATGCGAGGCTGGGACTGGTCACGCCACCACCTGGAGTACATTTGCGGCTTGCCCAAGGCCAAGATGACCGTCCGCCGCCGTCTGTTTTCCATGGTCACCGGTCCCCTGAGCGGTGCGCGGTTCGCCGTTGGGGTCAGGGCGCATTGGGCTCCCCCGATGGTGGGTGTTGGGCGGAAGCGCCCTCAAGGTCCAATCCTATTGTAGAGAGGAGGCCCCCATCGACCCGGAGCTCGGTACCGGTGATGAAAGAGGCAGCTGGGCTCGCCAAGAACCATATGGCCTCGGCAACCTCATCTGCCCGGGCAACGCGGCCCAGGGGGTGAGCCGAGCCCCATTTGGTCAGGAGTTCTTCTTCCCGTCCCGGCTCAGCAAACAGCTCAGCTGAAGAGCGCAGCATCGGGGTGTCCACCGAGCCGGGGCAGACCACGTTGGCCCTGATGTTGTCTCGCGCGTGGTCTACGGAGAGGGCGCGGGTGAGGCCGACCAAGGCCGCCTTGCTCGCGCTGTAGGCAACGACGCTTGGCTGAGCGGCGAAAGCCTGCACGGAGGAGACGTTTACGATGGCACCGCCGCCCGAGCTGCGTAGGTACGGGATGGCGAACTTGGCAAGCAAGAAAGCAGTGGTGACGTTGACCCTGAGCACTGTCTCCCAATCACCAAGCTCCGTGCTCTCGGCCGTGCCGTAGCGCTGGACGCCGACGCTGTTGACCAACACCTTCAGTGGCCCTTGGCTGGCGGCCATCTCTACGAGGTGCCTCGCTCCATCGGGTGTGCTCAGGTCGGCGGCCAGGCCTCCCACCGTCGTCCCGTCTTTCGAGAGAGCTGTAGCGGCCGCGCTCACTTCTCTTTCGTCGAGGCCCCCCAGGACGAGCTTCATGCCCGCAGCCGCCAGGCGTTTCGCACAAGCAAAGCCAATGCCAGACGAGCCGCCGGCGACCAGCGCGACGCTGCCTTCCGGCCAGTTCAAGGCGCTACCAACTCTAACAGGACGCTTTGGGTGCACCGAGGTGCCACCTCGACCGTAAGCCTGTGGCCGGCAAGCGCGAGGCCACGTTGCTTGCGTTCGTCCGGCAAGAGTGCCCACGCGCCAGCAGGTTGGCGTATGGTTTCGATCGTCACCTGCTGGGGCTGGAGGTCGTAGTTGACCATCCTTACCACGACGCCGGTACCGTCCTCGGATACTTTGCAGCCGACGACCGCCCTGGCGCCTTCCAGTACCGACAGCACCGCGGCGCTGGGCCGTCCCGGTGCGCGCCGGTCTCGTAGGACGATGAGAGGGGTACGCACCTCGGCGGAAAAGCGGGTGGCCTGCTCCAGGTCGAGGCGGCCCCCCATGCTGGTCAGGCTGTAGCGCAACCGTAGCCTCCCCGCCTGAGCGGCCTTGAAATTGACGAACCAGTGGTTGTTGAGAGCCCAGGACATAGCAACTGGGCTCGTTACGTCCAAGTGCTCCACGACTCGACCGGTCTGCACCGACCCAAGGTGGACAAGGGGCGCATCGAGGGGCACGAGCACCACGCTGTGGTCGGTGCCGTCCACCCCAACCCAGCCCTGAACTGGGTACCAGCTCTTCACGCTCCCAGGTAGCTGCTCTAGATCGGGCTCACATGGGATGCCATTGAAATCGCCAAGGAACCTAACCGGCTCAAGGGTGAAGGGAAAAGCGAAGAACACGCTCTCTGGCTCTTGGATCTCGAGCTTGTCGATCAGCCACTCGACGTCCAGACGACGGCTACCCTGCCACAGCGTGAACGTGCACCGTCCCGAGCGGACACCGGGACCTGAGATCTCAACCACCACACTAGCTCTTCCTCGCTCCGCTTCGCCGGCCCTGACAGTGACTTCGCTTGGGCCGCTGTAGCCGAGCCGGGCATCTGTGCGCCACACGCCGAAATCCTTGGCGGAGAAGTCCGCTGCGAAAAGAGCCTCTCGTCCTCCCCCGTCGAGCACCTGCTCATAGACGTACTGACCGAGCGACCAGCCCCGGTGGGTACCCGCCAGGTCTTGGCCGGACTCCTTGTCCAACCAGCTGGCCAATCCTCCCGTCGCTGGGTCTACCTCGATCCTGTACGCCTCGTTCTCAGCCCAACCTTGTCCAGCGCGGACGCCCGGGCTCTGCCTAACCGGCTCGCGCAGGTACGCGTAACCCCAGCCAGGGACTTCCCCCTCGCAGGCGAGGAGACCAGAAGGTGGCTTCTCCCCGCCCCAGGGGACTTCGGGAGGGAAGAACATATCGAGGACCCCTACTGGGGCCGCACCGCCACGTTGCTCAGGCTCGTCGACGATCACGCGTCTTTTCCATGGGAGAGTGTTCATTACGAGCAACCCGCGCTCTTGGTCAAGCGGGTAGGCTTCCTCAGGAGAGATGTCGCCCAGGTTGAAACGCCCGGGGCGACCGCCCTCCCCAAGCGAGCTAGCTACCTCTGTCGCGGCTCTCGCGAGCATGTCGTGAGCCGTAGCGGAAGCTCTAAAGGCAAAGCTGGCCTTAGCGTTTTCCTGTCCTTTGGTCCAAGGGTCGTCGGGGGCCGCTATGCTCGCGTAGGCTCCCCAGGTGTGCTCGTCGTAGAGGCTGGCAAGCTCGTACGTCTCCGCGGCGAGACGGCGGGAGTAAGGTTGTTCATGCCGGCCCCAAAGCAGGCTCCAGCTGGCCAGCACCTCCGCCGAGCCAAGGATGGCATGTGCCTGGCGCGCAACGGCTGTCTCGTAGGCGGTCGAGGCCACGCCGTCGCACCACCAGTCCATCCACTCGCCTCGCATGACCGGCAGTTCGACGTGTTGCCGGCGCAGTATTTCGGCAAACTCACGGTGGGCGACGAGTTGCAAGCGCGGGCTCTCACCGAGCTCGTTCCACCGGCGGACAAAGTCGGCGACCTCTATGTCGGGTGGCCCGTTGTCTACCCGCATAGGGTGGGTGGACTGAAAGAAGAGAAAGTCGAAGGGGTAGCTTTCTTCTGAGGACATCTTCTTGGCCCAAGAAGTGATTTCCCTCCCAGCGAACCGCCAGTCCCCGAGCTTCAAGACGCTGCGGCCGAACAGGTAATGGAAGCCGTTCCAGACGAGCAGCCGGCGCCCGCTCGGTGCTTCCCACCAAAATGCCATCGGGTAGGGCTTCGGGGCGCCGCCGCGGACAGGGTTGATGGCCATGGACAAGAAGTCGATGCCCATGTCGAGCAACAGGTCGGCAAACAGCCAAGCGATGCCGTTGACGTCGGACTGCATCGCGGTTGTGACCTGGATGCCCCATCGGTCGCGCAGGCGCCGGACGGCAGCCAAGCTACGGAACATCTGCTCTATGCCGAGCAAAGGGGTGAAGTTGTACTGCATCGCCCCGACGTCGATCCGTCCCATGCGGTGCCATTTCATGAAGGCTTCGACCTGTGCCTGCGTGGCGCCCTCCAAGTACCGCTCGGTCGTCCCTGCGACCTCGCACGTCCAGCGGTACTGTGCCTCAGACGGGTAGCCTGCTGTCCTTTCGCACAAGTCGACGGCCTGGTCGATGAACTCCGCGTGCTGGCGGAAGATAAGGTCCTGGTGGTCTGTGAAACCTATGTCGGTGTGGCTGTGGTTCAGTATATAAAATGTAGTGACATCGCCCACTTGGCCCTTCCTTTGCTGCACATCAGGGTTCGGCCCCTCGGCCGCCCTTCAATGGTAACGTTAGCAGGCGGCAGGGGCAACTGCCCGTAGAGGTCTCTCCTTTGGCATACGATGGGTCGGCATGGACGCCAGGCTGGGCACGCAGTTGTGGCTTGAGAGAGACGACGAACCCGAGCGTGTGAAACACCTCGTTCGCTTGGCGGCCAACGTCGGCTTCGGCCAACTCAGGATCTTCTTGATGTGGCCCTGGGTGCAAGACCATCCCGACCAATGGGACTTCTCGCTCTTCGACCAAGTATTCGAGGCAGCGGCGAGTACTGGGGTCAAGGTCAAAGCTACTCTCACGGCCAACTCGGGTCCTTGGTGGCTGGGTACGCCGTCAGTCCTTCATAGTCACACGCCTCTCTTGCGTGACGACTGGACCGGGCCGGTGACGACTTACGTGGAAAGATGCGTGACGCGCTATGCCGGGCACCCAGCGCTCGGCCAGTGGGTTATCTGGAACGAGCCCTACTACTCTTTCGCACCACCAGGCGAGCGGCCCGTCCGGCCGGAGCGGGCGCGGCGTGCCTGGGCTGCACTGCTACAGGAGGCCTACGTTAGCGTCGCCAAGCTCAACCGCCGCTGGCGAACCGGTTTCAAGAACTTCGACGAAGTCCCGCTTGCCGAGGATCTGGCTCACCCTGCCCACCGCGCCAACGCATGGCAATCGTTCGGCCCTCTGCTGGACGAGTACCGACTGAGGGCAGCGCTTTTGGAGGGTGACCTTCGGCTCATTGCCGAGACCGTGCGCCGGTACGACCCCGCCACACCGCTTTGTACAAACCCCTCCGAGCTTCTTGCCAACCACGCCGCTAGCGGTTACCGCTTGGTACAGCTGTCCAGCCTAGTGGACGTCCTGGGCGCCAGTTTCCACGCTCCGTGGCATTTCGGCTTCGCTCCCCGGGACGTCCACCGGGCCCTGCCGGTCATCGGCCTCAGCCTTGTCCAAGCTGTTCAGGGACGGCGTCCAAGCGAGGTGACCGAGATTCAGACCGGCAACACGTATTATGCCGGCAAGTCGGCCCTCGGCGTCACCCAAGGTGACGTAGCCGCCGCCTACTTGGCGCCGCTCTTGGCAGGTGCATCGTCGGTAACGGGTTGGTGTTTCAATACACGGCACCAGGATTTTGAGGCTGGGGAGTGGGCTCTTTTGGACGACGCCGATAATACGACCGAGCGTTCCCTGGCTGTGACGCGCGTCCGAGAAGCCCTCAACAAGCTGGATGAAGCCATAGGGCCGTGGCGGCCTGTGCCGCCCCAGGCGGCAGTCGTTATCTCAGAGGCCTCTCAGGCGGTAGGCTTAGCACTTTGGGCGGCGAACAGCGAAGGCCTCGGTGGCGCCAGCGGCGGTGCGCAAGGGCCCGCCCTTTTGGCTGTCGAGCTTGAACACCTCGGTGTCCATGCCGCCCTCGTTCCCCTTGCTCGTCTCCGGGACATGGCCGAACCAAGGTTTGTCCTTTGCACAGATGTCATTGCCTGGGACGATGACCTGGCTGCCATCCTGCTGGGACTGGCAGAGCGTGGTGCCACGGTGCTCATCGACGGCACGAGTGGGCGCTTCGACCGAGAGGCGCGCCTCCATGAAGCTTGGCCCCAAGGACTGGCGCGAGAAGCGGGGCTGCGCGCTCGCGGCCTCCTGACGCACCCGTACGGTCTTGGCGAGGGTGAGGTGTTACTGCGCGGCCGTTACCTCGGCCGCTTGGTCGGGGTAAGCAGTGACGTAGCCATTGAAGATCCTGCATGGTCGTGCGATGCGGATCTTACGTTTCGGCAGGGGTCACGGCCTCTCCTTTGGACTAGGACATGGGGAGCCGGCTCCTTGGTCTATTGTCCCGGAGCGCTCGCCCGCAGTTCCGTTGAGGTGGCTGAAGCTGGCCCAGTCATCGCTCACATCTTGGCACAGGCAACGGCTACAGTGCAGCCGACGACCAAGGCCCTCAGCCCTCACACCTTCGTTATCAAGGTGGTAGGTGATAAGGGTGAAGCCCTTGGCGTGTTCAGTACCGACGCGGTGCAACGAGAAGGTCAGCCATTGGTCATCCGGGTCCATCCAGGTGGTTACAGAGACCTATGGACAGGTGGGACACATCACGTCAGCAAGGACGGCCTGCTCGCCTTGAACAATGCTGACGGGATAGCGTTGCTCGTCGGGCCTTAGGGATCCCCGAAAACCGTGGAGGCGTCGCGTAGAAGGGATAGCGATGCCAAAAGAGGACGGGTCTACGACAGCCACTTCAATGAGGGTGCTGTCCAAGTAGGCCGGGAGACGGGCAGGCCCATAACCAAGGTCGCCGTGAAGCTGGGGTGCCCAAGCCCACCCTAACCAACTGGGTGAGACGGGACCGGGAGAGGCGCGGGGAGCGTGCCAACCCAGCCACCGTGGACATGGACAGGGCTCGCCAACTGGAGAAAGAGAACGCAGAGCTCCGCATGGAGCGTGATGTCCTCAAGGGGTCAGGGGTCCTTTGGGCCAAGAGGCGGTGCGCTGAGCGTGGCGTCGTCCATCGCCTCTCAGAGGGCCGGCCACGGGGTGCCCACGCCGTGGCATGCAGGGCTCTCGGGGCCTCGGATAGCTGGTCCTACAAGTGGCACGACCCCCGGCGTACCGCCAGCAGCGCCGGGGGGTAGCTCGGCACCGTCGTGGCCGAGGTCTTCGAAAGCCATGGTGGCCGCTACGGTCCCCCCGCGTGCACGACGAGCTCGTAAAGGCCGGTTGGGCCGTCTCGGAGAAGACCGTCGCCGCCTCCATGGCCCCTCACGCGACTTGCCAGGGCGGGACGCCACCCGTCGCCCTGACTGCTGACCAGAGAACGCTCGCCAGCTGACAATCGACGCGCTCACCTCCTGGGGGGTGAGCGCAACGGGGGAGGCAGCCAAGGGGTGTGTCAGGTGACGGCGCTGGTGGTTTTCGTACACCGGTTCCGGTTCAATCCGTACAGGCTGCTGGTGTTTCCGTACACCACTGCTGATGTCGTCGTACACGCCCTGGAGGCCCGCATAGCGCTGGCGTCGGTTAG
>Ga0209061_1005879_pt1 | contig 10337 bp, 10 predicted proteins | sample Coa_R1_10_FD_187157 | JGI IMG/M metagenome (GOLD analysis project Ga0209061, IMG submission 187157) | Surface soil microbial communities from Centralia Pennsylvania, which are recovering from an underground coalmine fire - Coalmine... | ecosystem: Environmental > Terrestrial > Soil >... | reverse complement strand
CCTGGAAGAGGCGCTGGCGGCGGTGTCGTCATGACGAGGAAAACCTTTCCCGGCGTCCCGGAAACCTTTCCCGGCGCCCCGTGGGGGCCTGCCGCCGGGCACAGTCGCGCGGTGGCCGCAGGCGGCTGCATACGTGTGTCCGGGTGCCCGGAAGCGGCGGCACACCGGCCTGGTGCCGGCGGGGAAGGCACGTGATGACCGTCGCGGTACGGGTCATCCCCTGCCTGGACGTGGACGGCGGGCGGGTCGTCAAGGGGGTGAACTTCCGGAACCTGCGGGACGCGGGCGACCCCGTGGAGCTGGCCGCCGCCTACGACGCCGAAGGCGCGGACGAGCTGGCCTTCCTTGACATCACCGCCTCCAGCGGCGGCAGGGAGACGATGTACGACGTGGTCCGCCGCACCGCGGAGCAGGTGTTCATCCCGCTGACCGTCGGCGGCGGCGTGCGCAGCGCCGGCGACGTGGACCGGCTGCTGCGCGCCGGCGCGGACAAGATCTCACTGAACACCGCGGCGGTCGCCAGGCCGGAACTGCTCGCGGAGGCGGCGCGGCGGTTCGGTTCCCAGTGCGTGGTGCTGTCTGTTGACGCCCGCCGCGCCGGTGCCGGCGTTTCCACGCCGAGCGGGTTCGAGGTCACCACGCACGGGGGGCGGCGCGGCACCGGCATCGACGCCGTGGAGTGGGCCCGGCGCGCGGCCGGGCTGGGCGCGGGGGAGATCCTGCTGAACTCGGTGGACGCCGACGGCACGAAGGCCGGCTTCGACCTGGAGCTGATCCGGGCGGTGCGCGCCGCGGTGACCGTCCCGGTGATCGCCAGCGGCGGGGCGGGACGGGCCACGCACTTCGCGCCCGCGGTCATCGCCGGCGCCGACGCCGTGCTGGCCGCGAGCGTCTTCCATTTCGGCACGCTGCGTATCGCCGAGGTGAAGGACGCGCTGCGGGCCGCGGGCCTGCCGGTCCGCTGAGGGCTGGCGGCCGGGCACGGGAAGGCGCGCCCGCCGGCGCGCCCTTGATCCCCGTCCCCCCGGTGCCGGTGCCCGGTGCCCGGTGCGTGCATGCCGCTCCTTCCGGCACCTGCCGGGCCGGCGCCCGGGCACCTGCCGGGCCGGCAGGCGCCCGGGCGCCAGCGCTGTATGGCATCACGGGAGAGCGGGTAGGCTCGTCGCAGAGCCTGGTGCCCGCCCGGGCATGCAGAGCTTGCGGGAGGGGGCGGCTGATGCGCTGGATCAAGGTAGCTGCCGTTGTGGTCGGTGCCCTGATCGCGTTCGTGGTGCTTGAATCCGTGTGGCACCTGCTGGTGACCGCCGCGGTGATCGCCGGGATCGTGCTCGTGATCGGCGCGGTCGTCGCGCTCGCGGTCAAGGCCCGCAGCCAGTACCGTCTCGCGCAGGAGCGCCGGGCGCGGATCAAGGCACAGCGCAGGGCGGAGCGGGAGCGCCGCCAGCTCGGTGCCGAGCCGATGGCTGCCACGCCCGTGCGGACGCCCCGGCAGGAGGCCGCGGTACCGCGTCACGACGTGAACGTCGAGGACGAGCTGGCCAGGCTGAAGCGCGAGATGGGGGCCGGGTAGTCACAGGCGCCAGCGGGCTTGCGTGAGCGTGCTGACGGCAGCCTCGGCGCCGTCCATGCGCACCCGGGCCGCTGACACGCGGCCCGATGCCCACATGGTCAGCTCCGCGGGGCTGCCGATGACCGTGACAACGGGGGTGCGCTGGCGGACCGTCATGCGGAACGCGGCGGAGCCGCCTTCGCCGCCCGTGTCGTCCCTGGCGAACTCGACGCCCACGGGGACCTTGCGCAGGGTGAACCTCGCCATCCGCAGCCGGGCCCACAGCGCGTCCGCCAGGCCGGGCCCGATGTCGCGCGGCTCCCAGCCCGGCGCGGCCCGCCGCACGTCCTCGTGGTGCACGAAGTACTCGACGATGCCTGCCTGCTCCTCCATCCCGGGAATCGCCCAGACGGACAGTTTGGGCGGGCCGTTTCTGATCGCCTCGACCAGATCCCGGTACGGCGTCTGCGCGCTGAGCCGTTGCTGCACACGCGCGGTATAGGCGGCGAGCGGGCCGCCGAGGATGCCCGCGGCCGCATCCGGGCGGCGCTCGCGGAGCACGAGATGGGCGGCCAGGTCACGGGTGGTCCAGCCTTCGCACAGGGTTGGCGCGTCGGGGCCGGCTTCGTCAAGCAGAGCACACAGCGCGAGGCGCTCGTCACGCGAATATCCCATCAGCGAATCTTATGCGTGTACGCAGCCGCCCTGCACGGGACCGCGGAAGGGCGCGGCTCCTGCAGGCAATAGGCTTGTCTGCGGACTGACCCCGAGGAGCGAGGAAACCATGAGCGGTGCCGCACGCCCGTCGCGGCTGGATCCTGCGATCGCCGCACGGCTCAAACGGGACGCGTCCGGCCTTTTCCCCGCCGTGGCTCAGCAGTATGACACCGGCGAGGTCCTGATGGTCGGCTGGATGGACGATGAAGCCCTGCACCGCACCCTGACCACGGGCCGGTGCACCTACTGGTCACGCAGCCGCCAGGAATACTGGGTGAAGGGCGAGACATCCGGGCATCAGCAGTGGGTCAAGTCCGTCGCGCTCGACTGCGACGGTGACACGGTACTCGTGAAGGTGGACCAGGTGGGCGCGGCGTGCCATACCGGGGACCGCACGTGTTTCGACGCGCATCCGCTCGGCACCATGGCAGGCGAGCAGCCGGCCGGCACCGGGACGGGGCAGGCTGGCCAGGCATGACCGCGACGCGGTCGCGCGCCACGGGGCGCAGGGAGTTCGTGCTGACGCTCCTGCTCGGCGCGGCAGGGGCAGGTCTCGCGCTGCTGGCCGTGCGCCAGGGCTGGGCCAGGGCCGGCTACGTGGCGCCCGCCCCCCTGCCGTCCCGTGACGTCGTTGTGACCGGGCAGCAGATCGTTCCCGCAGCGGGCGCGCTCGCGCTGGCCGGGCTCGCCTGCCTTGCCGCCGTCATCGCCACACGCGGGGCGGCCCGCCGTGCCGCCGGCGTGGTACTCGCGGCGTTCGGTGCGGGGACCGTGGCGGTGGCGAGCAGCCCGGTGCGTGCCTCCAGCGTGCTCGCGGCCGCGGCCAGCCAGGCGGGCTCATCCGCCGGGGGAGTGCCCGCCGGCGCAGGGGCGGTGACCGGCGGCACATCGCCGGGAGGCGGCGGCGTCGTGCTCGGCGGGGCGCACGCGCACGCCGTGATGGCGGGGATGCCGTGGCGGGCCGCCGTTGTGGCAGGCGGGCTTGCGATCGCCGTGGCAGGGGCACTGGCCATCTGGCGCGGCACCCGCTGGCCGGTCATGTCGGCCCGGTTCGACCGCCCGGGTCGCAGCGCCCAGGGCGGCGCGGGACCCGCAGGTTCCGCGGGCGCCGTCCCGGGCGGCGGCGCTCCGTACGGGGGCGGCGCCCAGCCGGCTGCGGCCGATCCGGCTTCCATCTGGGAGGCCCTCAGCCGGGGGATCGACCCCACCGATACCGGGCCCGTGGACCCGCCGGGCCCTGCGGACGCCGCGTCCCCGGGCCCTCCGGGCACGGGGGGAGCCGGGGAAGGCGCCGCTGCCGCCGCGGGCCGGCGGGTGCGGGAGGCCGGGCCTTGCGGCGGCCCCGGCCCGCGGGAAGCCGCGGGAGGAGCTCCGGGTGAGCGTGCGGCTGGCTGAGCCGCGCACCGTGCTCCTGGCTGAGCACGAGCCCGAGGTGGCCGAGCTGGTGCGCCGCTACCTGGCCCGTGAGGGCCTGAGCGTGCGGGCCGCCGCCGGCCCGGAGGAGACGACGGCGGCCCTTGCCGAGCGTTCGGCTGCGGTGGCGGTACTCGACCTGACCATGCCGGGCCTCGACGCCCGGCAGCTTCGCCGCCTGCTGGCCGAGCCGCGCGGCCATCCGGGGGAACGGGTGCGGCCGATCCTCCTGACGGGCGGTGGCGGCATGCGTCCTGCGGACCTGAGAGCCGGCCGGGATTGCTGCCTGCCGCGGCCGTTCAGCCCGCGTATGCTCACCGACTGGGTTCTCGCCGCGCTCACCCAGCGCAGCCCGTCCGCACCCCCGGACCCGGGACCTGCGTCCCGGACCGCGGTGGGCGCTCTCACCATGGACCGGGCAAGAAGGCGGGTGATGGCCGGGGGCAGGGACGTCGGCCTCACGCCGGCCGAGTTCACCGTGCTCGCGTGCCTGGCCGATCACGCCGGGCGGGTCCTCACCAGGGAACAGCTTCTCGCCGCCATCCGTGACCGCGGGACGTCCCCCCGGGCTGGAGCGGGCCGCGGGCCGTGGCCCGCCCGCGGCCCGCGGCGATCCGCCGGTGCTGCGGACGGCGCCGCGAGCACGCGGGCCATCGACGTCTATATCGCGCAGTTGCGCGCCAAGCTGCCAGGACGCAGCCCGATCCGCACCGTCCGCGGCGTCGGTTACGTGCTCGACGGCCCGGGCTGATCAGCGGTGCTGTCCCCTGCCGGCCCGGCGACCAGGGCCAGCGGCCCCCGGGAAGCGGCCAGCGGCCCCCGGGAAGCGGCTGGTGGCCGCGGGAAGCGCTGGTGCTGCCGGCGGGAACCGCAGGCGGGTTGCGGCGAGGCCCCGGGCCGGGGGTCCGGGGCCGGACGCGGATCCGGGCCTTGTGCCCGGGCGAGCGCTCGGCGTACGGCGGGTACCGCAGCAGCCGGGGATTCCAGGCGGGTCGTCCCCCCTGGGCAATATGTCCTGGCCAGGCCGTTGTTGCCGCAATACACCGGGGTGCCTGGCGACCCGCTGTCACGGTCCCGCTAGCATCGGTGGCGCACCATAGCCGATGTGAGGGGGCTGCGAACCGCGTGAGCGTGCTCGACGAGATCCTGGACGGCGTGCGCGCCGATCTCGCCGAACGGCAGCGGCGGGTGTCGCTAGACCAGCTCAAGGAGATGGCCGGCCGTGCGCCGTCCCCTTGTGATGCGATGGCCGCGCTGAAGTCGGACGGCGTCAGCGTCATCGCCGAAGTGAAGCGGGCAAGCCCGTCACGGGGGGCGATGGCGGATATCGCCGACCCCGCGGCTCTCGCCGCCGACTACGAGGCGGGTGGCGCGAGCGTGATCAGCGTGCTCACCGAGCCCAGGCGGTTCGGCGGCAGCCTGGCTGATCTCGTCGCCGTGCGCAAGGCTGTCCAGGTGCCGGTGCTGCGGAAGGATTTCGTCGTCAGTTCCTACCAGCTCTGGGAGGCGCGCGCACACGGCGCTGACCTGGTATTGCTCATCGTCGCGGCACTCGGCCAGAGCGCGCTGGTGTCACTGGTGGAACGGGCCGTCTCCATCGGCCTGCTGCCGCTCGTCGAGATACACGCCGAGCATGAGCTGGACCGGGCGCTGGACGCGGGTGCGAAGGTGATCGGTGTGAACGCGCGTGACCTCACCACGCTTGCGCTGGACCGTTCCGTCGTCACGTCGCTGGTGCCGCGCATCCCCGACGGGATCGTCAAGGTCGCCGAATCCGGCGTGCGGGGCCCGCACGACCTGCTCGCGTACGCGGCCGCCGGGGCCGATGCCGTGCTGGTCGGGGAGAGCCTGGTGACCGAGAAGAACGCGCGCTGCGCCGTCGCCGACCTGGTGACCGCTGCCTCCCACCCGGCACTGCGCGGGGACCGGGGATGACCGGCACCGCCGGGAGCATGCCCGGCGCTGGCACGGCGGCCGCCCCCGCCCCCGATGGCGTGAGCGCCGTCCCCGGCCCCTCCGGGCACTTCGGCCGGTACGGCGGGCGGTTCGCGCCCGAGGCGCTGGTGGCGGCACTCGACGAGCTGACGGCGGAATACCTCGCGGCGAAGGCGGATCCGGCTTTCCAGGGCGAGCTGGCCAGGCTGCTCCGTGACTACGCGGGACGGCCGACGCCGGTGACCGAGGCGCCGAGGTTCGCGGCCAGGGCCGGAGGCTGCCGCGTCCTGCTGAAGCGCGAGGACCTGGCGCACACCGGATCGCACAAGATCAACAATGTGCTCGGGCAGGCGCTGCTCACCAGGCGGATGGGCAAGACCCGGATGATCGCGGAGACGGGTGCCGGGCAGCACGGCGTCGCGACCGCGACGGCGTGTGCCCTGCTCGGCCTGGAGTGCGTCATCTACATGGGCGAGGAGGACACACGGCGCCAGGCGCTCAACGTGGCCAGGATGCGGATGCTCGGCGCGGAGGTCATCCCGGTCGCCGCGGGCAGCCGTACCCTCAAGGACGCGATCAACGAGGCGTTCCGCGACTGGGTCACCACGGTCGAGACCACGCACTACTGCATCGGGTCCGTGATGGGGCCGCACCCGTTCCCCATGATGGTCCGCGATTTCCAGCGCGTGATCGGGGTGGAGGCGCGTGAGCAGGTGCTGGCCGCCGCCGGGCGGCTGCCCGATGCCGTCCTCGCCTGCGTCGGCGGAGGGTCCAACGCTATCGGCGTGTTCCACGCGTTCATTCCCGATGAATCCGTCCGGCTGATCGGCTGCGAGGCCGGCGGGGACGGCCTGTCCACCGGCCGCCATGCCGCCACGCTGGCCGGCGGCTCGGTCGGCGTCATCCACGGCATGCGGACGTACCTGCTGCAGGACGCGGAGGGGCAGACGCTCCCGACCCACTCGATTTCTGCGGGCCTCGACTACCCGGGGGTTGGCCCCGAACACGCCTGGCTCAGGGACAGCGGCAGGGCCACCTACCGCGCGGTGACCGACAGGCAGGCCATGGACGCCTTCTCGCTGCTGTGCACGACGGAGGGGATCATCCCGGCGATCGAGTCGGCGCATGCGCTGGCCGGTGCCCTGGACGCGGGGCGCGACCTGGGGCCCGGTGCGCTCCTGCTCGTCAACCTGTCGGGGCGCGGTGACAAGGACGTCGACATCGCGGCGAGATGGTTCGGGCTGCTCGGCGGCAGCGGCGGCGAGGCGGCCCGGTGACCGGCCAGGCGGCCGCCGGGCCGGCGGGAACCGGTCGCCGCGAGGCTGGCCCGGCCGGCCGTCACCCGGGCGCGGTGACGCTGGCCTTCGGGAAGGCCGCGGCGGAGGGCCGGGCGCTCCTTGCCGGCTACCTGCCCGCGGGTTTCCCCACGGTGGACGGCGGCATCGAGGCGGCCGTGGCGATGGCCGAGGCGGGAGCGGACCTCATCGAGGTCGGCCTGCCGTATTCGGACCCGCTGATGGACGGCCCGGTCATCCAGGAGGCTGTGCACAGGGCGCTGACCGGCGGGACCCGTGTCGCGGACGTGCTGCGCACCGTGCAGGCGGTCGCGGAGACTGGGACACCCGCTCTGGTCATGACCTACTGGAACCCTGTCGGCCGTTACGGGCCTGGCGCGTTCGCGAGGGACCTGGCGGCGGCGGGAGGCTCCGGCCTGATAACCCCGGACCTGACGCCAGAAGAGGCGGGGCCGTGGCTGGAGGCCGCAGACGCCTACGGCCTTGACCGGGTGTTCCTTGTGGCGCCAAGCTCCACGGATGAGCGCATCTCCGTCGTGACCGGGGTGTGCCGGGGGTTCGTGTACGCGGCCTCGCTGATGGGCATCACGGGCACGCGTGACGCGGTGAGCGAACGGGCCGCCGGGCTCGTCGCCCGCGTCCGCGCGCGCACGGACCTCCCCGTCGCCGTCGGCCTCGGCGTCAAGGACGGGGAGCAGGCGGCGCAGGTGGCGGGGTTCGCTGACGGCGTGATCGTCGGCTCCGCGTTCGTCAGGAGGCTGCTGGAGGCGGACGACACCCCGTCTGGCATCGCCGCGGTGCGTGACCTGGCCGCGGAGCTCGCCGCAGGCGTGCGGGAGCCTCGGGGCCGGCCCGCCTGACACGTGCCATGCCGCTCGCCTCCATCCCGAGTCCCGCCAGGGGTGACTGGCACCTCGGGCCGGTACCGGTGCGCGCCTACGCGCTCTGCATCATCCTCGGCATCCTCACCGCCGTGTGGGTGGCGGATCACCGTTACCGGCGGGCGGGCGGAGACCGCGGGCTGATTCTCGACGTCGCGGCGTGGGCGGTCCCCTTCGGGCTCATCGGCGCCGCCGCACACGCCCTCCTCGCCAGCGCCGCGCGGCATGGCGCGCCGCATGCCGGGCTGCTCGCGGCCGCCGCGGCGTGGGACGGCGTGATCGGCGTTCCCGGCGCGGTGCTTCCCGGCATGGCCGGCGCGTGGGTCGCCTGCCGCCGGGCAGGCGTCAGGCTGGGGCCTGTCGCCGGCGCCGCCGCGCCCGCCGTGGCGTTCGGGCAGGCGATTGCCTGGGCCGGCGCGTGGTTCAGCCAGCAGGGATACGGGCCGCCTTCGTCGCTGCCGTGGGCCGTGAAGATCTCCCCGGCGCACCGGCTGCCCGGATATGAGAACTACGCCACCTTCCAGCCGGTCTTCCTGTACGGGGTGCTGTGGGAGACGGCAGCGGGCTATGCCGTGCTGTGGGCGGCCCGGCGGTTCGCGATGGCGGGCGAGCGCGCGTTCGCGCTGCAGATGGCCCTGTCCTGCGCCGGCCTCCTCTGCCTGGGCTGGCTGCGGGCTGGCCGGGAACCGCAGGTCTTCGGCATGCCGGCCGGGTCGCTCGTGGCCCTGGCTGTTGCCCTCGGAGCACTCGCCTACCTGCGCAGGACCAGGCACCGGCGCGGCCCCGACCGTGCCGGCCCCGGGGGGAGGGTGCTGGCGCGGGGGGACGGCCCCCCGAAATCCCCCGGCATCCCGGTGCGGTTCCCGCCGTAGCATCCTGCCTGCCGTTATGCTCGCGCGCCGGCCGTGTGCTGCATGGCTCCCGCCGTGCGGGGAGAATCCTGCTGGCGTTATGCCCGGGTGCCACGCCGGGTGCTGCATGGTCCCGGCCGGCCGGGGTGAGCCGGCTGTTTCCGCGGGCCTGAAAGGCCCGTGGCCTCCGGGCCGGCCGGCGGGCACGCCCCCCGGTGCTCACCTTCCCGGCTGTCCGGGGAAACCCGGCCATCAGGGAAAACCCGGCCGTCAGGAAAAGCCGGGGACGGTGAGCTCCGAGTGCGCGGAGAAAGCGGCGGGACGGAGGAGGCGAAGGCCGGCTTGGGGCAATCCGGCCGATGATGTAGTGTGGGCGTAACTTCTGAGCAGCAGCCAGCGAAAACCGCGGTACGCGGTCCTCGCGGCAGGGCCAATGTCGTCCCGACCGCCGCAGCCATGTGCGAGCGCAGACGAGACGACAGGAGGGTAGATGGCGCCTGCCGGCAGGGAAGACCAGCAGCCGACGCTGTTCGGTGACCTTCGGTCACCTTCCCCGGGACCCGCAGCGGTGGCCCGGGGAAACGGGCCCGCTGACCCTCCGGAGACCCCCGCGCGGCCCCCCCGCCGGTTGCGGCTGGGCGCCGCTGGCCCGGTTCCCGGGGACGGGCCCCCCGTTCCCCCGGAATCCTCCGGGCAGCCGGCGGGGCTGTACGACAGCCGGTACGAGCACGACGCATGCGGCGTCGGCGTCATCGCGGACCTGTCCGGCAGGGGCGGGCACGACGTCGTGACCAGGGCGCTCGCCGTGCTCTGCAACCTGGAGCACCGGGGCGCCAAGGGCGGTGACCCGGGCACCGGGGACGGCGCGGGAATCCTCACCCAGATCCCCGACAGGTTCTTCCGCGCGGTGTGCGGCTTCGCGCTGCCGGAGGCCGGCGCATACGCCGCCGGGATCGCGTTCCTGCCCCCGGACAGCCCGCAGGCCCCTGAGAAGGGCGACGGCGCACCCGCGGCGCGCCGGGAGGCGGCGGTCGCAGCCATCGGGCGCCTCGCCGCGGCGGAGGGGCTGACCGTGCTCGGCTGGCGGGACGTCCCGCACGACCCGCAGGCGTGCGGCCCCGCCGCCCGCGCGGTCATGCCGCACATCGCCCAGCTCTTTGTCGCCGGCGCCGGGGGCCAGCGGGGGATGGAACTCGAGCGGATGGCGTTCTGCCTGCGCAAGCGGGCCGAGCGCGAGACGGGCGTGTACTTCGCGTCCCTGTCGTCGCGCACGATCGTCTACAAGGGGATGCTGTCGGCACCGCAGCTCAGGCCGTTCTACCCCGATCTGTCGGACGAGCGGTACGGCTCCATGCTCGCGCTCGTGCACTCCCGGTTCTCCACGAACACGTTCCCGTCCTGGCCGCTCGCGCATCCCTACAGGTACATCGCGCACAACGGCGAGATCAACACGATCAGGGGCAACCGCAACTGGATGCGGGCACGGGAGGCGATGCTGGCATCCGACCTCATCCCGCCGTCCGCCGACGGGCGCGGGATCGAGCGCCTCTTCCCCGTGCTTGACGAGGCCGGCAGTGACTCGGCGAGCTTCGACGAGTGCCTGGAACTGCTGCACATGGGCGGCAGGTCGCTGCCGCACGCGGTGCTCATGATGATCCCCGAGCCCTGGGAGAACCACGAGGAGATGGACCCCGCG
>Ga0209061_1005878_pt1 | contig 10340 bp, 7 predicted proteins | sample Coa_R1_10_FD_187157 | JGI IMG/M metagenome (GOLD analysis project Ga0209061, IMG submission 187157) | Surface soil microbial communities from Centralia Pennsylvania, which are recovering from an underground coalmine fire - Coalmine... | ecosystem: Environmental > Terrestrial > Soil > Unclassified... | reverse complement strand
CAGGGCCGGGTTGGGCACCCGCTCGATGGCCCCTCGGGACCGGCCACGGTCGCCAACCGGCGCACCCCCACCTCCCCCGACCACCGAGACCGGATCGGGATGGCCGCGTTGGGGGGCTCCCCACGAAGCCGGCCTCGTGGGGCACCCCTGGGGGCCGCCGGACCTCGACCCCGAAGACCACCGGCGCTCCCCGACCCGCCTCAGGGTGGCGGCGAGGATCCGCGCCCGGCCGATCCGAGGCAAGGTGACGTGACGGCGATCGGGCTCGACCCGGATCGCCCCCCATGCTGAAGAGGCAGCGGTCCCGAGGGGCTCCCCCTCCCGGCCCGTGCGCTCGAGCCTGGGGAACCCGACCCGCCATCCGGTGATCTCGCCGTCCCGGGACCTCTGCCAGCGCTAGGGATCACACCCCAGGAAGGTGCCCATCGGCACGACGCCGGAGACTCTCCAGCTCCTGGGGTGAGGCTCCCAAGGCTGAGCATGGCCATCGCCTGGGCCGGCCCGGCCCCCGTCTCGGGGCGGCAGGGCGCACCCACAGGCCGCTCAGGCACCGCTTGGCACACTCACCTCGTAGTCGGCCTCCGCGAGCCGGGTTCGCCCTGCTGCCCCCAAGAGCCGAGCGATGAGGGAGCCGCCGATGACCACGATCAGGTTGGCGATGAAGGCGGCCAGGGCGATGTAGACCTGGTCATGGGTCAGGCCAAAGAGCGAGATGGTGGAGGCGGCGAAATGCACCTGGACCAGCCAGTAGGTGCCCAGCCCGATGCCGACCGCCCAACCGGCGGCCACCGCCCAACGGTCCAGCCACCGGAGGTAGAGGGAGAGGAACACGGCGGGGAGCGTTTGCAGGATCCAGACCCCGCCCGCGAGCTGGAAGTTGATCACGTAGGTGGTCGGCACCAGCAGGATGAAGAGCAGCGCCCCGAGCTTGACCACGCCCGAGAAGACCTTGGAGACGTTCGTCTCCTCGTTGGCGCTCGCCGTGGGCCGGAAGAGCTCGCGGTAGAGGTTGCGGCTGAAGAGATTGGCGGCGGCGATCGACATCACCGAGGCCGGCACCAACGCCCCGATCGCGATTGCGGCGAAGGCGTAGCCGGTGAAGGGACCGGGGAACATGGCCGCGAACAGCTGCGGGACGGCGCTGTTGGGGCCGTAGGCCTTGGAGGGATGGATGCCGGCGGCGATCGCCACGTACCCCAGGATTGCGATCAGCCCCAGCAGGAAGGAGTAGGCGGGAAGGAAGGCCGCGTTGCGCTTGATCACGTCCTGATCCTTGGAGGCAAGGACGCTGGTCACCGCGTGCGGATACAGGAAGAGCGCCAGCGCGGAGCCAAAGGCGAGCGTGGAGTAGGGCACGTACGAGGCTCTGGGGAGGATGGCGAGCTTGGTCGGCACGTGGGCGAAGATCGCGCCGTAGCCGCCCAGCCGGATGGGGAGGTAGATGACAGCGACCAGGATCGTGGACCAGATCAGGACGTCCTTGGCAAAGGCGATCATGGCAGGGGCCCGCAAGCCGCTCAGGTAGGTGAAGAAGGCCAGGATCAGGAAGGCGATGACCAGGGCGAGCTCGACCGGCACCCCCATTTGGGCCAGGACCACCTGGATGCCGAACATCTGGAGGGCGATGTACGGAATGGTTGCGACGATGCCGGTGATCGCGATGAGCACGCTCAGCAGCCGGCTATCGAAGCGATCACCGACGTAGTCGGAGGGCGTGACGTGGCCGCGATGACGACCGACGCGCCATAGCCGGGGCATCACCACGTACACCAGGGGGTAGACGATGATGGTGTAAGGGATCGCGAAGAGGCCGATCGCCCCCTTGCCGAAGACCAGGGCCGGGACGGCGATGAAGGTGTAGGCGGTGTAGAGGTCCCCGCCCATCAGGAACCAGTTGATGACCGTCCCCAAGCTGCGACCAGCCAGCCCCCATTGGTCGAGGGTCCGGAGGTCAGCGCGACGCCAACGGTTGGCCCAAAAGCCGGCCAACGACACCCCCATGAACAGGATGGCGAAGACGGCAAGCTGATCGCCGTGGATCATCTGCGCACCCCCTCCAGCGCGTAGACACCGAGCGTGACGATCACCCCCAGCACGACCATGGCGAACTGGTACCAGACGAAGAACGGGATGCCCGCCAGCTCCGGCTGCAGGCGCGAGTACCAATCCGGATAGAGCACGGAGACGAACGGGACGATGAGCAGCAACAGCGCCCACTTCCTCGAACGCATGTCCTCACCCCTTCTCGTGGGTTTGCTTTGGGGGGCATGAGGTCGGTGGCCCTTCCCGCCCGCGGTCGCTCAGCTCCCCCTCTCCCGTAACCTCTTCCATTGTGAGCGAGGGGGCAGCGGTCTGACACGCGCGTCGCGGCGTCCACGCCGAGCCATCTCAGGAGGAGGCGTCCTCCTGGCCGTGAGACGAGCCTTCCCCGCCGTGCCGCCCTCCGGGCTCCTTCCGTTGCCGCTGAGTAAGCGATAGTCTCATGTGGCACCCCTCACGGGGTTCCCCTTGCGGGGTTCGCGCTTCCTCGCCGCGCGCCCGGGAGGCTCGGGTCTTACCGGGACCCCACGAGGCCGGCCTCGTGGAGTCCCCGGGCGAGCGATACCTCGCCAGGTTGATCGCGGCGTGGTCATCGCGCCGATGGCGCGCCCCACCGCCGTCGCACGTCCCAACGCTCGGCCCAACCGAGGTCCTGGATCGAGCCGCAACGGCGACACGTCCTCGACTGGGGAAGCACCGGTCGGCCTCCACCAGCTCCGAGCCGTGCCAGGTGGTCTTGGAGCGGAGCTGCTGGCGGATCTCGGCCAGGGCCCCGTCGGCCAGCCCCCGGCGCCGCGCCCGCGCCCCGGCAAGCCCCTTCTGGCGGAGCCTCCCGGCGGCGTCCAGCCCCTCCCCCACGATCCGGCCGTGGGTCGTGGCCAGTCGGGAGGTGGGCCTGGAGCCGCGCTCGGTGCCGTTCCTTGCGCCGGCAGCGGGCCGAGTCGCGTCGGCTGCGGGAGATGGACCGGGAGAGCCGACGCAGCACGGTCAGGTTCCGGGCCAGCGGGGCCGGGTTGGGCAACAGTTCGTCGCCCCGATCGGCGCCGGTCAGCCGGTTGTCACCGCCTCCCCGGTGACGGCCCCCACCGGGCCCAGGTGCCGCTCGAACCAGTCCACCACCCGGCGCAACCGCTCCACCCGTCGGTCCGGCCGCCCGCTCCGCGACAAGTCGTGCGATTCCCCGGGGAAGCGCACCAGCTCCACCTCCCGGCCCAACAACCGCAGGGCCGCGAACAGCTCCTCCGCCTGCGAGATCGGGCAGCGCAGGTCCTGCTCACCGTGCAGGAGCAGCAGCGGGGTTCGGATCTCCCGTGCGTAGCGCAACGGCGAGCGCCGCCAGAGCTCGTCCGCGTCCGGCCAAGGTGGCGGTCCCATCTCGACCGTGTTCCAGAGCACGATGTCGTCCTGGCCGTAGTCGCTGACCAGGTTCGAGAGCGACCGCATCGCCACCGCAGCCGCGAAGCGATCGGTGTGGCCCACGATCCAATTGGTCATGAAGCCCCCGTAAGAGCCTCCAGCCACCCCCAGCCGAGACTCGTCGACGCATCCCGTCCGCTCGATCAGCTGGTCCAGGGCGGTCATCAAGTCCTCGTAGTCGGCCCCTCCCCAGTCGCGCACCACCGCCCGCTTGAAGCGCTCCCCGTAGCCGTCGGAGCCCCGGGGGTTGACATAGAAGACCAGGAACCCCATGCCGGCGAGGATCTGGAACTCATGGAAGAAGGTCCATCCGTACTGTCCATGAGGGCCGCCGTGGATCTCCATCACCAGCGGGTAGCGGCGGCCGGGATCGAAGCCCGGAGGGCGGAGCAGCCAGCCCTCGATCTGGAGACCGTCCCGGGCAGTGAACAGGTGCCGCTCCGGCTGGGCCACGTAGCGCTCCCGCAGCCAGGGGTTGGCATCGGTCAGCTGCCGCTCCTGCCCATCATGGGCCAGCACCACCTCGCCCGGAGCGTTGGGGTCGGCAACGCACGCTCCGACCAGCTTCCCACGCAGGTCGAAGTCGTAGATGACGCGCCGTCGGGCGGGAAGCTCCACTCTCCAGCGCCCCTCCAGGTCGACCGAGCACAGCTCAGCCACCCCCGGGCCAGTGGCCAGGAACCAGATCCGGTCCCCTGTCACCGACCAGACCAGACGCGAGCCGTGCCCTGCCCGCATATCGGTATAGGGGGGCGCGCCCCCAGCAGCCCGATCCAGGTCCGCGGTCAGGCAGCGCGGCTCCCCCCCGGCCGCGGGCACGACCCACACTCGCTCGTGGCGACCGCCGCCCTCGTCCAGAGGGGCCACGAAGGCGATGAGGTCGCCGCGCGGCGACCACACCGGCGAGGACAGCATCAGGCCACCGCAGACCTCCCGCAAGCCCCCGCCGGCGCCACGGCCGGGCCAGGCCTCAACCAGGTAGAGCCGACGCGTGCGGCGCAGGTCGGCGTCCGGTTCGGCGTCACCAGCCACCACGATCGTCCGGCCGTCGGGGGCCCAGTCGAACCCCTCCACCGACCAGGCCCCGGTCGTGAGCTGGCGGGGCTCGCCGCCCGAGGCCGGCACCACGAAGAGATGGGCATGGCGACCGTCCACGAACCCCACCCCATCGTGCTTGTCGTCGAGCCGACGCACCACCCGCGCCACGGGAGGACGCCTCACCTGCTCCTCCTCCCCAACCGGGCGGGGGTCCTCCACCACTGCCTCGGGATCGGTCAGCGTCCGGGCCAGGACCGCCAGATGGTCGCCGTCCGGGGCCCAGCGGGCGGCCAGGACGCCATCAGGGAAATCGGTCAGACGACGGCTGCGACCACCGGCCAGCTCGGCGACGAAGAGCTGATCCCGGGCTCCCCGTCGAGCCAGGAAGGCGATGCGACCGCCGTCCGGCGACCACTCCGGCGAGTGATCCCGAGCCGACCCTGCCTCCACCTCCCACGGTGAGCCTCCCTCGAGGTCGGCCACGACCACCCGTCCCCGGTTGCGACGGGCCTCGACATCGGCCCAGCCAACCTGATAGGCGACTCGATCACCGCCTGGGCTGAGCCGTACGTGGTCGACCCAGCGGAACCGGGCCAGGTCCTCCGGCGTCAACGGTGCAGGCACGAATGCCTATTCAATCACGAGTCCGAGCCCGTCGGCGCCCGGAGCGCAGTAGGCTCTTGGCATGGGTCGGGCGACGCTCGCCGGGCTGGTGGCAGGCATCGTCGGGGTCGCGGCCATGGAGTTCGCAGCCCTGCTTGGGCTCCCATCGCTGCCAGCGCTGGTCCAGGAGCCGCTGCTCTCGCACCTCCCGGGTCCGCTCTTCGGCTTCTTGATCGACCGGCTCCAGCACGCCGGCAAGGTCCTGGAGGAGGTCGGGCTCCTGCTCGCCATGCTGGCGACCCTCACCGGCCTGGGCGCAGCCGCGGAGCCACTGGCCCGCAAGACCTCGGTCGGGGCGGCGACGCTGGCCCTGGCCGCGGTGCCCTGGCTTCTGGTCTGCCTGGTCCTGCTGCCCATGACCGGTCAAGGCGTGCTCGGGCTGGGTGGAGGGACCCTGCTCATCCCGATCGCCTGGGCGCTGGTGTTCGCCCTCGACGCAGTCACCTGGCGAGCCCTGCGCGAGGAGGTCGATCCGACCGGCACGGTCGATCCAGGACGCCGCCGGCTGCTCCAGCTCCTGCCCATTGGCATCGCCGCCGGTGGCCTGGCGCTGATCGGGGCGATCCGAGCCCCGGACTGGCTGGGGCAGGTACTCGCGCCCGCCGAGTCCGAGCAGGGTGAACCGGTGCCCGCGATCACCCCGGTCCAGCGCTTCTACGTGGTCAGCAAGAACCTCCAAGACCCGACCGTCCCCATCTCGGGATGGGCGCTGGAGGTGACCGGCCTGACCGGCCGTCCCCTCCACCTGACCTATGCCGAGCTGACGGCGATCCCGTCGGTCACCGAGGCCGTCACCTTGGAGTGCATCAGCAACGACGTGGGCGGCCCTCTGATGAGCACCGGACGCTTCACCGGCGTGCCGCTCAGGGACCTGCTGGTGATGGCGGAGCCTGGCCCAGGGGCGCGAGCGGTCAACTTCTGGGCCCGGGACGGGTACACAGAGACCCTCCCCTTGATGACGGCCCTGGCAGAGCCGTTCATCTTGGTGGCCTACCGGTTGAACGGCATCCCCCTGCCGGTGGCCCACGGCTTCCCGGCCCGGATGGTGATCCCCGGCCGCTACGGCATGAAGGGGCCCAAGTGGCTGGACCGGATCGAGGTCGCCGACGCGCCTCGTCAGGGCTTCTGGGAGCAGCAGGGATGGGACTCTCAGGCCGTGGTCAAGACCACCTCCCGGATCGACGTTCCCCCCAACGGGGCCATCCTGCGTCTCGGCACTGTCTTTCTCGCCGGGGTCGCCTTCGCCGGCACCAGGGGGATCCAGGCGGTAGAGTGGAGCGCCGATGGCGGGCGCTCATGGTCCCCGGCCGAGCTGGAGGCCCCCCCATCCCCGCTCACCTGGAGACGTTGGCGGGCACGCTGGACCCCTGGCCAGCCGGGCGAGTACACGCTCGTGGTCCGGGCCCGGGATGGTCGAGGGGACGTGCAGACCCCGGACCGGGCACCAACCTTCCCGGCCGGGGCCACCGGCTACGACGTCATCAGCGTCAGCGTCGCCTGAGCGACCGGCCCCCCGGGCTCAGCGGTGGATGGGACGCAGGAGCGTCCAGCCTGCCTTGAGGGTGTCCCACACCATCCGCACCCCGCCCTCCTTGCGAAGCATGCGGAGGATCTTCGCCTGCTTGTCCCACTTGGAGACACCGTCAACGCGAAAGAACTCGTCCAGAGCCCGATCCAACAGCCCCGGGTAGGTTCCCAGCATCTGGGGGTTGTGCTCCAAGAGGGGCACGGCCCGATCGTACTTGCGCATGTCGGCCATGATCCAGCTCCGGTCGAGGCGCATCCGATACTCGCTAAGCGAGCGGGCGCTGAAGTCCCCCTTCTCCTTGGCATGGATCACCACCTCCCCGGCGATCCGCCCGCTCTCCATGGCCAGGTTGGAGCCCTCCCGGTGAACCGGGTTGGAGAGACCAGCGGCGTCGCCGCAGACCAGGTAGCCATCGCCGTAGAGGCGGGGGATGCCACGATAGCCTCCCTCAGGGATCATCTTGGCTAGGTACTCGACGGTCTCGCCGCCCTGGAGCAGGGGCCGGATGGCAGGGTGGCCCTTGAAGTGGTTGAGGATGGCGTTGGGCGTCCGCTGCTGGAGCTCCTCGCGGGAGAGTCGGGTGTCGCACAGCTCGCTCAGCAGCGCCCCGCCGCCGACCGAGACCGTGTCCCGGTTGGTGTAGATGAACATGAACCCGGACAGCCCCTTGGTCGCCGAGCCGTAGCACTCGATCGAGGCCCCCTCCCCCGGCTCGCAGTTGAACCGCGACTCGATCACCGCCGGGTCCAGGGCGATCACCTCCTTGACCGCCATGGCGGCCTGGTTGGGCTTGAGCGGGGGCTTGAGGCCAGCCTTCTCAAGCAGCCGGCTGCCCAGGCCGATGCCCTCGCAGACCACCACCACGTCGGCGTAGAGGTCGCCCTCACGGCCGGTCCTGACCCCGATCACCCGGCCGTCCCGCAGGATCAACTCCTCGACCACGGTCTCGGGGATGAGGAAGGCGCCGACCTCCTCCGCCTTGCTCGCGAACCAGGCGTCGAACTTCGCCCGCAGGACCGAGAACGAGTGCGGATGCTCTCGGTTGCGGAGGTTCTTGTAGCCCAGGAGCCTGATCGCTGCCTGATCGGTCATCATCCAGCGCTGTTCCTCGATGATCGGACGCTCCAGCGGGGCCTCCCGCCAGGTCTCGCCCACGATCCGCTCCAGGTAGTACGGGTAGAAGATGCCGCCCATCACGTTCTTGGAGCCGGGCTTCACCCCTCGCTCGATCAGCGCCACCTGCAGGCCGGCCTTGGCCATGGTGTAGGCGGCGGCCGTCCCCGCCGGCCCTGCCCCTACCACGATCGCGTCGAGCTTCTCCACGTCTGCCACTGCGGCACCATCCTAAAGCGTGACCATGACGTGGTACCAGACAGTACCGCTGACGAGGCCCTGGGCATGAAGGTGATCGGCCTGACCGGCGGCATCGGCACCGGCAAGAGCACGGTCTCGGCCATGCTGCGTGCGAGAGGGATCACGGTGGTGGACGCCGACGAGGCGACCAGGGCTGTCCAGGCCCCCGGCTCGGAGGGGCTGGGCCGCATCGTGGAGACGTTCGGCCCCGGGGTCCTCACCCCATCGGGCGAGCTCGATCGGGCCCGACTGGCAGGCATCGTCTTCAAGGACTCCGAGGCCCGGCGACGGCTCAACGCGATCGTCCATCCCCTGGTTCGAGCCTGGATGGCAGCGCGGGTCCGCGAGGCGGCCGAGCGGGGCGAGCCGGTCGTCGTGCTCGACATCCCCCTGCTCTACGAGAGTCGCGGGGAGGAGGGCCTGGACGCGGTGATCGTCGTCTACGCCCCACCCGAACTCCAGGTCCAGCGGCTGGTGGAGTTCCGAGGAATGACGGAGGCCGAGGCCCATGAACGCATCGCGGCCCAGATGCCGATCGAGGAGAAGCGCCATCGGACCCGGCACGTGATCCGGAACGTCGGCAGCCTCGACCAGCTCCGGGCTGAGGTCGAGCGCGTGTGGCGCGAGGTGGTCGCTGACCCGCCGAAGGGGCCAGATCCCAGCCGTGGAGCGGGACCGTGGCCCTCGCACGGTTGAGGGGAGGCAGAGGCCGCCGTCGCCCCGAGCGAGGACGCCCGCCGACGCCGGCAGCGGTCGCCGGGGATAGGGCGTAGCGAGTCCCTGCCTTTGGGCGCTAGACCACACCCGCCGCGCGCAGGTCACCCAGCCGGCCCTCGTCCACCCCAACCGTGGCCAGGATCTCCGCCGTGTGCTCGCCCAACCGTGGCGGGGGCAGGCGCCGCCAGCCCTCCCCAAAGCGCACGGCCGGCGCCACCTCCAGCCCGGTCGGCTGCTCGACGATCAGCTGCCTGGCCTGCACCTGAGGGTGGCTCGGGACCTCGTCCAGCTCGAGCACGGGCTCCACGCACGTCTCGGTCCCGGCCAGCAACCGCCCCCACTCATCCCTGGTCCGGCTGGCGAAGATGGCCGCTAGCTCGCTGCGCAGCCACTCCTGTCGCTCGTCCTCGAGGTAGGGCTCGTCGCCCAACTCGGGGCGGCCGAGCGCGGCGCAGAGCGCCCGCCAGAACTTGGGCTCCAGCGCTCCCACCGCCAGGTAACGGTCGTCCCGGCAACGGTACACGTCGTAGCAGGCGTACCGACCGGTGAGACGGTGCCGGCCTCTGGCCGGGGCCCGGCCCTCGGCATGAGCCTGGGCCAGCGGAGCCGCCAGCCAGGAGAGGGCCCCATCGGTCATGGAAACGTCGAGGAAGCGACCCTCGCCATCCCGGTGCACAGCGACCAGGGCCCCGAGGATTGCCACCGCCGCCGCTTGCCCGCCCCCACCCAGGTCGGCGACCTGGACTGCCAGTGGATGCGGGGCCTCACCGGCCCGCGCGTTCATCGAGAGCCCCCCGGCGATGGCCATGTAGTCGATGTCGTGGCCAGCCCGCCCTGACCAGGGCCCATCCTGGCCGTAGCCGGTGATGGCGCACATCACCAGCCGAGGGTTGAGCTCGTGGAGGACCGACCAGCCCAGGCCGAGGCGGTCCATGACCCCAGGTCGGTTGCCCTCGATCACGACGTCGGCCGAGCGCGCCAGGGCCAAGAAGAGCTCCCGCCCTTCCCTCGCCTTCAGGTTCAGGGTCAGGCTTCGCTTGTTGCGGTTGAGGGCGTTGAAGAGCACGCTCTGCCCCTCCACCAGGGGTGGGTACCAGCGCATGTAGTCGCCGCTGCCCGGCTCCTCGACCTTGATCACATCGGCCCCCATGTCGGCCAGGAGCAGGGAGCAGTAGGCACCCGGCAGGAGCCGGGTCAGGTCCAGCACGCGAATACCGTCCAGCACCACCGGCCTTATTGTCCCCGTTCCCGGCCGGCTGGGAGCCGACCCGTCGGTCGCTCGACGCCGCCGGGAGTCCCTTCTGGCGCAGCCTGCCGGCGGCGTCCAGCCCCTCCCCCACGATCCGGCCGTGGGGTGTGGCCAGCCGGGTGGTGAGCCGAGGGATCCCGTGGCGCCGGAGGGCGGCGATGTGGGCCTGGAGCCGCACTCGACGCCGTTCCTTGCGCCGGCAGCGATTCGAGCCGCGCTGGCTCCGGGAGAGGGACCGGGAGCGCCGACGCGGCACGGTCAGGTTCCGGGCCAGCGGGGCCGGGTTGGGCACCCGCTCGATCACGCCCTCGGCGGTGGCCATGGTGGCCAACCAGC
>Ga0209061_1005875_pt1 | contig 10356 bp, 13 predicted proteins | sample Coa_R1_10_FD_187157 | JGI IMG/M metagenome (GOLD analysis project Ga0209061, IMG submission 187157) | Surface soil microbial communities from Centralia Pennsylvania, which are recovering from an underground coalmine fire - Coalmine... | ecosystem: Environmental > Terrestrial > Soil >... | reverse complement strand
TCGCCAGCGGAAGGACCGACGGGCGTTCCGAGGTCGCTACCGACGGAGGCCGCTCGTGGAGGGAGTGTTCGGGGCGGTCAAGCGACGGTTCGGGGAGGTCGTTCAGGCGCGGCGGGGACACGCGAGACGGGTCGAGATTCTCTGTCGGGTGGTGATCTGGAATGCCCTGGGGCTGGTGTACGACCAATCGCGAGGGGGGTAACCGTCATTGAGGTCAAACGGAGTTTCCGGTCACACTCGTCATAACGGAAAATCTCTCTAGCGCAGGCTCGTCCGACCGTCCGCGACGTCGTGTGGCTCGGACTAGTGACCGTTCGGAAGGTTTAATCCGTTTTCCCCTCGGCAAAAGGCTGCCCTCCAGGCGGCGCAGCGCCGCGTCGCAGTACTCGCGAGTGTTGTCGATATGAATAAAGTGGCGCTCCAAGCGCTTAGCCACGACCGCCACCGTCCCTGTGCCCCCGAACATGTCGAGTACGGTGTTCCCTTGATAAGTGAAATAGAGCAACAACCGGCGAATGAGCTCCTCCGGGAAGATTGCGGGATGGTTGGCGTACCGAGCCGTTTCTGGGGGTATCTTCCACATGCCATCGGACCAGGCTACGAAGTCGTCGGCCGAGATATCGGCCTTTTCACGGTCTCCTTCGAGCTTCCAACTGTTCTTGTGAAAGACGAGAACGTACTCCCAGGAAGGAATCACGTGGGGATGACGCGGACTACGGAATGAGCCCCAAGCGGTGCGTTTGGCGGTCATGTTCTGCTTGTACCAGAGAATTTCGGTCCTAGGCTGAAGGCCGGCCTTCTCCACGTCGTTGCTCAGATCCATGTGGACGGGGCGGTAGTTCGAGATGCTCGTTGGAGCAATGTTCAGGGCGAATCGACCACCTTCGCAGAGGACTCGCGCGGTTTCCTGCCAGACATCTCTAAGCCACGTCCGGTAATCACGGTATTCGCGATCATCCGCGTACTCCGCGTAGCCCGCCCGTACGTTGTACGGGGGAGAGGTGATCGCCATGTGCACGGAACCGCTCGGAATCTTGCGCATCTCGTCGAGGACGTCCCCGCATAGGACTTGGTCTAGTACCGGTTCGGCGGGGGGAGCCGTCGGATTCGCGAGAACGATGCGGTTCCCTTCGACAGTCAGATCAAGCTGGGTTCCTCGCGTCCACTGCAATCTTTCAACCTCTTCCTTCGGGAGATGCGCGATGTACGATCCCCGATCGTGATCGGTTTCTGGAACCTCACCGCGGACCTTTCGCGACTTCCAGCCAAGCTTCAGCTGATGAGTTCTGAGGGCCGGATCACGAGGTACCTCATCCACCATACTGGCGAAGGCGAGGTACCTCAAGTAGATAAGTGGGGTCCCCGAAAAGTCAGTGTCTGGTCTTGCGACCGCGCTTGATAGATCGATCGACGAGGTCCTTGAGCATCAACAGACACGCATCACAAACCCCCGACGAATCGATCCCCAGGTACGCGTTCACGCGCTTGCGTTCGTCCTCGCGATTCATTCTAGTTAGGGATTCAACGTGCTTCTTTGTAGGCTTCCAACGCCGGAGCGTGCCGATCTGGGGAATGCGCAGGGCAAGAGTCACTCGGTCTACCGGTCGCAGTTCAGCGGAGTGAAGTTCGGGAGCTTCTCGTTCCACGATGTCGTCCGCTATGGACTGCCACTTCCCCTCGAGGGCGAGGTCGAAGCCGCGACTCCGTGAGAACGCGCTCCCGAGTTTCCGCGCCAACCATTCCAGGAATCGCGTCGTCTGGCCACGGTATTCTACTAAGACGATCGCGAGGTTGACAATGACGCCTAGATACCACGACCCTTCTCGCTCGTACGTCTCGAGACCATCTTCGGGAAGTCCGGCCTCCTTGGCTCCTTCGAGGACGTCGACCGTGAGCTGGTGCGCCTCCTCCCGTACAACCCTCTTTTCGACTCTCGGAGTCAGATCGCCCGACAGCAGTCGCCGACGGATTTTGGATGCCCTGGTGTGGAGTTCGGCTTCGCGTCCCCGGTACTCATCGAAGAGCTCTCTAGTTCGGGACCCAACATGGGTTTCTCCCTGGGTGCCGCCGTGGATGAGGTGCGAGATGTTCGCGAAGTGGTGCGATACAGCCCCGGTGGTTCTCCCGATTAGGTCGGCCAGTTCGATGACGTTCTTGTGACGCGGACTGTAGCGTTGCTTGTCCCTTGGGCACGCCGCCAGGGCGAGGATAATCTCGTCATCCGTCCACTCGTCGCGTCTCGGCACTGTCTTGCTCTACTGGTCCTCACATCGAAGCGCAGAAGTAAACTTGTCGCTTCATCGATGCAGATGGCGGGTCCCCTGCCGTGTCGGTGAACGCGATGCTGACACCGATTACTCAAGTTCCGCCAAGGACCGGACTACTGACATCTGCATAAATAGATTACCGACTCTCCGGTAAGTAGCTTGATATCTCGGGCCCCTGTTCCCCCGAAACATGGGCCGATGGTCGCAACGCCACCGTGATGCCGCCTCTCTCGAGGAACGTCGCCGGAACGCCGTGGCACTCTATCGGAAAGGTATCCCTCAGGCCGCGGTGGCTCGTCAAGTGGCGGTCTCTCCTTAGGCCATGAACCAGTGACTCCAGCGCTTGGCAACAAAGGGCGAGGCGGCTCTTCGTGCCTCGCCTCGGCCGGGGCGTCCTCCTCAGGTCCCTCGCGAGACCCAGGCCACACTTGCCGCCGTCTTGGCGAAGGGAGCGCTCACCTATGGGTACTCGACCGACCTCTGGACCCTCCCTCGGATCGTGGATGTCATGGAGAAGGAGTGGGGAGTCCGCTACTCACAGAGCCGAATGTGGGACATCCTACGAGCCCATCGCCTCTCGTGGCAGCGCCCGCGTCGCCAGGCTCGGGAGAAGGACCTCGAGACGGTGAAGCGCTGGAAGCGTTACTCCTGGCCACGATATAAAAAAAAGCCCGGAGAAAGCGCGCCGTCGTAGTCTTCCTCAATGAGAGTGGGTTTTCTTTCATCCCCTACGTGGCCAAGACCTGGGCCCCGATGGGACAGACCCCGGTAATCGTCCACCAAGGAAGATGGCCGAAGTTCTCGGTCATCAGCGGGATCACCCCACGCGGGAAGTTCTACATCCAGGTCCACAAAGGCACCATCGCCACCGCGGCGGTAATCGAGTTCCTCGGCCATCTCCTCCGGCACATTCGCCGGAGACCCATCCTGATCTTCTGGGACGGGGGCCGGCCTCATCATTCGGACGAAACCCGGGCGTTCCTGAGGAAACACCCCCGCCTCGAGGTCCACCGGTTTCCGGGTTACAGCGGCTGTGGGACAAGTTAGGTCGATGAGACTCCCGACCTTCGACGAGGAGGTCCTCTTCGACGGGCGGCCGTCTTACCGACCTTTGCCTCGGGCCGTCGGATCACCACGTAGACCGCCCGCCCCAGGTATTGGCGCGGGCAGTCGATCTTCGCCCCGTTGCCGAAACGGCTGACCACCTTCTCGTAGAACCCCTCGATCCCGCGAAGGGTGAGTTCCTCGGCCTCCTTCACCACGGTCCGTGCCATCGCACACAGTATATACTCGGGATATAATATGTCTACTGTGCCCGGTGTCGCGGGACCACTCTCCACCGCCGAGGTCCGCCGTCATGTCGCGGATCTGGAACGGCTCGTTCGGGAGGAATACAAGCCCCGTCATCCCCCCAAGAAACGCGACTGGCGCACCTACGAGCAACAGCTCGCTTACCGGATTCGCGAGGTGATGCGCGATCTCGGTCCGTTGGTCCACGAGGCGTGTGTCTTCGCCCGGACCCCCCGCCCGGGTCCCCTGCCGATCCTGACGCTGGAGCAGAAGGTCACCCTGCTCCTGCTCAAGATCCTCTACGAGCAGAGCAACCGTCGGATGGCGTTCAGCCTAGTCGCCTTCTCGCTCCTCTCCGGCCTCGAGGTGAGCTACAAGACGGTCGAGCGCCTCTATTCCGACCCCGAAGTGGCGGTGGCCCTGGTCAACCTTCACACCCTGATGCTCCGCCGCCGAGGGGTTCGGCGGGTCGATGCCACCGGTGACGGAACGGGATTCGCCCTGAGCATCACCCAGCACTACGCGACCACGGCCACGAAGGAGAGGGAGCAGGCGAAGGAGAACCCAACCCCGGGGAGCTCGGACGGGTCGGAGGGAAAGAAGATCCGGGGGTTCGTCTACTCGTTCCGTCTTCTCGACCTGAGGAGTTGGCTCTACGTGGCGTACGGCACGAGCCGAAGGAGCGAGCGGGAGGCCTACGTCACCGCGCTCACCTGGCTGAAGAGCCAGGGGGTCGAAGTGCGGTCGATCCGCCTCGACCGCTATTACAGCCGACCCTCGGATGCCTAGCGGTTCCCGGGGGCGGCGTTCTATGTCCTGCAAAGGAAGAACGCCCGGGTCCGCCTGCAGAGGGAGTGGCTTCGGGCGCTCCAGGAGTTCGTGGATCGCCCGATCCCATATCTGGAGGCGTTCTACCAGCGGGAGCATTCCGAGGCCGGGTTCTCGGCGGACAAACGGGCGCTGGGATGGGGCATCGCTTAACGCCGAGGAGACCGCATCGAGATGGCCGACCGAGGGCACTCGACATGGCACAATCTGCTCAACCTGTACGTTCCCGACCGGACAATCCCCCCGGGGCCCTCAGGCTAACTTGCCCCACAGCCGGGTAGCGGGGGGAGTTCATGCCTCCGTCCCCTCCACGCGTCGCAGGAACTGGCCCAGCTGGGTTTCGGCCGGCATCTTCCGCTGCCACGCCTCCCGTGGCGTCTCGTGGATCTCTACCCACAGGCTCTCGTGGATCTGGTCGTTGGGCCACTCGATGAACTCCTCGAGCGTGGCCTACCGCCACCGGTGGCGATCGTACTCCCGCCAGAAGCGCTCCAGCTTTCCGTTCGTTTGAGGATGATTTACGCGGCTCACGACATGGCGGATGCCCCACGACGCCAGATACCGACCGAACTGGGTGGGCGCTGAACTCGGCACCTCCCTCTTGTTCGCGAAGAACTGAGCGCCTCGGTCGGTGTTCACTTCCCGAATCTCCAACCCCCAGGTCTCGGCCCGTCGACGGGCCGCCTCCAGGGTCGTGATCGCGGCCTGGGCGGTCGCCTCGAAGAACTCCCCTCCCGCCAGGATCATCCGACTCGCGTCGTCCATCCAGAGGATGCAGTGCGGGTGGGTTTCCGACGTGCGATGGAAATCGCCGTGGACCAGCGACCCCGAGTGCACCCGTTCGTAGCGGATGTAGCGGCGTCGGCGCTGCTTGCGCGGGTTCGGGACGACCCAGCCCTGGGTCTTCCCGAAGCGGTAGATCTGCATCTTGGGAATGTGAATCCCTCGACGAGCGAGGGCCTTGTAGAGCTTCGTGGCCCCTCGAGGAGCGCGGTGATACTCCTCGGTGATCTGTCGCTTCTGCTCGTCGGTGAGGGGCGGTCCGGGCGGCCGTCGTCGGGGATTGAGACGAGGCACGACCCCCGACTGGCGCCACCGTTGAAGGAGTTTGCGAAGCCATCGGGGGGTGACTCCCCAACGGCCCGCCATCTGCCCGACAGTTTCGTGGGGGGTCGCCTTGCCCTCGGCTTGACGGATGAGCCACTGGATGCGTCGGTCGGTGAGCCGGGTCACGGCAAGGGAGGGGGAGGGCCTGATAGCGCCCCTCCCCCTGGACCCCCTCCGACCACCCCCGCTTCCACGCCAGGCCAGGTCCTCGCTCCTCCCGCTCCCGCACGGAACTAATTCCTGGACTCCAGACCAATTCTTCGGCGCCGAAACTGGCAAATACGCCGGCGCCGTTGACAACAGCCCCAATGGTTAGCGAAGCGGCTAAACGCTCTTTTGGACGTAAAGGCCGGGAATGCTTAGCGAGAAATCACCGGGATCGAATCACAATCGCAGGAGCCTCACATCAATCCTACGCAGAAGCGCCCAGCTTGCTACGCATCTCCGAGAGTTAATAGGGCCGGTAGAGGGCGAGGACCCAAGTGACTCTCAGCCGGTGGCGAATGGGTCTGTAGACCCTTCACTTTCGGGATTGGCCATCGATCAGTTCATTCGCTTCGATTGCCAAAGAAGGGCCCCGCGCCACACTCACGTCGGGCGGTTGAACTTGGGGCGGTTTGATTTGGACCGCTTCAAAATGAGTGTCTCCTACGCTTCGCCACTGGACGGCTCGTTTACTCTACCTAAGAAGTATGAACGGATGGTAAAGGCAGTCGACCAGCTCCTCTGTGATGAGTTCCGGGAGGTCAAGAGGTTCAAACGATTGCTTCGGCCTACCGAAGGCGACTTTAGACGAGTGGCTGAAATCTCTGTTCGGCTTGCCGCGTTAGAAAACACACGGCCGGGCGAGCCACCCTCGATTGATGACATTGAATCTGCAAATCAGGAGGTGGTGGGCGATGTCTTGGCGATGGTCGAGAAACTTCCGACCGAGGGTATTCTTGGTTTCCCTCTAGGCGATGGGCTGTGGTTGAATCCTAGTCTTGGCCCGTACTCATTCACGGCCGCGATACCCGACCTTGTAATCGGCGACACCGTCGTCGATATCAAATCGACCCGGACTCCGTTGTTCCCGCATGAAGCGGCTCAAGTCGTTGCGTACGCACTCATACTGAATGGGTTGCGAGACGGATTGCAAAAGAAATATCTTAGGGGCGCGGGGTTTTTGGTGGATAGGACCCCTATGATACGTAGGGTCGGTATTTACTGGGCGCGTTTCGGTATCCGGCAATCGGCGTCGCTCCGCTATCGCCCGGGAGACCCGGCTTACCAGAAGACCGTACGAGAGTTGTTTCGCTTGATTCTCTCGACGCTCATTCCCTCCAAGGGGCAGCCACTGAAGAGTCATGAGGAATGGTGGTGGTGGAAGAATTGGCGGGCGGCGAGGAACGCGGGGTTCCGAGCGGGACTCTTCGACTTACCGTACTCTCCCCAGACTGAACACAGCGTGCGCACGCAATTGGAGAAGATGGACGAGTTTCGGTCCGAGGCGGACATGATTGAGACGGCCCTCAACACGAATCCCTACACGTCCCCTCACGCCGGGGCACGAACCCCGCCCGCAGGGCAGGGGGTGGCAGAGACCGAACCTCGACGCGCGCTTGCACCATACCGAGCCGCAGAGCACCGACCGCAAGTGCGCGGCCGTCACGCATAATATCATGATGACATTCTAATGGGCACGGGCCTCGTCCAAGTCGTCCTACTGACCCCGGAGTAAATAGGTTAACACTCTTCGAGGGAGAATCGACCCTGTGCGCCGCCCCCTCCTGAGTCAGTCCGTCAATCATAGAGGTGAGTGGCCGCGACGAACGAGCGGATCAGCTGGGGTCGCACGCGCATTCGGACGACCGCCCTCGGAGCGCGCGACTCACTTCCTTCACATCGTGGGGAGCATAGCTCGCCAGTTCGTGGATCTTCAGGTGACGCCAGACCCACTCGTCCGGATTTAATTCGGGACTGTAGCCCGGGAACCGATGGACCTCCAGTCTCGGGTGGGCTCGCAGGAAGGCCCGGGTCTCATCGGACCAGTGGGGCCGTCCATTGTCCCAAAAGATCATGATCGGACGCCGACGAACGTGGCGCAACAGGTGGCGGAGGAACTCCACCACCTCCTCGGTAGCAATCGTGTCCTTGTGGACCTGAATGTAGAGCTTGCCCTTCGGTGTCACTCCGCTGATCGCGGAGAACTTCGGCCAGCGACCCTGGTGCACGAGCACCGGGGTCTGGCCAACCGGAGCCCAGGTCTTCGCGACATACGGGATGAGCGAGAACCCACTCTCGTCGACAAAGACCACTACAGCTCGGCGGCGTCGGGCTTTTTTTTATACCGTGGCCAGGACCGAAGCCTCCAGCTCTCGACCGCTCGGAGGTTCTTTTCCCGTGCCTGGCGGCGGGGGCGCTGCCAGGAGAATCCATGGCTCTTCAGGATCAGCCACGTCGCGCTCTGGGAGTAGCGCACTCCCCACTCTCGCTGGAGTGTCTCGACGATCCGACGAATGGTCCAAAGGTCGGTGGAGTAGCCGTACGACAGCGCCCCTCGAGTGAGGATCTCCGGGAGAGTGGCCATCGTCTCCGGCGGAACGAAGGGAGGCCGTCCGGACCGAGGGATCGCACGAAAGGCTTGGGGTCCTCCCTCTTTGGCGGCCTTCCGCCACTTGAACACCGCGACCGGGCTCACCGCGAGCCGTCGAGCGACCTCGGCCTGAGAGAGGCCCTTACCCAGCAAGGCGAGCGCTCGAAGGCGACGCTCTTCGAGAGGGGCGGTGTCACGATGGCGTTGATCCCAGCGTCCCATGCGGGAGGCGAGAGCGCTCCCCGGATATTAACCCACTTACTGTAATGTCAGTAGTTACGGTTCTCCCGGCTCTGTCGGGGGTAGGTTGAGGTAGGCGTTCTCCTTCCCCGATGCCGGGGACACGGATGGTCCAGGACACCGAGCTCTATCGCCACCGGTTGGGGATTGTCGCGCCGTGGACCGTCGACCGGGTCGAACTGGACCCGAACGAGCGACGGGTGGACGTCTGGGCGGTCCATCCCGCCGGCGAGCGGTGGCCCTGTCCGGAGTGCGGGCAACCCCTCTCCCTCTTCGACCACGCCGAGGGGCGAGTCTGACGACACCTCGGCAGCTGCGCCTTCCAGACCTTCCTCCACGCCCGAGTGCCCCGGGTGGAAGGCCCCCAGCACGGGAAGCTCCAGGTCCGGGTGCCGTGGGCCGAACCGAACTCCCGGTTCACCGCGCTGTTCGAGCGCTGGAGCATCCAGGTGATGCAGCAGACGGACACCGCCGCGGCCGCCGAGCTTCTCGGGATCAGCTGGGACGAGGCGTGGGGGATCCAAGAGCGCGCCGTGGCCCGGGGGCTGGCCGCCAAGCCGCCGCTCCAGCTTCGGCAGATGGGGGTGGACGAGAAGGCGGTGGGACACGGACAGGACTACGCGACCCTGGTCTACAATCTCGAGAAGGCGACGGTGGAGTGGGTGGGCGAGGGGCGGAAGAAGGAGACGTTGGATGCCTTCTTCGGGAGCCTCTCCCTCGAGCTGCGGGCCGCCATCGAGGCGGTGGGGCTCGACATGTGGGACCGGTTTATCGCGTCCATCCTCGAGCACGTTCCGTCGGCCGAGGAGAAGATGGTTTTCGACCGGTTCCACATCGCGAAGCACGCGAACGAAGGCGTGGACAAGGTTCGGAAGAGCGAGAATTGGGAGCTCTGGGCGTCGGGGGACCCGACGCTCAAGGAGAGCAAGTATCTCTGGCTCTACCGAGGAGAGAACCTCCCGGAAAAGCATCGGGACCGCTTTGCCGCGCTCCAGGCGCTCCGCCTCAAGACCGGTCGCGCCTACGCGCTCAAGGAGGCGTTGGCGGGGCTATGGGAGAACACGAGCCTGGGATGGGCGAAGAAGTACTGGGCACGATGGCACTTCTGGGCGACCCACTCACGGCTGGCGCCGATGGTCGAGGTGGCGCGGATGGTGAAGGACCACCTGAAAGGAGTGATGAACTTCTTCACGCACCGGATCACGAACGCGGTGGCAGAGGGGTTGAATTCGAAGGTCGCCACGATCCAGAAGATGGCCTTCGGGTTCCGGAACAAGTCGCACTTCCGGACCGCAGTACTGGTCCGCTGTGGAGGTCTATCGCTCTACCCGAGGACCCCCGACAATCCCGGATGAACCCCTTTAACCGATAGCCCCGCTCGTGGCTGCCGATTCCTCGAATGCCTTTCCGAGTGAGCGAAAAGGGTGTCCGAGCCTCTCCCCACAGAGTCTCTAAGTAGCGCGGAGCGATTCTCGTCCCGTGCCCCACTACACCCCTGCTGGAATCACCGAGTTCACCGAAGACCTCGAATCTGGAGAGGAATGGCACAGTGAACCGTATGACCTCAAAGAGGGCGATTATGTCACGCTCTCCTGCCGGGGAGACGGGAGATTCTACGCGGGAATTTTCGATCGCGAGGAATACTTCGACAAGCGAGGGGCGGAGGGAGGAGCATTTGACTTCGAGTTCGGGGAAGATAGGCGTGGTTTCACGGATCGATTCGAGGTACCCGACGACGACGAGTACTACATCGTGCTCCGTGTGGGGGTCTTCACCAGAGGACCGGTCCGAATCAACGTCAGGCTCAAGATTCAGCGGGGGTAGGCAGTGGGCCTGATTGACGCAGGTGGAACGGAATCGGCAGGGTCTGTACTGCCGAAGGGAGGCGGGAGGAAGGCCCGCCCCCGCAGGTTTAGATTGGGGGTGTTCGCGGTCGCAACGTATCTCGTCTACGGGGTCTTCGCATTTCTCGTCGCCTTGTCGGGCTGGGCATGGTTCGAGTATAGCCACGGTGACTTTTCCTCGAGCGACACGGCGTTTTTAGCCGCT
>Ga0209061_1005870_pt1 | contig 10361 bp, 5 predicted proteins | sample Coa_R1_10_FD_187157 | JGI IMG/M metagenome (GOLD analysis project Ga0209061, IMG submission 187157) | Surface soil microbial communities from Centralia Pennsylvania, which are recovering from an underground coalmine fire - Coalmine... | ecosystem: Environmental > Terrestrial > Soil > Unclassified... | reverse complement strand
GCTGATGTAGACGGGATCATCGATTACATCCTGGATTTAAGAGCGCCGGCTGCTGAGACGCGAGTTGCGGGTGATCCGAGAGCCGGGGCGCAATTTTTCTTCGGCAAAGGCAATTGCTCACGATGCCATATGGTGCACGGGCGTGGGGGGATTTTGGGGCCAGATCTGTCACAGCTTGGGAGTGAGCGCAGAGTTTCGCAAATTGAGGCTGCTTTAGAAACACCGGGCGGGAGATCTGGCCCGGAGGGCGGCAAAGAAACCCCCACTCCCCATGCTTCCACTCGCGTCGTAACGGCTTATCTGCGCGACGGGCACGTGATCCGTGGCCTGGTGAAATACGAGACCACGTATGATCTTCTGATTCAAGATCTCGATGGCGGGTTCCATTCGCTGTCAAAAAATCAGATAGCACGCAGAGTAGTGGATTCTCAGCCGCTTGTGCCTGCGCTCCGGGCAACGCCAGAAGAGAGGCAGAACCTGCTTGCTTTTCTTTGTCAGCTTGGTGGCGCGAGAGAAGTTGCCTTGCCCGGCAAACCTGCGGGCCTGGGCACCAGTTTGCCGTTCTCTGCCATTGTCCATCCGAAGCCAGGCGACTGGCCGGCCTATAATGGCCAACCTGGCGGAAACCGGTTCAGCTCACTTGCGCAGATCAATGTGCAGAACGTATCCCGTCTTGCGCCTCAGTGGTTTTTCCCGGTCGAAGATGCCCGGCATCTTGAAGTTACACCGGTCGTGGTGGATGGCCTCATGTATGTGACGAGGGCGAATGAAGTGTTTGCGTTGGATGCGCGCACGGGCGGGCTGATCTGGCGCTATGGCCGGCCACGCACGAAGGGGATGATTGGAGACGCAGCCGGTGACATCAATCGCGGAGTGGCTGTAGAAGGTGACCGGCTGTTTATGGTAACCGATAACGCTCATCTGATCTCACTCAATCGCTGGAACGGCGGGCTTCTCTGGGATGTCGAAATGGCCGATTACCGCGAGCATTATGGGGCAACATCAGCGCCCTTGGTGGTGAAAGATCTGGTTATCGCTGGTCCCTCAGGGGGTGATGAAGGGGCGCGTGGATTCATAGATGCTTACCGAGCCGCTGATGGCCAGCATGTTTGGCGTGTGTGGACCATGCCGAAAGCAGGCGAAGCGTTGGCGAGGACCTGGGCCGGCAGTGCGCTGGAGCACGGTTGCGCTGCTGCCTGGTTTACTGGCAGTTACGATCCGGAAACCGACCTGATCTTCTGGCCGACCGGAAATCCCTGTCCGGATTACAACGGTGACGAACGGCGAGGGGATAGCCTCTATTCGAGTTCCGTGCTGGCGATCGAGCCCGAAACCGGTAAGATTCGCTGGTATTACCAGTACACGCCTCATGATGTGCATGACTGGGACGCGGCGCAAACGCAAGTCGTGGTGGATGCTGTCTTCCATGGCTCGCCTCGCAAACTGTTTCTTGAAGCGAACCGCAATGGCTTCTTCTACGTGCTGGACCGGGAGACGGGCAAGGTGCTGCTTGCGAAACCATTCACAAAAGCCTTAACTTGGGCGAGCGGTATGGATGAGAGAGGCCGCCCACAACTGTTGCCTGGAGCTGAGCCGACGCCGCAAGGAACAAAAGCCTGTCCCAGTGTGGTGGGTGCCACGAATTGGTTTTCCCCTGCGTTCCATCCTGGGACGGGCTTGTTTTACGTCCAGGCATTGGATAGCTGCAGTATTTATATAAAAGCTCCGGCGCAGTGGGTAAAGGGGCAGGCGTTCTATGGAGGAAGCACGCGAGAGGTTCCTGGCGAGATCGATCACAAATTTCTGCGGGCCATCGATATCCAGACGGGCAGGATTGTTTGGGAGGACGAACAGTTTGGCAAGGGCAGCTCCTGGGGTGGCGTATTAGCTACGGCCGGTGGTGTGATTTTCTTTTGTGATGACAGCGGCGCGTTTGCTGCCGTGGATGCGAGAACAGGGGCACATCTGTGGCATTTCTCTGCAGGAGTGAACTGGCATGCTTCACCCATGACCTATGCCGTCAATGGCAAGCAGTACGTGGCTGTTGCTGCTGGATCGAATATCCTCGCGTTTTCCTTACCCTAGCGGGCATGCAGCAGCTTTTCGATCGCCTCGACGGCATTCCTGGCGCCATCTTCAGCACGGATCTTGGCGCCGATCTCCTGGGCTTGGGCTCGCGATCGCGGATCCTCGAGCAGAGCTGTCAGCTCCTTTGCGATGCGGGCCGCCCTGTAGCGCGCACGCGGAATAACACGAGCGACACCGAGTTTCCGAACCCGTTCGGCGTTGTCCGGCTGGTCGTGAGCCCAGGGCACTACCAACATGGGACGTCCCGCGCGCAGCGCTTGTGCGGTGGTCCCGATGCCGCCTTGATGAACGTTGACGGCGGCACGAGGCATGATCTGTGAATACGGGACGTAATTTGCCTCGAAAAGCGACTCATTCCGCTGGCCACGCGCGCCCGTCCCGGTCAACAGCACAGCACGCACTCCAAGTTTCCGGGTTGCTGTGATGCTCTCGCTATAAAAATTTCCGGCTTGCAGGAATGCCGAGGAGCCGAGTGTGAATAAAACGGGAGGGGGTCCGCTATCGAGGAAACGGTTCAGGGCGTCTATTTCTTCCGGGTGAGTTGCGGGCCTTCCGGAAATTGCACCAAGTTTGTCATAGAAGGCGAAGCCGGTGATTTGAACACCTTGGGGCCAGTCTGGCTGTGCCTGCGCGAGATGCCGGGAAAACATGGCCAGTGTGCCGAAGGGTGAAAAATGGCCTTTGAGTATTGGATTGGCGTCTGAATCCGGAAGTCCGATGCGTTTTCGCAAGCGGAAGACAGGCTTGGCCCAGCGACGCGTTTCCCGGTTTGCGATGGCAAGTACGAGGGAAAAGGGCCACTTTCCGAACCGGTAGAGGTGGCGCAGCCAGGGCGCGGGCGCCAAAACGGGAGGGTCGTAGACAGAGAAGAATGCTGCAGGCTGTAAGGCGACCGAAAGCCAGCGAAGCTGGAGCTTTTCTGCTACGAGCGGGCCGGCGTATCCGGCGATGTGGGTCAGGAGCAGATCGGCGCGCGAGCAAATTGGAAGGAGGTCTGCGTAGCTTTGTTCGAGTGCGGGCAAAATGTATTCGCGAATCAGATATTCGGTGCCGCGGCGGGGATGCCATAGCCTGCGGAGGAATTGAGGATTGTCCATGAGCTCGCCGGTATCCGGCCGGACGGGCGCAAAGTTTATCCCTTCTGCAAGGATCTTTGCGCGATAGATTTCCGAGGTGGCAATTGTGACGTCATGGCCGTGTTCGCGCAACTGCAGAGCGACGGCGAGGTAGGGGTGCAGGTCTCCGAGAGAACCGAACGTATTCAGGACAATGCGCGCCACGCGCTTAGAACCGCAACGGGGATTTCGTAGTTGGCGAGCGGCGTGCTAGCCCGATCTGGCCCGTGCCCGAGGGCTGGGAGCAAGGCATGGCGTTACAGCGAGGCCAGCCAGCGCCGAATCATCTGCTTTGTTGTATCGTCGATATCTTCATTTTCCAGAATGACCTGACGGGTATGGACGTCAAGCGCCTTCACCGGTTTGTTGGTGTCCACCGTCTCTAGCCGCACGATCGGATTTTCCTTTTCGTCGATGATGCGCACCTGCACGCCGTGAGCCCTGCCTCGTTCGCGCTCCACAAATCTTTCAATCGCCAGACGCTTGGGAGTGTGTGCTTCCATGCCACAATGCTATCGCGGGAGCACAACGACTCCAGGTTAGGGATTTCGACATAGGATGCCTTCTCAAATTTTGAGCGGAATGCAGAACGAGCCGCTTTGGTACAAAGATGCAATTATTTATGAAGTTCATGTCCGCGCGTTTAAGGACAGCAATGCGGACGGGATGGGCGACTTCCGTGGCCTAACGGAAAAGCTGGATTACATCGATGATCTGGGCGTAACAGCCATCTGGCTGTTGCCTTTCTTCCCGTCACCGTGGAAAGACGATGGCTATGACATTTCGGATTTTAGAAATGTACATCCTGCATATGGCACGCTGCGAGATTTTCAGACTTTTCTCAGAGAAGCTCACCGGCGCGGCATTCGTGTGATCACTGAGCTGGTCATCAACCATACCTCCGATCAGCATCACTGGTTTCAACGATCGCGCAGGGCCGAGCCGGGCTCGCGCTGGCGCAATTTCTATGTGTGGAGCGAAACGCCCGATAAGTATGCCGGCACGCGCATCATTTTCAAAGATTTCGAGCCATCCAACTGGAGTTGGGATCCGGTGGCCAAAGCTTACTACTGGCACCGGTTCTATGCGCACCAGCCGGATCTAAATTTCGATAATCCGCTTGTGCGCCGGGCGGTTATGCGGACATTGGATTTCTGGGCCGAGATGGGAGTGGATGGCTTTCGGCTTGACGCCATTCCCTATTTGTATGAACGTGAGGGCACAAGCTGCGAGAACCTTCCCGAGACACATGCGTTCTTGAAAGAGCTACGGCAACATTTGGACGCGGCATACCCGAACCGCATGCTGCTTGCGGAGGCAAATATGTGGCCGGAGGACGCGGTCGCATATTTTGGCAACGGGGACGAGTGTCATATGTCTTTTCACTTCCCGCTGATGCCGCGTCTGTTCATGGCACTGCGGCTGGAAGACCGGCTGCCGATTGTGGAAATTCTGAGCCGCACACCCGCCATACCCGAGACATGCCAGTGGGCGATGTTTCTTCGCAATCACGATGAGTTAACGCTCGAAATGGTTACCGATGAGGAGCGCGACTATATGTATCGCGTCTATGCTTCGGATCGCCGGGCGCGCATCAATCTCGGAATTCGAAGGCGTCTGGCTCCTCTGTTGGGCAATGATCGGACGCAAATTGAGCTGATGAATGCGTTGCTGTTATCGATGCCCGGAACTCCGGTGATCTACTACGGCGATGAGATCGGAATGGGAGACAACATGTATCTGGGCGATCGAAATGGCGTGCGCACGCCCATGCAATGGAGTCCTGACCGCAACGCAGGATTTTCCCTGGCAAATCCGCAAAAGCTTTATTTGCCGGTCAATATTGACCCGTCGTATCATTACGAGACCGTCAACGTCGAGGCCGAACAAAACAATCCGAACTCACTATTGAACTGGATGAAGCGAATTATTGCCCTGCGGAAGCAACACAAGGCTTTTGGGCGCGGCACACTGGAATTCCTGCAGCCATCGAATCCGCGCGTTTTAGCCTATATCCGCCGTTATCAGGAAGAGACGATTCTGGTCGTGGCCAATCTCTCTCGCTATCCTCAGGCAGTCCAGCTTGATTTGCATAAGTATAAGGGCCATACGCCGGTTGAGATGTTTGGCCGAACGGAATTCCCGGAGGTGGGCGAGGGTTATTATCCGCTTACATTAGGCTCGAGCTCGTTCTTCTGGTTTACGCTCGAGACGCGTAAGGCGCCCATCACAATTGCCACTCCTCGAGCGGAAGCGGGAACGACGGAGTTGCCGATTGTGCTGGTTCCTTCCTTAGCAGATATATGGGAGCCGGCAGTACGTTCGAGCATTGCGGCCGTGCTGCCGCGATACTTGATCGCGCAGACGTGGTTTCGAAGCAGGGATCGGAGGCTCCGTGCGTTTCGCATTGTGGATGTCATCCCGGTTGTGCCGATGAAGCAGTTCCTGCTGCTGGTTTGGGTGGAATATACGAGCGGCGATCCTGAACATTACGTGCTTGCGGTAGGAATGGCCCAAGAGACAGAGGCTCAGAGCATCTTAAACGGGCGCTCAGAATACGCAATTGCTCAGGTCAGCGATGCTACGGGAGCCAAAATGATGCTCTACGACGCGCTGGCAAGCGGCGAATTTGCCACCGCTATTTTGGATGCGTTTGCACGGCGGAAACGCTTTCAGGGGGAAGGGGGTGTGGTTACCGTAACTAGAAGCCGCTCATTTCGCAAGCTATGGGGGGAATCGCATCCGAATTTGCAGCCCGCGCTTCTGCCATCGGTGGTCAATACTTCGGTTCGCTACGGCGAACGTTTCGTTTTCCAGTTGCTGCGTAACGTAGAACCGGGGCCGCATCCGAGCATTGAGATGGGACGTTATTTGAGCGAACAGCATGCATTCCCCCATGTGGCTCCTTACGCTGGGGCGATGCAATACGACCCGCAGCTTGGCGAGCCGTTTGCTATCGGAGTGATCCATGGCTTTGTACAGAACAAGGGAGATGCCTGGCAGCGGACATACGAACACTTAGTCCAGTTCATGAAGAATGTGCGGGCAGCGGAATACCCGAGTGCGGAGAAGGCAGCTCCGGCAAATATTTTTGAGCTGCGATTTGCGTTTGCGGAGCCCCCTAAGATCGCGCAGGATCTGATTGGCGCTGAATTATCGTTTTTCGAGACTGTTGGAAAGCGCATTGCGGAGATGCATCTTCTGCTTGCAGAAGACTCTGCTGATCCGGCGTTTGCGCCTGAGCCATTCAATGATTTCTATCGCCAAAGTCTCTATCACGGTTTTGTTGGCCTGACAACTCGAAGGTTGGAGTTCTTGCGCCAGCGTTTTGCGGAGATGCGGCCGGATGTGAAGTTAATGGCGACAAAGGTGCTGGAGTTTGAAAACTCCATTTTGAGCCAATTTCGCCAGGTGTTTGAACGGCGTATACATTCCATAAGGACTCGCATCCACGGCCGGCTGCATCTTAAGCATGTCCTGGTAAAGGATGACGATGTTGTGATTTTTGATTTTTCCGGCGATCCCTATCAACACCAGAGCGAGCGCCGGATCAAGCGATGCCCGCTGCGTGATGTCAGCAGCATATTGATGTCAGTGGGCTACGTCCTGCAAACGGTAGTACGCCAACTTAGTGCGGCTGAACGGGAAAGTGTACGTATACCGTCGAGCCAGCGGCTATGGGCGCAATTTTGGTATACCCACATCAGCGCGGCTTTGCTTCGCGGGTATTGGAAAGCTGCTCAGGCTGCGCCGTTTCTGCCTCAATCGGAGTCCGATCAGCAAATTCTGCTCTATACCTACTTGCTGGAGCGCGCCTTGCTGGAAGTTCGCCCAGACATAGAGGACAAACCAGAATTTGCTGGCATGCCGCTGCGCGTCATTCTGTATCTTCTCGGAGAGCGAGAGGCGTAACGTTCGATCTTCACGTCAGTCATACAGATAGAGGTTGGTAATGAGCAAGATTGCTCTGGCGTTAGTATTCCTGTCTGTCTTGATTCCCTTGCAAGCTCAAGAGCCGGGCGGGCAGACAAGGGGTTCCGCTTTTCGATCTGCGGGGTCGCGCGAGGATATTTCGGTACTCGCTGGAGACATGCTCAAGGCGACCAATGAAGCGCGGCTTCAAATTCAGGAAGGAAACAAAAGCGCTGCGCTGCGGGATGTGATGAAGGCTCAGTCTTACTTGCAACAGGTTGAAGCGCACTCGCACGGCAGCACGATGATTCCTGTGTATCAAGAATTTGTCAGCGTTTCGATTCTTTCTCCTATTCAGGCGTTGCAGCAACAGGGGAAAGCTACCACTGTTGAAAAGCTCCCAAGATCGGAAACGAACGCTTCCGTACATGAAGTATCAGGAAATTACACAAGTGTTGTGGTGAATACGACAGTGGCCCGAGACAGCCTGGCCGCCGCTAAAAAAGCGCTCGAAGCGAATGACTTAAGAACGGCCGACAGCGCGTTGCAGGATGTGCAGGAGGGGGTGCAGATCACGATGACGCAGGCCGATTTGCCTCTTGTTCAGGTACGGGAGAATTTGATACTAGCACGCAAGTATGCGCGTATGAGTGATTGGACAGGGGCGCAAAATGCTTTGTTGTCCGCAGTACACGCGTTAAAAGCGTATGAGAAGGAGCAGACGGCTCACCAGCAAGACGCGGTTCAGCTCGAAAGACAAATTAGCGCTTATACTCATGGCCTAGCGACTAACCATGCCGGCATTCTGGACAAGATTAATCACTGGTGGAATGAAACGGCAGACTGGACGCAATATCAACTGAAGTCAGCATCTTAATCTCAATTACAAGACACCTACGAGACGGCCCATATTAGCCGGCTTGATCGCGCGGAGTACTTAGTAAGCGTAATGCTTCTGGAATGCTTAACTGCGGACTTTGGCCGGTTTCGAGCAACATCACGATGCGGGCCGGGAGAGGGCCGGTTACGCTAGCGATCATGGCTGTTCCCGGACACTTCTGGCCATAGGCGGGTGAAAAACTCGATTTTGCCGTTGTAACAGGCGCAGAAAAGTCCAACTTGACTTTGCTTGCTGCCGGGCCGAGCTGCCAGATCTGCTCGCAGACATGTTCGCCAGGAGGACCTTCAATGTCATCGATCACGATTAGGCGGCTTGGTTCCAGAATGACTGTGCGGTAATGTGTGAATCCGTCATAGCGGCAGACCGCCTTGAGCTTAGGTCGAACTGCATTGGGATCCCACTCTTCGACCTGGACGAGTGGTTTGGATTTCCAGCGAAACGGACCTGCTCCAAATGCCTGATCACGCCGGTCGATCCGTACCGTATTGTGTGCGGCTGAGCCGCGGAACCAGGCACGCTCTTCGGGATCTGCGACATAAGTGTAGGTGCCGGGATCGATGAAGACGGGAACGCCATCTAGCCACACGGCAATGCTCAAGCTGTCTGAGTGGCTATGCCCGGCGCCGCCATAGCCGAAGGATCCTGCATCGGCCTGAACCCATAAAACGCCGGATTGCAGGAAGGCTGCCCCGCTAGGATCAAACAGGCGCGAGCCTGAGGGAGGTGTATATCGCGCACCCTGATGTTGCAGGGCGCTGGCTCCGATCCACCACGCGGCCTGTTCGGCTAAGCCGCCTCCGATCCATTCCGGACGATTAAACAGCAAACCACAGGTTGTGAGTGTGGCACGACCGAATTGATCGCGCGGCCCGTAGGGATGAAATACTCTGCCGCCGTCATCATCTCCGAAGAAGGAAATTTTTCCGGCTGGACCTAGTAAGTAGTGGAGATAATCGGCCATACGGAGCAGGAAGGGCTGCATCTGAGCTGGCTGCCCACTTAGCAGGTAATAGAAGAGAAATAGGTCCAGAGCGTAAATGTGATAGTAAGTGGATTGTTCGAAATGTGAGCCGTCGGCTTGAACTTGAAATCGGAGTTGATCCTGAACAATTTCGCTGCCGCGCTTGCGCCATGCATCTGATTCCGGAAAGCTTTCAAACAGAGAGCCGAGGGCATACAAGGCAACTGCTTCGCCCAGCAGATGGGTGTTCGGGGAGAAATAGATGGAGAGATTGGCGACAAGGTACCATCCATTGCGGTAAAGGCCGTTCACCAGCCGCCGGCGCAAAGCATCCGGCATTTCACAGGCAACTAGGTGGTAAACCCAAATCCAAGACAGGGTGCGGAATGCGACCTCGAGGGCGCTGGCCCAGTTGATTCCGCAAGCAAAGGGATTTTGCTGAAACCAGCTTTCCAACTGATGAAAAATCTCATCCAGGAACTCATGCCTTTCTGTGAAAAGAAAGGCCTGCGCCAAGACGACCAGATGCTGATGCCGATTTAATTCCCAAATGATCTTGTGATCACCCACGACGGAAAAGTTCAAATAGGGAATGCGGCGGAAGTATGCGATACCCGATTCCTTGCCGTGTACATAGTCGCGCCGCCAGTGAATCTCGGGACCCGTTTCGATTGTGATTCCCAGCAGGGGGAAACGGTGTGCCAGGACCTGCTCGGCCAGCGCGGTGATTTCGTGGGCAAATTCGGAGTTGCGAAGGGCGGCCACGATAGGCGCGGGGTCCGGAAGCTTCAGCTTAGAAGGAAACTCCCCTTTAAAAACAGGCGGAGAAGCCAGCAAGCGGAGATTGGTGGTTTCCTGCCGGAGCCGGAATGTCAATTCCCCTATGCTTCGCATGCTCAGCCGCACAAACCTGAAAGGTCGAGGCGCACTGTGGTATTGTAACCGGGTTGAAGACCTCGACGCTTTTTACACGTTCCGTTTTGCCCTGCAGCCCGTACCGATTGACGGTAGCACTCTTGTGTCTGGCGGCTATCGGCCATTCGCAAGGCCCCCCGGCGCCCGGGGCTGGGCCGTCCGGCGGCGCTACGGCGCAGCGAAGAATGCGCCGTATGATGAACCAGGGCTATAAAGATTATGATCAGGCGGCCGTGGAGCGTGGCCAAAAGCTCTTTCTTGCTAGCTGTTCCTTCTGCCATGGCGCGAATGCCAAGGGCGGAGAGAGCGGACCGGATTTGCTGCGTTCTGTGGTAGTTCTCGATGATGAAAACGGCGAGAAGATCGGCCAAGTTGTTCGGAATGGGCGGCCTGATAAAGGCATGCCGAAATTCAGCCTTTCTCAGGAGCAAATTCAAGATATTGCCACGTTTTTGCACCAGCGCGTGAA
>Ga0209061_1005866_pt1 | contig 10367 bp, 9 predicted proteins | sample Coa_R1_10_FD_187157 | JGI IMG/M metagenome (GOLD analysis project Ga0209061, IMG submission 187157) | Surface soil microbial communities from Centralia Pennsylvania, which are recovering from an underground coalmine fire - Coalmine... | ecosystem: Environmental > Terrestrial > Soil > Unclassified... | reverse complement strand
ACGGCCGCCGCAGCGGCTGCTTTTCGGCCCCTGTTCCGCAACTTCAAAGGGCATTGTGCGCACAACGGCACGCACGACGTGCCTCCCGCGCACGACGTGCCTCCCCCGCGCTGTGCCCCTCCTCTCGGTTCCGCTGACCGCCTCGCGCCGATCCGCCTCGCGGCCGATCCGCCTCGCGGCCGATCCGGTTCGCGGCGGTGCTGGGCTGAGGAGGCGCTGAGCTGCCATGATGTACAGCCTCATGGTGTACAGACTGGAGCAGCCGCTGTCGAGGTATCGGTGACAAGCGGCGTTAAATCTGGTCTAAGCGGTCCTATCGGCGTGACGAAGGAAGATGAATGGATAATCGTCAGTTCGTGTATTAATTCGCGAACGCGCAAGGCGTACATCACCGCTAAAACCGATTTTCCCGCAGCATCTACCCTCAATCGTTCATCGTTCCTGCGGTCCGGTTGCCGATTGTGCGGGTGTCCGGTTTCGGGCATGCTGTCTGTTTGCTTTCCGGGGCCGGTCGTGTGGCGGCGCCCGGTGTGCCCGGGTCGCACCGGCTCCGACCGCGCGGGGCCGTGCCTCCTTCCGTTTTGCCGGGGTGGTTCGCGCTGGTCAGGTAAGTGCTGGGAGGGCGCGGAGCCGCTGCCAGCAGGTGAGGGACGGGTATTCCAGGGCCAGTCCGGGCTGATCTTCAGGACGCGCTCGCGGGCGAGCCGGGCGAGCCGGGCGGGCGTGCCGGGCAGCTGCATGAATTAACCGCAAAATGCCTGTCCGGAAAACGCGGGGCACCTCAGGTACGGCAGCTCGCGGGTGCGGCGGGTGCGGCGGGTGCGGCGGATCAGCAGGTGGCCATCGATCCGGGCTGGCCCGGATCGATGGCCAGCCAGGCCCAGTTGTAGAAGCGGTGCCCCTTGGCGCCCGCACCGGCCGGGTAACGCTGCCACGCCCGGCGGGGCAGGCGGGCGGCGATCTTCCGGGCCTGGCAGGGGCCGCGGCAGTGATCACCGGCAGGTGGCGGCGCCGTACACTTCATCGTCGGCGCCCCAGGCCGCCGGAGCGCCTGCATCCAGTGCCGGGCGATCATGCGCCGGGCCAGCTTCGGGTTGGCCCCGGACCCCGCTCCGGCGGGATACCTGCCGCGGCGCACCGTCCCGGATCAGCGGCCCAGGACCGGGGCAGATACAGTTCCCGGTCGATCAGCGCGCGCCCCGCCGACGTGGCGTGGGCCCAGCGGCCACTGCCAGATTGTCACGAGTCGTAACAAACCATGATCATCAAACGGTGGCCGTTCCACGTCCAGTGCCCCGTCCACCGCAGGTCACGAAGTCCGGTTGGAGTACCAGTGAGGCTCCGCCTCTGACCGCCGAGTTTGGCGGTTCCGCAGGCGCATCGGTGCAGGTGAGCGCACTATGACCGCAACAGGGCCGGTTGCCCTTGATGGTCATAATGGCGCGTATCGTGACAGCTGGGGAACTTCTGGACGGTCATACGGTGCTGGACATCGAGTGCCTGGACCGCGTCTACCTCAACGCCTATGTTCCCATCCTGCAGTCCAGCGGGCAGGTGGTCGCGTTCATGACCCAGCACCTGGGCAAGCCGATCCCGTCGCCCGCGCTGATGGAGCACATCGGGACCAGGTTCCGAAAGGCGGTGGAGTCCTTTGCGTCATCCAACGGGATCCCGTGGGTGAAGTTCGGCAAGGACGACCGCAAGATCGACGTGATGCAGCCGCATATCGCGGCCCAGGCCGCTACCGGGAAGTCCGGGGTGGCCGCGGTCGGCGTCTCCCAGGAGTTCCAGCGGGTCTGGTCCGCTTACCAGCGCGACACGAAGACGGCGGCCCCGCAGTACACGTTCGCGAAAGCCGACCGCAGGGTTACGTGCTACTACTTCTACCTGTGGGACGAGGACTTCGGGCCGGCGTTCATCAAGGTCTGCGCCTACTTCCCCTACCCGGCCAAGATCTGGGTCAACGGCCACGAGCGGGCCAAGCGGCAGGCCGTCAAGGCCGGCATCGGGTTCACCGCCCTGTCCGACGGCTTCGCGTCCTGCGACGACCCGGCCGGCCTGCAGGAGATCTGCGACCGGCTCCAGCCCGGCACCGTCGAGGTCTTCGCCCAGCGGTGGCTGCACCGCATCCCCATGCCGTCCGGCTCCGCCGACCGTGACGCAGGCTACTGGTGGGAGACCTCCATGCGGCAGGTCGAGGTATCCCGGACCATCGTCTTCGACGCCCCGCGCCGCGCCCGCTGGTTCTTCGAGGCACTCATCGGCGACAACCTGGACATCGGCCGCCCGGAGAACGTCGGGATCATCTTCGGCCGCAAGATCCGCCGCGACACCCCCGGCACCTTCCGGACCGCCATCGACCGCCCTGCCATAGGCCCGGACGCCGGCGGCGTCATCCTGAACGTCTTCTACAAGCACTCCCGGATCAAGCAGTACCTCAAGGAGGGCCGCGCCCTGCGGATCGAGGCCGTCATCAACGCCCCCCGCGACCTCGGCTGCAACGCCCGCCTGCCCAACCTCGCCGAGCTTCAGGACAAGGCCCGCGCCGTCTGCCGGCGCATACTGGAAGCCGAGCGCGCCGGCCAGGCAACAGTCCTCGCGAGTCCAGCCTTCGAGCGGATCGCGCACCCGTCCGCAGACGCGGACGGGCGGAGGACCCCGGCACTGCGCTTCGGCGATCCTCGGGTCACCGCCCTGGCCGGCGCGCTCTGCGCAACCCTCACAGCAGCGACCGGCATCACCAACAAGAGCCTCCGCGCCTTGATGACCGGACTCCTGCACGCCCCCCGCACCCCCGGCCAGATGACCTACGACCTGCGCAGGCTCCGCCTCGCCGGCCTCATCAGGCGGATCGGGCACACCAACAGGTACGCGCTGACCCCCGGCGGCATCAAGTTCGCCGTCTTCTACACCAAGCTCCGCAACCGGCTGCTCCGACCGCTCATGGCCGCCGGCCAGCCCCAGGCACCACCAGAACTCCGGCAGGCCCTGCGAACCTTGAACCAGCACGTCGACGGCTACATCAGCCGCGCCCGACTGGGAAAGCCGCGTGAAAACTTGACACAAACGTCCAGAAGCTAGCGACCAAGGATCTCTAGCGACCAAGGATCTCTAGGCTCTTGGCTTGGCTCTTCTCAACTCAACAAAGGTCCGGTAATCCAGTGGAGCTAAGGGGACTCGAACCCCTGACCTTCTGCATGCCATGCAGCACGGTTTCGTCCGACGGCGTCGCGCCAGGTCCGGTTACCGCAGGTCAGAGCGGCTCTGATGTCTGAGAGCGTCTCGCTTCGTCTGATGAAACCCGGCGCCGTTGGCACTTGGTTTGGCACTGGCCGGCCGGGCCCCCCATCGGAGGGCCCGGCCGGCCTCGTCATCGTCGCGGTACCCGGCCCGGAGATGGGCTGCCCGTCCGTGGCGGGTACCCGCTGTCAGGCGGCCTCGGTGGTGGTGACGGTGAGAGTGTGGTCGGCGAAGCTGGCGACGAGGTCCAGGCGCCCGCCGAGTGCCTGAACGTAGCGAGCTATGGCCTCGATGGTCGACAGCTCGCCGCGCTCGATCTGGGAGACACGGCCCGGGGTGACGCCCATGACCTCGGCGAGCTGGGCCTGGGTGAGGCCGCGCTGCCTGCGCTCGCTGGCGAGCCGCTGCCCGCTCTGCCGGGCCATCAGGGCCTTGCGGCGCCGTTCGGCTTCCCCGGGCCCGCCGACGCGCTCGATGTAGGCGTCGCGGTCCCACTTGGTGTAACTGGTCACTGGTTGTCTTCCTCCGCTGCCCGTTCCTTCAAGTAGATCTCATAGAACTGCTCGGCACGGGGGATCATCCGTGCATACCACTTGTTCCAGCTCCCCGTCTTATCTCCGGCAACTAGCAGGATCGCGGAGCGCCAGGGGTCGAAGACGAACAGGATGCGGACCTCGCTCCGCCCGCGGGATCCGGGCCGGAGTTCTTTGAGGTTCGCGATTTTCGAGTTGGTGATGGTGTCGACGAGCGGGCGGCCCAGCGTGGGTCCTGAGCAGCTCAGCGTGTAGATGGCGTCATCGACCAGGTCGGCGGTCTTCGGGTCGCTGTCCTGGAGTGCATGCAGCCAGGCGGCGACCTCGTCGGTCAGGTAGATGTCCCACTCATCCACGTAACCGACTATAGCAAATCCTATAGTTCAGTCCTCAGTGCGTGCTGCCATGCGGCTAGATCATGCCGTGCTCGCTGCCGTGGCGCTGGGTGTGCAGGGCAGCCGTCGGGGGTCGGGAAAGCCCAGGCTGACGTAGCCGGGTGCGCGCTTGGCGGGAGATGAGGCAAGCACACCGGTCCGTTCGTCGACATAGTCGTGGACTTCGGCCGTGGTCTTGCCGTCATAGGGCCGCAGGATGCGTCCGGCGTACTGGACGAGCTTGCCCTTGCAGGCAACGGGTGCGGGAGGAAGAGCGTGTCCAGCGGCGGACAGTCGAAGCCCTCGTCGGCGTAGGGACCCGTGGCAACGATGGGCAGGGGCGGCTCGCCGGGCTGCGGCTGCAGCCGGGCGAGCGCCGCGGCGCGGTCTTTGGCGCCCTCGGGTTGGTGCGGCTCAGGAGCCGTCGTCACCGAAACCCTCGGACTGGTCGTCCTCCCGGCGTGCCCATTCGTCGTAGCGGTCGGCCATTCTGCGGAGGAGGGCTCCGGTGCGGGGCCACTGGTCGGAGACGCGGTCGGACCACCCGCGGTGCTGCGCGGCAAGCTGGCGTTCCTGGGCGCCGCCGTCGGCTGGATTCCGGAAGGTAATGCCCCTGCTGTTGAACCTTCCGGTATGCAGCCCCTCCTCAAACTTGGGCGAGGCGAGATCCTCGATCAGGTCGCGGACCGGCTCGGCAGGCCAGAGCCCGTCGGGATCGGGCGGGAAGTATGTGAGCACCTCGCCGATCACGACATCGCCGATGGTGGTCCGGCCCGACTCGGCGAGGCGGCGGCGGGCCTCGGTCACCCAGGAGCGGAGGGCGTCGGCGTCCACGATCCCGTTTGGGCGCACGCCTGGCGGTGTGTGCCACTCGCGGATAACCGCGTACCCGGTCAGCGCGATCGCGCGGCGCTCCCGGGGGTGTCCCCATGTTCTTTGTCAAGTCTTCTGGGGTAGTTGAGGCTGGTTCTTCGGGTTGATTCTGTGGTTGCCTGGCAGCTGCGGGCTCGTGGTTTCGGGCAGCACGAGAGCCCGCCTCGTTCCGGCGGAGGCGGGTGTCGTGCCTGCTGGTCAGGCTGGGGTGTCAGGCCGCGTCGGCGAGTCCCGGCGTTGCGGTCGTGCGGGGCTGGTAGGGCTTGCGGTCGCGGAGCATGGCCAGGATGACGTTGCAGCGGCGGCGGGCCAGGCAGATGAGGGCGGCGTTGTGCTTTTTGCCCTCGGCCCGCTTGCGGTCGTAATAGGCCTTGGACTCGGGGTCGCGCAGGGCGGCGAAGGCGGCCAGGAACATGGCGTTCTTGAGCCGGTGGTTGCCGCGCCTGCTGCGGGTCGCGGCGTTCAGGCTGGTGCCGGACTGCCGGCCGGCTGGTGCCAGGCCGGCGTAGGCAGCGAGCTTGCTGCCGGTGGCGAACCCGGAGCCGTTGCCGATCTCGGCGAGGATCCGGGCGCCGGCGCGCGGCCCGATGCCGGGCATCGAGGCGAGGATCTCACCGAAAGGGCGGGCGAGGAACGCCTCCTCGATCTCGGCGGTGAGCGCGTCACGCCGGGCGTGCAGCCGGCCCAGCCCGGCGGCGAGGCCGGCGATCACCCGGCCGGTGGCGGCCTCGGCCGGGACGGTCACGTCCTGGGCGGCCACCGCGGCCATCACGGCGTCGGCGGCCTTGCCGGCCAGCCGCGGCGAGCGCTTGCCGGTTACCTTGGCGATCTTGGCCCGCCCGGCGGCGCGCAGCGCCGTCAGTGCCGGGTACTTCGCGAGCAGGTCACGGACGCCGGCCTGGTGCAGCCGGTCCCCGAGTGCCCGTTCCAGGCCCGGGGCGATCGAGGTCAGGGCGTCGCGCAGGCGGCTGGACAGGCGGGTCACGCCGACCGCCAGGCCGATGTCGTAGCCGTTGAGCACCCGCAGCTGAGCCAGCAGCTCATCGCTGGACAGGCCGAGCCAGTGGACCTGCTTACGGCGGGTCCGGCCGGTATCGGCGATGATGTAAGCGCCGCGCCGGTCGGCCTTGGCCTCACCCGGGTACAGGTCCGCGGCACGGCGCATCACCAGCCCGGGCACGTAAGCGACCGGGGTGCCGCGGCGCGCGGCGACCGCCAGCACGAGCTGCGCAATCGAGCCGGGCTGGTCGATCACCAGGCCCGGCGTGCCGTGACCGGCGGCGCGGTCCAGCAGCTTTTCGATATCCGCCTGGTCGTTGGCCACTGCCCGGGAGAACAGCCGCTCGCCGTCATCAGCGAGCACATCAGCGAAATGCGACTCCTTCCCGACATCCAGGCCGACCCATACCGTCACCTGCCCAGGCGCGCTCACCCGTGCTCCTTCCGCTCCGTCACCAATAGCAGCGGGAAGGCCGTCCACGGTGCGCTCGCCGCCATCCACCTTACGAATCAGCGATCACGTCGCATGTCCCCATCAGAGGTTCACGCACCGGCCGCGCCGGCGGCAACACCCCCCAGGCCATACCTGCTGCAGGGGGGCAATGAGCCATACCGGCGCCGCCGGACTTCCCAGGTGCCGGAGGTTACCCGCGGCCACCCACCAACAAGGTAAGGGGGCGTCCGCCTGGCGCTCGCCACCCACGGCGAGCGAGGATCGCAACTTCAACAGGCTCACCCAGAAGAACACGTGGCTGCGGGCGCTGGCGCTCGCCACCCACGGCGAGCGAGGATCGCAACAACGTGGCCCGCTGGCGCACGGCTGCCGGGCTGACGCAGCTGGCGCTCGCCACCCACGGCGAGCGAGGATCGCAACAGCCACAGCGACAGCCCCAGCTCCGCCGGACCTGTCCTGGCGCTCGCCACCCACGGCGAGTGAAGCGACCCGGGTTTCATGCACGCCTCGTTACGTGTGTGCCTGGGCCGGGTGGCCGGCCAGGCCATGGTAGTACTCGGCTTCGGCCTCCGCTGGAGGACGCCGGCCGAGGCGGTGCATGAGCCTGCTGGTGCTGTACCAGCAGACCCATTGTGAGGTGATCTCCTCCACGTCCGCTAGAGTTTCCAGCGGCCCGTTCCGGAATGGCGGGCCATCCCGGGTGCATTCGGTCTTGTACAGGCCTATGGTCGTTTCCGCGAGTGCGTTATCGAGGGCATCCCCGACGGTTCCTATCGATGGCGCCAGGCCAGCCAGCATCAGCGTCTCGGTAAAATGCACGCTCGTATACTGGCTTCCCGCATCCGAATGATGAATGGCATCTCCGGTTATCGGATGCCCTTGCCGCGCCCGGTAGGCGGTGGCCTGGCGTATCGCTGATTCGACGAACGCGGTCTCCTTCGAAACAGAGCATTCCCATCCGGGGATCAGCCCGGCAAATGCATCGATCACGAATGCCGTATACGCGAACCGGCCGGTTACCAGCGGCACGTAGGTGAAGTCTGCCACGTGCAGCTGGCCGGGCCGGGAGGCCTTGAACTGGCGGCGCACCAGGTCCGGTGCCCTGCTCGCGGCCGGGTCCGGCACGGTGGTGCGGACCCGGCGGCCCCTGGTCACGCCACGCCAGCCATGGGCGCGCTTGAGCCGCTCGATGGTGCACTTGGCCACCGGGATGCCCTGGCGGTTCAGGTGCGCCCGCATCTTCACCGTGCCATATAGCGATTCTGGCGGGCGGCGGCCATTTTCACCCGGCTCGTAAATCCCGGCCAGGATCTCGGTCACCGCAGCATCCCACAGCTCCCTTCTCCCCGGTGCCGCGGCCTGACGTGCCCAGTAGGTACGCGGGGCGATTTCTATGCCGTGCACGGATAGCGCCCGGCAGATCGGTGCGACCCCGAACTGTTCTTTCTCCTCGTCGATAAACCGGCAGATCAGCGCTGTCGCGGGTCGCACTCCCGCGCGAAAAAACTCGCCGCAGCCTTGAGAATTTCTACGGTCTGCTCCAGCTCGCGGTTCTTCCGCCGCAGTTCGCGGATCTCGGCCGATTCGGCGCTGCTGACCCCCGGCGCCTTACCCTCATCGACCTCGGCCTGCCGGATCCACTTGCGCAGCGTCTCGGCGCTCATCCCCAGCCGGCCCGAGACCGCCGTGATCGCCGCCCACTGCGTCGGATAGTCCCCGGCATGCTCGCGGACCAGCCGGACCGCCTTGGCCTTCGTGCTCGCGTCGTACCTGCTACCTGGCATCGCGCCATCATCCTTCCCACAGAAGGAGGTGCGCACGAAACTCGGGTCAGTTCAGTTCCGGTAGCTGGCTGACAGTGGTTCCGGTAGGTGGGCGGCACTCCGAACAAGGTTCCGTTTTTCTGCATCCTGGGTTTTGCTGCGATCGGCAGGTGATCGCGGTGAAAGGGGCCCGGCATGCTGGTGGAGCTGGGTGTGGTCGAGCAGAGGTACCGGGCGGTGCTGGAGGTCCTGGAAGAGGGCCTGCCGGTGACCGAGGTGGCCCGCCGTTACGGGGTGGCGCGGCAGACGGTGCGCGAGTGGCTGTCCCGCTATGCGAACGGCGGGCTCGGGGGGCTGGCGGACCGGTCGTCGCGGCCGGCGTCGTGCCCGCACCAGATGCCGCCGGAGGTGGAAGCGCGGATCGCGGGGATGCGGCGGGATCACCCGGGGTGGGGGCCGTCGCGGATCTTGTGGGAGCTGGAGCGGGCCGGGGTGACACCGCTGCCGGGCCGGTCGGCGGTCTACCGGGCCCTGGTCAGGCACGGCCTGGCGGACCCGAAGAAGCGCAAGCGGCGGCGGGAGGACTACCGCCGCTGGGAACGCGGCCGGGCGATGCAGCTGTGGCAGATGGACGTGATGGGGCGCGTTCACCTGGCCGGCGGGCAGGAGGTCAAGATCGTGGCCGGGGTCGACGGCCACTCCCGGTTCATCGTGTGCGCCAAGGTCGTGGCGGCGGCGACGGCCCGGCCGGCGTGCCTGGCCCTGGCGGAGGCGCTGCGCCGCCACGGGGTGCCGGAGGAGGTCCTGACCGGCAACGGCAAGGTGTTCACCGCCCGGTTCGGCCGCGGCCCGGGGCCGGTGATGTTCGACCGGGTCTGCAATGACAACGGCATCCGGCACCTGCTGACCGCACCGTACTCGCCGACCACGACGGGCAAGATCGGGCGGCTGCACAAGACGATGCGGGCGGAGTTCTTCACGCCGAGGGACGGGATGTCCGTCACGGTGGAGGAGCTGCAGGCGGCGCTGGACGGCTGGGTGAGCGAGTACAACACCGCCCGGCCGCACAGTCCTGCGGCGGCCGCCCGCCCGCCGAGCGGTTCCGGCTCGCCGGGCGGCCCGTCATCCCCGACGACTCCGCCGTCCAGACGGCGCAGGTAAGCCCCGCCGCAGCCGCCAAGCGCCCGGCGGGGGTGTCGCGGTGGGTGAACGCGCACGGCAAGATCTCCCTGGCCGGGTTCTCCTATAACGTCGGCGCGACCTACGCCGGCGAGCCGGTCGAGGCAGTCGTGTCCCGCGGCCTGGCCGACATCCTGCACGCCGGGGTAGTGGTCGCCACCCACGCCCAGAGACTGCGCGAGGACCAGGCCGACCGGGCACCCCGGGCACCAGTCGCCCGCCGCGCCAGGGACGCGACCGCCGGGGTGACCGTGACCCGGCTGGCCGACGCCGCCGGGGCCGTCAGCTTCGCCGGCACCCCCTACGCAGCCGGGCGCCGGCGGGCCCGCACCGCTATCGACGTGTCCATCGCCGCCGGGCCGGTGCAGCTGTCCAAAGACGGCCAGGTCATCCGCGTCCACCCGATCCGCCGCGACCGCTCCCGCGAGCTCGGTGCCTTCGCCAACCCCAAGGGCCGTCCGCGCCGCAAGAACTCCGCCGTCGGCAACACCGCCTGACCGCAGGGGGATCCGGTGCCGCCGGCGGGGACGGCCGCCCAGCATCCGGGGCCGCCACTCCCTCGTCAAGGGCCTGCGGCCGCCCTGGACGAGCGAGCCTCCGCGGCCCCTCCGGGCAAGCGGTCAAGGGCCGGGCACAAGCCCGCCCGGCCCCAGCACGCGGCCGCCCCCGCCAGCTCCCGCAGCCGCACAGGCAAAGGCCAAAACCCGAAGAAGGCCGCTTCGCGGCTCATCACCAAAAACCCGGGCCGCCTGCCGGCGGCAGCCAGCCGGCATCCCCGATCCCGGGGGCCGCCGGGAAACACTGTCGCCCGGGTACCGGAACTCAGATGTCGCCCGGGTACCCGAACTTGACAGGCCCGGTTGGACGTGTCCGCCTGGCCGTCGATCCCGGTCACCAGCAACCCGCCGATGATCAGGTTGGCGAGCGTATTCGCAACCTCGCGGTCGGCTTC
>Ga0209061_1005862_pt1 | contig 10369 bp, 9 predicted proteins | sample Coa_R1_10_FD_187157 | JGI IMG/M metagenome (GOLD analysis project Ga0209061, IMG submission 187157) | Surface soil microbial communities from Centralia Pennsylvania, which are recovering from an underground coalmine fire - Coalmine... | ecosystem: Environmental > Terrestrial > Soil > Unclassified... | reverse complement strand
GACCCGCTCGTCGTGCTCGGCGGTGTCGGTTTCCGGCGGGCCGAACACCGAGTGGCGCCCGGTGTCCGGCGGCTGGACGTAGGGCAATGGCTGCGACGCACCGATCAGGCCGTATCCGCTGCTGGACACGCGCGCACTGCTGGAGTCGTAGTGCGGAATCGTGGTCGTCTCGAAATCGCCTGCATAGGTGGCTGACGGCAGGTCGTCTTCCGGGTCGACCAGGCTTGCGGTTGCCGGCCGGCCCGGGGTTGGCGCCTCGGAGTCCTCCGGCCGCCGCCAAGGTGCGTCATGCGATTGACTGGTCACGGGTGTCAGGGTAAGGGCAGTTCTGCCGAGATCGGGGATTTGAGCGGCGCTTTTACCAGACTGATGCACGCGGCGATGTTTCACGCCAGCGGATTGGCCCCGTTGAGCAACGCCCAGATGCCGACGCCGGCGCCGATACCCGCCAGCAGCGCCACCGACGACCCGATGAATGGGCGCCGGGCCCAGCCGCGGCCCGCGTCAAGCCCGTACAGTCCGGGGCCGGCCAGCAGGATCGCGACCACCGCAATGATGGCCATGACGTGGTACTCGTTGCCGTCGAGCAGGAACGTGGGGTGCCCGTGCTGACGCTGGGCCGCGATGTTGGCCAACAGGCCGTTGATCAGGTAGGCCAATGCGCCGGCGGCGACCACCGGGGTGAACAACCCCAGGATCAACAGCGCACCTGCCGCGATCTGGCCGCCGGCGCCCACCCAAGCCAGGATGTCGGCGTGCTGAAAGCCGAGATTGGTCAGGGAACGCGTGAATCCGTCGTGGCCCTGGCCGCCCCACAAGCCGAATGCGTTCTGCAGGCCGTGGGCGCCCAGCACCGCGCCGACGCCCACTCGCAGCACCATCAAGCCCAGATGCTGGGTGCCGCGTTGTTTGGCGATTTTCAGCCGGGGGTCGTCGACCAGCCGCGGCTGCACGGACGGCAGCGGATCGCGATCGGCGACCGGCGGCTGCGCGGTGTCATCGCTGACGTCGTCGGCCGGCTCGTCGGGCTCGGTCGCCGTGGTCTCCGAGTCGGCGTTCGCACCGCCGTCGTCCGCGTCCAGATCTTCGCCGGATTCCTCGGCCTGCGCGGGAGCCGACTCCGCGGCCGGCTCCGGCGCCGCGGATTCCTCGGGTTTCGGGACTGCGGGCTCCGGTGCCGGTGGCCGCGGTGCAGCTTCCGGCGCGGGCGGGCGGGACTCGGCCTGCGGCGGAGGCGGGGGTGCCTTGCGGGGCGGCGGAGGGGTCTTCCGCGTCGGCGACGCCTCGGCGTCCTCAAGCCGGTGAAATCGGGTAAAGCCATATGGGTCGCCGGTCACCGTGCCAGCCTAAAGCCAAGCAACTTACGCCCGTGACACTTTGCCGGACGCCTTGATCTCCCCGTGACCCCGCGCATGGGCGGGTCGGCATGGCGGGGACCGCGGCAGTGTCCGTAACCTTGCGGACATGCGGTTACGGCGGTCGGTTCGGTGCGGGTTCGCCGCGCTGTGTGCGGCGCTGCTCGTCGTGAGCGGTTGCGCCCGGTTCAACGACGCCCAGTCCGAGCCGTTCACCACCGAACCCAATCGGCGCCCCCCGCCGACGTCGACGCCTCCCCCGCCGCCACCGCTGCCCGCCAAGCCGTTCCCCAAGCAGTGCCCGGCCCCCGGGGTGATGCAGGGCTGCCTGGAAAGCACCAGCGGGTTGATCATGCTGCCGGACAGCAAGTCGGCGCTGGTCGCCGAGCGCACCACCGGCGCGGTCAAGGAGGTCTCGGTCAGCGCCGAGCCGAAGGTGAAAACGGTGATCCCGGTCGACCCCTCCGGTGACGGCGGGCTGATGGACATTGTGCTGTCCCCGACCTACAAACAGGACCGGCTGATGTATGCCTACGTCAGCACGCCCAGCGACAACCGGGTGATCCGGATCGCCGACGGCGATATCCCCAAAGACATCCTGACGGGAATCCCGAAGGGAGCCACCGGCAACACCGGCGCGCTGATCTTCACCAGTCCGACCACGCTGGTGGTGCTCACCGGCGATGCGGGCAACGCGGCGATGGCCGCCGACCCGGGGTCGCCGGCGGGCAAGGTGCTGCGGATCGAGCAGCCGACCACGCTCAACCAGGCCCCGCCGACCACTGCGCTCTCCGGCATCGGCTCGGGGGGCGGGTTGTGCACCGACCCGGTCGACGGGTCGCTGTACGTGGTGGACCGCGCGCCCACCGCCGACCGGCTGCAGCGCATCACCAAGGACTCCAAGGTGTCCACCGTCTGGACGTGGCCGGACCGGCCCGGCGTGGCCGGTTGCGCGGCCCTGGACGGCACGGTGCTGGTGAACCTGATCAACACCAAACAGACCGTGGCCGTCCATCTCGCTCCGGCGACCGGCGCGGTCACCGGCGAGCCTGACGTGGTGCGTCAGGACACACACGCCCACGCGTGGGCGTTGCGGATGTCGCCGGACGGAAACGTCTGGGGCGCAACGGTGAACAAGACCGCCGGTGATGCGGAGAAGCTTGACGACGTGGTGTTCCCGCTGTTCCCGCAGGGCGGCGGATTCCCGCGGGCGAACGAGGACAAGACGTAGCGGCGATCGCAAGCGCGGCAAAGCCGGGCGCAGCGGGTCGCCGCGCGACAGGCCAAGCGGCGATCGCAAGCGCGGCAAAGCCGGGCGCAGCGGGTCGCCGCGCGACAGGCCAAGCGGCGATCGCAAGCGCGGCAAAGCCGGGCGCAGCGGGTCGCCGCGCGACAGGCCAAGCGGCGATCGGGCTCAGCGCTACGCCCCGTGGCCGGGCTCGAGTTCGGTGACATCGGAGAAGCTGACGAGATCATCGCCGCGCTCGGGCGCGTAGCCGGCAACCGGTTCCAGTAGGTAGCCGACATGGTCGCCGAGGTCGATACGGTCGAGCGTCTTGCCTACAAACCATGCCACTGCACCGTCGAGGATCGGCATTCCCTGCGGACCGCTGTGCCAGGAGCACTGCGCGAACTTGTCGACCTCGTCACCGGTTTGGCCGCCGAATAGTCGCGCCAGCTCAATGTCGCTGCGGGCCAACACATGTACGGCCAAATGCGCGGATTGGGTTGCGACGCCGAAGGTGTGGTTGCGCCTGGACATGCCGACCAGAAATCGTGGTGGCTTCAAGCTGGTTTGAGTGGCGAATCCGACCAGGCAGCCCGACGGGTGACCGTCGGCCTGGGTGGTCACCACGAACATCGTGTAGTCCAGCATGCCAATCAGCCGGTCGAACGATTCATCGGCCATCTCACCATCATGGACCAGACCGGCGCACTCGCAGGCTATCCGGCCGGTCGGGGGTTGAGGAGCGCCACCATCGCCTCGACCTGCCTGCGGTTGAGCACAACCGTTGACCCGTCGGGTAAACCGAGGATCCGGTCCGTCGCGATACCGTGGAGCTTGGTGCGCTTCATGCAGTCATCGATGGCCTTGCGTCGGGATTTCGCGTCGTGCGCATTGAGCACTTGAACCATGTACTTCTGCAAACTGGCCGCGAATCCCTGAATGATGTCACCGACGCCCTCGGGATCGAAAGTGTCGAAGATACCCTCGCGTACCCCGTCGGTGATGACTTCGGTTAGTACCGGCCGGAACAGGTCCTCCCAGATCGTCACGATCTTTGCAAACAGCGCCTGGTTGTGCGGCTCGAGCAGTGACGCCATCGCCGCGATCTGTTCGGGAGCGCCCATGGCCATCTTGACCCGATAACTCGCGGCAAGCCCGGTGTTGAGGCGGTCCAGCGCGTTCTTGCCGGCCTGGTCGAAGATCGGACGCACAACGTCGAAGGCTTCCGCAGCGCTGCGTTCGGCGAGCGCGGTGACCAGCGCCTCCTTGGATGGGAAGTAGTGGTAGAAAGCGCCTTTCGAGGTACCTGTCGCGACGAGAAGGTCGTTGAGACTTACATTCTCATAACCACGTTGGAGAAACAGCGCGAGTGCCTGGTCGAGCACTTCGGCTCTCCGGACGTCCTTGGGTTTCACGACACGCGGCATGGCGGTATCGAGTCAGTCGGACTTCTTCAGCCACCCCACGTATGCCAGGTACAGACCGCACAGTGCGAGCAGCCCGAATCCGACGCGCACGACGGCGATGGCAGGACTCGACGTCTCGGTGGCGTTTTCGGCCCCCTTGACTATCAGCTGTGGCATGGCCAGCAATGCGAAACCCCGCAGCAGCAGGAACCAGCCGACGAGCGAGATGATCACGGCCGCACCGCTGCCCCAATACTGGTGGAACGCAACGACGAACAGGCCAGAAAAGAACAGCAACGCGCCCAGCACCCACGGCCACATCGGGTCTGCCGAGAAACTGGACAACTGGCTCCCGAGGCTTCCGGCCCTGATCGCGACGATCGCGGGAACCACGGCGATGAACGGGCCGAGCACGCGTGCAAACGAGCGCGTGCGCTGCGAGCGATCGGCCGGGGTGGCGGGTGTGCGCATGGTTACCAATCCTTTTCGACGTGTGGCGGAGGTTGCTGCCGCCCTTTTAGACCACCGGTCTACAGATTAGACCATCGGTCTAAAATGGTGCGCTCAAGTGTCGGCGGTTGCCGGACATGGCGCGCGTGTCACACATCCACCCGCAGGATCCGTCTGGTGTGCATCAGCAGTTCACACACGAAAGGCAGGACCATGACCGAGATCGTTATCATCGGCGGCGGGTACACCGGCACGGCCGCGGCCGTCAGCCTCGCAGCCCGGGTGCGCCGCCGCGAGGACACCCACATCACGCTGGTCAACCCGGAGCGCCGCTTCACCGAGCGGCTGCGGTTGCACCAGGTGGCCTCCGGCCAACAACTGGCCGAGCTGCAGATCCCCGATCTGCTCCAGGGCACCGCCGTCACGTTCGTCCAGGGCTGGGTGACCGCGATCGACGCGGACGCGCAGACCGTCCGGGTCGACGACATGCGCACGCTGCACTACGACACGTTGGTCTATGCGCTCGGCAGCGTCGCGGACACCGCAGCGGTGCCGGGCGTCGACGAGTTCACGTACACACTGAACAGTGCACACGACGCGGCGTTGTTCGCCGAACAGCTGGACCGGCTCGGCGAAGGCACCGTGGTGGTGGCGGGCGGCGGCCTGACCGGCGTCGAATCCGCTGCCGAAATCGCCGAGCAGCATCCCGAACTGGACGTCGTACTGCTGAGCCGCACGACACCGGGGTCGATGATGAGCCCCAAGGCACAAGCACGCCTGCACGCGGGTCTGGCCCGGTTGGGCGTGCAGGTCCGGTCCGGCGCCGAAATTGTCAAGGTGATGGCCGACGGCGTTGCGCTGGCCGACGGCGACGTGGTCGGCGCGCGGACAGTGCTGTGGACCGCCGGTGTGCGGGTATCACCGCTGGCAGCCGCCGCCGGCTTGCAGGTCGACGAGCGCGGCCGGATCGTCACCGACGAGTCGCTGCGCTCGGTGTCGCACCCCAACGTCTACGCCGTCGGCGACGCCGCTGCCGTCCGGCAGCGTTACGGGGTCATGCACGGCACCTGCCAAAGCGGAATCCCGACTGCGCTGCACGCTGCGGCGTCGATCACGCGGGAACTGAAGGGCAAGCAGCCCAAGAAGTTTCGATTCGGGTACGTTCATCAGCCGGTCAGCTTGGGGCGCCGTGACGCGGTCATCCAGTTCACCCATCCCGACGACAGCCCCACGCGGTTCTACTTGGCCGGCCGGTGGGCTGTCGCGTACAAAGAGACGGTGAGTTCCAGCCCGTGGCCCACCTACCGTCTGCTCAAGTCGGTTCCGTCGGTGGGTACCACGACCTGGCGTCGCGGCGGCCGGTTCACGCGATGAGCACCGACCAGCAGACCTTCGAGCACCACCGCAAGCTGTTGTTCGCGATCGCCTATCGGATCCTGGGCACGGTCGCAGACGCAGAGGACGTGGTCCAAGACGCGTGGCTCAAGTGGTCGGCGGCCGACCGGGGGCAGGTCGCCGACCCGAAAGCCTATCTGGGACGGATCGTCTCCAATCTGTCGATGGATCGGCTTCGGTCCAGCCAGCGGCAACGGGAAACCTATGTGGGGCCGTGGCTTCCGGAGCCGATCCGTACCAGCCCGGACACCGCCGACGACGTCGCCACCGCCGAGTCGGTGTCAATGGCGATGCTGGTGGTGCTGGAAACGCTGAGTCCGTTGGAGCGCGCGGTTTTCGTCCTCAAGGAAGTGTTCGACTTCAGCTACGCCGAGATCGCCGAAGCCCTCGACCGTTCCGAGTCGGCCGTGCGCCAGGCCGGTCACCGCGCCCGCGAACACGTGCAGGCGCGGCGGCCCCGATTCGAGACGGATCACGCCAAGAAGCGCGAGATCACCGAGCGGTTCTTCGCCGCGGCTGCCGGCGGTGACATCAATGAGCTCATGGAACTGCTCGCCCCCGACGTCACGCTCTGGACCGACGGCGGCGGAAAGGTTCGCCAGGCGCTGCGTCCCATCCTGGGCAACGAAAAGGTGGCCGCCTGGATCGCCGGCACGATCAAACGACCTTACGAGGGCGTCGAGATTGCGGACATGGCAGTCGAAGTCGTTGACATCAACGGCGGACCGGGCATCGTCTTCACCGGTGCGGGCCGCGTGATCGCCACCCTGACCGTCGATCTCGACCCCGATGGACGCATCGCCACCATCCACAACGTGGCCAACCCCGACAAGCTCGGCGCCGTCGCCGACGGTGTGGCCCGGATGTAACTGTTAGGCCTGGCCGCAGGCTTTGAGCACCAGTTCACGCACCCGCGCCGCGTCGGCCTGGCCCTTGGTCGCCTTCATCACGGCGCCGACGATCGCGCCCGCCGCCTGCACCTTGCCGCCGCGGATCTTTTCTGCAATATCGGTATTGGCGGCCAATGCCTCGTCGACCGCGGCCTGGATCAGCGAATCGTCGCGAACCACGGCCAGGCCGCGCGCGGTCATCACCTGCTCGGGCTCGCCATCCCCGGCCAGCACACCCTCGACGACTTGGCGGGCCAGCTTGTTGGACAACTTGCCGTCGTCGACCAGTGCGATGACCTCAGCGACCTGCTTGGGCGTGATCGGCAACGCGTCGAGGTCGACACCAGCCTCGTTGGCCTTCTGCATCAGGAAGCTCCCCCACCAGGCGCGCGCCTTGTCACTGGAGGCGCCGTGTTCGACGGTGGCGATCACCAGGTCGACAGCGCCGGCGTTGACCAGATCACGCATCACCTCGTCGGAAACGCCCCACTCCTGCTGAATCTGCCTGCGGCGCAACCACGGTAGCTCGGGAATGGTCTGGCGCAGCCGCTCGACCAGCTCGGTGCTGGGCGCCACCGGCTCAAGGTCGGGTTCGGGAAAATAGCGGTAGTCCTCGGCGGTTTCCTTGGTGCGGCCGGGGCTGGTATAGCCGGACTCGTGGAAGTGCCGGGTCTCCTGGGCGACCCGTCCACCGGACGCCAGAACGGCGCCCTGCCGCTGCATTTCGTAGCGGACGGCGACCTCGACGCTTTTCAGCGAGTTGACGTTCTTGGTCTCGGTGCGGGTGCCGAACTGCGTGGCCCCCGTCGGCATCAGCGATACGTTCGCGTCACAGCGCATCGAACCTTGATCCATCCGCACATCGGAAACACCCAACGCACGCAACAGGTCTCGCAGTGCCGTCACGTAAGCCCGGGCGATCTGCGGGGCCCGCTCACCGGTTCCGACGATCGGCTTGGTGACGATTTCGATCAGCGGCACGCCGGCGCGGTTGTAGTCGATCAGCGACGTCGTCGCGCCGTGAATGCGGCCGGTCTCGCTGCCGATGTGGGTCAGCTTGCCGGTGTCCTCCTCCATGTGCGCGCGTTCGATGTCGACGCGCCAGGTGGTGCCGTCCTCGAGCGGCACGTCGAGGTGGCCGTTGATGGCGATCGGCTCGTCGTACTGTGAGATCTGGTAGTTCTTCGGCATGTCGGGATAGAAGTAGTTCTTGCGGGCGAAGCGACACCACGGCACGATCTCGCAGTTCAGCGCCAACCCGATCCGGATCGCCGACTCGACGGCCGCCTGGTTGAGCACCGGCAACGATCCCGGCAGGCCCAGGCACACCGGGCACACCTGGGTGTTGGCCTCGGCCCCGAAGGCCGTGGCGCAGCTGCAGAACATCTTCGTGGCGGTGGACAGCTCGACGTGGACTTCCAGGCCGAGCACCGGCTCGTAGCGTGCGACGACGTCGTCGTAGTCGAGCAGCTCAACCGCAGCAACTGTCATGCGCTCAATCGTAGTGAGGACCGCGAGCGCGGCGAAGCCGGGCGCGGCGGGTCCTCACCCACGCACCAGTGAGGACCGCGAGCGCGGCGAAGCCGGGCGCGGCGGGTCCTCACCCACGCACCAGTGAGGACCGCGAGCGCGGCGAAGCCGGGCGCGGCGGGTCCTCACCCACGCACCAGTGAGGACCGCGAGCGCGGCGAAGCCGGGCGCGGCGGGTCCTCACCCACGCACCAGTGAGGACCGCGAGCGCGGCGAAGCCGGGCGCGGCGGGTCCTCACCCACGCACCAGTGAGGACCGCGAGCGCGGCGAAGCCGGGCGCGGCGGGTCCTCACCCACGCACCAGTGAGGACCGCGAGCGCGGCGATGGAGCCGGCCGGCTCAGCGACGTTACTGTCCGCGGAACATCTCTGCGAGCGCGGCAGCCATTTCCAGGTAGCGGCGCCTGCTCTCCTGGCTCAACCGCGACGGGACGATCTCGTTGTCGTCGTGCACGTGCCGGTCGAACGGCAACACCACCACGCGCTCGGGCAAAAATCGTTCCGATAACTCCCGGAGTTCTTTGCTCACCCAGGCCCGCGGCTTTCGTTGTTCGGTGCGGTTGATCGCCAGTGTGGCAGACTCGATGAGTCTCTGATACCCGTTGCGGCCCAACCAGTCCAGCATGGTCCTGGTCTTCCTGATCGCGTCTATGGACGTGTTGGTCACCACCACAAGAGCCTCAGACTCCAGCAAAACCGCCTCTGTCACATTGGATTTGAGCGTCTTGCCGCAGTCCACCAATAGCACTCGGTAACGTTTGCGCAGCATCGAGAACGCTTTGACGACGTCGTCGCGCTTGATCTGCCAGTCACTGTGCGCATAGTCCGGATGCCCGAAAACCTCTAAACCAGAACTGTTTCGGTGACCGAGACGATCGGCGAGGCCACCGGTGTCGACGTCGACCACGATCACCCGGTCGTCGCGCGCTTCGGCAAATATCGAGCCGAGCGCCTCGACCACTGCCGTTTTTCCGACACCGCTCTTGGCGCTCACCACCGCGATCGGAAAGGCGCCGCCCACCGGTACGCGGATCCGCTCGCGCAGGCCGAGTTCGTCGGCCCGCGCTTTGCCCTGCCCGGGTTCGCGCCGAGTCAGGTTGGAGAGCATATTGCGCCAGCCGGGTTTGGCTGGGACTTCGACGTCGGGCTCCTCGATGCTGTCGACCAGGTCTTCGTCGGGCTCAGCCTGGACGGGCCCCTCCATGTTGGTCAGCGGAACAGTCGCGCGGATGTCCGCAGGCGACGGCGGCGAGAACGCGCGTGCATCATTGCGTCGCCGCGCCGACGGCCGCCGTCCCGCCAGCGGCTCTGTCTGTTGAAACATGCCGCGATCAGGGCCGCGGTTATTCATGTTCCCGACGGTAGCACCGGTCCGGACGGTCGGAAAACCTTGGCAATGGCCGGAATTCGGTGAAAGGTTAGTGGCCCGCGGGTGAACGCGGGGTAGCGTCAGCCGAAAAACGCAGCGGCGTCGTCGTAGCGACTCTGCGGCACCAGCTTGAGCTGGCGGACCGCGTCGGCCAGCGGCACCCGGCCGATGTCCTGGCCGCGCAGCGACACCATCTGCCCGTACTCGCCGGCGTGCGCGGCGTCGGCAGCGTTCACCCCGAACCGGGTGGCCAGCACCCGGTCAAAGGGCGTCGGGGTGCCACCGCGCTGCACGTGCCCCAGCACCGTCACCCGCACGTCCTTGTTGATCCGCTTCTCCACTTCGGTGGCCAGTTGCGCGGCGACACCGGTGAACCGCTCGTGACCGAACTCGTCGATGCCGCCTTCGCGCAGCATCATCGAACCCGGCAGCGGTTTGGCGCCCTCGGCGACCACGCAGATGAAATGCGAGTCGCCGCGCTGGAATCGCCGCTTGACCAGCCGGCACACCTCTTCGACGTCGAAGGGCTGCTCGGGGATCAGGGTCATGTGGGCGCCGGAGGCCAGCCCGGCGTTCAGCGCGATCCAGCCGGCGTGCCGGCCCATCACCTCCACCAGCATCACGCGCTGGTGCGACTCGGCGGTGCTGTGCAACCGGTCGATGGCGTCGGTGGCGACCGTCAGCGCGGTGTCGTGACCGAAAGTCACGTCGGTGCAGTCGATGTCGTTGTCGATCGTCTTGGGCAC